>Ga0210390_10001423_pt1 | contig 22992 bp, 17 predicted proteins | sample IncBWH11OmetaG_FD_161050 | JGI IMG/M metagenome (GOLD analysis project Ga0210390, IMG submission 161050) | Forest soil microbial communities from Barre Woods Harvard Forest LTER site, Petersham, Massachusetts, United States - Inc-BW-H-11-O ... | reverse complement strand
GTGACCGAGATGCTTGGCCACGGCGGAATGGGTGTCGTCTACAAAGGGCGACAGCCGTTTCTCGATCGCGCGGTCGCCATCAAGTTGATTCGCCCCGATTTCAGCAACGAGGAGTCACAGCAGAGCTTCATTCGCGAGGCACGATCGTTGGCGAAGTTGACACATCCGTACATCGTCAATGTCTTCGACTGTGGCAAAGCCGGCGATCTGTTCTACTTTGTGATGGAATACGTGGAAGGCAACAGCCTTCGGCACTTCCTCTCCCAGAAATCGGTTTCCCAGCGGGATGTTCTCGACTATCTGCCCCAGATCGGCGAAGCCTTGCAATACGCCCACGACAGCGGAATCGTGCATCGGGACGTGAAACCGGAGAACATCATCATCGATCGCCGCAACCGAGTGCGGCTGGTCGATTTTGGGCTGGCGAAATGGCTCGGGTCTGCGGGGATTGACGAACCTCGCGACACGGCAGTGGCCGGAACCTGGGGCTACATCGCTCCGGAACAGATCTCGATGCCTGAAAGTGTCGACCATCGGGCGGACATCTTCTCCACCGGCGTCGTCTGCTATGAGATGCTGACCGGCCAAGTGCCCCGCGATGGCTTCCAGCCTCCGTCGAATTCCTCGGCGGCTGACCCGCGGTTCGATCCGATCGTCGGGCGGGCTCTCGAACGCGATCGAGAGCGGCGCTATCAACAGATGCGGGAAATGAATGCCGACGTGCGGCTGCTGACGAGGACACCGGAGTCGACGCTCAATCTGCGTTGGACCATTCATGCCCCGATCGAAAAAGTCTTCGAAGCCTGGACCAAACCGGACGTGATGGCGAATTGGTTCGCACCGACGGACGACTTCGTTCCTTCCGCAGTTGAGGTCGACCTGCGGGTTGGCGGCAACTACCGCCTCGACATGCGGCCGAAAGACAGCACTGAGGTTTTTATGCACCGGGGGCAGTATTGCCGAATCGAGCCGCCCCACTTATTGAGTTTTACCTGGTGCCCGGTATCGCGTGGCCCGAACACTCCGGAAACGCAGGTGACGATCGAACTGCGGCCCAACGGGAACGCAACCGACTTGACGTTGATCCATGAACGATTTCCCGACGAAGCGGATCTTGATCGCCACCAGAAAGGCTGGCACGGCTGCTTGGGACGATTGGCGAGCAAAGTGGACGCAGCAGATGGCACATAAACGGATAGCGAATAAGCCAGTCGTCCTCGGAGCGGGCCATTGGCTGCGTCTGGTGGAGGTCGATGGTTGGGAATTCGTCGAGCGAGTGAAAGCGACCGGCGTCGTGGCGATTGTCGCCGTCACGGCCGAGAGGAATCTGATTCTGACCGAGCAGTTTCGGCGCTCGGTGAACAGACGCGTGATCGACCTGCCGGCCGGGCTGGCCGGCGACGGACCAGAAAGCGAAGAACTCGTGACGGCCGCGCGACGCGAGCTGATCGAGGAAACCGGCTACGACGCCCGGCGATTCACGCTGCTCGCACACGCACCGACGTCGCCGGGACTGACGACCGAGGTCGTATCTTTCTTTCGAGCGGCCGGCTTGAAAAAAGTGGGCGCCGGCGGAGGCATCGAAGGAGAAGACATCGTCATCCACAAGGTCAAACTAACCCGGGCCGACGCATGGCTCCGCCGCCAGGCGCGCTCGGGGAAACACATCGATTGCAAGGTATTCGCCGGGCTGCATTTCGCGCAGGCAGCCGGAGGCCGGTGAACCATCGGTCTCACGGTGACGTCTTAATTAGAGACCTCCATCGGCGAGACGTCTTCGTCCAATCAAGCTGGCGTCTACTTTTCGGACTTCCCCGCTAACGCCAGCAGCTTGAGCGTCGTGTTCCAGTTGCGGGCGGTCCCGCGCGTGCCGATCTTTTTTTCGATGATGACGTTGGTCAGTTTCGATTCGCCGATGCCGTCGGCGTAGACTAGGTAGAGGTGCTTGCCTTCGCCGCGGACGATCTCTCGGCCTTTGATCGCTTCCTGCAAGGCTTGCACGTCTTTGGCGCTGGTGGCCGACTTCAGAAACATGACAACCAGGTGACTGGGGTCGGTCTTCGCCTCTTTGGGAAACGGATTGGCGGCGACGACCTTGGCCAACTCTTTTTCACCGCGGATGACGTAGTCGATGGCGACGCCGAATCGCTTCTCCGTTTCCTGTTCCAGCTGTTTTTCGAGAGCTGAGGCCGATTTGCTGGCGGCAGTGAACACGAGATTGCCGCTTTGCAGCAACGTCTTGGCCCCGGTGAATCCCAGGCCGCCGACCATGTCGCGAAGGTCGGCCATGGGGACCGCGTTCCGGCCGCCCACGTTAATCCCGCGCAAGAAAGCAATGTGAACGGGCATGGTGCGATCGCTTGTTGACTGAGCTTCCTGTAAGAACCTGCCGATTCGCTCTCAGCGGGGTGCCGAGGACGGCGATTGATCTGTCGCTCGCGGCTGGTAGCGGGTGCCGACCCACAGTAACACGAGCATCAGTCCTGCGAACACGATCACCGACGCCCAATCGACGCTGCCCGCAAAGAGCCGCAAATAGGGCTCGGTCGGTCCTTTGGGACCCTCTAGCTTTTGGCCGAAATTGACTAAGTTCTTGATCCGTTCGAAGAACGGCAATTCCAGAAACGCGATCAGCACGCCCGCCAGTGTGCCGCCTGCAATGTAACCGGACGACAGGAGCACTCCCGGCCCTGTTTCCGATTCGGCGATCGCCGTCGCTTCGTCGACCTGGAACGGCACCGCCGGCTTGGTCGAGAAATGGTCCACTGCATAACGAATCAACCCGCCCAGGAATATCGGCGTCGTGTATTGCATGGGGATGTAGACGCCGACAGCGAAAGCGAGGGAGCCGACACCGCACAACTCGAGGCCGACCGACAGCATGGCTCCGATCAAGATCAAACTCCAGCTCAGCTTCTGTTGGAGCACGCCGCTGATAATGATGCCGATCACGGCCGTCTTCGGCGCCTCAAACTTCATTTTGACATCGCTGTCGTCGTCGCGTTTCTCCAGGCGGCCGGTGATGGCCGGATCTTCGAGCACCGCTGGTTTGCGATTGGCGTCAACCAAATACTTGCCGGGTTGCACGCCTTTGACGTCCTGCGGGTGCCAGATTCGATATTCCGTTCCCTCAAAGACCTGCCGGTCGGTGAGTGCGTCGTAGTCTCTTTCCGACAGCACAATGTTGGGGACCTGCTGGCGGCTGTAGACCGTGCCAGCCTGATTGAAGAGGAGCAGAATGAATCCAATGACCAAGGCCGATGAGACCGCGCCGATGAGGATGGCCCACTGCTGGTAAATCGGCGTGGCGCCGACCAGGTAACCCGTCTTCAAATCCTGAGAGGTCGTGCCACCGTTGGAGGCGGCGATGCAGACCACGCCCCCGATCGACAACGCGAGGACGCTCTCGACCGGGCTCGTCATTCCCAGGGTGAGGAAGATCAAGCAGGTGAGCGCGAGAGTGGCGACGGTCATGCCTGAGATCGGGTTGGACGATGAGCCAATCTCGCCGGTCAGCCGCGAGGAAACGGTGACAAAGAGAAAACCGAAGATCAGCACCAGTCCCGCGCCGAGCACGCCTTTGATCAAGGCGCCGCTCACGCCGGCGAGGGTCAACTCGCGAACGAGGAACACGGCCAGAAGGGACAAAAGTATCGCTGAACCGATCAGGACGGCCTTCCCGGACAGGTCGCGGTCGGTGCGCGCGATGCGACTGGCCCCGCCGGCTCCGCGCAGGCTGCCCAGGCTGGAGCGGAACGAGCGGAACACGAGTGGCAAGGTCCGCATCATGCTAATGATGCCGGCAGCGGTCACGCAGCCTGCCCCGATAAAGCGGAGGTAGTTCTTCTGGATCTCACCCAGATTCATCTCATGGATCAGCTTGTCGCCGGGAGCGATCACGGTCGTCAGCTGGTCGCCGAAGGTCGCGATCGCCGGCACGATCACCAGATTGCCGATCACCGCTCCCGCCATCATGATGGACGCGACCCGTGCGCCGATGACGTAGCCAACGCCGAGCAGCTCGGGAGCCATATCGGTGGCGATCACCGCGACTCGGTTGAAGAACTTGAGGGGGATATTCACGGTCAGCCGCAAAAGCGTCATCCCCTCGATGATGAATTTCACGAGGAAGGCGATGCCGAAGCCGATGAACACGGTCTGGCCGCTCGCCCCCCCCTTCTCACCCGAGATGAGCACTTCGGCACAGGCGGTTCCCTCCGGGTAGAGCAGCGTATTGGGCTCACCCGGTTTGCCGTGCATGTTGACGATGAAGGCTCGCCGCAGCGGGATCATCATCAGGATGCCGAGCAAACCGCCGAGCACCGAAACGACCATCACGCGGACGATGTCCATTTCGAAACCGAGCAGCATCAGCGCCGGCATCGTCACGCCGACGCCGAAGGCGATTGACTCTCCGGCCGAACCGGCCGTCTGCGTGATGTTGTTTTCCAGGATGGTGGCCGGACGCATGCCGAAGATCTTGCTGAACGCGCGGAACAGCGTGATCGACAGCACGGCCACCGGGATCGAGGCCGACACCGTCAGCCCGACTCGCAACACCAGATAGAGCGACGACGCTCCGAAGACGATGCCCAGGAGCGCGCCGGCGAGCACCGCTTGAACGGTGAATTCCGGGATCGTCTGCGTGTCGGAAATGTAGGGCTGATGCAACGGGGCGGTGCGCGAGCCGCCGACAGCTTCGTGGACCTGGCTGTCCGCATCGCCCGGTGGCGATGCGAGTTCTCGGAGTGCGTCGGTCGGCTCGGTCATCACGTGGGCTCCGGCAGTGGGGGCGTATTTAGTCCGTCGCGGGCTTGGCGCCGGTCAACGAGTCGACCACTCGAAGCGCGCGAACTGCGGCGGACGCCGCCTGGTGCCGAGGCCACGGATCTCGATCTTGTCCAGGTCGCTCCAGCTTCGCAATGGCTGCCCGTCGTCTGTGACGAACTTCACGACGGGGAGCGTAACCCGCTGCCAGCCGGTAGCCCCGTCAGGCGTGGGGACTCGAGCCGTATAAGTCTTCGACTGGGGCGTCCAATCGTGGGCGGTGAGCCGCACCTCGAGTCCCGGCGGTTCATTGCCGTTCTTTTTCCAGGCCTGGCCGGGCTTGGGCGCCTTCTTTTCCAGAAATTCGCCCCGGTATTCAAATGTCAGCGACATCCCGTCGCGGCCCGCGTAGCCCGGATCGCCCACGTAGTGCGAAGCGATGCCGAATTGGAAGTGCTCGCCAAAGGTCGCCGGGTTGAGGCAGACGGCGTTCGGGTACTGAGAATCGTCGGATTTCACGAAGTAAGCGGGCGAGATGTTCGGATCGGTGTTGGCCGTCGCATAGGCGAACGGGGCTCCGGGATCGTCGGGTTCGGCCGCAGGCTCCGCGCTCCACGCCAGCGAAGCTCGCGCTGGGCCCAGCCGGTCGGGAGTCGCCCGGGCCAGATTCGTGCTCAAGCAAACGCCCGAGTGATAGGTGACGTTCGCGAAGGCGCGCAGCAGATCGCCCGTCCGCACGACCGGCAGTGTTGCCTGCCAGGATCGGGCCGCCTTCAACGTTGACGCCCGACGCCAGAACCGATTGGGCGACGGTTTTTCGCCCAGCGTATAAAACACCTCCACTTTCTCGACTGGCGCCTGATCGGGAATTTGCACGTCGGCCAGGGGATCGCCTGCCGAGTCGAGCCGCAGCGTCACTTTCGGCTCGGCGGGGAACGGCGGGCCGTCTTTGAGTTGCCAATCCATCCACGCCGGCAAGTTGTTGCCTTGGGCGCCGTCGATATGGTGGTTGTAGCGCGGCGTGAAGGCGACCCGCCACGGCCCGCGGACTTGCCCGAGAATTTCGTAGGCGTTGTCCATCCACCCGTGAAAATCATTCGTAGCGTCTAGCAGGAGCAGCGGACGGCGAATCGACGAGGCGTACCCCTCGGGCGCGAGCACTCGCTTGAACAGAACGACCGCCGGTTCGAGTTCGCGGAAGCCCCAGGCGGTTTTGTGTTTGTCGAAGTTGTAACCGCAGCCATAAATCGGGACTGCGGTCTTCACGCGTTCGTCGGTGGCGGCGACGAGCCAGCACAGGGTCCCGCCGATGCTCACGCCGAAGATGCCCAGCCGCTCGCGATCGACCTTGGGATGATACGAGAGGACGGTGAGCGCACGGCGGGCCACTAGGGCCCAGTGGTACCAGCTCGAGGCGCGGGGTGTCGGCCGGATTTGCAGTCCGCCGTTGGCGTGCTCCAGATTGGCCTGGGTTATGGGCCCCCAGTCGGTGACGTCCTTGCGACCTTGCCATGGACCCGTGAAATCGAAACTGACACAGACGTAGCCGCGCCGTGCCCAGAACCGCACCCACTCGAGCGAGGCCGTCTGCCCGCCACCATGAATGTGCAAAATGCCCGGCAGATGCCTGCCGTCGGTCGGAGCGCCGCGGATCGCGAACACGCGAACGCGTCCCTCAGGCTCGCGCTCGGCCGTAAAACGCAACGTCTCGAGATCCACGCCGTTTTCGTGCCAGCTGCGAATCGTTTGGATTTCGAGCTCGGGCGAATCGACCCGAAAATCTCGCCAAAGCTTCTCGGGTGTGTCCAGAATGGGAGCCTGCGCGAATAACGGCGTTAGCCAACCCAGCAGTGCGGTCGCGAGGCCGATAATAAGAGGAGAGAGAAGAAGTTTGGTGAGTCGATTCATCGGTGTGCGGAAGAATGTCGGTACGGATCGAAGGCTGCGAGCGGTCATGCTACCGGCGGCCGGAGATCAAATCGATGCGGGTGCGGCATCGGTGTTGGGTGGCGCGGGCACGGCGAGCACATAGGTGAGATATGCGAGCGCAAGAGTCCCTCCCAAAGTGGCTTTCACCCAGCCCGGAAGTTGACTTGGCGAAATGAAGGCCTCGACCGACGCTGCGATCAACAGCATGGGAATCGTGCCGGCGACAACTTGCACGGAACGGCGCGCGGCGAGGCGCAGCTCGACCGATCGTGAATAGCGCGCGGGAAAGATCAGCGCTTCCGCCATCAACAACCCGGCCCCCGCGCCGATCCAGATGGCGGGCAGCTCGAGCGAGCCGTGCCCGATGACAAACTCCACGAGTGCCGAAAAGAGCCCCGCCCGCATACATGCGGCAAAAATCGCCCCCAGCATGAGCCCGTTCAAAATCACCTGCCACACCGTTCCGATGCCGAACGTGATGCCCAACGCCCACACCAGCAGTGTCACGGTGATATTGTTGGTCGCGATTCGGCTCGAAGCCTGCGGGGCGATGCTCGTGATGTGCTCGGTCCATAGATGTCCCTTGGCCATCCCCTCGCGCATCGCCGGGCTGACAAAGAAGGACTCGAACTGCGGCTGCGCGGCGGCCGCGAGCAAGCCAACCATTGCGGCCACCCAAAAGATCGCTGTGGAAAGCAAGATCGGCCGAGCGGCTGCCCGCACGGTCGACGGCCAGGTCCGCAGCAGGAACCGCCACCAGCTAATTGACGTGCCTCGTCGCGCCTGATATACGACGCTGTGAGTTCGCGCCACCATTCGTTCCAGTTCCTTCACCGCCGACGACCCCGGATAGCGCATGCGTGCGTAGGCCAGGTCGGAGACGGCTCGGCGATACAGCGCGGTGCCGGAGCGGAACTGATCGAGGGGGACGCGCGCGAGTGAGAGCCGTTCGCACTGTTGCACGAAGTCTTCGAGTGCCCGCCACTCGGCATGCCGTGAGTTGATGAACTGATGAACGTTCACAGTGGCGGCCTCTTACAGCTCGAAACGACGATCCGCACACCCGAGAATCTCGAGCTGACGTACGCTCTGGCCGGCGCGGGGAGCCGGGCGGCGTCGTACCTGATCGATTGTTTCATCCTGATCGTCGCCTCTCAGCTCGGGATCAATCTGTTGATTGGCCTGACAGCGCTGCCGCTCGGCCCCGAATGGGCCGCGGCTATCGCGGGTTTGATCGCGTTTGTGATTTTCAACGGCTATTTCATTTTCTTTGAATGGCTCTTGAGTGGCCAAACTCCCGGCAAGCGGCTCGTTGGTATTCGCGTCATCAAAGTCGGAGGCTATTCGCTCCGGTTCCTCGATGTCCTGTTGCGAAACCTGATGCGATTCGTCGATTTTCTCCCGGTGTTCTATGGCATCGGCGCGGCGAGCCTGCTGATGACTTCGCGCTGCCAGCGGTTGGGTGATTTGGTCGCCGGCACGTTGGTGGTCTATCAGGATCCTTCTGACTCGGACGATCTGCTGTTGCCGATTGCAGTCGACTCAGTCGGCGAGCCGGTGTTGCCGGCAGGACGACTGTCGGCTGTCCCCAGCAGGATCGTGGATCTGGCGGTCGAGTTCGTGATTCACCGCGATCAACTGGCCCCGCGCTATCGTCAACAGATCGCCGTCGAGCTGAGCGCGCTGATCGCAAAGGTTGGCGGCCTGCCTCTAGAGCCGACGCAAAGTGCCGAATCGTTCCTGGCCGCCGTTATCCGGCAGTCCGGGCGAATTCCGACAGCGGCGTCTGCACCGGATTTGTTAGCTGAACGCCCTTCTTATTGAAGAGGCGATAGGCAATCTGTTGTCGCAGACGAGTGAGTCGGCTGTCGGTGTCGATCACTCGGGTTCCGGCCCAGCGATCGCCGTAGCGACGCATGAGCGGGTCGCGGAACGGCACCGAAAGATCGAACAGGTTAAAGAACGGGATCATCAGGCTCAGCCAGCGAATGAAGGCCTGGCCCGAGCCGAGCGGGGTTTGTCCGTCGTTGCTGCGGACGACGTGAATTCCAAAGAGCCGCTTACCCGGACCGGCGTCGCCAAAGATGCGATCGCGGAAAAGGAAGACGATGGCATTGAGGAACCAGAAGAGATAAATGAGCCCACCGCCCTGCTGCTGCGTAAGAATACGCGAGTCTATCATGATTCCGATCGCGACGAACGGTATCAGGACCAGCAAGCCGGCAAGCAGGAACGAATCCACGATGTAAGCGAATGCGCGGGCGTTATAGAGCTTGGCCTGGCAGCGGCGGCAGAAATAAAACTGTCGATTGAAGGGCTTTGCCTGCAGCTTTTGACAGTAGGGGCCGCCGCACCGCAAGCAGACAAGCACGGCAGGCTGGTTCTTCCAAACGCAGGGAATGCTGTCCTGCGCCAGGGCCAGGCGATCTTTCTTGCGACGGGGCCACGCCGCGCTCAACTTGTCGCCGTGCGACAGCAAATTGGCGCCAGCGGGAATGCCCTCGCGCACACTGGGCACGTCGATCACCGGTCGCTTGGTCATCTCGGTGCAGTGGCGGACGAGCGTGTTGGGCGAGATCACTCCCTCGCCCAGAAAACGTACGAGCGTGGCGCGGGACGCCGGACCGTAAATCTCGTCGTCCGCCGATTCGATCCACCAACCGATGCTGTAGCGATCCGCCGGTATCGTGGCCATCGACCCGTCTCCTGATTTCAGTTCGCCACCAAGCCGCAGCGCTATTCTGTCCCGTCGCGATGCACGAGATTCGATTGACTGGTGACTTTTTCTTAATTTCGCCGTCGATTGCGAAGCGGTATAGTCTAGCACTCTCAATTTGTGGCCGAAACAACCGAATTCTGCGTTTGGCGATTGCCGGTCGTTCATAGCCGGGCAGTCGGACAACTCCTGTTCGATGACGACGCGTCATTCCTCGCTAACTCGACGGGCCCTCGTGCAGATGGATCTGGCGTTCTGGTATCTGCATGCGCACTTCGCGCAGTTAGCGGCACTGGCGACGCCGATGCTGGTGGCCATTTTTGCAATGGCCGTCGTCCTGGTGTCGATCACGCAGACTTGGGATCTGCCGGGTGTCTTGCTCTACGTCCTGTACGCCATCGTCGTTCCGACGATCGTGCTGTGGTTGGGGGTTTTTCTCCCGCTGCCGAGCGCCGTCTTCGCCTGGCGGCGTGCGTCCGGGACACTGCCGGAGACGGGCGAATGTTTTCAGTTCTGCGTCCAGCGGATGGGGCGCTTGATTCCCGTCGCGCTGCGGCTGTTCGTGTACTACTTTCTTTGGTTTGTCTTCTTTGGCGTCCCGCTGTTGTACTTTGGACCGCGGACCTGCGCTGCGCCGGCAATCGCATTGTTTGAAGACGAGCGGCGGATCTTTCAGCGCTCCAAGCGACTGCTCAAGGAAGATACGGCGATTTATATCTTGGCCGCGCTCTATCTCGGCACCTTTCTGGCGCTCTTGCTGCTTTTGTTTCTGCCGCGCATCTTCCTCGCCTCCCAGGGGCGACTGGTGGAAAGCTCGACCTCGCGCTGGCTGGCCGACCACCTGTGGATCGGCGAAGCGTTGGGCTGCGCCGTGTTGATTTCTGCCGTGGCGGTCGGTTGGTGCATTTCGATGACGCTGCTCTATCGGGAAGTGCGGATCGTCCGCGAGGGCGAGTTCTTGCGGGACAAAGTTGACGAGCTGCGGCGCGAGTACCTGGCGGCCCAACCCTCGGAAGCATCCGTGCGGCCATGAATGCGTTCCTCGTTTCCACGGTGCTTTCGCTCGCGACGTTCGCCGCGCCGCCGGGTGGCGACCGCGTGCCGGCGGTCACTCCTCGGCCGGCCGCCGCGCCGGGCGATCGTGCGACGGAGGTCGCCCGCCACGTGTTCGAGGGATCGCCCTTCTGGTGGAAACATCGCCAGGCGATCGAAGACCCGACGCGCGGTTTGACCATCTTCGATCGCATTTGGCAGGCGCTCGCCGAAGTGGGCCATTTTTTCAAATGGGTCGTGCTGAAGATCCTGAAGTTTCTGTCGTGGCTGATGCCGCATTGGGTCATGGGTGACCTGGGTGCTCCGACCGGCGGTACGAGCTGGTTGCTGTGGGGACTGGGAATCCTGGCGCTGGTGGTCATCGCCTTCCTGATCTATCGCACGGTGCGACGTCGCCGGCTGCTGACGGACGGAATTGCGGCCGAACCGCTTCCCGAGCCGGAACGTCTTCCCGATGCGATGTTGCTCCTGACGCGCGCGAAGGCGGCGCTCGACGCGGGTGACACGTTCGAGGCGTTGCGGTTGGCCTTCCATGCGGTGCTCGCGAGTCTGGAAGATCGCGGCATCGTCCGCTACGACGCGGCGCGTACCAACAGCGAGTACCTCCGCGACCTGCGCCCGCAGCCGACGCTCGCCGCGGGCTTTCGTCGCGTCGCCCTGCCCTTCGATCGAGCCTTTTACGGCAAGATTCGGCCTGAACGCGCCGACGTCGAGCGGACCCTCGAATTCTGTCAAAACCTGCTGATGGCTCCGGCGGCGTCGACATGAGCCGAATCTCACGACGGAATCTCTGGTTGCCGGCGGCCGCCGCGGTGTTCATCGTCGCGATCGCGTGGTGGGGGGCCAGCGCCTCGATCGGCTTTGAATCGAAATTGCGATGCTGCGTGTTCGATCCGGGCACCGGCGGCGGCTTGGGCGTGGTGCAATGGGCGCGACAGATGGGAATTCCCGTGCGCGCCTTGCAGGATCCACTTTGGGAAGCCGTCGGGACGGAGAGTTCGAAGACTGGAAACTGTTTTCTGACCGCGGGCAACGGCGCCTGGTCGCCTTGGAACGAAGAGCTGACGCGCGAGGATTGGTCGCCGCTTAAGAGCTGGATTGCGCGAGGCAACTCGCTGATCGTGGTCACAAGTGACCCGAGCACTCTGCCCAAAACTGTGTTGGATGACCTGTGGCCTCCCGATGCGAACAGCGGCTTCAAAAGTGGCTCCGCCGCGCCGACAACCGCGAAAGGCGGCGTGCCGAGCGGCTCGAGCCGGAACGATTCGCACAAAAAATCGGGGGAGGAAAAAGAGACAGCCGAAGAGGACGAGTTCGATTTCGGCAGTTCCGACGTCGCGGCCATTCCGGCGACCTCGACCGCCACGCTTCCGGACAAGCAAATGCTGACCGTGCGCGCCAACGGCCCGCGTTGGCCGAAAACGCCCGAGCACACGGAAGCGGGGCGGGACGTGCACGGCGTGGTGTGGGTGCGAAAGGAGATTGGGAAGGGATCTCTTTATCTCTTGCTCGACGATTTCGCCTGGACGAACGCGGGCTTCGATGCGGATGGCAACGCCAAGACGCTCGCGGCGATCTTGTCGCGCGAGGTGCATGGCGGCGTCTTCGGGTTCGATGAGTATCGGCACGGCCATGGGCGGGCGGAATCGTTTGCGGCTTACCTGCTGCGACTGCGGGGTGGCACCGCATTCTGTCTGATCGCGGCTCTGTTGGTGGGCCTCTTCTTGCTCGGTCGCAATATCCGCTTCGGCGCGCCGGAGCCGTATGTCGTCGTCGAGCGTCGAAGTGCACGCGAATACGTCGAAGCGGCCGCGTTTCTCAATGAGCGGGCGCGGGCGGCCCCGCTGGCCGTCGAAAGCATTGTTCGGCGTTTGCGCTCGGTCGGGCTCAAACGGGGCCATCTGAGCGCGGAGATGGCCGAGCTATTGCAGCAGGCGGACCGCGTTGCCGCGAGCGCCGAGCGACCCGCCAAACCGACCGAGATTTGTGCCCTCGTCCGGAGAATGATTGCTCTGAGGAAGAAACTCTATGGATCTTGATCGTGTCCGCCAGCAAGCGGAGCAGGTTCACGGCGGCTTGCAAAGCGTTTTCGCCGGCCAGGCCGAGTTGCTCGATCAACTTGTCGGCACGTTCTTCTGCGGCGGCCATGCGCTGCTCGAAGGTGTTCCGGGCGTCGGCAAAACGCTGATCGCCAAGGCTCTGGCCCGGCTGCTGGGGCTGGAATTTCGCCGCGTGCAATTCACGCCCGACCTCATGCCATCCGACATCCTCGGCACCGAGACGTTTCAATTGGCGACGCAGAGTTTTCAGCTCCGCAAAGGCCCGATTTTCACAACAGTGCTGTTGGCCGATGAAATCAACCGCACACCCCCGAAGACGCAGGCCGCCCTCCTGGAAGTGATGGAGGAACGCACGGTCTCGCTGGGAAACGAAACTCACCGGCTCTCGCCCCTGTTCACGGTCTTTGCCACCCAAAATCCGGTCGAGTACGAAGGTACCTATCCGCTGCCCGAGGCTCAGATCGATCGGTTCCTCACCAAGCTGCTCGTCAAATACCCGACGGCTGAAGAAGATCTGCAGATCCTCGAACAGTACAACCACGGCCGCGACCTGCATCGCGTCGCCCTCGACGAACTGAAGCCCGTGACCACGGCCGAAGACGTGTTGGGCTGTCGCGAGCGAATCCGGCAAATCAAGGCCACACCCGACGTATTGCGATACATCTCCCAAATCGTGCGGAGCACGCGCGAACATCCCGACGTACAGCTGGGGGCCAGTCCGCGCGCCGCCATCCATTTGTTTCTGCTCAGCCAAAGTATGGCCGGCATTAACGCCCGCGAATTCGTCACGCCCGACGACGTGAAGGCGGCCGCGCCGGCGGTCCTCCGCCACCGCCTGCTGCTCACGGCCGAGGCCCAGGTTTCCGCCCGCACGCCCGACCAGGTCGCCGCCGAAGTGCTCGAACGGATCGAGGTTCCGCGATGATTCCCACGCGGCGTCTGCTGCTGTTGGGAACGATCGCGCTCGCCGTGATCCTGGCCGGCCAGGGCGCCGCTTGGAGCGTCAACGTCGCGTGGCTCATCGTGGCGGCGGTGGTTCTCGCGGGGATTGTGGATGGCGTGCTGGCCTCGCTGCGGATCCGCACGATCGACCTGCGTCGCGACGTGCCCGCGCGGCTCTTTGTCGATCAACCGCTGCCGGTCCAGTGGAAGTTCGAGAATCGGGGCATCGATGAGATCACGCTCGAGCTCCGCGACGGGCTGCCGGAATCGGGGACCGCGGATCCCGACCGACTGACGGTGCGACTGCCGGGCCGGTCGCGAGTGACGGCCAACTATCGCGTGAACGTCACCAAGCGGGGACTGCTGGCGTTCGCGGACGCGACCGGCAGAATCGCCGGCCCGCTGGGACTCTGCTGCCGACAATTTCGGATCCCGGCCCGCGCCAGCGTGCGGTCCCTGCCCCACCTCGGCAACCGCAGGGCGGCGGAGCTGGCGGCCAGCACGGCACTCGTCCGGCAAGGGGGCAGCCATCGTTACCGCTGGCGCGGCGCGGGGACGGTGTTCGAATCGCTGCGAGACTACAGTCCCGAGGACGACATCCGTTGGCTCGACTGGAAGGCCACGGCGCGCCGCCAAACGCCGATCACCCGCAATTACGAAGTCGAGCGGCACCAGAATCTGATGTTGATGGTCGATGGCAGCCGCATGATGACGACCTATTGCGGCTCGCGCACCAAGTTCGACACCGTACTCGAGGCCGCCGTCCTGTTGACGCGGGCCGCGCTCGACCAGGCGGACGCGGTCGGCCTTATGCTCTTTTCTGACCGGGTCGACGCTTACCTCCCTCCCCGTCGCGACCGGGCGCAAAACACACGCGTGATGGAGACGCTCTACGCCCAATATCCGCGGCTGGTCGAACCCGATTTCGAGACCGTGCTGACGATGGTGAGCCGCCGCATCCGGCGCCGCAGCCTGGTCGTCCTGTTCACCGACGTGACCGTGACCGAGGCGGCGCGGCGAATGCTGGCTTACGTGCAAATGCTCAACCGCCGACACGTGTGCCTGGTCGTCACGATCGCCGATGAAAGCCTGCAGTCGCAGGAGCTGGTCGAACCGCGAACGGCCGACGAGCTCTACCAGGTCGGCGTCGCCAGCCAACTCATGCTGGAGCGGGCCGAGCTCCTGGAACGCCTGCGACGCAGCGGCGCGGAAATCGTCGACACGCCGGCCGACCAGATCGCCGTCCGCACGATTGAACGCTATCTGGAATTGAAGCGCAAGTTGCGGATGTGACCGTCAACGCTGAGGAGTTTGGTCACCTCCCTCCGATGAATGGTCCGGACCTGAGCGGACCGGACCGGACCCGGTCGACTAATTCATGAAAGTGTCCGGACCGGATTCAGCTTTCTCCTTAAGTATTTTTGCGATAATGGCTTAACACCGGTCTAAATGCCCAATTGTTAAGATTAGACCGGACCTTCAACGTGGACCGGCCGGCGAGTCAACCGGACCCTGAAGCGGACCAGTGAGGTCGCCGGCAGGCATCGCGACCGGACCGAGGAGACCGGACCGAATTAAACTGTGACCGGACCGGGTGTGACCGGGAGCTGCTTTCGCGTCAACTGGGCGCGCACTGGGAACCTCGGTCTGAGCGCGGCGCCCAAATTCCATTCTGCCAGAACGGCGCACCGGACCAAGATCAGTTTTAGACTGGACTCGAGTTCCAAGGGCCGGTCACACTTCGGGGACGGCCGGATCTCGCGAGAGTTGGGTCGGCAGGTCGATTCCTAGCTTGGCCAGGTGGGCGTCCAGTTGGTGGCGGGCCCAGGGGAGTGCACGCTCGGGGACGTCGTCGTAGGCTTTGGCCAACAGTTGCTCGAAGGTCTTCGCACCTTCGTCGTAGGCGAGTTGGATTTTGGCTTCCCGCCATCGGCGATGGTCGAGCTGCTGCTGGATAAATTCGCGGGGGCGGCCGGCCGGGTGACCGTGACCGGGAATGAGTAGCTTGCAGTCCAGTTGCAGCAGCCGTTCGAGGCTGTGCATGAAGGATGTCATGTCGCCGCCGTATTTCCGCGAGACGACGATTGAGCCCGGGTTGGCCACCATGTCCCCCGCCAAGAGGGCCTTCGTGGTTTCTTCCACGAAGCAGAGGTGTCCCGGATCGTGGCCCGGCGTGTGGACGCACCGTAGCCGCCACTGCGGATCGCGACCGCTCAAGAGGACCTCGCCGTCGGCAAGCGGCCGGTCGATCTTGAACGAGACCTGCGGAGCCACGGCTGGATGGGCCAGGATCGGCACGCCATACCGCTGTCGAAGCGCCTCAGCCGCGCACGTGTGATCGGGATGCGAATGAGTCAACAGAATCGCCTCGACATGGCCGCCGATCTCGATCAGGTGGTCGATCTGCCGTTCGAGGTGGGCGGCTTCGGCGGCGTCTCCCGCGCCGGGATCGATGACATACAGCGACTGTTCGCCAATGATCAGGCAGTTGGTGTGGGTGGCCGGCGGAACCGTCGGGCTCCGCACCGGAATCATCGTGACCCCGCAGCGGATCTCGAACCAGTTGTGCTGTCCGGGCACGCGCTCGGTCCCTCGAGCCAAAAGCGGCAAGGCACGCTGTAACCCGACGGCCGCCAGCTGACGGAGGGTGTACGCCACCGGGGTCGAGAGGTGCACGTCACCGCGATGCCACCGCGTGCGGGCCTCTGCCGGCGTGAGCCAATCGAGTCCCACCATCTCACCTTCGATCAACTCCGGCTGCTGCTCGCTGCGGAGATGATAGAGAAAGTACCGCGTGTCGAAGCGGACGGGCACGAAGTCCGGGGTGAGCCAGTCGCCCGCCGGTTGAAAATCATCGGCGTCGATCGAGAGCGCGTGCTGTGCGAGAAAGTCGCCAAAACCGAGCTGGCCCTCGATCACGCTGCGGCGGGCTTGCTGAACTTGTTCTCGCGCCGGCAGCGTGCCGCGGACCGTGAGCAGGCCGGTCTCCTCGAAGACTTCGCGAGCCGCGGCCGCAATGGCCCGCGCTTGGCCTGCGTCCGCCGCATGCGTCACCACGTCGATCCGTTCATCGTCCTGCACGCGGCCGCCGGGAAAGACGTGATGCCCGGCCATGAATCGCAGGGCGGCATTCCGCCGGGCAAGCAACACCTCTAGCTGGGCATCGCCGCGCACCAGGACGCAGGCAGCCGCCTTTCGCGGTTCGGCAGGCATCGGACTTGTTTCTCCTCAATTCGGCCGTGCGAGATGTGCGAGCCTTCGCTCAAATTCTAACGATCAATCAGCGATCGTGACGCTTGCGACGGTTTTCAATTTGACTGCTTGCCGGGCTCTCGTCGCTTGACCGCGAAAAGACACTGCGTCTATACTTAAAGACAACATGTCTTTGGTGGGTCTTTTTTGAGGCACTGCGGGTGAAAATCGCCGCCGTTTCCGACGCCGAACTGAGCGTCCTGCAAGTGTTGTGGGACTGGGGACGCCTGACCACGCGGCAAATCGCGCGGCAGCTTTATCCCAAGCAGACCGCGTCCGATCTGGCGACGGTGCAGAAGCTGGTTTCCCGACTCGAGACCAAGGGGCTGGTGGAACGCGATCGCTCCTCGTTCGCCCACACGATTGCGCCGCTCATCGATCGCGACCGGTTTGCCGCGGCACAACTGGCGGAAGGCGCGGCGAAGTTGACTCGCGGTTCGTTGGGCTCGCTGTTGGTCCATCTCGTTGAATCGGCCCAGCTCTCGCCAGAGGAGCTGGATGAAATTCGCAAACTGATCGACAAGCATCGCAAGAAACGCCATTGAAGGAGGTCGTATGTCCTCCCAGCTGCTCGAAATCGGGATTACGAACACGATTTTCGCGCTGCTCATCGCGACGATCGTGGTGCTGATCGCGCGCTGGCGGCCCAACGTCCACTGGGAAGCCGTCCTTTGGCTCGTGGTGCTGATCAGATTTGTGATGCCGCCGGTGGTTCCCTTCTCCGTCGCTCTCCCGGCGTTGGCCTCGACCGAAGGCCAGCCGACTGCGTTGATTCCCGACGAAGCCGAGGCAACTCAGACTTCGCTGCGGACGGCGGCAGAGAGTGCGATCGAGATCCCGGCGGCATCTGGGGAGCACGTCGCCTCGAGCCCGCCGGGTGGATCGCGGGCTCCTGCGCGATTGCCGGCCGCTCCGGAGACCGCGTCAAGTTCTTCCACGCAGGCGACTCCTCCGCGGCACTTCATCGCAACACTGAAGAGTTGGTTGATGGCGCGGTTGATGGTCAAGAGTCTCGTGCGGATCGGGCTCGTCTGGATCTGGCTGGGTGGGGCCTGCTTGGCGGCCGGGACGCTGCTCGTCCGGGCGTATCGGTTTCACCGGTTTATTGGCGGCCGAGCGACGAGCGCGCCCGACGACGAATTACAGTCGGCCTGCCGTCAAATGTGCCAGGCCACGGGAATTCGCCGCAATCCTGGGTTGCGCGTCGTCGATGCCGAGATTTCGCCGCTGATTTGGAGTTGGTTCGGGCGGCCGATTGTCTTGTTGCCGCAAGCGCTGATGCGAACGCTCACCGTCGAACAACGCTCGATGGTGCTCGCTCACGAGCTGGCCCACATTCGCCGGCACGATCACCGAGTTCGCTGGCTCGAGGCGGTCGTGCAATGCGCGTACTGGTGGTTGCCGCCCGTGCGTTGGATTCGCGCGCGGCTGCACGCGGCGCAGGAGCACTGCTGCGACGCGTGGGTGATCGCCAATTTCCCTGGTCGACAGGTGGAATACTGCGACGCGCTGCTCGCCGCCGCAGGTTGGCTGGCGCCGGTCCGTCGCTCGCCACTGCTGGCGACTGAATTCGGCCGCAGCTCCGCACTCAAGCAGCGGGTGCAGGTCGTACTGCATCAAAGCGCCCCGCAGCCGCTCACGAACCGGGGGCGGAGCCTGTGCCTGGCGGTCGGATTGGTGCTCCTGGCGATCTCGGTGCGTTGGGTCGCGGCTGCGCCCAAAGACCCGCCGCAGGCGAAGAGCGAAGCCGTCCAATCGAAGACGCCGGTCTCGACAGAGTTCCTGGTCACCGATCCGCAGGGACGGCCGATTGCGAAAGGCGAGGCCAAGGTGCGTGGCAACACGCGGATGGGCGATTTTTTCGAGGACACGTACCCCATCGAACAGGGAAAGGCGGTCATTCCGTTCAAGAGCCGAGAGCTCGATCAGATGACGATTCAGCTCGACTCGGCGGGATATCTGTCGCATTTCAAAGAGTACCGCCGGGCGAAGGACCAACCTTTTTTCGCGGTGCCCGATCACTACACGTTCCAGTTGAAACCGGGGGTCAAGATCGGCGGCAAGGTCGTCGACGCCGACGGGCGGCCGGTGGCCAACGCGTGGGTCTATGCGTATTCGCCCACGGCAGCGACCATCGAGGCCGGCTTCGACGCTCTCGACCAGACGGTCTACACGAACGCGGCCGGAGAATGGCAGATGTCGGGCGCTCCGGCGGAGCTCGGGCAATTGGGCCTGATGATCGAGCGCGAAAAAGGTGCGGCTGCGGGGCTCAGCCTGAGCGTCCCGCGCGACCAGATCCCGGGATTGAAAGCGCTCACCGACGTCCGCCGGCTGCCGCCCGCCGCGGCCGCGTCGGGCATCGTCGTCGATCCCGCTGGCAAACCGGTTTCCGGCGCGATGGTGCTCCTGACGGGCCGAAATTTCTACCGGGACTACCCCGACGACATTCCAAGGACGGATGCGAAGGGCGCGTTTTCGATGACCGCCATCTCACCCGGCCTGCACGCGGCGACGATCTTTTCGTTCGATTGGGCCCTCCAGTCCGTCAAGTTCTCGGTGCCGCTTAAGGAGCCCTTGCGAATCGTTTTGAAAAAGGGTCAGCGCGTCGAATTTCATACGGTCGACGAGCAAGGAGAACCTGTTGCGGGAGTTCGCTTTCATCCGCAGCCGCCCCAAGAGGGTACTTATGAGGGCGACGCGCAGGTGCTCGACTTTCTGGGCAATCGGGACCTGATCAAGAACCGGTCGGACGCGCGAGGCGTCTTCGTCTGGCAAAACGCGCCGAGCCAGCCGCTCGGTTACCAGATCTACTCACCCGGTGTGCTCACGTTGCCCGCGGGCGATTATGGCCCGGCCGGATCGCCCCATACGCTGGTTTTCCGCAGCCGGATTCCGGTGCACGCCCAGGTCGTCGATGCGGCGAGCGGCGAACCGATCAAAAGCTACCAGATTTACGAAGGGACCCACTTCAAAGCGAATCGGCCCGACTTTTGGTCGTGGGAACTCCAGCGGCCCTCCTCAGGCGCTAAGCCGGGCGGCTTCGACGATTCTCTAAAAGGATTGGAGCGAACGATTCGCTTCCGGATCCAAGCGGACGGCTATCGGCCGAGCGTCTCAGAGGTGCTAGACGCCCAAAAACTGCCCAACAAGCCGGTGTCGATTGAGTTTCGTTTGGACAAAGACAGCGGCTTCGCAGCGGTGGTCCGTACGCCCGATGGCCAGCCGGCGTCCGGTGCGAAGGTCTGCACGGTGACGAAACGTCGCAACGATTATCGCGGCTTCGAGGTCGTCGGCGGGGTCGCGAATCAAACGACGGCCACGACGTTCACCAGCGCGGACGTCGAAGGAGAAATCCACATTGCTCCCAGCGTCGATCCCTTTCTTTGCTTCATTGCCCACGATTCCGGCTACGCCGAAATGATGGATATGGACTTGTTCAAAAGCGCCAAAATCTCTTTGGTGCCGTGGGCGAAGGTGGAAGGTGTGTTATCGATCGCGGGCAAACCGGCCGCAGATGTTGGGATTCAATTCGACCGCAGGGACCCCCTCGCGTTTCAATCCGCGTTTCCGGCAATCAGCTATTTGAATCGCACGACGACCGATGCTGCCGGAAGGTACCGGTTCGAGCGATGCGCGGCGGGGGAGTGGGTCGAGAGCTTCGATCAGACACTTTTGATGGTCACCTTGGCACCCGGACAAGCTCTCTTGCAGCAGCTTGGAAAAGCGGGGACCGATTTGCGCGGTCGCATTTCTCTGCCACAGGGCGCCTCCATCGATTGGGACCGGAGTCGCGCTATCCTCGTCTGCTGGGAACAAAGGACGCCGCCCGACGCGGCGACAAAGCTGCCGAAGAATTCTCAACAGGTCGCGCGGCGCCGAGTTTTTCAGGCGTTTAACAAGGATGGTTCCTTCCAGTTCGTCAACGTGGAGCCCGCGGAATACGAATTGAATGTCAGTGTGCACGTTGCGGGAGACCAATCGATGCGGCCGAAGTATTCCAAGAAAATGACGATCGCGCGCGCGATGTTCCTCGGGAAGACGACGTCGAACCCCATCGACTTGGGCGAGATTCCGCTCAGCGCCGCCGCCCGCCGCTAGTCATCGTCTTGCCGCCCTGCCTCCATTTCGCCCGGCAATCTGTTACGTATTAATTATGGCCGCGCAGAAAGAGCGCGGCAGTCGTGACATCGGCGAAGGCGAGGTGGGGGAATGGCGGAGTGGAGTCGTGAGGCGGCGCGGGCGCTCGATGCGGCCGACGCGCTGGGGCCGTTGCGCGAGCTGTTCTTCATCCGGCCCGGGCTGCTTTATTTCAACGGGAATTCGCTGGGCTTGTTGTCCCGGCCGGCTGAGGAGGCCGTGCGCGAGGTGTTGGACGTCTGGCGGTCGCTCGGTGTCGACGGCTGGTTTACCGGTCCCAACGCGTGGCTGGGGATGATGGAGAAAGCCTCCGCGCAAATCGCGCCGTTGATTGGGGCGGAGCCGCGCGAAGTGACCGTCGCCAATTCGACCACGATCAATCTGCATCAGTTGCTGTCGACTCTCTTTCGGCCTACTGCCACCCGGCGAAAGATTCTGGTCGACGAAACCGTCTTTTGCTCCGATCTCTACGCGATTCGCAGCCATCTCGCGCTGCGGGGACTTGATCCCGTTGGCGACCTGGTCCTGGTGCCCACGGTCGACGGGGTGCTGTTGTCGGAAGAGATGTTGATCGACCGCATGGAGGACGACGTCGCCTGCGTGGTCTTGCCGTCGGTCGTCTACCACACGGGGCAGCTGTTGGACATGCCGCGATTGACGGCCGCCGCGCGGCAGCGCGAGATCCTGATCGGCTTTGATTGCAGTCACTCGATCGGCTGCGTGCGGCACGAGTTGAGCCGCTGGGGAGCCGACTTCGCCTTTTGGGGCAACTACAAGTACTTGAACGGCGGGCCGGGGGCGGTCGGCGGGCTCTATCTCAATCGCCGCCATTTCGGCCGCGCCCCCGGTCTGGCGGGATGGTTCGGCGGCAGCAAGGACCGCCTGCTGGAGATGCCCGCGCAGTTCGACCCGGCCGGCGATGCCGAGGCGCTGCAGATTTCCACGCCGTTTGTGCTCAGCCTGGCGCCCGTGTTGGGCTCGCTGTCGATCATCGCGCAGGCGGGGATCGAAGCGCTGCGTGCCCGGTCGCTCCGGCTCAACGGCCTGTTGATCGACTTGTTCGATACGCGGCTCGCGCGACGCGGCGTGTCCTTGATCACTCCCCGCGAAGACGAGCGTCGCGGCGGCCACGTGTCGCTGGCTCATCCCCGGGCGGAGGAACTCTGCAGCCGACTGCACGAGGTCCAGGTGATTGCCGACTTTCGCCATCCGGACCGGCTTCGCCTGTGCCCCAGCCCGCTCTACACCTCTTTTGAGGACTGCTTCGAGGTGATGGAGCGGCTCGAATCGATCCTCGACCGGCTGTAAGACAGACCTGCGGGCAGAAGTTCCGACCGCTCGATTGGGGGCTGACGACCGCAGCGCGGGATCAGCGCGGATTGGTGCCACGGCGAGCCGGCTGCTATTTTGGACGCATCCCGTCTCGCAAACGAATTGATTCCGAGTTCGTCATGTCCGGTTCCGATCACCTGCCGCCGCAGACGAGTGCCGAGCGCCAGCCGCCGCAGATGAGCCCCGGGCGGGTACCGCCCCAGGTCAGCGAGGTTACGCGGCTGCTCTCCGCGATCGAGGCCGGTGATCCGAGTGCCGCTGAACAGCTCCTGCCGCTGGTTTACCAGGAACTGCGGCGTCTGGCCGCGCAGCGGGTCTCCCTGGAAAAGCCTGGACAAACGCTGCAAGCGACGGCCCTCGTCCACGAGGCCTATCTGCGGCTGATCGGCGGCGAGGTGCCACCTTGCTGGGACGGCCGCGGCCATTTCTTCGCGGCCGCGGCCGAGGCGATGCGGCGGATCCTGATCGATCAAGCGCGGCGGAAAAAGAGCGCCAAGGCGGGTGGCCAGTTGCAGCGAGTGGACCTCGACGGCGATCGTTTGTTCGCGCCGGCCGATGATCCGGACCCCGATGAACTGCTGGCGCTCGACGCGGCCCTCGAGCAATTCGAGCGAGAGGATCCCCTTAAGGCTCGACTGGTCAAACTGCGGTATTTCGCCGGGTTATCGATCCCCGACGCGGCGGACGCTCTGGGAATTTCCCCCGCGACGGCCAAGCGACATTGGGTTTACGCCCGTTCCTGGCTGTTTGGGAAGGTGCGAAAATAGATCAATCCGCCAAAATTCTTGAGCCGGCATCCAAAAT
>Ga0210390_10001422_pt1 | contig 22994 bp, 23 predicted proteins | sample IncBWH11OmetaG_FD_161050 | JGI IMG/M metagenome (GOLD analysis project Ga0210390, IMG submission 161050) | Forest soil microbial communities from Barre Woods Harvard Forest LTER site, Petersham, Massachusetts, United States - Inc-BW-H-11-O ... | reverse complement strand
AGTTTTTCGAATTCATCCAAAGCGCGAATCACTTGCGGATCGTCGAGAGAGTAGCCCAGGCAGCGCAGCGCAATAATTGCGTTCAACATCGAAGGATAGATCGCGCCCAAGCCGTCGCTCATTTCGAAGCGCCGCAGCATCCACTGCTCCGCCCGTTTCAGCGCCAGCCAACGCAAGGGACGCACGTGCACCATTTCGAACCAGTGGGTCAGGCGGTCGAAAACCAGAAAGAAGTTCCGCCACGAGATAAGTTTGTCGCTCCAGTGCAGTCGCATGCGCGACTTGTCGCGTCCGCCGACGAATAATTCTTCCACTCCCATTTCGTCAGGGATCTTCTTGAACGGCTTTTTCGCGTAGCAGATCGACAGCGGAACCAGAATCGCCCGCGACCACGACGAAATCGCGTAAATATTGAACCAGAACCACGTGGGAAACAGCACAATCTCCGGCGGAATCGCAGGCACCGCGTCATAATCGAACTGCCCCAGAAAACATAGATATATCTTGGTGAAGGTGTTGACTTCGGTTACGCCGCCCAACTCAAGGATTCGCTTACGAGCCCGCACCAACGCCGGATGTTCTGGCGAATAGCCGGTAAGCTTCAACGCAAAATATGCTTTTACTGAGGCACTCACATTTGACGGAGCGTCGACATAGATGCCCCAGCCGCCATCTTCGTTCTGATGTTGGAGAATCCAGTTGCAGCATTTCTGGAAGCGCTCAGTATTGCCCGTGCCAAGCAGCGTGTGCAACAGAATGTAATCGGACTCCAGTGTGGTGTCGGCCACCAATTCGCCGCACCAATAGCCTTGTTCGTGCTGCTGGGAGAATAAGCGTTTACGCGCCGCGTCGACTGCGGCGGCGACCCGGGTAGCCAGGTCGTCGATTTTTCCAAAACGCAACTGTGGCGCGCTCGACGCTGAAAACGAGGGGGAGATCTCGTCCATTTATTTTTTACTCCGCACTGACTGCGCTGGGGGCGCTGGCAATCGCCTCTACAATTTCCGGAGGCAAGCCAAAGCGCACGTTTTCCGGCATTACTTCGACTTCTTGTACGTTACCGAAACCCTTCGTACCCAGAAACTTCACCACTTCTTCCACCAGGCATTCCGGAGCCGATGCCCCTGCCGTCAAAGCAATCGTTTTCACACCTTCCAACCACTCCGGCCTGATATTTTGGAAGCTGTCTATTAGATGCGAGCTGGTGCCCAGGTTGCGCGCCACTTCCACCAAACGATTCGAATTCGAACTGTTATCCGATCCCACCACCAGCAGCAGGTCCGCATCCGAGGCCACATGTTTTACCGCGACCTGCCGATTCTCGGTCGCATAGCAGATATCCTGCGCCGCCGGTCCCTTAATCTTTGGAAACTTCTGGCGCAGCGCCGCAATAATGTCCTTAGTCTCATCCAGACTCAAGGTAGTTTGCGTGAGGTACGCCACCCGGTCAGGATTCGGCACGGTCAGTGACCCAACTTGCTCCGGCGATCCCACCACCTGGGTCACGACGGGAGCTTCGCCCAGCGTCCCAATTACCTCATCGTGGTCGTGGTGCCCGATCAGAATCAGCGAGTAGCCTTCCTTGGCAAACTTGACCGCCTCGACGTGCACCTTCGTGACCAGAGGACAGGTCGCATCAATCACCCGCAAATTGCGCGCCTGACTGGCCTCCCGCACCTCCGGCGAAACTCCGTGAGCGCTGTAGATCACCCGCTCGCCGTGTGGAACCTCATCGACATTGTCCACGAAAATCGCGCCCTTGCCTTGCAGTTCCTCGACCACGAAGCGGTTGTGCACGATCTCCTTGCGGACATAGATCGGCGGCCCAAAAGCCTCCAGAGCGATCCGGACAATATCAATCGCCCGCACCACCCCCGCGCAAAATCCCCGAGGTTTCAATAAAAGCAGCGTTTTGCCATTGCCATTGGGCACAATAAGGTTCCTGTAAGGGTACACTTCCCCACTATGGTTTTATCTACTAAAGCTACCTGAAAGAACCATTTTGGTCAACGTAAGCCCAAGCACCGCATAGGATTAGCAGCGATTGGCGATATTCGCACAGCGAACGGGCAGCAGAAGGATCAGACCCCCAAAGTCGTTGACCACAAAGGACACAAAGTTACACGAAGGGAAACAAGCGGATTTGTTTCCTTGGTGTAAACTTCGTGTCCTTCGTGGGTTAACAGGGTTGAATCTGGGATCGCCCAAAATTTCGTGAAAAATTGCCTATCAGATTTGCAGGTGGGTCGCTGTAAATCCTGACAGGCGACGAGACGTTAAGGTCAAAGATAAAATCGCCACCAATCGCTTCTCCGCTCTCCGAGCGTCAACTGGGAGTACCGCGATGGCTTCCACCCCACCCCATCGCGGTTTTTTTACTAACGTTTGCGGCCCTATGCTCTTTTTCGTCATCCAGTTCTAATGATCGCTCTGTCCACCCTGACGGCCGCGCAGGGGTTTCCCTCGAGGGCGTTTGCTTCACCTCAGCACAATGAGCGAAGTTCGCGTCAGAGAGCAAATGGTGGCACGATCCTTAGTCACCGTGATCCATGCCGAACGTCCCGACATTTCCCAACGCGGAGAATTCGACCTGCAGCGTCAGTACTCAGCCCCGCGCACGTTGCAGTTTACCGCTTCTACAGAAATATTTTTTGGCTTTCATTTTATTTTCTCCGTATTTGAATTGCGGTTACCTTAATCGAGCCACCGTGGGCTCTTCGAACTTGATATTCCGTCCTCCATTGCACCGGTCACGCATGAAGTGCCAGCTGGGATGAGTTCCGCCGCCAAAAAGTAGGCAGGAGAATTGGCTGGAAGTTTGCCGGTCTCTTCGTTGATGCGGTCTGTGGCACCGGAAAGCCGCACCGGCTCCCACACAACACTGGCAAAAGTGACAGTTACATCGCGCAGGATACGCAAAATATCATTGATGCGACCGGTAATGAGGCTTGCCATGCAGCATCGTAATCGAGCGCGCCTAATCATTGCCGATGACCACACCCTGCTTGCCGAGGCCTGCAAGAGTCTGCTTGAACCAGAGTTTGAAGTAGTCGCCATCGTAAACAACGGCCGCGCCCTGCTTCAGGTCGCGCCGCAACTCCGGCCTGAGGTGGTGATTGTCGACATCGCTATGCCGCAACTGAATGGATTGGACGCTGGCGAGCAGCTAAAGCGCCTCGACCCGTCGACCCGGCTTGTTTACATGACCATGAACACTGATCCCGAAGTCGCAGCTGAGGCCTTTCGCCGTGGTGCCGCCGGATACGTCTTAAAGAATTCTGCGGCCGAAGAATTGGTGTCCGCGATTCGCTCCGTGCTGAAGGGGGAATCTTACCTGTCGCCCTCGATTACCAAAGACACAGTCAGGTTTCTCCTGAAGGGCGGCAAATCCAATGAGGGCGAAGGAGGGATTACGGTACGGCAGAGCGAGGTATTGCAATTGCTGGCCGAAGGCAAATCAATGAAGGAAGTCGCTAGTGCGCTGAACGTGAAACCAGGAACCGTCGCTTTCCACAAATATAAAATGATGGAATCCCTGGGACTAAAGACGAATGCCGAACTGCTTCAGTACGCCATCAGGCATCACATCATTCCTTCGTAGCAGACTCACCGTCGCAAGACGGCCAAGAATTGCTCGCTCGGTACGCCAACATTTTCACTGTTAGTTCTACCAGTGGCATTTTGGCCGATCATAGTCTCCCCTCTACATCATCAGGAATATAAGTTCGATCCGGCAACTAGGTTTCTCATCCGGTTGGCGGCCCTTTCGGGCGGCGTGAAAAATGAGGAGCGATTATGGACAGAAACCGTCCGAAGATCATGATTGCCGACGATCACACCCTTGTGGCCGAGACACTCAGGGGGTTGCTCGAAGCAGACTACGATGTGGTCGCTACCGTGGGAGATGGTCGTGCCCTGGTTCGATTGGCTTCCACTCTTAAACCGCAAGTCATCATCCTTGACGTCGGAATGCCCCTTTTGAACGGTTTGGACGCCGGCCAACAAGTCAAGCAGTTGTTGCGGTCGGTTAAGTTGGTGTACTTAACGATGAATCAGGACGCGCAGTTGGTGGCGGAGGCATTCCGGAGAGGAGCTTCCGCTTACCTGCTGAAAACCTCTGCAGCATCGGAACTGACCCTCGCCGTCCGCGAGGTTCTCAAAGGCAAGTTTTACCTGTCCCCTGGAATCGCCAAAGATACATTGGATTTCCTATTGCGACAGGGGAAGAAGTTTGTCGAAGAGGGGCAGCGGCTTACCGAACGGCAGCGTGAAGTGTTGCAGTTGCTGACCGAAGGAAAATCTATGAAAGAAATCGCGACTGTCTTGAACCTGACAACCAGGACAGTTGCCTTTCATAAATACCGGATCATGGAAGCATTGCATGCGAAGAGCTATGCCGAACTGGTGCAATATGCAATCAGAAATCACGTGATCGAGGCATGAGATCGCCGCTTGCCACTCTTCGTGGTTCGAAGCCAGACACGGCGATGACGCCGCAGCAAATACAGAGAGCGCAACGGTCTCAAGGGACGGCAGACCTGAGTCGCGCACATCCGGTCGAGAATGAATCGTTGCGGTTCAAGAGAATCGCCATTCAGTTCCGATAAGCGGCGCCACTGCTGCTTTTCCTGAAATAGACTCTCAAGGTTGCCAATTCGTGGTCTCTAACCTATAAGAAATAAAAGCAGGAAGGCCCGTATTTCTCCTATGAAAGAACCGGCTCCTCAAGAAGACATTGGCGGAACAACGGTTCACGTCGGCGATTGTTACGTGTGGGTAGAAATCCATTCCCTCGATTCCGCGACAGACTATTGCGAGTACCTTCCGAATCACGATCTGCAGATAAGCCCTCTCGGCTCCGAATTGGTCATGCTGGACGTAACTTCTGCCCCAGGATCAGCAAAATCGGGGTGGTCGGGATGGATCTATTCACCTGTGGTTGAGCCGCCGCTGGCGAGTCGTTTACTGACGTACCGCTTTCCCAGCAGGACTGCTTCAACTCCCGCCAATAAATCAGCCTCAGCATCCAGTTTACTGATATACCCGTCTGCACCCGCGCCCAATGCTTCGCGCACGATCTGGGGATAGGGATTTCCGGTCAAGAACAATATTCTGGAATCCGGTGAAACCCTGCGGATTTGCCGAGCAGCTTCGATCCCGTTGAGCTTTGGGAGGCCCATGTCCAGCACAACCAAATCGGGCTTCAACTCTTGAGCTTTCCGAACCGCTTCCTCCCCGTCTAATGCCTCTCCAACGATCTGAAATCGGAGTTCCTTGCCGAGTAGTGAAGCAGTCATACGTCGGAAAGGATCGAAATCATCCACTAAGAGAACACGGACTGCCACGGTTCCTGAAACATCTTGCGCCCCTTTCGATACCAAGACGGAAATGACTCCTACCTTTATGAGATTCTCGAGTAACAGGATTACAGACAGAGGGAGCGCGGTCGTTGCTCAAAGACACCCTCTGGATTGCTCAAGCGCAACAAGAGGGCAATGGTTGCGGATCGTTTTCCGGGATTGTCTGCACCAGAATGTGTGCAGAGCGAACAGGATTCAGGCTGGAACCGCGGGAGGGTAGCCCAAAAATTAAGAAGCGCCCCGTGACTCTTTCGAGTCATGGGACGCCCGAACAGCCCTCCCCCAGAACTGCTCATTGCCAGACTACGTTCAGGACCCTGAGATGTAAATTCCACGTTGGTGCCAGCGGCTGGCACGAAGTGGCTATCCATCTCTCCAAACATCACATCCCCGGCCACTTCCGGGAGTGGCATCGTGGCGGACTCCGCCTCGGTCCCGGTTACTGCAGTAATCTGCCTGAAGGGTATAACGATTGACGATTGCTGCCACCGTCCTTAGATTCGCAACAGGGGGTTGTATGAAGGACATTCATGAGGTTCTGCGGCGAAAGCAAGCCCGGTACGCGCAATTAGCCAAGCAGATTGAAATGTTGCAGCAGGCGGCCGACAAGCTGCGTGAAGTGGCTCCTCTGCTGGCTGAAATCGAAGATGACGACGCTGCGGTTTTGGCCGAAGTGGAGATGGATGATCAGCCCAGCCCAACGGCGAAGGCTGCGTCGGCTTCTTCAAGTGGTTCGGCTGCCCCCGCCAAGCCGGCCCGCGGCGTGGCTCCGCGCTGGCCATAACCCACGGAGATTTGCTTCGCCACCTATGAGCGGAATATGACGTTTCAGGCGCTTTTGGTTTCCAAGGACGAAGAGGCAGCCGGAGTCTTGACTCCGGTCCTGTCCCGTTGCGGCATTGCCGTCTCCTGCTGCGGATATCCCGAAGCCCTGTGCCGGCTGACCGAAGAAAAGTTTGATTCCGTGATCGTCGACTTCGACGATCCGCACAGCGCTTCGCTGGTTCTGCAAAACGCCAGCCAGGCTGCCTCGGGCTTCAAGGTTGTGACCGTAGCCTTGCTGAGCGATAAGACGAAGGTCCGCAATGTATTCGGCGCGGGCGCAAATTTCATTCTCTACAAGCCGATTTCCGACGAGCAGGCCGAAGCCAGTCTGCGTGCCGCTGCCTCTTTGATCAAGCGAGAGCGACGGCGCTCTTTCCGGGTTCCGGTGCAGGTTCCGATTCAGCTTCAGGTGCAGAACGGACCCGAGCTTGAAGGCATCCTTCTCGACCTCAGCGAAGATGGCATGGACGTGCTCGCAGCCCAGCCGCTTTGCCCCGGCGCCACCATCAGCGCAAAGTTCAATCTTCCCGAGAGCACTACCGAAATTCAAGCCAGCGGCGAAATTGCCTGGGCAAGTCCCAACGGACAAGCGGGCGTGCGCTTTGTCGATCTACCGGAGAGCCTTCGCGTCACCCTGAAAACCTGGGTCTCGGCCAACGCGCCGGAGATTCCGCCGCCAGATCCGGAACCAGTATCGCAATGCACGCTAACCGATCTGAGTCTGGGCGGATGCTATGTCGAAACCGAATCGCCGTTTCCGGAGCGCTCCGGCATTACTCTTTGTTTGAACGCGGAAGACGTTGAAGTCCAGGCGGAAGGCACGGTTCGGGTGATGCACCCGGGATTCGGCATGGGGATTGAGTTCGCCGCGCGCACTACCGACGAGCGCGCTCAAGTGGCAAGGTTCATCGGCTTCCTGACCAGCCGTCCGGGGACGCTTCCCGCTCTACTGATCACCCCACGAATTCTCGCCGCAGGCGATGCCTACAACACGACTGACCCGCTGCCCACGCCAGAACTTGAGGACCCGCTGCTCGAACTATTGCGCAGCCACGAGTCGCTCAGTCAGGAAGAGTTCCTGCAGAAACTTCGACAGCAACGCGGTTCGGAAGAAGTCACGCCGGCTTAAACTTCGCGTCGGCACCTCATACCAAACTTAAGTTCCGGTTCCGGACAGCGGGATCCCTTGTGGACTACCGCCGCCGTCATCGCTAAGTGCGACATTCGCCGCCCGTCGTCCTTTTGCCGTGGGTTTGAAGGCAACTTTAATCGTGCAACTTCCGCCAGCGGGAACGCTGTGGCCGCAATTGTTGCTCTGAGAAAAATCTCCCGCGTCCTTCCCCCCGATCGTGATCTGGCTGATGGAGAGTGCCGTCGTCCCCTTGTTGGTCAACTCAACCGGAACTGGCACACTCCTGCTCCCAACCTTCTGGCCTGCAAAATTCACCGCAATCGGCGAAAGCTCAACCTCGGTTCCAATGCCCGATAGCGCAACCGTCTGCGGGCTGCCGGGAGCGTTATCGGCAACTGAGAGCTTTCCTGACGCAGGCCCTTTCACGGTTGGCTTGAACGACACCTGAATCTGACAGCTCGCACCCGCCCCCAGGCTGGATGGGCAATTATTGGTTTGGCTAAACGGCGCGGTGGCCGAAATCTTTGAGATGGTCACTGCGACTGAACCTGTGTTGGTCAACGTCGCAAACTGCGCCGAGCCGGTGGTTCCGAGCAGTTGAACGGGGAACGTCAATTTGGACGGGCTCAGAGATACGCTTGCACCGGCGACCCCGTTTCCGCTAAGTGGTACTACCTGTGGGCCACCCTCGCCTGCGTAGTTCACCTGGAGCGACGCGTTGAACTTCTGTGCAGTTTTCGGTGTGAAAGTGACGCGAATCTTGCAACTGCTTCCAGCTGGAAGACTCGTGCCGCAGTCGTTGGCCTCGACAAAGTCGTGGGAATACTCTCCCGTGATCCTGATGCTGTCAATCTTCAGCGCGTTGGAACCAACGTTCTTCAGTGTCACTGTTTGTGGCTTGCTCTTCGCGCCCATATCCACGTTTCCGAAAGACAGACTGTTGGGGGAAACGCTGGCCACGGTTTGCAGGAAGAAAAAGGTACTTTTCCCGGCAGAAACAACCAGATCCAACTTGCCGTCGCCTTTGAAGTCGCCGGCTGCGAATGGCACACCCCCGTCGAAAGTCCTACCAGCGTCAAAGGCGATGGGGCGCTGAAACGTGCCATCTCCGTTTCCTAGTGCGATATGCATAGTTTGTTTGTATGCCGAGTCGACGGTCAAACCCACAAGATCCAGTTTTCCGTCACCGTTAAAGTCTCCGACCTGCGTCCAGGGCCAATTGCCGACGCATTTTCCATGGGTAAATGTTCCATCACCCTTGCCTAGCAATACGCAACCGCCCATGACTAGATCCAGCTTACCGTCGCCGTTCACATCAGCGACGACCAGGTTATCGCCGTCGCCACCGACGTAAGAAACTCCCTCTTGCGGAAACGTTCCATCACCCTGTCCCAGAAAGATGAGCACTTGGCCGCCACCCGGTATGGCGATATCAAGGTTGCCGTCGCCATTGAAGTCTCCGATAGCAGCAACGTTGACGTTACTCAGTTGACTGATATCTAGATATTGCGAAAACCCGAAGTCCAGCAAGACGGAAGCTTGCGGGTTGTTGGGATATACCGTGACCGCATCGGGTGTGCCATCGCCATTCAGGTCGGCGAACGCTCCTAGACCGCTCACGCTCCACCCACTGAATCCGCCTGTAAATGTGCCGTTACCATCGTTGATTAGAACTACGGTCCCGAAGGCCGCTTCATATTCCCACTCGAGGGCCAGGTCCAGCTTTCCATCTCCGTCGAAGTCGCCCGCACTCAGCCCAACGATCCCCGACATATTTCCCGGAATAACCGTGTTGATTGGCTTTTTGAAGGTGCCATCTCCATTTCCCCGGAACAAAGAGATGACCCAGTTGTACTTATCATCCACCTGGCCTACCACGACATCGGACTTCCCGTCGTTGTCGAAATCGCCGGTGACGACGGGGCCAGCGCGGAAGTTGTTCGGATGAGCAGCCATCGCCACGGACGACGAGGGTTGTGTTATCAGGAAATCAACTGCCGTAGAGGTTCCACCGCCGGGAGCTGGGTTCACTACCGTCACCGACGCGGTACCTGCCTTTGCCACATCCGCCGCACCGATCGTTGCTTTGAGTTGGCTGCTGGAAATAACCTCGGTAGTCCGCGGACTTCCGTTCCAACGAACTACAGCACCAGACGAGAAGCCTGTGCCATTCACGGTGAGTGTGAATCCACCGCTGCCCGGTGTTGCACTCTCCGGAACTAAGGGCTGATTGATAAGCGGAATGGGGTTACTGTGCGCGAAGGCGATAGAGCTGAGGAAAATCGTGAGCAAGCAGACAGAACGGAGTGATCTCATAGCGTCCTCCATGGGAAGTAGTGAAACGGGGCCCGCTCAACTGCTCACTGCAGGCACCACCCCAGCAGTTGAGGAACACCATTCTGCATCAGATTGCGGCCGCAATCAAGCTGCAAATCTCGACCCCAAAACGCTGAGAGGCCCGCACGCCGTCTCTCGCGCGGACCTCCTGGCGTCGGTTTGTTCCACCTCGAATAAATCGAAGTCTAGCGGCCACCGATTTCCGGAAGGTGGCAGCCAAGTTAATTTCCCGTGAAAATTCGGCGCACATTTTCCAGAGATGGCGCCGCATCCGACGTGCTTGTCGATCCCCCAACTTGCGGATTGCTCATTTTCGCAGCATAAGCAACAATCTGTTTGCAACCACATCCTGAAGCTGGAGGCCATTGCCTGCTGAACTCGTCTGCTTCGGAGCGAGGACTCACGACGCGGCCACAAGCTCCCGCCAATTTCGCCGGCGCCATCTTTCCCTTGCCTCTATTTATTGTGATGGCGACTGCGTTCCTCGTGATTTTGCCGTTCTTTTTTCTCGGCAATCCTTCCGGACACGATTTCGAGTTCCACATGAACTCCTGGATGGAAGTTCTTGGTCAATGGAGGCAGGGGATCGTTTATCCGCGATGGGCAGCGATGGCGCAGTACGGATACGGCGAGGCCAGATTCATTTTCTATCCACCGGTCTCGTGGACATTGGGAGCCGCCCTGGGAGCAGTGCTGCCGTGGAAGGCGGTTTCAGGCGGCTATATATGGTTGGCGTTGACTCTATCCGGGTGTTCCATGTTTCTTCTGGCGCGGCGTTGGTTGGATCGTCGCGACGCCATCTTTGCCGCAGCGTTCTATGCTGCCAATCCTTATTACATTGTGATCGTCTATTGGCGAAGTGCGTTTGCGGAGCTGTTGGTGGGTGCCCTGTTGCCTCTGCTTTTGCTCTACGTGTTGCGCGCAGAGGAGGATGGGCGGGAAACTGTAATTCCTTTGGCCGTGATCGTAGCTGCCGCGTGGCTGACGAACATTCCCGCCGCGATCATGGTGAATTATTCTCTGGGCGTTTTAGTCGTAATCCTTGCTATTCTCAAGCGCTCGCCGCGAGTCTTGTTGCGCGGCGTGCTTGCGGTTCTGCTTGGCGCTGGTCTGGCGGCGTTTTTCCTGGTCCCGGCGGCGTATGAACAGAAATGGGTGAACATCGCAGAAGTGCTGTCTCCGGGCGTGCGCCCGCAGGATAATTTCCTCTTCTTGAATACCGATGACCCCGATCACAATCGTTTCAACTTGATGATCTCGATGGTGGCATCTGCGGAAGTGATTCTGCTCGCATTTGCGGCGTTCTTTTCCCGCCCGTGGAGACACCGACTGCCAAGCGCTTGGTGGACGCTCCTCGGATGGGCTTTGCTTGCCGCGCTGCTCACTTGTTCGTTCACGTCTTCGCTGTGGGAGCACCTGCCTGAGCTGCGCTACCTCCAACTTCCGTGGCGCTGGCTGCTGTGCCTGAACGCGGCCTTGACGCTGCTAATCACTATGGCTTCGCGGCGTAGGATGGTGCGCGTTCTGGTCTGCATCGCTCTGTTCGCGGTACTGGCCTTTGACTGGCATCGAGTCCAGCCGCCATGGTGGGAGAAGGCTGCTGATATCAGCGAGATGCTTGGCAATCAGCAGAACGGAGCCGGGTACGAGGGCACCGACGAATACGTGCCCGTTGGGGCGGATCCATACGAACTCGCGCGGGATGCTCCCCGCGTAGCTCTGGATCAAATGGCGGATCAGTCGCCGCAGATCCGCATTCAAGAATGGAACGCCGAATCGAAGTTATTTACAGCAGACGTCAGTGACTCAGGACAGTTAGTGCTACGTTTACTGAATTATCCTGCCTGGCGTGTCGAAGTGAATGGCAAGGTCGTCGCGACTGACACGCGAGAGGTTACCGGACAGATGCTGATCCCGGTTCAAGCGGGGGAGAACCGTGTGCGGATCACGTTCATTCGGACGCGTGACCGGACTGTCGGAGCGGTCATTTCACTCGTTACGGCTCTCTTCCTCGGGAGCTTCGTCGTGCGCCGGCGACTGAAAACTGACCACAAGCACTCGTCTGCCTGATTTTTTCAAAAGTGGTATTTTGGCAATAGAGGATTCTCACGATCGGTCGGCAATGAATCGTATTCTCATCGCGACCTCGAACGCAGGCAAGTTGCGCGATTTCGCCGGGGCGGCCGCGTCCCTCGGCATTGAGATTGCTCCCCTTCCGAACTTCGCTTCTCTGCCTGCAGTGATCGAGGACGGACGGACTTTCGAGGAAAACGCGCGTAAAAAAGCCGAGAGCTACAGTCGCGAAGTTCCGGGTGAGGTCGTCCTGGCGGATGATTCCGGGTTGGAAGTGGACGCCCTCAAGGGTGCTCCGGGAGTCCATTCCGCACGCTACGCCGCCGATGCGCCTCACCTGATGAATAACAACACCGATGACGAGGCCAACAACTCACGGCTTTTACGGGAATTGAAAGACGTTCCCGATGACAAGCGCAGTGCACGCTTTGTGTGCGTGATTGCGGCCGCTCGCGATGGGAAAACTTTGGAAGCATTTCGCGGGGAAGCCGAGGGCACCATCCTGAATCGCCCCCGTGGGACGAATGGATTCGGTTACGATCCATTGTTCTATTTTCCGCAGATTGAGAAAGCCTTCGCTGAATTAACTCCGGAAGAAAAAGCTCAGTACAGCCACCGTGGGGCCGCATTCCGGCAGTTCCTTAGTTGGTACCAAGCCAAAGCCGGAGTGTGAGCCCGCTCTATTAGTGCAACCCGATTTTGTCATCCTGAGCGTAGTAACTGCATCGCGCAGCGAAGCAGTTACGGAGTCGAAGGACCCCGAGCTCTTCGCACCGAGATAAACGCAAAAGGGAATTCTTCACAACACTGTTGGAGAGAATTCGCTGAGTCACCTCGCGGGATCAACAGACTGGGTCCTTCGACTGCGTCGTCGTTCGCTTTGCGCACGACAACCGCGCTCAGGATGACAAAGGGTGTAGAAGGTGCTAAGACTCCGCTTTCACGCGGCTACGAAAATGCTTCTGCAATGATCGCCCTTACATGAATCTTGGTCGTATCGAGCACTGGAATCCCGTGAACCGTGGCATCGCGCAAAATTAAAGACAGCTCCGTACCGCCTAGAATGAGTCCTTGGATGCCTTCGCGGGTTTTCAAACGATCCACGATGGCAAGCAATCGCTCACGCGTCTCCGTCCGAACTGTTCCCTTCACTAGTTCATTTAAGTAGATGTGATGGATGTACGCTTGATCATGCTCGTCGGGGACGGCCAGCGCGATTCCTTCCTTGGAAAAGACGTCTGGATAGAATCGTCCTTGCATTGTGAAACGCACGCCGAACAAACCAAGTTTTTTTAACCCCAAGGCCTTCGCCGCCGCGAAAGTTGCCTCGACAATACTGATCAGAGGTATGGACGACTGGCCGCGGACCTCGTCAAACACGATGTGTGGTGTATTGGCGGCGACCAACCCGCACTCTGCCCCCGCCTTTGCCAGCCTTTGAGTTTCACTCACCAGATACCCGGTGAGTTTGGCTAATTCATTCGCCGCAACCAGGTCCAGCACTTTCTTCAAATCGATGCTGTTGATGATAATTGAGGGAGAGCTTCCGTCGGGCCTTCGCTCCGCATATGCCGCGATGATCGAGCGATAGTATTCGATGGTTGACTCTGGACCGAGGCCACCAATGATTCCGATTGACTTCATGCTCCCTTGACTTCCCTTCTCCCGCAACAACATAATAAAAGGTTCCGTCTTCATACTCGAATTCATAAGGAGTATTCTGTGGCAGCAACTGCCAGTCCTGCGGCTCCGATGCCGGTCAAAGGTGGCGTGGCTCCGCTGCGGGCCGGCCAGGGATATTCGTTTCTGCTGCGTCGCCTGCATTCGCTCAGCGGGATCGTGCCGGTGGGCGCGTTTCTGTTCGAACACATCTTGATTTCGAACTCCGCAGCCATTGGCGGTCCGGCCGCCTACGCCCGCCAGGTCCGCTTTCTGGCGAGTCTGCCGCTGGTGCCAGTCCTCGAGTTGTTTGGGATCTGGCTGCCCATCCTGTTTCACGCGCTGTATGGTTTCTACATCTGGTACCGGGGAGAAACCAACGTCAAGGATTATCCCTGGACCGGAAACTGGATGTACACGACGCAGCGTTGGACCGGCATCATCGCGTTCGCCTACATCCTCTGGCACACCTGGACGATGCGGTTTACGGGCGTGGATTTGCACGAATATCCAGGAGCGTCATTCGGTAAAGTACAGATCGAAGTATTTCAAACGCCGCTGTTCTTGTTTTACGTTGTGGGACTGATTGCGGCTTCGTGGCACTTCGCTTACGGGATCTGGCTGTTTTGCGCGAAGTGGGGCATTGTTTCGGGCGAGAAGGCACGAAAGCGATTTTTGGTTCTTTGCTTAGCATTTTTCTTTGTGCTGATCAGCGCGGGCTTGGCCAGCCTGACCTCTTTCCGGTCGCATGCACAACAATCCACAGATCCCGCCGGCGCCAGTCTGGTCGAGGCGGGATCGAGCACGGCACCATAGAAAGCGATACTTTAAAAGATGGCTGCAAATCCTAAGATTATCGTTATCGGCGGCGGCCTCGCGGGTCTTGCCGCCGTCATCAAGATCGCCGAGATGGGCGGACACGTAGACCTATTTTCTATTGTCCCCGTGAAGCGATCGCATTCCGTCTGCGCGCAGGGCGGCATCAACGCGGCCAAGAACCTCAAAGGCGAGGGCGATTCCACATGGAAGCACTTCGACGACACGGTTTATGGCGGCGACTTCCTGGCCAATCAGCCGCCCGTGAAAGCGATGTGCGAGGCCGCGCCCGGAATCATTGATCTGCTCGACCGCATGGGTGTGCCTTTCAATCGCACCCCCGAAGGCTTACTGGATTTTCGACGCTTTGGCGGAACACTTTATAACCGCACCGCGTTCGCCGGCGCCACGACGGGGCAGCAACTTTTGTACGCGCTCGATGAGCAGGTGCGCCGCTACGAGTCCGAAGGCAAAGTCAAAAAGTACGAACACTGGGAATTTCTCTCGGCCGTGCTCGATTCCAACAGAGTCTGCCGCGGCGTTTGCGCCATGGATTTGCGTTCCATGGAAGTGCGCACGTTCCCCGCGGACGCGATCATCGTCGCGACCGGAGGCAATGGCGCGATCTTTGGCAAATCGACCAACTCCGTCGTGTGCACGGGTTCCGCGCAATCGTCGTTGTATCAGCAAGGGTGCTTTTACGGTAACGGAGAGTTCATCCAGGTTCATCCCACGTGCATTCCCGGCGAAGACAAATTGCGCCTGATGTCAGAGTCGGCGCGCGGCGAAGGTGGACGCGTCTGGGTTCCAAAGACGCCGGGCGACAAACGTGATCCGCTATCGATTCCACAAAGCGAGCGTTGGTACTTCCTCGAAGAGTGGTACCCAAAATATGGCAATCTGGTGCCTCGCGATATCGCCACTCGCGCAATTTTCAAAGTCGTATTCGAGCACAACTTGGGCATCGATGGAAAGCCGATGGTTTATCTGGACCTGACCCATATCGATTCCAAGATTCTCGATCGAAAACTGGAAGGCATTCTCGAAATTTATGAGAAGTTCGTGGGCGACGATCCGCGCAAAGTTCCCATGAAGATCTTTCCCGGCATGCATTACACCATGGGCGGGCTCTGGGTCGATTACAACCAGGCGACTAACATCCCCGGAATTTATGCGGCGGGCGAATGTGAATACCAGTACCACGGGGCGAACCGCCTGGGGGCGAATTCTTTGGTCTCCTGCATTTTTGGCGGATTCGTCGCGGGGCCCGCGGCGGTGCAGTATGCGCGCGATGTGAAAGCGCCGCCGAGCAATGGGCATTTCGACGCGGAGCGTAAGCACGAGGAAGATAACAACGCGATGCTGATGAAGTCGGACGGGAAGGAGAATCCGTTCCGGCTATGGCACGAGCTTGGCGAACTGATGACCGCCAACTGCACCGTGATCCGCTACAACAATAAGTTGAAGGAAACCGACGGCAAGCTGTGCGAGATGCTGGAGCGCTTCCGGCACATCAATCTGAGCGACAAATCGCAGTGGGCCAACACGACCGTTGTTTTTGCGCGCCAGCTTTACAACATGCTGCAACTCGCCAGGGTGATCACGCAAGGTGCGGCCATGCGGGATGAGTCTCGCGGGGCGCACTACAAGCCGGATTTTCCCGAGCGCGACGACAAGAATTGGCTGAAAACGACCAAAGCATACTTTGCGCCCGATGCGGACGAACCGAAGTTTGAATTCGAGCCAGTGGATATTTCGCTGATCCCGCCGCGACCGAGAAAGTATGATGCGGTCAAGTAGCGAATGGTCGGGTTTGACGTTTGTCATCCTGAGCGAAGCGAAGGACCCATGTAATTTGCCAGGGTCGGCAGAGTCCAGGGGTTCTTCGCTTCGCTCAGAATGACAAGAGTTTGAGAAAATGAAGGCTAATCGCGAATGGCTGATACGAAAACTGTAATCATAAAAATCAAGCGCCAGGACGATCCCAAAGCAAAACCTCACTGGGAAGAATTCGAACTGGCCCACAAGCCCGGCATGAACGTGATCTCGTCGCTGATGGAGATTGCCGCCAATCCCGTGACTCGTGACGGCAAGGCTACGACGCCCATCACCTACGACTCCAATTGTCTGGAAGAAGTTTGCGGCTCCTGCGCCATGCTGATCAATGGGCGGGCTCGTATGGCCTGCTCGGCCCTGATCGACAAGCTCGAGCAGCCCATCCGACTGGAACCGTTTACCAAGTTCCCGGTGGTTCGCGATCTGGCAGTCGACCGTAGCGTTCTGTTTGAGAACCTGAAAGCGGTGAAGGCCTGGGTCCCTATCGATGGCAGCTACGATCTTGGGCCCGGTCCGCGCATTGCTCCGGAAGAACAGGAGGCAGCCTATCCGCTTTCGCGCTGCATCTCCTGCTGTTGTTGCATGGAAGCCTGCCCGCAGTTCAACGACGACACCGGCTTCGTGGGGGCTGCAACGATTTCTCAGGTGCGGCTTTTCAACAACCATCCCACCGGCGCAGCGCTGAAGCGCGAGCGCCTGGCCGCGCTGATGGGCGATGGCGGCATTCAGGAATGCGGGTATGCCCAGAACTGCGTCGAGGTCTGCCCCAAAGATATTCCGCTGACGCGATCTATTTCCGAAGTCGGCGGCGAAGTCATGACCCAGGCCATTGGCGACCTTTTCCGCAAGTGACCCATATGGGGCCAAAATGGCCCATTGGTGACGTTTTCTGTCCCATAACTAACAAACCGTGATATAGTCCGCACCTTGTTTGGGAGTTCCAAATCGGCAATTGCTTGTTTCTTGAGGACATAGACGGATGCAGTCTGGTGCGGGGAAACGGCACCTTAGCTGCAGTGACTATTTGGAACGAGCGCATAAACGAGAGTAACGCGGGTAATCTGGCCGAGATACTCTTTAGTAACTTCGCAGCCGAAAGCCGACTTGCGATGCACTCTTTGTGATTTAGAATAACCGCCTGCGCTCGCGTTATGGTGTTTAAGGAATTGAGGCCACTTCGTGAAAGGTAAGGCACAACGAGTCTTTCTGGTGATTTGTCTGGCCGTCGCCGTGTGCGCTCAGGCTTTTGGGCTGCATCAGGTCGTGCCCAGCCAACACGCACATCGCGCCAGCAAACGCCGGACTCGCTTTCGTCGCCTGCTTTGGAACCCGGTGTTCCGCCCATCCCGCGATTCCCTGCTGCGCCAGAACGAGGAAATTGACCGCCTGGACTTGCCGCGAATCCAGAATCAAGCAGAGCTCGATCAATTGATTGCTCGCCAGGAACTGGTTCCGATCGTTGCCGGTCAAACTCTGCGCTTCGATCCACGGCTCGATCCCGATCGCCGTTATTGCCGTCCCTGGACGCGCGACTTTCTTGACGACCTGAGCGAGGCTTACTACAAGCAATTCCACGATCAGATTCAGGTGAATTCGGCGGTGCGGACGGTGCAGGTACAGAAAAAGCTTCGCCGGCACAATCGCAACGCGGCGCCCGAAAAAGGCGAGACCGCTTCGTCTCACCTGGCCGGCATTACGGTCGACATCCAACGCCGAGGGATGACCCGGCAGCAAGTGCAGTGGATGGAAGCGTACATGATGCCGCTCAAGGATCAGGGACTGGTAGAGCCAGAAGAAGAACGGCATCAATGGGTATTCCACGTGGCTGTCTCCGGTCGCTACGGAGACTGGCGTGAACCGAAAACGGCGGCCCCCGATCGACAAGAAGATGCGCAATACGACGAAAGCACGGCGACGGCGAACGAATCTGTGAATCGCGATCAGCAGCAGGAGTTCTGCGCTGGTATGCCGGCTTTCAGTCTTTCAACTTCCGCGGATACAGTGGAAGGTTCCGGCTGCGGAACCAATCCGCTTCGCTAGGAACGACATTCCTTCTTCAGTTCTCGACCCTGTACAATCTTTCCCTTACAAGTTATGACAATCCTCAATCTCCCGCAGAGGGCCAAGCGTCTGTGCGTCTTGCCTGCTTTTCTGATCGTAGCTTTTCTTGCCACGTCCCCGACTCTCGCCCAAAGCAATAACAATGCCGCTTTCGCTGTCAGCGCCCGAGCTCGAGCGATTCAGGAGTCCGCGATTGTGATCGATACACATGCCGACACCCCGCAGCGTTTTCTAGACGGCAATTTTGACATTGGCTCGACCGACCCTGCCGACATCGGTCACATCAGTCTCGATAAAGCGCGCGCCGGCAATCTGGGCGCGGAATTTTTCTCCATCTGGGTCGATCCCGAACTTAATCAGGGCCACTTCGCCCAGCACACTTTCGATTTGATCGACTCCGTGTATGAACAAGCAGCCCGCCATCCCGGCCGAATGATGATGGCATTTTCCGCCGAAGACATCGAGCGCGCCCACAAACAGAAAAAGCTTGCTGCCTTAATGGGAATCGAGGGCGGTCACTCGATCGAGAACGACATTCATCTTCTGCGCGATTTCTATCGCCTCGGCGTGCGCTATATGACGCTCTCGTGGTCGAACACGAATGAATGGGCTGATTCCTCGGGCGACATCGACAATCCCAAAATCGAGCACCACAACGGACTCACCGACTTCGGCCGACAAGTCGTACTGGAAATGAATCGTCTCGGAATGATGGTCGACATTTCCCACGTCGCCGACAAGACCTTCTGGGATGTCATCGCCACCAGCAAGGCGCCGGTAATCGCGTCGCACTCATCGGCCCGCGCTTTGTGTAATGCGCCGCGAAATATGACGGATGACATGCTGAGGGCTGTAGCCAAGAACGGTGGCGTCGTGAACGTGAATTTCTTTTCCGGCTTTTTGGATCAAACCTATTGGAACGCGGCTCAGGCTCAAAAAAAAGAACAAGAAGCCGCGATTCACGCCTACCTGGAGAAGCTTAAAGCCGATGGAAAGCAGGTAACGTTCACGGATGAGGATCGAATTAGCAGGGAGTGGACGGCCAAAATCCCACGCCCGCCATTCACGACGCTGATCGATCATATTGATCACATCGCCAAAGTCGCTGGCGTGGACCACGTAGGGCTCGGTTCGGATTTCGACGGCGTGAGCGGGGCGACTCCGGAAGGGATGAATTCCGCTGCCGACTTCCCCAAGATTACGCAGGCATTGCTCGACCGTGGCTACAGTGCCGAGGATATTCATAAGATTCTCGGGGGTAATACCCTGCGAGTCTTCAAAGAAGTGGAGCGGGTCAGCCGTGAAATGCAGGCGCAAAAAACTCTGTCCGATAAGTAAATTTCGCTGTTGCTGTCGTACAATGCAAGATTCGCACCTACATAACTCTAAGGAGTCACCATGCGCAAGCGCTTGATTCTGCTTTCCATCATTTTGCTGTCCTCGCTCACGTTGTGGTCGCAGGCCAAACCAGCGGCTGCCTCGGGCAACCCGACGGCTGTAATTGACACCACTGCGGGCAAACTGACCTGCGTGCTTTTTCAGGACAAGGCTCCGATCGGCGTTGCCAATTTCATCGGCTTGGCCACCGGTACCAAGGACTGGACCAGTCCCATCACTCACCAGAAAAAGCATGGCGTTCCGCTTTATGACGGCACCATCTTCCACCGCGTGATCCCCAACTTCATGATTCAGGGTGGCGACCCGATGGGCACCGGAACCGGCGATCCCGGTTATCAATTCAAGAACGAAACTTCTCCTGATCTGAAGTTCGACCGGCCAGGACGCATGGCCTATGCCAATGCCGGACCTGACACCAACGGCTCCCAGTTTTTCATCACTGAGATTGCGTATCCGAGTTTGAATGGCGGCTACACCATTTTTGGCCAATGCGATGAAGCCAGCGTGACCTTGGTGAAGGAAATCGCAAGGATGGGCCGCGACTCGAACGACAAACCGTATAAGCCGGTAAAGATTAATCACATCACAATCAGCGGCGGAACAGCAGCGAAGTAGTATTCACTATTTGTAACGCCGGCATCCCGGCTGTCGCGAGGGCATTTTGCCCTCGCTTCTCGACAAAACAACATACTTGGAACTGTCATGACCCGCCAACCCGGTACTTATGCGATTTTCGATACATCGGAAGGCAGCATCGTCTGCCGCTTGTTTGAAAAAGATGCACCCAAGACAGTCGCCAACTTTATTGAACTCGCGGAGGGCAAACGTCAGTGGACGTGAGCCGCAAGAAAAGCAAAGACCGGCTGTACGACGGAACTATTTTTCACCGCGTGATTCCCGAGTTCATGATCCAGGGCGGAAATCAGCAGGCACAGGAACGGGTGGCCCCGGCTACCAATTCGAGGACGAAACCAAAGGTTCGCCGCACAAATTCGACAAGCCGGGAAAGCTAGCCATGGCGAATGCCGGTCCGAACACGAACGGGAATCATAACTGACCACACTATTTACATTCCGATAACTTTCTCATTTTCAGTTTGATCGCGATCAGTCTCGGACGCAGCCTTACCAGCGTATTGGCGCGCTAGAGCCCGCCCTTTGTCGCGAGAACCGATTCTCCGGGGGAAAGGGAGCCTCCCCCCTGTTCTGGTCACGCCTGTCGCTCAATCACGACCGACTTTACTACTACATCTTTCAGCGGTTTATCCTGCTTGTTCCGGGGGACATTCACGATCTTCTGAGCCACATCGTGCCCTTCGACCACTTCACCGAAGATAGTATGCTTACCGGTCAACCACTGCGTTGGCGCCAATGTGATGAAGATTTGGCTTCCGTTAGTGTTGGGACCGGCATTCGCCATGGCCAGCTTGCCCGGCTTGTCGAATTTGTGCGGCGAGCCCTTGGTTTCGTCCTCGAACTGGTAGCCGGGGCCGCCCATGCCTGTGCCCGCTGGGTCTCCACCCTGGATCATGAAATCGGGAATCACGCGGTGGAAGATGGTTCCATCGTACAGTCGGTCTTTACCCTTCTTGCGGCTGACGGGATGCGTCCACTCGCGTTTGCCCTCGGCTAGTTCAACAAAGTTGGCGACCGTTTTGGGGGCATCATTTTCAAAAAGACGGCAGATTATTTGTCCTTCAGTGGTTTCAAAAACAGCATACGTTCCAGGCTGACGCGCCATGAGCAATTCCTTTCGACGATAAAGTTATTGAGCCGGTTCAAGACGACGATTACCGACCTTCCACCAGCATATTACCCGTTCGACCACTCCGTCTTAGCAGAGACGTATGGTGCCGAGGTTCGGAACCCACTTGCAGCTATTGGAGTTCACGATGCCGCCTCGGAGGCCGCGCGACGCTCTTGTCCGTTCTCACACGATGGGTACGCAATAGCAATCCCGTTAGGGAATCCTCCTGAACTACGTCTCCATAACATCATACGTCAGCGCCGGATTCCTCACGGTTGTGCCACCCTCGCCGGCAGCAACACTGGCGATCACCAATGCCTGGTGCTCGCCCGCGCTTCCCACCAATGTGTATGACCGCTCAAACCCATTCGGTCCCAGGACTTTCATTTCCCAACTGTCGTTCTCGCGGGAGCCGACGATCCACACCCGCCAATCTCCCGGCCTGTCGCTCAGGGCGTGCTCTCGGCTTTCTTGACCCGCTTGCCGGATTTCAATGAGCGCCCGAACTTCTGGTTCGATAGCAGCATCGCCGGTATTATGCAGTTCGATCAGTACGGCCATTTCAATTCATTCTATTGACTGCGACGAACAGTTTGGACCGTCCCTTAGGTTCCAACAGCCACGATCGGCTTCGCATCGATCATCGTGGCAACCTCCACGACCCGCCGATACGATTGCAGCCGGTCCTCATGCTCGTAGGTATCAGTCACAACGATCACTTCGTTCGCCCCAGTATCACCCACCAGTCTTTCCAGCCCCGCCTTCACCGTTGAATTGGATCCCGTGATCGCCGCTGAAAGTTTGCCCTCCACCGCTATCCGCTCCCGGTTGTCCTGCCACAGCCCCTCCATGGAATCCACAGGCGGCAACAATTCCACCGGCTGGTTCCTTATCAGTCGCAAAAAGCGCTGCTGCGGAGTCGTGAACAATCGCTGCGCTGTCGCGTCCGTCCCTGCCGCGATCACCTGCACCGCCACCATCAAGTAGGGTTTCCGCAGAACCTCGCTTGGCTCAAACTGCTCGCGGTATAACTGCGCTGCCGCATGTAGATATTCAGGGGCAAAGTGCGCCGCGAATGCAAACGGCAATCCCATCATCCCAGCCAGCTGCGCGCTGAAGCCGCTCGACCCCAGCAAAATGATCGGAACATTGCTCCCCTGTCCGGGAATCGCTTTGACTGTTTGCCCTGGTTTCTCCGGCCCCAGGTATGTCCGTAGTTCCTCCAGCAGAGCTGGGAAATCCTCCCCGCTTTGCTGCAAATCCCTCCGCAGCGCCCGCATCGTTTGAAAGTCGCCGCCCGGAGCGCGTCCCAGCCCCAGATCGATTCGCCCCGGATACAGCGCCTCAAGCGTCCCGAACTGTTCTGCCACCACGAGCGGCGCATGATTCGGCAACATTACTCCCCCGCTGCCTACGCGAATCGTCTTCGTCGCGCCTGCCACATGCCCGATCAGCACTGGTGTAGCGGAGCAAGCCAGTCCGGAAATGGAGTGATGCTCCGCCAGCCAGTAGCGCTTGTATCCCCACTGCTCTACGTGTTGCGCCAGGTCAACCGACCGGGCGATTGCACTGCCGGCAGGTTCCCCTCCTCGCATACCCACAAGATCAAGAACTGAAACCGCCAATCCATTGCCCATGCTGAATTGGATGAGACGGCCGCGAAAGCGATGCGACCTCGATTTGGGCAGAATTCACCTGCAGGCGTGAGTCCGCAAGTCCGAGAGACGATGCGAAGCCCCGCCCCTGACGCA
>Ga0210390_10001420_pt1 | contig 23035 bp, 21 predicted proteins | sample IncBWH11OmetaG_FD_161050 | JGI IMG/M metagenome (GOLD analysis project Ga0210390, IMG submission 161050) | Forest soil microbial communities from Barre Woods Harvard Forest LTER site, Petersham, Massachusetts, United States - Inc-BW-H-11-O ... | reverse complement strand
CCGCGGCCAGCGAAGCTGCATCCGTTTCGGGAGATTCGTGCCGGCACACGCCATGCGGTGTCCACGCCGGGCGACTTGCTGTTTCACATTCGCGCGAAGCGCATGGATTTATGCTTCGAGCTTGCGACGCAAGTTATGGCACGCATCGGCGGTGCTGTTTCGCCGGTGGATGAGGTGCAAGGATTCCGTTACTTCGACGACCGTGATCTCATCGGCTTTGTCGATGGAACTGAAAATCCGAGGGGAGAAGCAGCGATCGACGCTGTGCTCGTAGGCGACGAGGACGCCGCGTTCACCGGGGGCAGTTACGTCATCGTGCAGAAATATCTCCACGAACTTGCCGCGTGGAACGCGCTGTCGACGGAGGCGCAGGAACGCATTATCGGTCGCACCAAACTGTCTGACATCGAATTGGACGATTCCATCAAGCCAACCTCAGCGCACAACGCACTTACTACTATCGTGGAAGATGGGAAAGAGATCAAAATCCTGCGCGACAACATGCCGTTCGGGCGGGCGGCCATGGGTGAATTTGGCACCTATTTCATTGGCTACAGCCGTTCGCCCAGTACGATTGAGCAAATGCTTGAGAACATGTTCATTGGCCGCCCGCCCGGAAATTACGACCGGCTGCTCGATTTCAGTCGTGCCGTCACTGGAAACTTGTTTTTTGTGCCCACCGCGACGTTTTTGGAAAACGTATCCGAAGACCAGCCTGCGGTTGCGGCGGCTTCCGCCGAGCCAGCGGTCGAAGCCTCTCGGCTTATGCGCCAGAACGATGGTTCGCTGGGTATCGGTTCCCTTAAAGGAGAAGTCCCGCATGAATAATCTGCATCGCGAGCTTGCCCCCATTTCCGATGCCGCGTGGGCACAGATCGAACAGGAAACCTCGCGCACGCTCAAGCGCCACCTCGCGGGACGGCGCGTGGTCGACATGCATGGGCCGGCGGGCGCAAGCCTCTCCGCCGTCGGCGCCGGACATCTGCTGACGATCTCGGCGCCGAGGGACGGTGTAGTTGCCACGCAGCGCGAAGTGAAGGCGCTGGTCGAGCTGCGTGTTCCGTTCGAGCTGGAGCGGCAGGCCATCGACGACGTCGAGCGTGGCGCAAACGATTCAGACTGGCAGCCGGCGAAGGACGCCGCGCGCAAGCTCGCTTATGCCGAGGACGGTGCCATATTCGAAGGCTATGCCGCCGCTGGAATCGTGGGTATCCGCCAGGCGACCAGCAATCCGGCGATGACGCTTCCTGGTGATGTGCGAGAGTACCCGGTAGCCATTGCGCAAGGTTTGAGCCAGTTGCGGCTCGTCGGCGTCAACGGTCCCTACGCGGTGCTGCTTGATGCTGACGTCTATACCGCACTGGCTGAGACCAGCGACCACGGATACCCGGTACTGGAACATGTCAAGCGGCTCGTCGACGACAAAATCATCTGGGCACCCGCCATCCGCGGTGCCTTTGTGGTGACGACCCGGGGCGGTGATTTCGACCTGCACATCGGCCAGGACGTATCCATCGGCTATTTGAACCACACCGATGCCACTGTCGGCCTCTATCTGCAGGAGACGTTTTCCTTCCAGATGCTCACGGCTGAGGCAGCCATCGCGCTGGCTTCGCCGGCGAAGGCGTAGAAGAGCTGACAGCAGAGTGCCGCGACGAAAGAACGCGACTAAATTGAATCCACGAATCGGCTTCAGCCAACTCCGGCTTCGTTTCCTGGGGGGAGTTTGGGAGCCGTAACGTGATGACGCTTAGCGGCCCCATCTTTAGCCTCACAGTCTGGAAGCTAAGAAACGCCTGTAACCGCCTCTGCTGTTTTCTTCCCCCTTCTGTTACACATGCTGAAAAGATTTCTAAGCCACATGAACGAGAGTTACTGAACCGCTAGGAATTTCAAACAGGTGGGCGAAGGCGCCTGGAACACGTCTCCCGTCGGCGTGAGATGGCCGGTCCTTTGATCAATGCGAAAAACAACGATGTTGTTGGAATCTTGGTTCGCGGCGAGCAGCCAGGATCCGGTGGGATCGATCGCGAAATTGCGCGGCGTTTTTCCGCTGATGGGATCGTTCTCAACATTTGTCAGCGTACCCGTCCCGGGATCGATCGCAAACACTGCGATGCTGTCATCTCCACGATTCGAAGCAAATAGAAATTTTCCCGAAGGGTGAATTTCGATTTCGGCAGCCGTGCTATTGCCGCGGAAGGTTTTTGGAAGCGTCGGGATAGTTTGCAATTCATGCAGCGCGCCGGTGGCGGCGTGGTATGAGTAAGTCACGACTGTCGACTGCAGCTCATTAATCGCGTAAAGGAAGCGACCGTCGGAACTGAACGCTAAATGCCGCGGACCCGCACCGGGAGCTGATTTCACAATTTGCGGGTTGGCTCCCAGCGTTCCCTTCGTGGAATCGAAGGAATAAATCAGCAACTCATCGAGTCCAAGGTCCGCGACCACGGCAAATCGATTGTCCGGCGAGAGCGCGATCGCGTGGGCATGCGGTCCCTCCTGCCGCTCCGGATTTACGCTGGAGCCGTTGTGCTGCACGAACGATGAGGCTTCCCCCAGCCGGCCGTCCTTCAGCACCGGGAACACAGCCACGCTGCCCGCGGTGTAGTTGGAAACCAAGGCACACCTGCCCGTCCGGTCAAGAGTGATATGAGCTGGAGCTGCGCCTCGCGAAGAGACTTGGTTCAAGAAAGAAAGTTTCCCGGTTTCGGGCTGAATAGCAAATGCGCTCGCCGCACCCGTGGATTGGCCGCCGTAGTCGGCAATCTCATTGGCTGCATATAAGAATCGTCCGCTGGAATCGATTGCGAGGAACGATGGTTCGGTGGTTTCGGCAGCGAGACTCAGGGAACTCAGCTTGCCCGTGGAGGAATCGAAGCGGTAAGAGTAGATTCCTTTGCTGCCATGGTCGGTGTAGGTGCCGACGTAGACAAGATATTGTCCCTGAGCGGGGCCAGCCGCAGGAGAGAACATGGATGACGCAAGCATCACCAATAGTAGAACGGCCAAGCCGAAAAGTTGTCGAAGATGTGGCATTCGCATTCTCATGTGATTCTTACCGGATCACTTTCAACGAACCTCAGATAATTCCCAAACTACCGTTTGTCCCCGGCTCCGGGATCGGTTCTATTCGTCCCAGCAGGAAAATGTAACCCACAATCCCCAGCAGCAGGATTACTGTTGCGGTCACGAAGGCGGCGGCGAAGGAGTGCGTTCCCGAGACGATGTAGCCGGTAACGATCGGCGCAGAAATCGCGGCGATCTGACCACAAAAGTTCACCGCACCTCCGAGTGTGCCGACGCTTTCCCGCGGCGCAATCAGCGATGGAACCGTCCACGCCACGGGTGCCGCCGCAGCCAGTCCTCCCAGAGCGAGGCCGATCCAGAGCAGCGCGGCCGCAGAACTCCCAGCGCTGGCCGCACCAAAGATTGCGAGACCGAAAGCCATTCCCGTTACCAACACGGTTTGGCGAACCCGGTTTGCATCCCAACCGCGTTGGATCAGAGCGTCCACCAGCCATCCGCCCACCAGAAGATCGGTGAAAGTGGCGAACAGCCAGGGTACGCTGGTGTAGAAAGCAGAGTGGAACAAGTCCATGTGAAGAGAGACGGAAAGATAGCTGGGGAGCCATGTCAGCAAGAGAAAGAAAGTGTAGTTATACGCGCCCCATCCCAGCGCGAGCCCGTAGACTTTTCGCTGCCTCAAGAGATAGCCGAGCGAAGCGCCTTTCGCTGCTTTCGCTTGATCTTCCAGTTGAGCGCCGCCGCGGCGAATGAACTGAAGCTCTTGAGCTGATAGGCCCTTGTCTTCGCTCGGATTGCGGTAGATCAAATAGAACATCACAAAATAAAAAAAGCTGACGAAGCCGGTGACGGCGAAACTCCAGCGCCAACCAAAGTACAAGAGCAGCAAGCCGATCAACGGGACTCCGATTGCGCTGGAGAGTTTCGCCGCTGCATCCGTAATCGCCGTTGCCAGGCCTCGTTCCTCTCGCGTGAACCAGTATCCCAAGGCTTTCGCATTCGCCGGAAACGTCGGCGATTCGCTCACACCCAGAAGGAAGCGAGCTCCAAAAAACCAACCCAGGCCAGGGGAGAGCGCAGCTGCGAACGAGGAAACGCTCCACAGGAGCGCGCTGATTCTTCCAACGCGGCGCACTCCCAAACGGTCCAGCAAGACCCCGGCAGGCATCTGCATCAAGGCGTAAGTCCAACTGAAAGCGCTGGAGAGATAGCCGAAAGCGACCAACGATAAGCCGAAGGAAGCATGAAGCGCGTCGCGGGACACCGATAAGTTGATGCGGTCGAAGAAATTGACTAGAACTCCGAAAGCAAGAAGGAACGCGATGCGCCATCGCCTGCGCGGCACGCCTGAGTTATCCGCGGCCGTTTGTGGCAAGATCGCTCCGGAAGGAAGTTGGCTGGACGCCATGGTTTCGAGTCGCGCACATCGTCAACAAATTCTCGCGATCTTGCAACAAAAAATCTAGGCAAAGAAGAAACGATGGATCAGAGAACGATCACTGGACACCAATTCCGGCCAGCAGTCCACCGTCCACGAGGTAATCGCCGCCAGTACAGAATCCGGCCTTGTCTGACGCCAGGAAGGCGGCCAATTCAGCGACCTCTTCGGGTGTGCCGATACGCTTCAAAGGATGAGCCGCGCCAAAACGTGCGAAGGCTTCCTCTGCCGGCAGATCCGGGGCGAAGTGTCCTGCAGAGTGCGCCAGCATCGGCGTGCGGATCGAGCCCGGGCTGATCGAATTAACGCGGATGTTGTCGGCGGCATGGTCAAGCGCCAGAGCGCGCGTCAAGCTGTGAATTGCTCCCTTTGATGTGGCATAGGCGGCCACGCCCCGCTGGCACGCGTATCCCTGAACCGAAGCCAGATTAATGATGGAACCGCCTCCCCGTTTTTTCATCTCCGGGATGCCAAGGTGCGCCAGAAGATAGATGCTGCCAACATTCACCATCATGCAGCGGTTCCAGGTCGCAAGATCGGTTTCTACGACCGTGCCAAAAGGATGAATCGCGGCAGCATTGACGATGATGTCCAAGCCTCCAAACCGGCTGACGGTCGCCGTGATGACCGCGCGCATTCTGTCGACGTTGGTCACATCGCAATGTTCGACCAGCAGGGTTAAGCTGAGTTCCTCCGCCTCGCGAGTCAACTCTTGGTTCCCAGCCACGTCAATGCCGCATGCGACTACTTGTGCGCCTCCCGCAGCAAAACGCTTCGCAATCGCGCGACCGATTCCGGTGGTGCCGGTGACAAGCGCCACTCGTCCTGCAAACTCTTTCATAGGAGTTGGATCCTCAGTTCGAACATGAACATTGTTCTTTACTCGGATAATTCAGGAACCGCATACTTCAAGCCCTGCATGACGCCGCGCAGTTCGGCGAGCCCTTTCAATCTGCCCACCAGCGAATAGCCGGGATTTACTTTCTTGCCGATGTCGTCGGCCAGCAGATGTCCGTGGTCAGGACGCATGGGGATCTCATGGTCGAGCCGTCCCGCACGCCGTCGCCGCGTCTCTTCTTGCATCATAGCGCGGATCACGCCCACCATATCCGAACTGCCAGCGAGGTGTTCTGCTTCGTGAAAAGATCCGTCCGGCTCTCGTGTCACCTGACGCAGATGCACGAAGTGAATGCGAGCGCCGAACTCGCGAGCCATGGCCAGCAGGTCGTTGTCGGCTCTGGCTCCGAACGACCCAACACAAAACGTAAGCCCGTTGGCGAGCGTTTCGCAAGCCGCGAAAATGGCCCTCACATCCTCGGCGGTCGAAACGACTCGCGGAAGACCGAACAACGACCACGGCGGGTCGTCCGGGTGTAGGGCGAGGCGCACACCGATCTGCTGTGCCACCGGGACAACTTCTCGCAGGAATGCGATGAGGTTATTTCGCAATTCGGCCGCAGTCACACCTTGGTATTCCGCGATCAACCCGCGAATCGTTTCCCGGTTATACGATGCCTCTGCGCCCGGGAGCCCCGCGATGATCGTTTGTTCCAACTCATTCTTGCGTGCGTCCGACATCGAATCGAAACGAGTGAGGGCCGCTCGGGTGCGGTTTTCCGAATAATCAGAGTCGGCGCCGTTGCGCGCAAGTATAAAAAGATCGTAGGCTGCGAAATCGACTGCATCAAAACGCAGCGCATAGCCGGTAGTGGGCAGACGCCATTTCAAGTCTGTCCTCGTCCAGTCCACTACCGGCATGAAGTTGTAGCAAATGACTTCGACGCCCGCCTTCGCGATCGCAGCCAGAGTATCCTTCCATACGCCGATGAGATTCCCGCAAGATCCCGAGCGAAGCTTGATCGAGTTGTGGATCGGGATGCTTTCGACCACTGACCAGACGAAGCCCGCAGCCAGAATCTCGTCTTTTCGCTTGAAGACCTCGTCCACCGGCCACGCTTCGCCCCGATATAGATGGTGCAGGGCGGAGACGATTCCAGTAGCCCCCGCTTGCTTGATGTGATCGAGAGGAACCGGATCACCCGGCCCAAACCATCGCCAAGTCTCCTTCATGTCTTGATGATATATTCATGCCTCGAATCAGGCATTGGCGAAAACCGCAAGGTCCCTCGACTTCGCTTGGAATGACAAGGTATACAAAGATGACAAGGTTATGCAAATCGGACAATCTACCTCAGTCCGCCGCACGGTCTTTGTGACCAAAATCCGTGCCGAAGTGGGGTTCTGACTTTGTGCCAGTGACTTTAACCGGAATCTCGGTTCCTGCTCCATTCTTGCTGAAGAATGGATCCGCGGGCTTAAGAAGTATTGACTTCCAACCGCCCACCATATGCGAAAGCTTCGCGTCCATGCGAGCCTTGCCGCGGAAGTCGAATTGGTTGCCGTCCAAACTGTAGTCGCCGGTTAGGTTCACCCAAGTTCCTGGTATTTCGAACTGCAATCTGGAAAAGTGAATGACGCCGTCCTCTAGATTAAACACGCCCATCAAATCAGAACGCACGTCGTCCGGAATATTGTCCTGAGCCAGCTTCGGTTTTCCCTGGCTGCGCATGCTGAGTGCATCGACTTTGCTTTGAATTTTGTCGTTCGTAAAATGTGACTGCGTTACGCGGAAGTTGCCCGTGAGTTTCAGCCGGTTGGCAACATCGGGTTCTCCAGGCGGGAGATCAAACGTTGTCTTCAACTGCAGCAAGCCTGTCATGACCGGAGGATCGGTTCGTACGGCTAATTTCAGCAAGTCTTCGATTCTACCCTTGGCAATCGTGACATCCAGCTCCACGCGATGTCCCTTCGGGTTGCTCATTCGCACCACCGATCCGTTTGCCACCAGCCAGGAGTTCAGGATTTTCGCCTTGACCGGCTGCAGGTATGTGTCTCCGCTGGTTCCGTCCACAACCGCATGAAAGTCGGTGTGCAGCGGCACAGGCCGTCCGCTTACGGCAATGCGAAAATCCGGAGTATCCGTTGTGCCGTCGACGACGATGTCGTCGAGACTGCCTGCATACTGACCCGTGGATGACAGGATTCCGCCAATGCCTTTGATCGTGCTCAAATCTGCGTGGGTGAAAGAGTAGGTGCCGCGGACCGGAGTGTCGCGAGGGCTGTCCGCCTGCCACGGCCCAAAGGATCCGCTGGAGATAATATTTCCCACCGGCTTTGGGTTCGTCAGGTTGGCATCGAACTGCAGGGGCTGGTTCGGCCCGATGCTGGTCATGTTCAACTTTTCGATGTCAAATTCCAGAGGAAGCTTGCCTGGTCTTAGCGTGTTGATGATTAGCTGTGCCTGATCGCAGACAAACTTATCGACAGCGATCTGTATTTTTCCTCCTTGGGGTCCCATATTCTTGAGCTCCGCGCGCTGTTCCCGGGGCGGCAAATTCAATATCAAGCCTTTCATGTACACAGTGTCGACATGCATTGGAGAACGCAGGAGATCCATCACGCCAGTCCGAAAGCGGAATTCTGAAACACTGATCAGGGGTTGAATTCCGGGCTCGTGATTATTTGGGTCTTCGGCGCCGAAGAGTCTGAGCCCGCTGCCTGAGACCTGGAGTCCCTCCAGCGCCGAGACATGGAATCCATCAAGCTCAACTTTGCATTTGAATCGAGCTGACAGCGTTTCTATGACCCGTGCCCGCAGGATGGGCTCGGCACGAGAGGCCACAATTGCCGCCAGCACAGAGACGATTGCGGCGGAAACCAGAACGATTGCGATGATCCAGCGCCAGCGAGAATACTTGCGAGGCGGATGTTGCCCAGGGTCTGACATTTGACTCCCGCCTGGAGGCTACACTGCAGGCGTTTTTAGCACAATCAGGCGAATGCTTTAGCAGTCGGCTAGAAATCTTGCAGCGGCACGCCGTGTCGGTCCGCCTGAGGGAGGGGAGTGCAGGTCGCCTCGCCAAGCCGGGCCCGGCAACGGCGACCGGGCGTTCTCAGGGAAACGCTCTCACCCCAACACTGCTTTCGGTGCCGGTTTTCATGGTTTCGACCTTGATCGGCTCCGGTTTCTTTCGGTCGAGAGCAGGCCTGGACATATGAAGGTTGAGCGCTTGTTCCAACTGAGTCATGAGCGTACGCAGGTTTTCGTCGCCCGCATCCAGGACGGTCCGCAGTTCGGCGCTGGCTGTCATCGCCTGCTGATAAGCATCGCGAGCCTGTGCCAGGAGATCGACGTGCTGCATGAACGCGGTGGCCGATTTCCGGAAGTCTTCCACCGCTCCTACGTATGTCGCCATAATTCCATCGCCTTTTTCCAACATTCATTCACTCCTTTGGCTATTCTTACTCTTTTGCGGCACCAGGGGCGGGCCAGACCAGCATTATGAACTTGCCGGCTCAGAAGTCAAACTGATTTTCATAGTCACGCCTCACAATACTCGATTGTTGATTCGAGAACTCTTAGCTAAACAACCGTCCAAACTCACAGCCACAGGCTTCGACGGACTACCCCTCCAAGACGTTCCTTAAGCTCGGGAGTTGCTTGGGCTCTCCTGAATCCCACCACGCCATCGTCTTTTTTGACTGCCTCTTTTGGCGTCGCGGCGGGAGCCTTGTCTTGAGCGGAAGTACTTTGTAGATGAGCCAGAAGCTTCGGATAGATTTCGTTCCACGTGGGTCGGCCCGCGCTTCCGGAGATCAGGCTGTAAATCTCTTTGAGACCCTCGTCAGAATTCGATCCCACTCCTCCCAGCCCAGCAGGATCGGGGGTCGTTTCCGAATAGTCAGGCGATGACAGCATGATGACCCCGCACCGGTTACAGAACTGGCTGCCTTGGGGATTTGGATGTCCACAGGAAAGGCACGTCAGCTTCACCTGATGCGAATTTGCCATGCCGGAGTCATTCGATTGGATTTTGGGTTCAAGAGTGGGAAGGGAGGCATCGCTCTGGAAAGTGTAATCGTCGAGTGTCTCAACCAATCGAGCTAGCAGCTTTAGCGCGTTGACATGCCGGTCGGTGAACCTCTTCGGCTCATTGGAAAGTACTTCCAGAACCCCAGCAACCTTCTGGGCAGAGAAGATAGGCACGGCAAGAATCGAGCGTATGCCTAGCTGGGCGCAACTCAAACCATCCACCCTCGGGTCATTCTTCGTATCATCGCAGCGAACGACCACTGCGGTCCGCACACACATCGCAGTGAAGCCTGTATCGGTGTTCAGGCGCGTGCCAACCGGCGGTGCCAGTTCACCGGAACTGGACCGGCATGACATACCCTTTCCATCCGAAAGGACCAGGGCGGATCCACTTGCGCCCGTCGCGTGCAGCGCGCTCCGAGTGATCTCCTCAAGAGTCTTGTCGGAGTCGAGCTCGGGATTCAAACCTCGATGAGTCATAGACTCCTTCGGTCCGAGAATTAACTGTTTGGTAGGCATAGCCTCAGCCGCGTCCATCACGGCAGACGGCATAGTATACCCGGTTGGCTTCGCTTGAAATGACTCGAAAGGGCCATCCCAATGGGACGTTCGGGCTAAAGTTTACTCAGGAAATCCACGATCTCCGGCTGGCTCCATTCCACCGGGCCGATGAATTTGCGGCGCACGATGCCATCGCGATCGATGATGTAGGTCTCGGGCCATTTGAAGCTGCCGTAGAGGGAGCTCGTCTTCTGATCAGGGTCGCGCACGGTTACGAAGTCGATTTTGTAATCCTTTAAGAACTTGTGATAGGCGTCGCCGTCAACGTCAATACTCACTCCAACAACACTTAGACCCTTATCCTTAAAGCGTTGCTGCAACTGCACCAGGGAAGGCATCTCTTCGACACAAGGCGCGCACCATGTCGCCCAGAAGTTTAGGACTACGACCTTTCCGTGAAAGTCCCTGAGCGTGACCGTGCGGTCCGCGTCCTGGACGGTGAAGTCAGGCGCAGCGGTGCCGATGCGAGGCGGACGGGAGCCGCGATAGCAGCCGGCCAGAAGAAACGTAAGAAAGGCGAGAAGAACCGACGCGCGTCGCACAGAGCCTATAATATCCGATTCGGCATATGAGGACGCGAGATCCAGTATCGGAGGGACTCGACGTATCGGTTATCGTGCCGGCGCGGAATGAAGAAGCTTGCCTAGGGGCTTGCTTGCAATCGTTGGCGAATCAGGCTGGCGTGAGCTTCGAAATCATTGTCGTGGATGACGGATCGACCGATCGCACGGCGGAGATTGTCCGATCTTTTCACGGCGTGCGAGTGGTTAGTCCAGGACCGTTGCCACCGGGCTGGACTGGCAAGAACAATGCCCTCGTGGCGGGCGCCAAAGACGCGCGGGGAGAGTGGTTGTTATTTACGGATGCGGATACCGTACATCGGGCCGGATCCCTGGCGCGTAGCATGGCGGAAGTGCGGGAGCGAGGAGTGGCTTTGCTTTCGTATTCTCCTGAACAAGAAGTGCATGGGATATGGGAGAAGTCCGTCATGCCGGTGATCTTCGCTGAACTTGCCTCGACTTATCGTCCGTCGCAAGTGAGCGATCTAGCGTCACCCGCTGCTGCGGCGAATGGGCAGTACATCCTAGTTTCGCGAGAGGCGTACGAAGCGGTAGGCGGGCATACTGCGGTGGCCACGAGCTTGCTCGAGGACGTTGCCCTGGCTCGAGCGGTAAAGGCCTCAGGTCGAAAGATATTCTTCCGCTACGGCGGCGATGCCGTGAGAACGCGCATGTATCGCAGCCTCGCTCAACTGAAGGAAGGCTGGACGAAGAATCTGGTCCTGTTGTTTCGGTCGCCGGTGCTGTTGGCATTACTGCGGCTGACAGAGTTTGTGTTGATCGTATGCAGCGTCGCCATGGCTGTTGTCGCGGGAGTAACAGGACGAACACGAACGTCGGCCGCGATCGCAATTCTCAGTGTTATTCTGCTCGGTTTTCTTCTCAAGCGAATACGCAAGGCACATTTTTCCTGGGATGCGAACTGCCTGGCGTTGATCGGGCTGCCGGTGTTCTCGTATCTCTTGTTCCGGTCGAGAATCGCTTATCAGAAGGGAAGCGTCTCATGGAAGGGAAGGAACTACGCAGCGAATCGTGGATTCGCAATGTCGGATGAAGTGCTGACCGGTCACTCCCACGACAGTTCACGCGAGCCCGGCGCTACTTTAACTCGCACGGTTTCACTCAAGGTCAAACATGGTCTACCTAACTCGCAAAGCTGAATTTTCCGCTTCGCATTACTATCACAATCCGAAGTTTAGCGCGGAAGAGAACCAGCGCATCTTCGGCAAATGCAATAACCCCAATGGGCACGGGCATAATTACACGCTCGAAGTTACGGTGAAAGGGGAAGTGAACCCACGCTCTGGCTTCGTCGTCGACCTAAAGCAGTTGAAGGAAACGATGAGCCGGGAAGTGCTGGAGGCCTTCGACCACCGTTTCCTGAACAAAGAAGTTCCTGAGTTTTTCACGAGTATCCCGACCACGGAGAACCTGGCCATCGTGATCTGGCAGCGATTGTCGCCTCAGTTGAAGGATGCTCAACTGCATCGGGTCCGAGTCTACGAAACGCCCGACCTCTTCGTCGATTTCTACGGGGAAGCATGAAGGCCTACCTGACGCGGAGGTACATGTTTTCTGCTTCACACCGGCTGCACAGCGAAGCTATGTCGGATGCGGAAAATGCGGCGACGTACGGCAAGTGCAACAATCCCTACGGGCACGGTCACAACTACACACTCGAAGTCACGGTCAGCGGTTCGGTCGATAAGAGCACGGGCATGGTTTGTAATTTGACTGATCTGGATGGCTTCGTACACGGCGAAATTCTCGAGCGTTTCGATCACCAGAACCTGAACACGCTAGCGGATTTCGCGACAACTGTCCCAACCACGGAAAACTTGTGTGTGGTTATCTACGATATTTTGCAGCGCGGCTTCCGCCATGCTCATCTTGAAAAGGTGCGGTTTGAAGAGACCATGATGAATTCGTTCGAGTATTGGGGAGAGAATCGGCTAATTGAGTAAGGAGACCATGACAACCTCTGTTGAAACATCGACCTTGACCGGAGCCAGTTTTGAAGATCTGGTACGCGAGATGATCATTCGCTTGGGTGAAGATCCTGCGCGGGAAGGACTGGTGCGCACGCCTAATCGCGTACACCGAGCATTCGAGCACCTGACGAAAGGTTACAAGGAAGATGCCGAGGCAATGCTCAGGAAAGCCTTGTTCACTGTGACCTACGACGAGATGGTGATCGTGAAAGACGTGGAGATGTTCAGTTTATGTGAACACCACATTCTGCCGTTTTTTGGCAAGGTGCATGTAGCGTACATCCCGAATGGCAAAGTAATTGGCCTGAGCAAGATTCCCCGGCTGATTGAAATCTTCTCGCGTCGTCTACAGATACAGGAACGGCTTACGACTCAAATTGCGGAGACCATCCAGAAAGCCATCGAACCGCAGGGAGTGGGAGTGGTGATCGAGGCGCGGCACCTGTGCATGATGATGCGCGGTGTGGAGAAGCAGCACTCGGCCGCGGTCACGTCGTCCATGCTGGGCTGTTTCCGCGACGAGCAGAACACCCGAACGGAGTTTCTATCGTTAATCCGCAACCGAGCTAACGGGGTCTAGCGGGCGAGAGGAGCGTCTGTTCGGAGAATCTTTAGAAGAACAGCTCTGGCGAGACGTGGAAGCGGCGGCTGAGCTTGCGGATGTGTTCGGTGGTAAGTCTACGCTTGCCATTCAAAACCTCGGAGATAATGCTGGGCGTGCCAAAGATGCTGACCAAGTCTTTCTGCCTCAGGCCGTTCGCTTCCATCAGTTCTTCCAGGGCTTCAATGCCAGTGGCAGGCTTCAAGGGATAGTGCCTCTCCTCGAAGTCTTCGATCAGTAGCGTAAGCAGTTCGGCCAAACGCTGCTCTGCAGGAGTCAACTTCTCCTGCCTGTGGTCGAGTCCTTCGAGCAGGGCCGTGTAATGCTCGTTTTCCTTCTCGCTGTGGATGACCGCTGGCAAAGTCTTAGCGAGTAAAGTCGCGTATTCGGGTTGGCTGGTTGCCGTACTCATTGCTTCCATTTCTCCTGGTCGTATTCAGCGTGAGTGAGCACATGCCGGATGTATACACGCTGAGATCTGTAGTTGATCTCGGCGATAAGACGATACCGATTGCCCTTGACATTAAACACAGTCCACCGATTCACCAAGTCCGCAGTGGCAAAGGTCTGCCGAACATCCGCTAAGGTCCGCCACGAAGCCTTTTTTGAAATGCGAAACCACACATCCAAAGGGGCCTCAAGATCTCTGTGGCGAGTCGCTGCTTGCCTGAGCTTCTTGCGGCTGACAATGTGCAAGTCATGCCCCAGCGAAATTCGCGTTATGCGAACTTTATTGTAGTTCGCAAACTGCGAAGATGTCAATAAGCGATAACTGATTGTTTGCAGTACTTAACAAACAGGTGCCTCACAAACCGATCATTTTCAGAACGCGTCAATCCCGGTTACGCTCTGCCCGATGATCAACGTATGAATGTCGTGCGTCCCCTCATACGTCTTGACCGATTCCAGGTTCATCATGTGGCGCATGAGCGGGTATTCGTCGGCGACGCCGTTGGCTCCGAGAATGTCACGGGACATGCGGGCGCACTCCAGTGCCATCCAGACGTTGTTCCGTTTCGCCATCGAAATGTGTTGAGCTCCGGCTTTGTCCTGGTCTTTGAGGCGTCCTACCTGCAGCACTAATAATTGGCCCTTGGTGATTTCGTTGATCATCCAGGTAAGTTTTTCCTGTACCAGTTGATGCGAGGCGATAGGCTTATCGTGGAACTGCTTGCGCAATTGCGCGTACTGCAGAGCGCAGTCGTAGCAGGCCATGGCTGCGCCAATGCCTCCCCATGCGATTCCGTAGCGGGCCTGATTGAGGCACATCAGCGGGGACTTGAGCCCTCCGGTTTTTGGCAGAAGGTTGGATTCGGGAATGCGAACGTCTTGCATGGACAGGCCTGAGGTCACGGAGGCACGCAGCGACCACTTGCCGTGGATGTCTTCAGCGCGAAAGCCCGGGCGATCGGTCTCAACCAAGAATCCGCGGACCTTGTTATCTTCATCCTCCACTTTGGCCCAGATCACGGCGACGTCGGCGATGGATCCAGAGGTGATCCACATCTTCTCGCCATTGAGGACATATTCTTTCCCAACTTTGCGCGCGCGGGTTCTCATGCCGCCCGGATTCGAGCCGAAATCGGGCTCGGTGAGTCCGAAGCAGCCGAGTTTCTCGCCCTTCTGCATCGGAGGCAGCCATGTTTGCTTCTGCTCGTCGCTGCCAAACGCATAGATGGGGTACATCACCAGCGCGGACTGCACGCTTACGAACGAGCGCACGCCCGAGTCTCCGCGTTCCAGTTCCTGCATGACCAGTCCATACTCGACGTTGGACATTCCAGCGCAACCGTAGCCTTTAAGGCTCGCGCCGTAGAAGCCGAGGTCGGCCATCGGCTTAACCAGTTCGCGAGGGAAGCGGCTGGCGCGGTTGCACTCCTCGATGATGGGAATGAGGTTGTCTTCGATGAACTTGCGGGAAGTGTCGCGGACCAGTCGCTCGTCATCGCTGAGCAGCGCGTCGAACCCGATGAAGTCCACTCCTCGAAATTTTAGTGCCATGAGATACTCTTTTCTATTTCGGATCGCACACAGGCGTAGCGAGATTAGAAGAGCAAACCCTCAACGCTAACAAAGGGCCACGGACGCGTCAAACGGGGTTGTTTTTACAATCTCTTTGCGCGTCGCCACCCCCATGCGGCACGGTTGGCACTCAACAAGGTTCCGCGAATCGATCGTAAGTATAAGTTCTGCTTGGGGATTTATCAGAAATTTACAATTCCGTAACCATTCTGTAACAATCAGCATAGAGCCTTAGACCTGAATAAATTCTCCAGGAGGAATCATCGCGTGATTCGTCGCATCGCGCTTTTGTGTCTTGCCCTGTCAGTTCCCGCGTTCGCGCAGACCACATTGAATGGGGCTGGCGCAACCTTCCCTTATCCCATGTATTCGAAGTGGTTCAGCAAGTACCACGATGCTCATCCCGATATTCAGTTCAACTACCAATCGATCGGAAGCGGCGGCGGTATTCGCCAGGTCTTGGCCGGGACTGTCGACTTCGGTGCCAGTGATGGCCCCATGACTGACGAGCAACTGGCTCAAGCGAAAACGAAGATCCTGCATGTGCCGACAGTTTTGGGCGCGGTGGTTCCGGCCTACAACGTTTCCGGCATCAGCGGAGAAATCAAGTTCACTCCGGATGTGCTGGCAGGTATTTTCTTGGGCAAGATCACAAACTGGAACGACAAGGGGATCGCCGGTGCGAATCCCGGCGTCAACTTTCCCAAGGACGAACCCATCGTCGTGATTCATCGCTCGGATGGCAGCGGCACCACGTTCATTTTCACTGACTACCTCTCTAAAGTAAGTCCAGATTGGCAAAGCCAGGCTGGTAAGGGAACATCGGTCAAGTGGCCGGTGGGCCTGGGCGGCAAAGGGAACGAGGGCGTGGCCGGCATGATCCGCCAGATGCAGGGTTCGATTGGCTACATCGAACTGATTTACGCGGTACAGAACAAGATCACCTACGGAACAGTCAGGAATGCGTCCGGCGCTTTTGTGAAAGCTAGCTTGGACAGTGTTACGGCGGCCGCAGCCTCGGTCAAGAGTATGCCTGCGGATTTTCGCGTCTCGATTACCAACGCTCCAGGGAAGGATGCGTATCCCATTTCAAGTTTTACCTGGCTGCTGATTCCTGCCCAATCGAAAGACGCGGCGAAGGGCAAGATCATTGCCGATTTCTTGAACTGGATGGTGGATGACGGACAAAAAATGACCGCGGATCTAACCTACGCGCCACTGCCCGCAAGCGTGGTGACAAAGGTCAAGGACGAGATCAAGCAGGTTCGGTAGATACGAAGGCAAGAGACCACAATCAAGGGCGCCAGCAATAGCTGGAGCCCTTTTCTTGGTGGGGGCGACATCGCAGTCGTCGATGCCTTATACTGGCTGCACAACATGAAATTCTGTTTTGTTTTGCTTCTGGCGGCCGTTCTCGTTCCCAACTTACATGCAGCTGAGAAGCCGTTTTTGACGGGCAAAATCTTGGATGTCCAGCAGAAAACGACCACTCGCGTTCTCTATTATCAGGTCGACACTCCCATCACCAAAGACGAGCCTTATTACGAAGTGTCGGTGCAGGTGAAAGATACGATTTACGTGGGAGACTACACTCCGCGCCACGCCTCCGCGACCTTGCCGGATGAATGGAACGTGCCTCAAACCGAGGTCCGGGTGAGGCTGGATAAGCATTATATGTTTCTCACACGTCCGGCTGGCACAGAGGTACAATTCGTAATCGTAAAGCGAATGGCCGCGGCGCCTGCGCAGAACAGTTCAGAGCCCCCTTCTCCCAAGAAGTGATACCAGGCGTGATTTGAGCATCCGATTGGTTTCGTCATTTTAGTTTATGGTTCGCACTTCGCTCGACAATTCGGCTTACTACATCAACCGTGAAGCTTCCTGGATGGCTTTCAACCGGCGTGTGCTGGAAGAAGCCCAGGATGAGAGCAATCCGGTACTGGAGCGGCTGAAATTCCTCGCCATTACCGCCAGCAATCTGGACGAGTTCTTTGAAGTGCGGGTGGCCGGGCTGGTGCAGCAAATTGAAGATGGATATACAGAGCCGGGGCCGGACGGACTTACCCTCCTGCAAGAGCGCGATGTAGTGTCGCGACAGACTCATGACTTTGTCGACGACCAGTACCTCTGCTGGAATGAGAAGCTGCGTCCCACGCTGGCTGAGAATGGTATCCGCGTCCTCAGTTTGCCGGAATTGGACACTAAAGCGCGGGCATTCGTTGCCGACTTTTGCGACCGGGAACTGGACCTGCTGCTGACTCCGGTTACGGTGGATCCTGCGCATCCTTTTCCACGAGTGATCAACAAGGCTCTCTGCGTGGCATTTCTGCTGCGCCGTCGACGGCGTTCGTCGATGACCTACACAGGAGTAGTGACCGTGCCGCGCGCCTTGCCCCGGCTGATCCGCCTGCCTTCAGAAGGCACTGACGATTTCATTTTCCTCGCCGATCTGGTGGCCTCCCACGCTTCCCAGATGTATCACGGGTACGACATCGTGTCTTCCGCGGCCTTCCGTGTTACCCGCAACAGCAACCTGTATCTGGCTGAGGAAGAATCCCGCAACCTGCTGGAGTCGGTACGCACCGAGCTGCACAACCGGCGCAAGGGCGATGCGGTCCGGCTGGAGATCGAGTCCGAGGCTGATCCCGAAATCATTGAGCGATTGCGAACCAACTTCGAATTGGAATCGTGGCAGGTCTTTTCCGTCAACGGCCCGGTAAATCTTTCGCGCTTGTTCAACATTTACGAGCAGACGGAGCATCCCGAGCTGAAGTTCAGGACTTTCCTTCCCCGTGAGCTTCGCCTTACCGCCAAGTCGCAGGATCTTTTCGAGGAACTTCGCCGGCACGATGTTCTGCTTCATCATCCGTTCGACTCCTATGACGCCGTCGTTTCGTTTATTGAAGCGGCAGCCGAAGATCCGCGTGTGCTTTCCATGAAGCAGACGCTGTACCGCACCAGCGAGCACTCGTTGATCGTTCCCGCGCTGATGTCGGCGGCCGCCAAGAAAGAAGTCACGGCAGTCGTCGAGCTGAAAGCACGATTCGATGAAGCGTCGAACATCCGCTGGGCCCGAGACCTGGAAGACGCTGGAGTGCAGGTATTCCACGGCTTGGTCGGACTGAAAACGCACTGCAAATTGTCATTGCTGGTGCGCCAGGATCCAGATGGCGTCATGCGCCGTTATGCCCACCTTGGTACCGGTAACTACAACACAACGACCGCCCGCATTTACACGGACGTAAGTCTGTTAACCGCCGACCCAGAGATTACCGGAGCGGTTCACGATGTGTTCAGTTTTTTGACCGCCTACGCCGAGCATGCCAATTACGGTCCGCTCATGGTTGCACCCCTCGATCTCGCGGAGCATTGCCTTGCGCTCATTGCCCGGGAAGCGGAGCACGCACGGCACGGCCGTCCTGCGCATATCGTCGCCAAGATGAATGCGCTGGTTGACAAAAACATCATCCTGGCTTTGTACAGGGCCTCTCAGGCAGGGGTGAAGATCGATCTGATTGTCCGTGGAATTTGCGCTCTGCGCCCGGGAGTGAGGGGAGTCAGTGATCGTATCAGTGTACGAAGTATTGTGGGCCGGTTCCTCGAGCATAGCCGCATTTATTTTTTTTCCAACGGCGGTCAGGAAGAAGTGTACCTTGGTAGCGCCGACTGGATGCCGCGCAATCTCTACGAGCGGGTCGAAGTAATCTTCCCGGTGAAGGACGAGCTGTTGCGAGAGCGTGTGCGGAGGGAGATTCTGGAGTCCTACCTGGCTGACAATCTCAAATCTCGCTTCTTGCAGAAGGACGGAAGCTACGTTCGCGCTTGGCAGGCGCAGGGCAAGCGAAAACCACCAACGGGCGCGGCCGCTTTTAGCGCGCAGGAGTTCTTGATTAACCTGGCGGAGGGGAAACAATCGCTGGAATCGATTCCGGCAGTGCCCGCTCCGAGAAGCAGGAGAATAGCAGTTGGAAAGGAGCGGTAGCGAAGCATGATCGTTTACTTCTTGCGTCACGCTAACGCGGGTGAACCCATGGCGAACCCAAAGAAAGACGAAAAACGTGCTCTCGACAAAGAAGGAATTGGGCAGTGCGGCATGGTGGGGCGGGCCTTGGCTGCTTTGGATGTTCAGGTCGATGCAATAATTTCCAGTCCGCTGAAGCGTGCTGCTCAAACCGCGTCGCTGGTGGGCAACGAACTCAGCTATGAGGGCAAGCTGCAGCTGGAGGATGCGCTCAGGCCCGGTGCTTCCTTCGCCGACTTTCGCAGGCTACTTGAGAAGCACTCCAAGCAAGAGGCGATCATGGTTGTCGGCCACAATCCAAACCTCAGCGAATTTCTGGGACGGAGTATCAGCGAGACCGGATGCGAGGCCGGGACTGAGTTGAAAAAGGGAGGTGTTGCGAAAGTGGAAATGGGCCGCAACTCCGCGCTACTTCATTGGTGCTTGACTCCGAAGGTTCTGCGTTCGCTCTACGCCGCCGCTGCTGAGAGTTCGCGGCCGAAGACTTCACGAAAATAGCCTTTTTCTTTCTCCACCGCCCACAGCTCCAGGTCGACACTGCTTCGTTGTTTGGTAACCAGCGTCAGTTTCACTTCGCCTTCGTGTACGCGAACCCGAGCGGTGCGGACGGCTGCGGTACGGCTGAGATTCAATGCGCGCGCCAAGCGTAGAAGTAGCGAAGCTTTCAGCACGCCTTCCTGGTCCGCGGTGGGCAGCGCCTTGATGGGAGCATCGCCGGTCGCCGGTCGCGACTTCCCCAAATAGCGCGCAATGGCTGCGATGATTCGCCTTTGTTCCGGGGTGTATCCCAGAATCTCGGAGTGGGAAATGATGTAGTAGGTATGCCGATGCCTGCCATTGCGGTTCACGTAGTCACCGACTTCATAGAGCATGGCAGCGGCCGACAACCATTCCTGATACTCGGGCGGCAAACCGTGTACGGATTTTAACGTCGCGAACAGATGCATGGCGGACGCGCGCACATTCAGTGCGTGTTTCATATCCACTCGATAGTGCGCTACCGCGGCGCGAATTGAATCCCAGCGTTCAGATTCAATCTGCTTTCCCGATCGCGTAGTGCGGTCGTATTCTGCCGCCATCTGCGCTAATAGGCCATCGCGCAGTCCCAGCGGAGAATAACGGAATCCCGCGAGCTGACAACGCTCCAGTAGTCCAAGGTAAACCGCCGCTCCGGGCACGATTATCTCGGCGCGTCGCGGACCGACTCCGGAGAGTTGTTTGCGTTCTTCGAGAGGGAGCCGCGCCAGCAGCTTTGCAATTCGCCGCATTTGTGCTTTGGAAACGCTGGTGGCACGCGACCCTTTCGTTTTGTAGAGGCCGTGGCACACCGCTGCCAACGATTCTGCGGTTCCCGAGGTTGCAATCACCACCTTCGGGCGGGCGCGTTTAATCCGGTCGGCGGTACGCTCGATTTCGCGCGATATGAACCCCCGCAATTGACGCATTTCGGATTTGCGGGGTGGATCGTGACGCAGGAATTCATTGGTCAGACGGACCGCTCCGAGGGGAAGGCTGACTGTATTACGGATGTGACCTTCGCTTGAAACGGTCAGCTCGCAGCTTCCTCCGCCCAGGTCCGCCATTAGCACTGGCGAGGTATTCACTCGCAAAGTGGAGACCAGACCTAAATGGATCAGGCGGGCTTCTTCCAATCCAGAAATGATCTCCACATCCCATCCTGTGGTCGAGCGCACCCACTCGAGAAAGGCCCGGGCGTTGCGCGCATCTCGCAAAGCGCTGGTGGCCACGACCCGGACGGAATCCGCACCTGCATTTTGTACCGCGCGATGAAACCTCCGCAGAACTTTCACAGTAGTCGCAATCGCTTCCGGAGACAGAAAAAAGTTGCGAAACACGGATTCGCCTAAGCGCGTGACCTCGCGGTCTTCATGAATCTCAGTAAGACGATGCCGAGTGAGGCGAGAAATTTTCAGGCGGACGGAGTTCGATCCGATATCAACAGCGGCAAAGGTCGGCATGGCGGAAGGGCAACAGTGTACCGCCTAAGAGGGAAGCGTCAGCGGAAAATATCAACGGCAACCGAGATCTCAGGCGACCGCCGCGCCTGCCCCGGCAGATCCCGTTGAAGGTTTGCGACTTGGGGCTGCGATTGCGTGAATCGCCTCAGATTTCTTGGCAGAAAGAGCCGCCCGGGTTTCCGCGACAGCATCAACGCTTTGGCGGAACTTTGCCTGCGTAACATTTCGCAGCATGGCGACGAGCGCCGAGTCCCGAACTCCGCCGAAGAGTGCTTCCGCTTTCTGCGTGAGTTTCAGCCAGTCATGCCAGTCGCCAATGACGTCCTGCATATGCTTAAGTTGGTCGACAATACGCTCGGCTTCCGCGTCCTGATCAGCCAGTTCAGCGATGTAACGAGCCCGCTTGCCGATGATTCGGTACTGGTGAAGCGTCTTTTCCGTGAGCGTGACATGATCGCGCCCGAGCTTGGCAAGTTTACCGAGCGTCAAGGTGAGCGGTTCGGTGTTCTTCGGGAGATCAATCTCGCTGGCGGCGCATTTCAAGCGTTTTCGGAGCTCGACTGCGGTCTCCCGATTGAAAGCCTTGGCCAATTTGTGTTCGCGCTTGCCGCGCTCCTGTACCAAAGCGTCCACGAACTGAGATTTGTGTCCGTTGCCTTCGGGAATCTTCAAGCTACGCAGCGCGGCGATTTCCACATCCAGATCCCGCACTCGGCCCGCCTTCTTGCGCAGGCGTGAGAGTAGTTTCAATAGCTTCTTGTCGTGGCGGTTTAACTTCGGGGCTACTTCGCTGAGCAGAGCCTCCACGCGGCGGCTGTTCGTGCGAAACTTGTGCACGCTTTCCGGTGCCGGATGCCTCGCAAGCTTGGTCAGTTCGCGGCCTAATCTCTGAAATGCCAAGCGGCTACGTTTTAAATCAATGGGCATAACCAGCACTGAAACTGAGAGAACGAAAAACTACAAGGGAATCTAGCAAAATGCAACCAAGGAAATTCGTTGGACTTGTTCTTCTGGGATCGGATTCGAGCCAAGCCCACAAGACAAGCAATTTGGCATTTTAACACTGCTGTAACACGATTCTGCTAGCCTGCCTATTGATGGCCAACCGAGCTCTAGGAGCGCCTCGTTTGACAGGACCGCAACCCGTTGCAAAAAAAGAGGTTGCAGCTACTTCCGAGACGCAGGCCGAGCCCTTACTCAAGGCCGGCAATAGCCACATCGCCGATGGCATTTTTCACTTTGCAATGCTGGCGTGCGGGCTATGCGTACTTGCGCTCGTCGGCGTGATTATTTATGAACTTATCAGCGGTTCGAAGTTGTCTTGGCATGCCTTCGGACTGAAATTCTTTTTTCAAAGTGAATGGGACCCGGTCAACGAGCAGTTCGGCGCTTTACCGTTCGTGTACGGCACACTCGTATCCTCGCTCTTGGCGCTCCTGCTTGCGGTGCCTCTCGCGATTGGCGTAGCCGTATTTATTACGGAAATGTCTCCGCGCTGGCTCAAAGGGCCGCTGGCTTTCACCACTGAACTTCTGGCGGCGATTCCCAGCGTCATTTATGGCCTGTGGGCGATTTTCGTGCTGGTGCCGCTGCTTCGTCAGTACGGAGAGCCTTTCTGCGCGCGTTACCTTGGATGGACGGGACTGTTTGAGGGTCCCCCGTATGGTATCGGAATGCTCGCTGCTGGAATCATTCTTGCCATCATGGTCGTGCCCATCGTCTCATCGATCACGCGAGAGGTGATGACAGCCGTTCCCCAACAGCAGCGAGAAGCGGTGCTGGCTTTGGGAGCGACACGCTGGGAAATGATTCGGACCGGCGTGCTGCGAAATGCGCGTGCCGGGATTCTGGGCGGTGTGATCCTGGGCTTGGGCCGCGCTCTGGGCGAAACTATGGCGGTCACCATGGTGATCGGAAACCGGCCAGAGATTGCAAAGTCGCTGTTCGCTCCCGGCTACACCA
>Ga0210390_10001419_pt1 | contig 23039 bp, 21 predicted proteins | sample IncBWH11OmetaG_FD_161050 | JGI IMG/M metagenome (GOLD analysis project Ga0210390, IMG submission 161050) | Forest soil microbial communities from Barre Woods Harvard Forest LTER site, Petersham, Massachusetts, United States - Inc-BW-H-11-O ... | reverse complement strand
CGAGCAGTTGGCGAGCCGGGCGGCGCACCGCCGCGGCCTGACGCGCCCCGAGCTCGCGGTATTGCTGGCCTACGCGAAGATGGCGCTCGACGCCGACCTCCTCGCTTCCGACCTGCCGGACATGCCGGAGCTCGCCGAGGCGTTGTGCTCCTATTTCCCGGCGCCGCTGCGCGAGCGGCTCGCCGCGCAAATCCCGACCCATCCGCTGCGCCGCGAGATCACCGCGACCCTCGTCACCAACGATCTCGTCAACCGCGCCGGCATTGCTTTCGTCAGCGACATGCGCGCGCGCAGCGGGCGGCCGGCGGCCGACATCGCCCGCGCCTATCTGGTTGTCCGCGAAATCTTCGACCTGCCGCGGCTGTGGGCCGAGATCGAGGCGCTCGACAACCGCGTCGCGGCGCAACTGCAAACCGAGATGCTGCTCGAGATCGCGACCGTCGTCGAGCGCGCGGCGGGCTGGCTGTTGCACCGCCGGCGGTTGGACCTCGCCGCTGAGCGCGGGCGGCTCACCGCCCCCATCCGCGCCCTCGCCGGGTCGCTCGCGACTTTGCTGCCGCCGCGCGACCAGGCGATCGCCGAGGAGCGCAGCGCGCGGCTGGTCGCCGCCGCGGTTCCCGAGGCGCTCGCCGCACGGATCGGCAGGATGCCGTTTCTGGCGCCGGCGCTCGACATCGCCGAGCTGGCCGAGCGCGCCTCGCAGCCCCTCGACCGCACGGCGCGGGTTTATTACGAGGCCGGGGTGCGCTTTGCGCTCGACGAGATGCGCGCCGCGGCACGCCGGCTCCCGGCGGAAACGCAATGGCAGAAGCTCGCGGTCGAGGCAGCGGTCGACGACCTGCTGGTCTTGCAGGCCGACATCACCGCACGCGTGCTGGCGAGCGAGCACGCCCAGGCGGGCGACCCGGTCGCCGCCTGGGCCGGCGCGCGGGCCGCCGAGCTTGTCGGCGCCGACGCGCTTGCTCGCGAGTTGCGCGCAAGCGCCGCGGTCGACCTGGCCCTGCTCGTCGTCGCCGCCCGCCAGCTCCGCCAAGCGCTCGGCTGAGCCATCGGCCGCCGGCACCCGTGCGCGCGGGTCAGCGGTCGGCGAACAGGCGCTGCGCGTCGGCTTGCGTCATCGCCGGGTTCAACGCGTCGAAGCTCCCGGTCGCCTTCAGCCGCTCGGCGACGTCGCGCATCGTCGCCGCGGCCATCAGCGCGATCTGGCTCGCGGTGCTGGCGCGCGCGACGCCGAGGCGCTCGAGCTCGGCGACGCTCGGCGACCCGGCGCGCACATTGACGTTGACCGGCGCCGCCAACGCCTTGACCAGCCGGCCCATCGTATCTGGATCGCGCAGAGTAATCGGGTAGACGCAGTCGGCGCCGGCGGCAAGGTAGGCTTTGCCGCGCTCGACGGTCTCGTCGAACCGGGTCGCGGGATCGCCGACATTGCGCAAATATAAATCGGTGCGCGCGTTGATCACGATCGGCACGCCGGCGGCGCGGGCGGCCTCACGCGCGGCGCGGATGCGTTCGGCAGCATCGGCGAGAGTGCGCACCGCCGCCGCCCCGCCCGATGTCCCGTCCTCCAGGTTGACCCCGACCGCGCCGGCGTCGATGATGTCGCGCACCGACTTCCCGACCGCCTCCGGCGTGTCGCCGAACCCGGCCTCGATGTCGGCGGTGACCGGCACCGCAACCGAGCGGACGATGCGGCGGGTCGCGGACACGACCTCGTCCCACGGCGCCGCTTCGCCGTCGGCATGGCCGAGGGCCCACGACACGCCGCCGCTGGTCGTGGCGATCGCCGCAAACCCCGCGGCCGCGAAAATCCGGGCGCTGAGCGCGTCCCAGGCGTTGGGCAGCAGCAGCAAGGACCGCCCGTGGTGCATGCCGCGAAAGCGCTCGGCCAGGTCGGCCTGTTCCGCAACGTTCATGGCTCGGGTCCACACACTTGTGAGGCTGATCTGCCCACCCTGTTATCGCCGCCGGGCAAGGTCAAGCATGGTTTGCGCCGGCGCAGTCCAGAGGGGCCATCGTTACAGACACCCGATGCGAATCTCCGAACGTTCCCGTCGCGTTTCCTGTTGCGCTTCGTCAAAATCGGCTACTCTGCGACAGACTCGATCGACTGGCAGGATCAAGGCGATGTCGTCCGCCTATGGCATGATCAACTCACCCGAGCGCGTGGTCGCCCGCTTCCTGCTCGAATATTATAATATCTGGGATAAGTTCTTCCCGGCGCTCAACAAGCGGGCGCACTGGCACGTAATTTTCCTGGCCAGGTGCGGCGACGAAGGCGGCGTGTCGAGCCGGGCCATTCATCGCACTTTGTACGGCTCCTACGGCACCGACATCAGGACTTGCATAGAGCGCATCAAGGATTGCGAGCGCGACGGATTTATCAGGGTTTTCGACGCCGCCAACCGCGAATGCGCGGCTGCCGCCGGATGCCTGATCGGCCCGACCAGCCGGTTGTTCGACAGCTTTGACGCGCATTGCCGGGAGACGATCGACGAGATTTGCGCCGTGGTGGGGGACGAAGGCCACCCGCATCGGACGTCGATCGTATGCGGCGACAGCCTGATCGGCGAATTATACCGCTTTTTTGGCGTCTGCGACGGGAAGTGGCGGGAGGTCAGCGAGCAGGTGGTCAAGAAAAAAGGGTTGACCCCGGCCCATGTCGAAGACGCGATGGACCATCTCGTTACCTACCAGTATTGGGCGATTGTCATGCTTCTGTGGTCGGCGAGCGCGTACGGCAACGATCGCGTCGGGTCGTCGGCGCTGGTCATCGACGAGATCATCAGCCGGATGTGGGACCGGCTGCGGCTCGGGCATCTCGCGATCAAGGAACGCGTCGCCAACCTGATCCGCTGGGGGTTTTTTGCCGAAGAGACGATAAAAAAGCACAAGGCGGTGTCGCTGACCCCGGTTGCCGGGGAGGCGATCAGCGCCGGCCTCGCCGAAACCCGGCCCATGCTGCTCGAGCTGCATCGCAAGCTCGTTCCCCAAAAGCTCGACGCGAGGACCGGCCGGGTCGCCTGATCCGGAGGGGCCGGCGGCGCTTTTCGATCGCAACCGACACCGGGTTCGCACCGGCACGGAGTCGTCGATGCGCGGCATTACCGGGTTTGCCGCAGCGCTGAGTTTGCTGACGGCGTTGCACGCCGGCGCGCGGGCGTCGCCGGTCGGGGAGCAAAGCGCGGCGCTGAGCCGCTCGCTCGCGACCGCCGAGCATCGCCTCGGGCGGAGCGCCCCGCAATTGCTGCCGATCCTTGCGCCCTTGGCCCAGCTGCGCTTCGAGCAGGGCGAATTTGCCGAGGCGACCGCGCTGCGCCGCCGTGCGCTGAAGATCGCGATTGCCGCCTACGGCAGCGCGTCGGTGCCGTCGGCCGAGGCGATGGCTGGTCTCGCTCGGCTGTACATCGCGCAGCGCCGCTATCTTGACGCCGAACCCTTGGTGATCGCCGCCGCCGACGTGCTTCGCGACCGGCTCGGCAAAGCCAGCCCGATGCTGGCCGCGGTGGCGGCCGACCGGGCGCGGATCGCGCTCGCGAGAGGCGACGACGACGCCGCGCGCAACTGGGCGGAGCAGGCGATCGCGATCGACAAGCAGGACGGCGGCGCCCCGCACGGCGACCGGTTGCGGGTGCAGGGCGAGGTGCTGGTTGCCGAAGGCGCCTTTGCCGACGGCGAGCGCGCGCTGCGCCAAGCTCTGGCGCTCGACCGCGCCGCGGGCGACCGGTTGGCGACCGCGCGCGACCTGGCCGGCCTCGGCAACGCCTATCTGCGCCAGCAGCGTTTTTCCGACGCCCTGCCCGCGATCGAGGAGGCGGCGTGGATCGACCAGGGCCACCTCGGCGCCGCGCATCCGCTGGTCGCGGAGGATTTTCACACGCTCGGCCAGGCATATCTCGCCCTCGACCGCCCGGCCGACGCGGCAAAAGCGCTGCATACGGCGATCGACGTGCTGGAGCGAGGCGCCGGGCGAGACACCCCTGCCCTCGCCTACACCGAGCTCGACCTTGCCCGCGCCGAGCACGCGCTCGGCCACGACGACAAGGCCGAGGCCCTGTTCAACAACGCGCGTCGCGTCCTTAACGGCGCCGAGGATGAGGAGCGAGACCGCCAGCGCCAGGCGTGATGCGCTCCCGTGACTTTTCTCTTGAAAGTCGCCCACGAGGTGTTACTTCTGTCATGAAAGTGATGGGGGTACCTGATGCAGCGCAAAAGCTTCGGAAATATGAATTGCCCGGTCGCCCGCAGCCTCGAGCGGGTCGGCGAGTGGTGGTCGATCCTGATCCTGCGCGACGCGTTTCACGGGTTGCGCCGGTTCGACGAATTCCAGAAAAGCCTCGGGGTTGCTCCCAACATCCTGACCCGGCGGCTAAACGCGCTGGTCGAAGGCGGTTTGCTGGAGCGCCGTCGCTACAGCGAGCATCCACCGCGCGACGAGTATCTGCTGACCGAGCGCGGCCGCGATTTCCGGCCGGTGCTGCTGGCGATGATGGCTTGGGGCAACCGCCATTTCGCCCCCGAGGGCGCCTCGGTGCAGCTGGTCAACACGCGCACCGGCGCCGTTGTCGAACCGGTGCTTGCCGACGGCGCCACCGGTGAGCGCATCGCCGGTCCCGATTTTTCGGTTGTCCCCGGCCCCGGCGCCGATGGTGCGACGCGCCAGAAGCTCTCGACCTCGGGGCGGCGGGCGTTTGTGGAAGGAGTCCAGTGATGAGCGCCGAGGCGCTTGACCGGGCGACGGCGCGCGAGCTCGCGCCCGACGCTTTGGGTGGTATCGCGGCCCGGCCGCGAATTCGGTTCGACCGCCGCTTGGGGCTTGCAGCGCTCGGTTTTTTGGCCGCGGCCGCCATCGCGTGGTACGGGTGGAACTGGTGGGAGGTCGGCCGCTTTACCGAGACCACCGACGACGCCTATGTCGGCGGCAATGTGACGACCCTGTCGCCGCACGTCGCGGGCTTCGTGTCGCAGATCCTGGTCGGCGACAACCAGTTCGTCAAAGCCGGCGAACTCGTGGTCACGCTCGATGACCGCGACTACAAGGCCGCTCTCGCGCATGCCGAAGCGGTCGTTCAGAACGCGACGGCGGCGCTCGCGAACCTGCACGCGAAATACACGCTGCAGCAGTCGATGATCGCCCAGGCGGAGGACGACCTCGCGGCCAAAAAGGCAACTGCCGCATTTGCGCACGTCGATGCCGCCCGCTACCACGCGCTTGCCTTGACCACTTTTGGCACGGCGCAAGCCGACCAGAAGTCGTTTGCCGCCGACCGCAGCGCGGAGTCCGCGATGCGGGCGAGCACTGCCAGCCTCGCCGCCGCAAAGCAGCAGCTGGCGGTCATCGACACCGAGACCAGCGAAGCCCAGGCGAGCCTCGCCGAGGCGCAGGCCGACCTACGCGCGGCACAACTCAACCTCGGCTACACCCGGATCCGCTCGCCGATCGACGGCTATGTCGGCAATCGCGCCGCCCAAATAGGTGCATATACGACCGTCGGCACGGCGCTGTTGGCGGTCGTCCCCGCGCACGCGCTTTGGGTGGACGCGAATTTCAAGGAAGACCAGCTGGCGTCGATGCACCCTGGCGAAGCGGCGAGCTTTGTCGCCGACGTGCTGCCCGGTCGCACCTTCACCGGCCGGGTGCTGAGCCTCGCCCCGGCGACGGGTGCGGTCTTCAGCGTGATCCCGCCGGAGAACGCGACCGGCAACTTTACCAAGATCGTGCAGCGCGTGCCGGTCCGCATCGCCATCGACGACCATGATGGCACGTTGGGGCGGCTGCGCCCCGGCCTGTCGACGACGGTCAGCATCGACACCCGCAGCCGCTAAACCGCGACAGGTCGCACCCCCTTTTCATAGGTTCCGGGCTCGCCAGCTTCGCCGGCGCCCCGGAATGACGGCCAACTCGGAATTCCTGGGAAGCGCCTTCACGGAAGCGACCGCACCGGCAACGCATCAAGTGAGTGTGTTCGATGAGCGCATCAACCGTGTCCGCACCGGCAGCGGCACCGCCTGCGTCACCAAGCATTTTCCCGTTCGCCGTCATGTGCGTCGGGATGTTTGTGGCGTTGCTCGACATCCAGATTGTCGCCTCGTCGCTGCAGGACATCGGCGGCGGGCTCTCGGCGGCGCAGGACGACATCAGCTGGGTGCAGACCGCCTATCTGATCGCCGAGATCATCGTGATCCCGCTTAGCGGCTGGCTCACCCGCGTGTTCTCGACGCGCTGGCTGTTCGCCGCCTCGGCGGCCGGGTTCACCGTCGCCAGCATGCTGTGCGGGATTGCCTGGAACATCGAGAGCATGATCGTCTTCCGCGCCCTGCAAGGGATGCTCGGCGCCTCGATGATCCCGACCGTCTTTACCTCGTCGTTTTATTATTTCCCCGGACCGCGCCGGGTCTATTCGGCGGCGGTGGTCGGCACGATCGCCTCGGTGGCGCCGGTCCTGGGCCCGGTGATCGGCGGCTGGATCACCGACACGCTCGACTGGCATTGGCTGTTCTACGTCAACCTGGTGCCGGGCCTCTTGGTCGCGGCGGCAGTCCCGGTCCTGGTCAAGATCGACCGGCCCGACCTGTCGTTGCTGAAGGGCGCCGACTACCGGGGCATGGCGCTGATGGCGCTGGCGCTGGGCACCCTCGAATACGTGCTGGAAGAGGGCGCTCGCTGGAACTGGTTCGATGATCGGACGATCACGACCTGCGCCTGGGTCGCGGGGATTTCCGGCATCCTGTTCGTCGTGCGCAGCCTGACCTATGCCCAGCCGGTCGTCGATTTGCGCGCGCTTCGCGATCGTAACTTCGCGCTCGGCTGCTTTCTGTCGTTCGTCACCGGGGTCGGCATCTTCTCGACAATCTACCTGACGCCGCTGTTTCTCGGCTATGTGCGCGGGTTCAGCGCGTGGCAGACCGGCGTCGCGATCTTCTCGACCGGTGCCGCGTCGTTGGCGGGCGTCCCGGTCTACGTCATCTTGGCCCGCAAGATCGACACCCGATGGCTGATGATGTTCGGGCTCGCGAGCTTTGCCGCGGCGATGTGGTCGTTCAGCTACATCACTCACGACTGGGGCGGCGACCAGCTGCTCATCCCGCAAATCCTGCGCGGCTTCCCGCAGGTCTTCGCGGTCGCCCCAGCGGTAACTTTGGGCCTCGGCAGCCTGCCGCCGGATCGTCTCAAATATGCGAGCGGGCTCTTCAACATGATGCGCAACCTTGGCGGCGCCGTCGGGATCGCGGTGTGCGGCGCCATCCTCAACAACCAGACCAATTTGCATTTCCTTTACATCGCCTCGCATCTGACGCCAGCGAACGGGGGCATGGAGCAGCTGCTGCGCAACATGACCGCGCGCTGGGGCGAGGCGCTCGGCGGCCCGGTCGCCGGGCAGGCGGCGGCATTGTCGCAGCTATGGCATCTCGCCTATCGCGAGGCCTCGACCCTTGCCTATGCCGACGCCTTTCGCGCGATCATGGTGGCGTTTGTGGTCGCCACCCTGCTCGTCCCGCTGCTGCGTAAGGTCGCGCCGGCGCAACCCGCCCCCGCCGACGCGCACTGACCTGACCCGACCCAACTCACGAGGAGTGGAACTCATGCGCGTTCTCGTCGTCGGCGCCGGCGCTATCGGCGGCTATTTCGGCGGCCGGCTGCTGGAAGCCGGTCAGGATGTCACCTTTCTGGTGCGGCCCGGCCGTGCGGCCGAGCTCGCGGCCGAGGGGCTCGTGGTCAACAGCGCATTCGGCGACTTCACCGTGGCGGCGCCGCCGACCGTGCTGGCGGGCGACCTCGATGCCCCATCCGACCTCGTGCTGTTGAGCTGCAAGGCCTATTCGCTCGACGACGCGATTGCGTCGTTTGCGCCAGCGGTCGGACCCGACACCGCGATCCTGCCATTGTTGAACGGCATGCGGCATCTCGAGATTCTGGACCGGCATTTCGGCGAGGAGCATGTGCTCGGCGGCCAGTGCGTGATCGCGGCGACGCTCGACGCCCGGCACCGGGTCGTCCACCTGAACCGGAGCCACGAGCTGTCGTTCGGCGAGCGCGACGGCGCGCTCTCGCACCGGGTCCACGCCATTGCCGAGGCGATGCGGGGTGCGGTCTTCGAGGCCCGGGCAAGCGAGCGCGTCCTCTCCGAGATGTGGGAGAAATGGGTGTTTCTCGCGGCCTTCGCCGCCGGCACCTGCCTGATGCGCGCCGCGATCGGCGACATCGCCGAGGCGCCCGGCGGGGCGGAGCTGATGCTGGGGCTTCTCGACGAGTGCCGGAGGATCGCCGAGGCCAGCGGCTTTCCGCCGCAGGACGGGTTTATCGAGCGCACCCGGGGCCTGTTGACCGCCGCCGGCTCGCCCCTGACCGCCTCGATGCTGCGCGACATCGAGAACGCCAACCCGATCGAGGCCGACCATATCGTCGGCGACCTGACCCGTCGCGGCGAAAGCGCCGGCGTGCCTCCCGAAAACCGGGCGCTGCTGCGTCTCGCCTACACCAGTCTCAAGGCCTATGAGGCGCGGATGCGCCGCACGCGACCGGCTCGATAGCCCCGCCGCCGCGGTCCCGGGCAGCGAACACCATTGCCGGCAGCTTCGTAACTCTTATCTTTAGAATCTCTCTAAACAACGACTGTCGAGAAGGCTGGGCAGCCGAGCTCGGCGATGGTTTCGCTAAGATGCGCCAAAGGCGCCTTGGGCTCAGCGCTGAAAGCGGCCCGATAACGCACATCGAGGAAGCCGTCCTCCCCGCCGCGGTGTTGGTGCAAGTGGAGCGCGTCGAAAACTCGGCGCGGCCGCCCGCAACCATGAGGCCCCTTCCTCGATGCGCACCGCTGCCAGATGTCCTGGATGACCACCGAAAGCCTCGCGCGCCGGCCGTCGCTCTCCGAATGGACCGTCCAGGCGGCGCGCGACCTGCTCGACGGCCGCCGCCGCAACTGGCGGGGCTACGCCGCGTTCGCCGGCCCAGCCGTGGTGGCGTCGATCGCCTATATGGACCCGGGAAATTTCGCGACGAACATCCAGGCCGGCGCCAGATACGGCTACGGCCTCTTATGGGTCGTGCTGCTCGCCAACCTGACCGCGATGCTGTTCCAGGCGCTCTCCGCCAAGCTCGGCATCGTCACCGGCCGGAACCTGGCCGAGCTCTGCCGCGAGCAGTTCCCGCGTCCCGCGGTCTGGGCGATGTGGGTGGTCAGCGAGATCGCGGCGATGGCGACCGACCTCGCCGAATTGCTCGGCGGCGCCATCGGCTTGTCGCTGCTGCTCGGCATCCCATTGCTTTCCGGGATGTTCGTGACCGCGGCGGTCGTCTACGGCATCCTGCTGTGCCAGCGAAACGGCTTCCGCCCGCTCGAGCTGATCATCGGCAGCCTCGTCGCGACGATCGGTGTGTGCTACCTGATCGAGCTCTTTATTGCGCCGGTCGCGTGGGGCTCGGCGGCCTGGCATTCGGTCGTGCCGCAGATCGCCGGCCCCGCGGCGCTGGCGCTCGCCGTCGGCATCGTCGGCGCGACGGTGATGCCGCACGCGATCTACTTGCACTCCGGGCTGACGCAGGCCCGCATCCCGGCCCGCAACGAAAGTGAAAAACGGCGGATCGTGCGCGCCTCAAATCGCGAGGTCGTCGTGGCGCTCGCGCTCGCCGGCCTCGTCAACATGGCGATGGTGCTGACCGCCGCGGGGGCGTTTCACGCCGGGCACCGCGACGTCGCCGAGATCGAGACCGCCTACCACACCTTGGCGCCGTTGCTCGGCCCGGCGGCCGCGGGCGTGTTTCTGATCTCGCTTCTCGCCTCGGGGGTGTCGAGCTCGGCGGTCGGCACGATGGCCGGGCAGATGATCATGCAAGGGTTTGTCGGCTTCACAATCCCGGTCTGGGCGCGCCGGCTCGTCACAATGGTTCCGGCCTTTGTCGTCGTCGCGCTCGGGGTCAACGCGACCGCGGCGCTCGTCGTCAGCCAGATCGTGCTGAGTGTCGCGCTGCCGTTGCCGATGGTCGCGCTGCTGCGGTTCACCCGCCGCCCCGGCATCATGGGGCAGTTCGCCAACAGCCGGCGAACCCAGGCCGCCGCGGTCGCCGCCACCGTCCTCGTCCTGGCGCTCAACCTCGTGCTGATCCTGCAGACCTGCGGCATCCCGGTTCCCGGCCTGGCGAACGGCGTCTGACGAAGAATACCGCCATTGCGGGTGCGGGGCATTGCTCGACCGGGGCGGAGTGCGCTATCTCCGGCGAGGCGGCGCCGACGGATGGATGCGCCTCGTTTGGAGAAGCCATGCCTGATTTGTCGCTCCCGACCCGCGCGATCGAAGGGCCGAGCGCCTGGGCGCGCGCCGATGTCCGCCCGGAGGACTGGCGCGTCGAGCTCGACGGCGCGTGTCTCGACGAAATCCGCCGCACCGTCGACGAGCTGCGCGCCTACCCGCTGCCGACCGTCGTCCTCGGCCCGCACGATTTTGCGATGCCAGCGTGCCAGGCGGCGATGGCGCGGACCCGCGCGATGCTGGCGTCGGGCGTGCGCTTCGCCATCGTCGACCGGCTGCCGCTCGCCGAGATGGACGCGGCCGAGGCCACCGCGGTCTATTGGCTGTTGTCGAGCATGATTGCCCGCCCGGTGGCGCAGAAGCTCGACGGCACGTTGATCTACGATGTGCTCGACACCGGGGCCGAGGCGTTGCCGGGGTCGGGCGTGCGCCCCGACAAGACCAACATCGAGATTCGCTTTCACAACGACAACGCCTACAACGACACCCCGCCCGACTATGTCGGCCTTCTTTGCCTGCGCGGCGCGATGAGCGGCGGCCACAGCCGGGTCATCAGCTTTCACAGCGCGTTTAACGAGATGCGCTTCCGTTTCCCCGACCGGCTCGCGCGGCTCTACGAGCCGTTCTGGTTCGACCGCCAGCGCGAATTCCGACCCGGCGAACGGCCGATCTTTGCCGCCCCGGTGTTCGAGGGCGGCGCGGACCTCAAGGCCCGGTTCAGCGTCCACCAGATCAACAGCGGCTATGCGCTCCGCGGCGAACCGGTGGACGAGGCCGGCGAGGCCGCGCTGTCGGCGATGCTCGACATTTTCGAGGACGAAGCGCTGTCGGTCGACTTCGACCTCGAGCCGGGCCAGATGCAATTTGTCGACAACCGCGCGCTGGGGCACAGCCGCACCGCTTTTGTCGACTATCCCGAGCCGGCGCAAAAGCGCCACCTTGTGCGGCTGTGGCTGCGCGACCGGGGGCGCCGCGCCTATCCCGGCTGAGAGGGGTGCGGATAAATCGACCTCCCGGTGAGGTTTAGTTAACGTTATTGCCGCACTGTCGCGGCGATGTCTTCGCTGACGATTACCGCGACCGTTTTATGCTGTGTGGTTGCCGGGGCGGCGCTCGGCATGTGGCTCGGCTACCGTCTGCCCGAGCCCCACCGTTCCGCCCAGTCGCACGACGCGATCAAGCTCGCCACCGGCATGCTGTCGGTATTGGCGGCGCTGGTGCTGGGGCTGTTGATCGCCAGCGTCAAGAACGCCTTCGACACCACCGACTCGCAAATCCGGCATTTCTCCGCGACCCTGATCCTGCTGAACCAGACGCTCGCCGACTACGGCCCGGAAACCGCCGACGCGCGCGACATGCTGCGGCATTACACCGACCGAGCGCTCGCCGACAACTGGCCGGCGGACAAGGCGACCCCGGTCAAGATGGAGGATGCCGATGCCGGAAAGCTGCTCGACGGCGTGCGCACCAGCGTTTTGGTCTTGCCGGCGGACGACCCGCGGCACGCGGCGCTGCGTTCCGAGGCGGAATCATTGGTTGCGGACGCGCTGAAGACGCGCTGGGTGTTGATCGAACGCGCCGAAAGCTCGATCCAGCCGTTGTTCCTGGAGATTCTTATCGCCTGGATCACCTTGATCTTTGTCAGCTTCGGCTACAACGCGCCGCGCAACGCCACGGTGATGGCGAGCTTTCTTTTCAGCGCGGCGGCGCTCGCCGCGTGCATTTTTCTGATCGTCGAGATGGACACCCCGTTCGAGGGGCTGATCACGGTGTCGAGCACGCCGATGCGCGACGCGCTCGCCCATATGGGCCAGCAGCCGGAGGTCTCGGCGCTGATCCGATGACCGCGTCCCCCTTTATAGGTTCAGAACCTGGGATCCGAAAACGTCGTCAACGCTCGCCATCCCATCGAGCCCGACAGATCGGCCGGCGACGCTTGGTTCGTCAAGCGCGATCGCCTCGAATCGCGGTATATTTGGGCTCGCCGATCGCCGCCGGACCGTCGGCTGGCGCTCGGCGACGGGATCGCGAAGCCGCGGCCCCGTTGGGCACCAAAGAGGGCACAGGATGAACCAGACCCGCGCCGCCAACATCGATCTTGCCGCGGCACTGGCCGAGGCCGAGGCGCAATACCGGGCGGCGAACCCGAAGAGCCTCGCGCAGCACCGCTCGGCGTGCGCCGCGATGCCGGGCGGCAACACCCGCGCCTCGATCCATGTCGACCCGTTCCCGCTGACCATGGCGAAGGGCGAGGGGGCGCGGCTGTGGGACCTCGACGGCCACGAATATTCCGATTTCTTGAGCGAGTTCACCGCCGGCATCTATGGCCATTCGCACCCCCTGATCCGCCGGGCGATCGAAGAGGCGCTGGCCGGCGGGCTCAATTTCGGCGCCCAGAACGAGGCTGAGGCGCGGTTTGCCGCCGCGGTCTGCGCCCGCTTCCCGTCGATCGACCTGGTGCGTTTTACCAACTCGGGCACCGAGGCCAATCTTATGGCGGTCAGCGCCGCCCGCGCGATCACCGGCCGACCCAAGATCCTGGTGTTCGGCGGCGGCTATCACGGCGGCGTCTTCTATTTCCGCGGCCACGGCAGCGTGATCAACGCGCCGTTCGACTACCTGGTCGGGCGCTACAACGATCTCGGCGCGGTCGAAGCCCTGGTCGGCCCACACCGCGCCGAGCTCGCCGCGATCCTGGTCGAGCCGATGCAAGGGACCACCGGCTGCATCCCGGCCGCACGCGCCTTTCTCGCCGGGCTGCGCGCGCTCGCCGACGAGACCGGGGCCTTGTTGATCTTCGACGAGGTGATGACCTCCCGCTTGGCGCCGGGCGGGCTGCAAGAGGCCCACGGCATCCTCCCCGACCTGACGACCTTGGGCAAATATCTCGGCGGCGGGATGAGCTTTGGCGCGTTCGGCGGCCGCGCCGACATCATGGAGCGGTTCGACCCGCGCCGGCCGGACGCGTTCCAGCACGCCGGCACCTTCAACAACAACGTGCTGACGATGAACGCCGGCCATGTCGGGCTGACCGAGATCTACACGCCCGCGCGCGCCCGGTCGCTGAACGAGTGGGGCGACGGGTTGCGCGAGCGGCTGAACGCGATCGTGGCGCAGCACCGGCTCGCGATGCAGTTCACCGGCCGCGGCTCGATGATGTCGATCCATATGACAGACACCCCGATCCGCTGCGAGGAAGACGCGGCGCGCGGCAACGGCGCGTTGCGCGACCTGTTCTGGTTCGACCTCGTAAGCGCGGGCATCTGGTTTGCCAAGCGCGGCATGTTCGCGCTGTCGATCGCGCTCGACGACGCCGACGGCGACAAGCTTGCCGACGCGCTCGACGACTTCGCGCAAACCCGCGCCCCGCTGTTCCCTGGCATTAGCCAAAGGTAAGCGTCTCGCGCCGCGGCGGCAGCCCTCCGACCGGGCAGGGGCCCTGCGCTCGCCGAACCCGCAGCTAGGGCAGGTTGTAGCCGACCTTGCTCTCGATCTCGATTGTCGTTTTGACCGCCGGGCGCGCCATGAGCCGTTCGAAATGGGCGTCGAGGCTCGGGTACTCGCCCGCCGCCGGCGAGGTCGCGGTCTTGAACCGCCAGTAGAGCCGGAACAGGTGGATGTCGGCGATCGAATAGCGGCCGCCAACCGCCCACTCGTCGGCCCCGAGCCGCGGGTCGGCGATCTTGAACACTTCCCTCCAGCGTTCGAGGCCGATGCGGCGCGCGGGGTGGATCGTCGCGGCGATAAACGACATCCACGAAATCGCCTGGGCCTCGGCCTCGATGCCGCCCTCGGGCCACAGACCCGCCTCGGGATAGCGCCTGGCGAGATAGTAGAGGGTGGCGGCCACCTCGGTCAGCACCTGGCCGTCGATCAGCAGGCTCGGCACCTTGCCCTCGGGATTGATCGCCAGGTATTCGGGCCGGTGCTGCTCGCGCTTGGCAAAGGACAACGGCTTTGCCTCGAACGGCACGCCGATCTCGTGCAATGCAATGTGCGTCGCCATCGCACTCGATCCGGGCGAGAAATACAAGGTCAGCATTCGACAACTCCTGTTGGTCTCCAGGTACGATCCGAAAGCTTGCCGCTTGGTCGGAACTTAATCCGTCGCCCCCGCGAAAGCGGGGGTCCAGCGCAATAGTCGAGCCATTGGTCCTGGATTCCCGCTTGCGCGGGAATGACGAGATGAGGTGAGTGGCGGATTAGGCGGCCGCAACGGCCGCTCGCGACGCGGCGAATTGCGGCATCACCTCTTCGCACAGGAGCCGCATCGCGTTGACGACCTTGTCGTGCGGGATCAGCCCGCCGCAATTCAGTTCGGCGAGGATGCCGCTGAGCCCGATCTCGGCCTGCAAAGCCCGCAGCTTCGCGGCGACCGCGGCGGGCGTGCCGATCAGCGCGTTGGCCTCCAGCGCGTCGTCATAGGCGCGCCGCCGCAGCTCGTGGACCCGCGCCATGCGGCGGGCGGCGGTCGCGGCGTCGACCAGCTTTGCCGCGCCCTCGAGCAAGTTCGCCTGCTCGTGATAGAAATGCATGATGCTGTCTTTGGGCTCGGCGCGGGCGCGCTCGTCGGTCTCGGCGAGATAGGTCGGGGCCGACACGTAAACCTCGCCGTGGCCGGGATGACCCGCCTCTTTCCAGGCGTCGTGGTAGCTGCGGACCTGCCGCGCCAGGTCCGACCAGCTGGTGTGGCGCACCGAGGCGAAAACCGGGGCGCCGCGCCGGCCGATCGCCGGAAAGGTGTCGGGGGTGCTGGCGGCGATGCGGATCGGCGGCGTCGGCTTCTGGTACGGTTTCGGCACGAGGCTCACCTCGTTGAACCGGTGGTAGATGCCCTCGTAGGAAAAGCTCGGCTCGGTCCAGGCGCGCTCGACCACGTCGAGGATCTCGCGAAACCGCGCCTGGCTTTCGGCGTAGGAAACGCCATAGGCCTCATAGGTCTGCGCGACGCCGCTGCGGCCAACGCCTAAGATCAGCCGGCCGTGGCTCAGCTGGTCGACGGTCGCGGCTTCCTCGGCGAGCCGCAGCGGATGGCACAACGGCAGGACCTGCACCGCGATCCCGATCTTGATCCGCCGGGTGCGCGCGGCAATCGCACTCGCGATGCTGAGCGGCGCCGACAGCAACGAACGGCGCGGCTCGAAATGGAGCTCGGCCAGCCACATCACGTCGAGCCCGAGGCGCTCGGCGGCGTCGACCTGCTCCATCGCCTCGTCAAAGGCCTCGCTCTCGGTCCGGCCCGGCAGTGACGGAAACTCGTGGAACATGCCGAATTCCATGACCTGACCTCGCGGGCTGTCGTGTGAGCAGCCGGCAACCTAGCGAAAGCGGGCCGCCAAAGCCAAGCGCCAACCCTCACCCCTATGCCGCCGGCCCCGATAATGCGAAGCTCACGGCGACCATCGCCGACGGCGACCACGGGAGAAGAAGGATGGAGCTCGGTTATATCGGCTTGGGCAACATGGGCGGGGCCTTGGCGCGCCGGCTGTTGCGCGAGCACAAGATGCGCGTCTTCGACCTGCGCCCCGAGGTGGTCGCGCGCTTTGCCGAAGCCGGTGCCGTGCCGACGCAGAGTGCCGCGGCGCTCGCCCGCGAAAGCGACATGGTCATGACCTGCCTGCCGACCTCGGCCGAGGTGCGCGACGTGCTGTTTGGCGAGGGCCGCGTCGCCGAGGTGCTGCGCCCCGGCCAGATCCTTGCCGACATGACCACCGGCGACCCGAACGAAACCCGCGACATGGCAAAGCGCCTCGCCGAAAAGGGCGTTCAGATGATCGACGCGCCGGTCAGCGGCGGCCCGCATGGCGCCAATGCCGGCACGATCGCGATCATGGTCGGCGCGCCCGCCGAGGTGTTCGCCAAAGTGAAGCCGGTGTTCGAGACGATCAGCCCCAACATCTTCCATACCGGCGCGGTCGGCACCGGCCACGTCATGAAGCTCGTCAACAATGTGATCAGCGCCGGCGTGCGCGCCGTCACCTTCGAGGCATTGGCGATGGGCATCAAGAACGGCCTCAGCCTCGAAACCTGCACCGCGGTCCTGCAAAAGGGCAGCGGCCGCAGCGCCGCCACCGAGATCTCGCTCCCCAAGCTGTTGAAGAACGACTTCTCGGTCAGCTTTACGCTGGCGTTGATGCACAAGGACGTGCGGCTTGCGACCAAGCTCGGGCAGGACAGCGCGACGCCGATGGTCTTGGCGAATGTCGTGCGCGAATTATTCCAGACCGTGATCAACGAGCACGGCGCCGGCCAGGACACGCAGACGCTCGTCAGGCTGTTCGAGCGGATCGGCAACGTCGCCATCGCCCCGCAGGGCTGACAAGCCCCCTCCCTCCTCCGCGCGCGATCGGGTCGGGATTGCCGCGGCGCCGTTGGGGCTCCTCGTAACGACGGCGACTCGCGACCAGGAGACCTTTGATTTTCTTGCGCGGCTAGGCGCGCCGGGCGCGCAGCCGCAGCCCCGGCGCGGGGCGTTCGAGCAACACCTCGCGGCGAAAGCGCACGAGGCGCGCCGGCCGCCCGCCGGTCGCGGCGCTGATCCCGCCGGTCTCCTCGACCAGGCCCTGCTGCTCGACGAGCCGGCGAAAGTTCTGCTTGTGCATCCGCACCCCAGACAGAGCCTCCACCGTGCGCTGCAGTTGCAATAACGTGAAGGACGGCGGCATCAGCTCGAACACGACCGGCCGGTATTTGATCTTGCCGCGCAGCCGGCCGATCGCGGTCGCCAGGATGCGCCGATGGTCCGCCGCCATCGCTACACCTGAGGCCGGCGTGTCGCCCGAAGCCGGCGCCCGCAACGGGCCGCGGCGAGCCTCCTCGATCAGCCCCGCCTCGTACAACAGCTCGTAGCGCTCCAGCACCAGCTCCTCGTTCCACGCGCCGGCGAAGGCGAGCCCGAGCCGTTCGGCGCGCAGCCGCCGCTCGGCCTCGCTCGCCGCAGCCTCCGACCATTGCGCCAACCGTTCTTCGAGCGGCGCCAGCGCCGCGGGCTTGCCGTCGCGCCAATCCTCCCACGGGAAATGGCGGTACCAGCTCTGCCACAGCGCTTCGAGCGCACCGCCGGGCCGCGCCTCGCGCACCAGCGCCAGATAGGCGACGGTCAATGCCCGGCTTGGGCGGTCGTCGCCGGTTTCGATCCGGTCGCGATCGCCAAATGTATAGAGTTGCTCGACATAGCCGAGCCTCTGGCTCGTTTGCCGCTCGACCCAGGCGCGCAGGCCCACTTCGAGGGTGCGGTGCTCGATCTCGAGCGGGCCGGAGGGCAGCGCCTCGGCCGGCCCCTCGCCGATCCGCACCGTAAGGACGCGCGGCTCGCCGACCGTAGCGGCGACGATGACCGCGCTCAGCCGAATCGACAGCGACGCGCGCCGCCCGGCGCCGCGGATGGCCGGGCGCGGGACCGAAACCAAAGCGTCGCCGGCGGTGCCGCTCTCCATCCGCAAGAATCGACCGCACGAGATCAGGTCGTGCAACCTACCACGTTTGCTCGCGCAATGCCGCACGCCGCTGGCTGGTCGATCCTCGGGCCCTAGTCGATCCGCAGGTATTTTTCTTCGAGCGCGCGCCAGCGGGCCGTGCCAACCGCGTCCTCGCGCTCCTGGAAGGTGGCGAGATCCGCTTCGACGCGCGTCGTGTCGCCGTCCTGCCTCAATGCCGAGAGCACGCGCTGTGCCCCGCGAATTGCGGCGCGATGCGTCTGCGACGGGTAGATGCCGAGGCGGAACCCCATCCTCTCCAATTCGGCCGCCGGCACCATCGGTGTTTTTCCGCCCTCGAAGACATTGACCAGGGCCGGCCCGGCGACGCGGCGCGCGACAACCTTCAGTTCCTCGACATTCTGCGGCGCCTCGACAAACCCGACATCGGCGCCCGCCTCGAGATAGGCGTTGACCCGGTCGATCGCGGCATCGAGCCCTTCGACCGCGCGCGCGTCGGAGCGGGCGATGACGATCATGTCGCGGTCTTGACGGGTGTCGACCGCCGCCTTGATTTTACCGACCATCTCGCCGAGCGAGATCACCTCCTTACCCTCGTAGTGCCCGCATTTTTTCGGCGACACCTGGTCCTCGACGTGGAAGGCGGCGACCCCGGACTTTTCGTATTCCCGGACCGTGCGGATCACGTTGAGCGCGTTGCCGTAGCCGGTGTCGGCATCGGCGATCACCGGGATTCCCACCGCCTCGACCGTCAACCCGATAAAGCGCACGTTCTCCGAGAGCGTCAGCAGGCCGAGATCGGGATAGCCGTTCGCCCGCGAATAGCCGCCGCCGGTCAGGTAGACCGCCTCGAAGCCGGCCTGCTCGACGAGCCGCGCGGTGAGCGTGTCATAAGCGCCGGGCACCATCGTGTACCCGCTGCGCTCGATGAGACGGCGCATCTGTTGCCGCATCGTCATCGGTTGTCTCCGTTTGCCGTTCTGCCATGGATCTCGCCCGAGGATAATGTCGCCGCCGCGCGAGCGGACCGGGTATAAAATCCGCCGGGGATCGGGCAAGGCGAAAAGGAAGAGCGGCGTGGCGGATGCCCGCATCATCGACGGCAGGGCGCTCGCCGGCGACCTGCGCCAGCGCGTCGCGGAAACCGCCGGCCGACTCCGCGAAAGACATAACTTTGTTCCCGGGCTGGCGACAATCCTCGTCGGCGACGACCCGGCGAGCCACAGCTATGTCCGATCGAAGCGCAACGCCTGCGCCGCCGCTGGTCTCGCCGCCTTTGACCGCAGCTTGCCCGCCGACACGCCGGAGGCGGCGCTGATCGCCGAAGTCGGCCGCCTCAACGCCGACGACCAGGTCGACGCGATCCTGGTGCAATTGCCGTTGCCGGCGCAGATCGACGCCCATCGGGTGATAACCGCGATCGACCCGCAGAAGGACGTCGACGGGTTTCATCCGCTGAATGTCGGGCGGCTGTGGACCGGGCTTCCGGCGCTCGTGCCATGCACCCCGCAAGGCTGCCTGATGCTGATCCGCTCGGTCAGGCCAGATCTCGCCGGCGCCGAGGCAGTGATTCTCGGGCGTTCAAACATTGTCGGCAGGCCGATGGCGGCGCTGTTGCTCGCGGCCGACTGCACGGTTACGGCGGTCCATTCGAAAACCCGCGAGGCCGCCGCGATCGCGCGCCGCGCCGACATCCTCGTGGCCGCGGTCGGCCGGCCGGCGCTGGTCGGCGCCGGTTGGGTCAAGCCCGGAGCGGTCGTCGTCGATGCCGGCATCACCGCGATATCCGCACCGGATGGCCGCACCCGGCTCGTCGGCGATGTCGATTTTGCGGCGGTGCGCGCGGTTGCCGGCGCGATGACGCCGGTGCCGGGCGGCGTCGGGCCGATGACGATCGCCTGCCTCGTGCGCAACACGGTGCTCGCCGCGTGCCGCCGGCGCGGGCTCGCCGACCCGCCGCCGATCTGACGAGCCCGCTTTGCGCGATCGTGGCGCGCCGACAAAGGACGGAACAATTTCGTCGCCGGCCTCGTTGGCACGCATGACCAACATGCAAGGAGCAGACGGTCATGTTGCTGAAAAGTATGACGAGCATCGCCTTTGCGGCGGCTTGCCTCACCGCGGCGGCGGCGATCCCGGCCGCGCACGCGCAATATGGTGGAAACCAGGTGGTGACAAACGGCCCGCAAAGCAGCGGCGTCGAGCAGTCGGGCACCTGGTCTGCGCGGCAGAACGTCATGGAGAGCCATCGCTACAGCCGCCTGGTGCAGACGAACCCGCGCTTCCGCGCGCAGCGGATGCGCAGCGAATGCGGACCGATCACCGACCCGCAGCTGCATCAGCAATGCGTTGACAGCTTCAACGGGGGCGGTGCGGAAACCAGCGGCTCCTCGATGGCGCCGCAAAACTATTCGACCGGGAACGGCCAGTAATCGCCTCGCGACAGGTCGCGGAGGCCGCCTCGTGGGCGGCTTCCGTCACCCGAGGACATAGCGGTCGACGGCGGCCGCGAACCCGTCCTCGTCGTTTGACAGCGTGATCGCCTGCGCCAGGGCCTTGACCTCGGGCGTGGCGTTCCCCATCGCGATCGCAAAGCCGGCGCGGCGAAACATCTCGACGTCATTGCCCATGTCGCCGAGCACGGCGATGTCGTCGCGCTGTAGTTTGAGCCGTTCCGCCAGCAGGTCGACGAGACGGCCCTTGTCGATGCCGGGCGGCGTCACGTCGCAGTAATAGGGTTGCGAGCGCAGCACGGTGGCGCGGCCCCGCAAATCGCGCTGGCCGGCCGCGACCGCGGTCGCGACCCGGTCGTGGTCTTGGCTGGCGCCGACGATTTTCGACACTGCCGCCAGCCGGCCGTCGAACGACGGCACGATCGTAGGCTGGGTCTGAATCGTGTGGATCTCGAGATCGACGTGATCGCCAGCCCGGTCGCGAATCAGCCACTCGGCGCCGGTAAACACCCAGATGCTGGTGATGCCGTTGCCCTCCAGCATCGCGATCGTGTCGCTCGCGGCATCGGCCGACAGTAATTTCTGCTCGACCGGCGTCAGGTCGGGATTGACGATCGAGCCGCCGTTATAGCCACCGAACGGCAGCGCCAGCCGCAGCGGCGCGATCAGCATGCGCTGGCCGAAGGGCGGCCGGCTGCTGCAAATCGAGAACGCGATGCCGGCGTCATGCAGGCGGCCGGCAGCGGCGATCGCGGCCGGGGTCAGGGTTTTTTGAGTCGTGACGAGCGTGCCGTCGACATCGGAGACGACGAGCGCGAATTTTCTCATGCCTCATTCCTCGGGGGTGGGACCAGCACCTCGACCCCCGTGGTCGAGGCCACGACAACTTTTGAGGCGCGCCCGACAAAGAGCCCGTTCTCGACGGCGCCGACGGTTGTCGCGATGCGTTTTTCGAGTGCGCCCGGGTCGGCGATCGCGCCAAACCGGCAGTCGAGGATGAAATGACCCTCGTCGGTGACAAAGGGTTGCTCGCCGCCACCGTATCGCCGCTCGGCGGTGCAGCCTAATGCCGCCAGGTAGGTGGCCGTTGCCTGCCAGCCGAACCGGGTGACCTCGACCGGCACCGGGGTGTGCTCGCCCAGCCGGTCGACCAGCTTTTCCTGGTCGACGACAATGACGAGGCGGCGGCTGGCCGCGGCGACGATCTTTTCGCGCAGCAAGGCCCCGCCCAAGCCTTTGATCAGGTGCAAGGTCCCGAGCTCGACCTCGTCGGCGCCGTCGATTGTCATGTCGAGCTGTTGATAATCGGCAAAGGTCGCGATCGCGATGCCGAGCCCACGCGCCTGCGCCGCCGTCCGCTCCGAGCTCGGGATGCCGACAATGCGCAGCCCATCCCTGACGCGCGCCGCCAAACCATCGACGACAAAGGCGGCGGTCGACCCGGTGCCGAGGCCGAGAACCATGCCGTCCTCGACCTCCTCGATCGCGCGCAATGCCGCCGCGCGCTTCAGCTCGTCACGCTCGGAGGTCATCGGGCGGAATATGCCGCTTCGTCGACGAACCAGACGAGCTCGCCGACCGGCCGGACCCGCGCCGCGGGCAGCTCGCGGTCGCCGGCCATCACCCGCGCCAGCGGCTCGCGCTTGTCGGCGCCGGCGACCAGAAATGCCGTGTGCCGGCTGCTGTCGAGGACCGGATAGGTCAGGGTGATTCGCTCCTCAGGCTTGGCGCCGACCACCTCGGTGACCCAGCGCTGCCGCTCGTCGAGCACCTTGGTTCCGGGAAACAACGAGGCGGTGTGGCCGTCGGGGCCGAGGCCGAGCAATTCGACGTCGAACAACGGGCGCGCCGGGTCGAGGGTTTCGGCGCCGTAATAGTCTTTGAGGGTGCGTTCATAGGCGCGGGCGGCGGCGGCGGGATCGCCCTCGGTCTCGACCGGGTGAATATTCGCGGCCGGCACCGGCGCGCGCGCCAGCAGCGCCTCGCGCACCATGCGGTAGTTGCTGTCGGGATGGTCCGGCGGGACAAAGCGCTCGTCGCCCCAAAACCAATGAATGCGGTCCCATGGCATCGCCTGGCGAAACGGCGGCTCAGCCAAGAGCTGGTAGAGGCGGCGCGGGGTCGACCCGCCCGACAGGCTGATCGAAAAACGGCCCACACTCGTGGCGGCGAGGTCGGCGATCCAGCGCGCGCCCCGCTGCGCGAGATCCTCGGGATCCTTTACGTTTTCGACGCGGGTTCGAGTCGGCATCCCCACCCTCTTTCTAAGATCGGCTCGGGGCCGAGTTGCGGATGGCGGCGATGGCGGCGGCGTAATCGGGTGCGTGGAACACCGCCGAGCCGGCGACGATCGCATTGGCGCCGGCCTCGACCACACGCCACGCATTCTCGCCGGAGAGCCCGCCATCCACTTCGATGACCGGGTCGAACCCGCGCTCGTCACAGAGCCGCCGCAACTCGGCAATCTTGGGCAGCATTTCCGGCAGGAATTTCTGCCCGCCAAAACCGGGGTTGACGGTCATGATCAAAACGACGCCGCATAGGTGCAGCACATATTCGATCTGCGACAACGGGGTTGCCGGGTTGAGCACGACGCCCGCGACTTTGCCGAGATCGCGGATGTGCGACAATGTACGGTGCAGGTGGATCGTGGCGCTGGGCTCGCAATGGACGAGCAGGTGGTCGGCGCCGGATTTAGCAAAATCGTCGAGGTAGTGCTCGGGTTCGACAATCATCAGGTGAACATCGACCGGCTTCTTTGTCGCCCGCCGCACCGCTTCGACGACCACCGGGCCGATCGTGATGTTCGGCACAAAGCGGCCGTCCATCACATCGACATGGATCCAATCGCCGCCGGCATGGTCGGCGGCGCGCACCTCGTCGGCAAGCCGGCCGAAATCAG
>Ga0210390_10001418_pt1 | contig 23045 bp, 16 predicted proteins | sample IncBWH11OmetaG_FD_161050 | JGI IMG/M metagenome (GOLD analysis project Ga0210390, IMG submission 161050) | Forest soil microbial communities from Barre Woods Harvard Forest LTER site, Petersham, Massachusetts, United States - Inc-BW-H-11-O ... | reverse complement strand
CGGCGAGTTCTTCTTCTACCTCGTCCGGCGAACCGCTGGCGAGCCCGTCGGCGATTTCGGTGATCAACAGTTCGGCGAATTTGACGCGGGCCCGCCGCAGCTGTTGCCGCACCGACTCGGGCGTGATCGGCTTCTTAGTTTTCTTGGCGAGCCGTTGGGCCAGTTCTTCGGACGTGGCGTCGGGGAAGGCCGCACGGAGACGCAAGAGCACCACGGCCGACGAGTCGGGCTGCGAGCGCTCGAGATGTTCGAGGGCGGACCAGGTGAGGTCGAGCGCGTTTTGCCGCCAGCTGGCCAGCCACTCGGGATCGTCGGTCGCGTCGGCACCGGCGATCGTCTCGACGTCGACCGCGGCCGGGCGGCGGCGATTTTCCTTTTGCCAGTGGTTCCGCGCCATGTTGCGGACAGAGACTTTGAGCAGGTCGCGGAAGCGGCCGCGATTGGGGTCGGCGCCGGCAAAGTCGCCGCTTAACAGCCGGACGATAGCGTCTTGGGCCACTTCGTCGGCGCGGCCGTCGTCTTGCAGGATCGCGCGGACGTAGGCGCGGATGGCCTTCGAGTAGCGGAGCACCAGTTCGTTCCGTGCCTGCCCGGCCGACACGATCGATGCCTGGTGGGCCCGGCGGACGACGCTCCAGCGCGTGGTCATCGAGTCGAGGCGCTGCGAAAGGGTGTCGGATTCGCCGGGCATGCCTGTCTCTGCCGAGGATCGAGAATCGCCGTCAGCGTGAGTGAACAGCTTCAGTTGGACACTGTGAGTTAACTGTGTGAGTTATCGGGACAGGGACTCCGCCGGTCGCAGCGTATTTGCGGTCCGGCCCCGAAAAGGCTGATGCGACGCTCCAATCCTGCCGACGGTACGTTTCGTCTTGCTCCGCCGGCGACTGATCTTGCGCGATTTTAGCGGCGGATTCGCGACTGGGCCACGCGAGCTCCTTTATAATTGCGGACTGGCGGACGGCCAAATTCCGGCCGTTCGCGCGAGTGCGGAGCCTGCGGGAGGATGTGCCCGGGCCCGCCGCCCACGCGGAAATTGATTCATGGACTCGGCCGAGCGTCCCACCGTCTCGCATCCGAACGCGCCGCCCGTCTCGCCTGCTGCTGTGCCGCCGGTGAATGTGCCCGCCCCGCCCTCCGCGGACGTCGATCGCTCGGTGAGTGAGACGACTCGGTTTCGCGTGGTGTCGCTGCATGCCAGCGGCGGGATGGGCAACGTCTTCGTCGCCGAGGACGATCAGCTGCATCGCTCGGTCGCGCTGAAAGAAATTCAGGAACGCTTCGCCGACGATCGCCAGATTCGCGAGCGTTTTCTCCGCGAGGCCGAGGTCACCGGGCAGCTCGAGCATCCGGGGATCGTGCCCGTCTACGCGATGGGGCACGCCGATGACGGGCGTCCGTATTACGTGATGCGGATGATCCGCGGCGACAGCCTGCGGCACGCGATCGCCGCGCTGCATCGCCTGCGGGAGGCGGGGGACGAGCACGCCTATCGCCTGGAGCTGCGGCGGCTGCTCAACCGTTTCGTCACGGCTTGTAACACGATCGAATACGCGCACAGCCGCGGCGTCGTGCATCGGGACATCAAGCCCGACAACATTATGCTCGGGCCGTACGGCGAGACGCTCGTCGTCGACTGGGGGCTGGCGAAGATCATCGGCTCGTCGGCGGTGCGGGCGGACGTGGCGGGTGATGACAGTGTCGAGCACTCATCGACAGGCGAAGGTGTCATGCATTCGCCGACTAGCGACAGCGTCCGGCATACGCCGACCGACGCAACGCAGTTCGGCACCGTGACGGGCACGCCGGCCTACATGAGTCCGGAGCAGGCGCTGGGCTGGCAGGACGCGATCACCCCGGCCTCGGACGTTTACAGTTTGGGTGCCACGCTCTATTCGCTGCTCACCGGGCGGCCGCCGTTGGGAAACGAAGATCTCGGCAACCTGCTGATTCGCATTCAGAAGCAGGACTTTCGCAAGCCGCGCGAAGTCAACCCGTCGATCCCGCGTCCGCTCGAGGCGATTTGCCTGAAGGCGATGGCGCCCTCGGTGAGCGGCCGCTATCCGACGGCCGTGGCGCTCGCCGGCGATCTGGAAGCGTTTTTGGCGGGCGAGCCGGTTTCGGCGTGGCGGGAGCCGCTTTCGGTGCGGACCGCGCGGTGGGTGCGGCGTCATCGCACGCTCGTCACCAGCGGTGTTGCGACGGCCCTCGTGCTGATCGTCGCGCTGGGCGTGATCGTCTTCGTGCAAAACTCGGCCAACCGCCGCTTGAGCGAGGCCAACGATCGCGAAACGTCGGCCCGCAAAGACGCGGAGGCGCAGCGTGACAAAGCGCAGCAGAATTTCCAGATGGCGCAGGACGCCGTCGATCGTTATTTCACCCAGGTGAGCGAAGACCACCGACTCTCGGCCCAGGGGCTCGAGCCGTTGCGACGCGACCTGTTGAGCTCGGCCGGTCAGTTCTACGAGCGGTTCGTCACGTCGGACAGCCAGCAAGCGCGGCTGCACTATGACAGTGCCTGGGCCAAGTTTCGTCTCGCCTCGATCACCGAGGAGATCGCACCGCCGGCGGAGGCCGCGGCCAAGTTCGAGGCGGCTCTGCAGGCCTTCACCGAGTTGGCGAAGCTCGAGGGGGGCACGGCTCCGCACGCCCGCGAAGGCCTGCTGATGTGCCAGATGAACCTGTGCAATCTCTACGATCGCGTTGGGCAGCGGGACAAGGCCCAGGCGGCCCTAGTCGCCGCTCTCAGCGCGGCGCGCAGTCTCGTCGACGAGTTCCCCCACGCACCGTCGGCCCAACATCTGCTCGCGCGCTGCCTGGGCATTCAAGGGCGGCGGGCGATGGAGCAGGGGAATCTCGCAGAGGGGCGGGCCGCTTACACCGAAGAAGTGAAGCTTCGCGAGCAGATCGTGAAGGCGGACCCCAAGCAGCAGACGTACCAGGTCGAGCTGGCCAGCAACTATCGCAACCTCTCCATTGTCGCCCAGCGCTACGAGCGTCTCGACGAGTCCCGCCAATGGCTCGATCAGTCGCTGGTCATCGATCGCAAGCTGGCGCACAACAACCCGGACGACGGGTTCTTTCAAAATACGCTCGCGCAAACGCTCACGTTGTCCGGCGACCTGGCCGCGCGCGACCAACGTGCTGCCGACGCGCAAAAAGCGTACCGCGAAGCCGTCGACCTGCGGGGTGCGCTGATCGAGCGGCACCCCGACGTGCTCGAATACCGGGCCGCCCTGGCCACGACGGCCGACAATCTCGGCGTGCTGTGTTGCGACCGGGGCGAGTACGATGCCTCGCAGACCTACTTTACGCGGGCCCTCGTGCAGGCCGAGCGACTGGCGACCGACTATCCGAAGCTCGCCGACTATCAAAGCCAATTCGCGACCATCCTCACCAACGCAGCCGTGCTCTGCACCGAGCAAAAACACTTGCCCCTCGCCCAGAAGTGGCTTGAGCAAGCGTTATCGATTCGGCAGAAACTCGAGCGCGAATCGCCGAGCGACGGCGGCCGCGAGAAAATGGGCACGACACTCTTGGCGCTGGCCGTCGCCGAGACCGACGCGAAGCGGCTCAAACCCGCCGAGCAACATGTGCGCGCGGCGCTCGACATCTTTCGTCAGCTCTCGACCGCGCAGCCCGATCGCCCTTCTTACACAGAGTTCTTGGGCGTTTCCTCGAAGCAGCTGGGCGACGTGCTCAAGGCTGATGGCCACGATGACCCGGCGGTGGCCGCTTATCACGAGGCGCAGGACGTTCAGCGACTGCTGGTGGCCGCGCATCCACAAGTACTCAAGCATCGGCTCGACCTAGCCGGCGCATGCGTCAACCTCGGCAACTTGTGCAATCGACGCGGCCAGCCCGCCCCGGCGAGCGAGGCGTTTGTGGAAGTGCTCAAACTCTTCCCGAACGGAAGGCCCTCCGCGCCGCTCGACGGCCCGGCGAAGGCGTTGCTCGAAAAGGCTTACACCGGCCGCGCGCTGGCCCGCGAAACCCTGGGCGATCTCGACGGCATGGTGGCGGACTTTGAGGCTGCCCTCGTGCTCGTGCCTGCCGCGCGGGCGAAGGGCCTGCGCTTAAAGATCGCGGACATCGTCTCCCAGTCGGGCGACGCCGACCACGCGCTGCGACTGGCCGAGCCGTTATTGAAGGAGAAGGCACTCGAGGGCGCGTCGGCGTTCGACCTGGCCGTGATCTACGCCCGCGCAGCCGAGCCGGCGCAGTTACGAAAATCGGTCACGCCGGAGAAGGAGCGTGCGGCTCTGGCCGAACGACGGACGGCGCAGGCGATCGAACTTTTGCAACGGGCCTCCGACGGCCACTACTTCGCCGACGCTACCAATCGCCAGAAACTGCAGGCCGCTCCCTTCGTGCCGTTGCTTTCGAGCAACGCTGCCTTCCGCAATCTGCTGCATGCGATCGAGGGCGAACATCCCGCCGGGCTGCCGGCCGCTGCGGCGAAGCGCTAAGGGATCGCAGCTGCGATCCCCGCGCGGAGCTGACATGTGCGGCGATTGTCCACCGGCCCGTCCACGTCACCGCGCCGGTTCAGCCGGCGCCTGGCCCATGTCGGACCGACCGATGTACCGGTAGACGGACCCCGCGTCGCCGGTTTCCAGGCGGTAGCAATAGGGGCCTGCCGGCAGTCGTTTGTAGGGGCTGGCAAGCTCCGTGGGCACGTTGGGCATGCGGACATTTGCGGGCGGATCACCGCCGTGCCACGGGATCAACGCGCCGTCCCACGGCCCGCCTACGAAGTGAATCTGATTCATTCTTCGACCGCTTGGATTGCGCTCGCGGGACCGTGCTTTTCGGTCGGGTTGCTTCCGCGAGCCTACCCACTTTTTGTGAGAGGCGCAATTCTACGGTTGGCTGATTGGGGCCCAGAGTAAGAGGTGGAATGACCGTGCCCGCACCCCGCCCCCCGGTGCGGCCGCCCTGAGAACTCTTAGCGGATCGCGTCGGCTGTGGCTACCAAGTGGGCCCGGCTGCACGGAACTTCTCCCGTAATCTTCAAAATTCTTTCCGCCGGCTGTCACACGGTGTTTCCCTGCCGGTATTGGGTTCGAGCCGCAACCGCGGCCAACAACTCTCAACCAACTTAAACCCAATCAGCATAAGGGGGAACGAGCCATGAACCGCACTTTGATCGCCACGGTGTTATCCGTTTGTTTGGTGTCCGGATTTGGGATTTCGCAGGCGTCGGCCGACGAGCTGAAGGGCCTGATTTCGGTGACGCAGGAAGCCGTGCCGTCGGGGACAGAAGCTCTGGCCAAGGCCGACGAGCTGATCGCCCGTCGGGGTGGTGGGGGCGGGCGACGGGGCGGCGGTGGAGTCCGACGCGGGGGCGGCATGCGGCGCGGCGGCGGCGTTCGTCGCGGAGGCGGCCGCGCGTCCACCGCTCGTCGCTCGGGTGGATCGAACGCGCGTCGCGGCAACGCGGGTCGTGCCAACTCGCACTCGAACGTTCGTCGCTCCAACGGCGGTCGCTCGAGCGCTCATCGCTCGAACACGAGCCACAGCCAGCATGCGTCAAACAGCCGATCGAGCCGCGCCAATCACAGCTCTCAGAAGGGCGACAGCAAAGGGAATAGCAAGGGCAACAGCAAGGGGAATAACAAGAACGGCAAGAACAGCCAGGCGAACCGCGGCAATCGCGCGAACGGCCGTGACGGAAATCGGGGTGGTGGGGATGGCGGCGCTTGGGACGGTCGAGGCTGGGATGGCCGGGGCTGGGACGGTGACGCGATCTCCCCGATCGATCCGGTCGTTCCGGTGGTCCCCGTCGATCCCGTTTACGTCGGTCCGCGTCCGGTCATCACGCTCCTCAATCCGACCGGGACCGGGGCTTCGCTCAACTACACGCTGGGCGAGGCGCAGTACGTGATCGCGGCTGGCGAAACAACCACCCACGACGAGGGAACGCAGGAGATCGCCTTCGATCGCGGAAGCTCGTTCGGCGAAGCCCGCTACACGCTGCAGCCGGGCACCGCCTACAAGTTCGTGTCGACCGACCACGGCTGGGACCTGAACTCGGTGGCCGCGGTGGCGGGGACCGACTCGAGCGAGACCACGACGGCCGAAGTGGCCACGACGCATTCGAGCGGAGCCAGTGCCCTGACGCTGGTGAGCGGGAACTGATTCGCCTCGTTCTGTAAACGACCGAGACGAACGGATCCTGACCTCGCACGACTCTCCCACAACACGAACCACACGGGGCCGTCGCCCAACGCGACCGGCCCCGTTTCTTTTTGCGCCGGTGTGGCTCACGGAATCCAATTCGCCGGCGATCCGCGCCCGCTTGAATTGGACTGGCTCTCCCGCGAGACTGCTGGAGACGTTCGCCTCACGTCGCCGCTCTTCATTCTCCGAACGGTCGCCCGCGTTTTGCTCGATTGGAAAATCTGAGACGACCGGAGAATTCAGCGCGAAAATTTGCCTTGGGTGCCACGGTTGAGCTTGCTCAACCGTGCTCTTAACAGTTCAGCAAGCGTCATCAGCAGCCGGAAAGAGCACGGCTGAGCCGAAGCGTCTCAGCCGTGGCACCCGATTTTCCGGATGTCCTCGATTGGAGAATCGCATCATGCCACGTAGTCTGCGCTCTGTCGGCTTGGCTGTGCTCTTGCTGACCTTCTCGCTGACGGTCGCTCAGGCCCAGCAGCAGGCGGCCGTATTCCATCCGCCTGACGACATCACCTTCCGGAAGGCGACGATTTTCAGCGAGGGGACACGGATGGCCGCCGAGGTCTTTTCGCCAAAGGGCGGCGGCGAAAAAAAGCTGCCCACGATCGTCATGTCGCACGGTTGGGGCGGGACGGCTTCCGCTCTGCGGTCCGATGCGGTCTTTTTCGCCCGCCACGGTTATCTGGTCGTGACGTTCGACTACCGCGGCTGGGGCGCGAGCGAGTCGCGCGTGATTTTGACGAAGCCGCAGCCGTCGCGCACCGCCGACTTACGATTCACGGCCGAAGTGCTCGAAGTCCGCGAGGTCGTCGACCCGATCGACCAGACGGCCGACATCCTGAATGCGGTGAACTGGGTTTATGGCGAGCCCAACTGCGATCGCCAGCGGATCGGCCTGTGGGGCAGCAGCTACTCGGGCGGTCACGTGGTCTACGTCGCCGCGCGCGATCCGCGGATCAAGGCGCTCGTGAGCCAGGTGCCGGCCCTCGACTCGCGTCCGGTCGCCCTCGCCGAAGGCGCCCGGGAGACGACGTTCAACGAAGCGGCCGCCCGCGCGCACGGCGACCTGGGCTATCCGCCGCCGGGAGCCCGCGTCATCGGCAACCTGCGCGGTGCACCGATCCGCGAGAAACTCATGCAATATGCCCCGGTCGAAGACGTGGCCCGCGCCAAGCAGTGCGCGATGCTCTTCGTGCTGGCCGAGAGGGAGGAACTCTTCGACAACAAGGACCACGGCCTCAAAGCGTACGAACGCGCGACGGGCCCGAAAAAACTGGTCATCGTCCCCAAGATCAAGCACTACGGCATCTACCTCGAAGCCCGCAAGCAGGCCCAACAACTGGCCCTCGATTGGTTCGACGCGCATTTGAAGAACGCAGCAGAGGAGAAAGCTGGAGGCTGAGCGCTTCGCAGCCGGCGATTCTGGTGCGCTGATCACGGCTCCGATCGAGTGCCGCTTGACACTCGAGAAAGAATCGCCCTCCGCTTCATCGGTTCTCTATAATCGTTCGGAGAAGATTTGTGTCACCAGGTGCTTGAGACTGCCGCGCCATGAAGTCAATCACGAAGGCGGATTGGGTCATCATGATCAGCGTCACGCTGATCGTCGCGGTGGTGCGATACAACTTCGCATTCGAGCAGTTTCTCACGCGATCCTTTGGATTCCCGGACGGGAGTGTGCTCGGGGAGGGGCCGGGTAACAATCCGCCGTTTTATTTTCTGCGCCAGGATGCGATGGACGGGCTGTGTGCCGGGATCGCCATGGGCTTGGCGCTCGTGCTCGTCGCCGTCACGTGGAAGCGTTATCGACGAGCGAGCTCGATGGCGTTTTTCATGGCCTGGATTTGGTGTATGCCGGGCCTGGTTCGGGGGCTGATCATCTGGTGGCGGTGTCCGCATCTCATGGATCCGCAGCGCGCGGTCTCGGCGTGGCCGACCTTCGATGCGTGGATGTACGATCCGCTGCCTACGGTGGCGATGTTCCTCACGCTTGTGCTGGGCGTGGGCTGGGCGTTCCTATGTCGGAAGTCCGTTAACGCGCAGCCGCCGGCTGACTCCGCGCTGCCGACCGCGGTCGGTTCAACAGTTTGAGCCGTCGGCGCATGAGTCGAGATTGAGTGGCTGCGGCAAGAACGAGCGCGCGGGATGGCGTCGGTAGGCCAACCCAAGTTGCGCAGGCGCCCGAACTGTTCAGACGCGCAGGCAAAATGGGGGTTTTTCGCGCTCGGGGCGCGTGGTTCGTGAAGAACCAGCCCCTTGAATTGCGGCGCCCTTTAATTGACAATCGACGGACCAACCCATCCGCGCGGGCCGTCGGCGTTCCCCTTCCACTACGTGCGCCGACGTCAGGCATGGCTCTTGAATGGAGCTCTGGCCATGTTTAGCAGCCCCACCGACAGTTCGTTCCTGCGAGCTGCCGCGTCTCAGTCGTCGATTCGACTGAAGGAAGTACGCGATCGGCTCGACTCGGTGGTCGATTATGTCGTCGATGGCATTATCACGATCGACGACGGCGGTTTGATCGAAACGCTCAACCCGTCTGCTGAAAAACTTTTCGGCTACACCGCCGCCGAGCTGATCGGCCGCAGCGTGAGCCTGCTCGTTTCGGCCCCGCCCGACAGGGGCGAAGACAGCGACGACGTGCTGCCCGCGCCCAAAGTCCGCCTGGCGGAAATCGCCGGCACCGGGCGGGAGGTCATCGGCCGCCGCAAGGACGACTCGACTTTCCCGATCGACCTGGCCGTCAGCTCGTTTTCCCGCGGCGGCCGCGAGTTTTTCACCGGCATCATCCGCGACATCTCCGAGCGCAAGAAGCTCGAATTCGAACAGCACGAGGCGCACGACAAACTGCAGGAGGCCAACGAGCGATTGCGCTCGGTTGTCGACTACGTGGTCGACGGCATCGTCACGATCGACGAGCGGGGAACCATTGCTTCGTGGAACCGTTCGGCCGAGGGAATCTTCGGCTACGCGGCCGCGGAGATGATCGGCGAAAACATCGCCCGCCTGATGCCCGAGCCGCATCGCAGCGAGCACGATGAGCATCTGGCGACCTACGCGGAAACGGGAATCGCCAAGGTCGTCGGCATCAATCGCGAAATGCTGGCCCAACGGAAGGACGGCACGATTTTTCCGATCGACCTGGCCGTCAGCGAATACGTGCTCCAGGGGAAACGGCTTTTCACCGGCATCATTCGCGATATCACCGAGCGGAAGCGGGCCGACGAGCGGACCAAGTTTCTGGTGAGCGCGACGGCGCTACTGACGAGCGTCGTCGATGCGTCGAGCCTGCTCACGCGGATCGCCAAGCTGCCCGTGCCGGGCTTTGCCGATTGGTGCATCGTCGATCTGTGTGGTCCGCGCGTCGATCACGGTGCGGCCACGGTCGCCAAGTGGGCCGTCGCCCACGCCGACGCGGAGCAAAAGCCGATCTTGCGGCGACTCAAGAAACGACTCCCCGACACCTTCGGATCTGGGACGATCGTGGGATCGGTGCTGCGGCACGGCAAGTCGCGCTTGGTGGTCGACGCGATGAATCCGTTCGAGTACGCGGAACCGTCGACTCCCGAGGATCGCGACTTGCTCTGCGGGCTCGACTCGCAATCGATGATTTGCGTGCCGTTGGCCACGCACCGCGTGACGTTCGGGGCGATCACGTTCGTGCTCTCGGGCACGTCGCGCAGGTATGACGAGGCGGACCTGGCGACGGCCGAGGACTTTGCCCAGCGGGCTTCGATCGCCATCGAGAACGCGAGACTCTACGAAGAGGCCAAGGAGGCCGACCGCCGCAAAGACGAATTCTTGGCGACCTTGGCTCACGAGCTGCGTAATCCGCTGGCTCCCGTCCGTAACGCGCTCGAGATCGCCCGCACGCCCGACATCGACGGCCGCGTGGCCGAGCGGGCCCTGACGGTGATCGATCGGCAGGTCGACCACATGGTGCGGCTCGTCGACGATCTGCTTGATTTGTCGCGGCTGATGCGGGGCAAGATTCAACTCCGACCCGAGCGGCTCTTGCTCAAGGACGTCATCGCCCGCTCGATCGAAACGGCCCGCCCGCTGATCGACCGGTACGGACATAAATTAGAGGTGAGCGTGCCGAAGGGACCGGTGGCCCTGTTCGCCGATCCGGTTCGTCTCGAGCAGATTATCTCGAACCTGCTCGACAACGCGGCCAAGTACACCGAGCGGGGCGGCGTGATCAAACTGCGGGCCAAGGCCCACGGGGACGAAGTGGTGATCAAAGTGCGCGACACGGGGATCGGCATCGATCCCAAGCTGTTGCCCCATCTCTTCGACCTGTTTCGACAGGCCGAGTCGTCGATCGACCGTTCGCGCGGCGGGCTGGGCATCGGCTTGACGCTGGTCCGCCGCCTGGTCGACATTCACGGCGGCACGGTCGAGGCGCGGAGCGAAGGGCCGGGGACGGGGGCGGAATTCGTCGTCCGCCTGCCGTTGCACAAGGAGCTGGCGCCGGCGCCGGAGATCATTCGCACCGATTCGGGCCGCATCGTCGAACCGCAGTTTCGCATCCTGGTGGTGGACGACAATGTCGACGCGGCCGAAATGCTCTCGACCATGCTGCGACTCGACGGCCATCGCGTCTGGATGGTGCACGACGGGAAGGCGGCCCTCGACGCGGCCCAGGCCTATCGTCCGGAAGTCATTCTGCTCGACATCGGCCTGCCGGAACTCAACGGCTACGAAGTGGCCAAGTGGCTCCGCGCGCACGAGAAGAATCGGCACGTCACCATCATCGCGATGACGGGCTACGGCCAGGAGCGCGACTGCCAGCGCTCGCTCGACGCCGGCTGTGACGCCCACCTCACGAAGCCGGTCGCCCCGCAAGCGCTCCGCACGTTTCTGCGGGACCTGAGCGAAAAGGCAATGCAGAAGTCGTGACGGCGCGTCGCGTCTTTGTTTTCGGCAGGTCTTAAAGTGTGACGAGCGCAACAGCGTGAAGAGCGCTACAGGCGTTACTTTCGTCAACGGAGACGCGGCTGCTGGAAAAAAGGGCTCGCTCAATCAATGACGGGCGCTGCGACCTCCCCCTTCTAGCACCGGCACAATGCTTTTCACTTTCAGTCTCGTTTCCCGGTCCTCGGCCAAAATCCAAAAGTGGAAGTTGCTGTCGGGAGTGTCCCGGCTCCAATAGGCAAGTCGCAGGTCTCTGCGAAAGAAGCCACCTTTGCCGTTGTCAACCTTGTCCGTCTGGTAGACGGTTTGGCCGTCGAGCGGAACTATGGACGTGCCGATCGTCGGAACGTTGATTGGGACGGCGGCACGGAAATGGTCGACGCCACGACGAACTGCCACTTGAACCTCACACTTGTAGGTGCTGGGTGTGTAGGGCAGTGCATAAAAGACGATGCCGTTCCTTTGGAGGAACGTGTACCCGCCCCCCTGATTGGCGTAATAAGTGAGAATTCCAACCTTCTTGGGCTGTGCGTCTTTGAGTTTGGCGAGTCGGGAATCATTTTCGGGAGCGACAGTCGAGAAGTCAGCAGCGGGCGGAGTCCGCCTGTCGTCGGCGACGACGGAAGACATCAATCCAATCGAGAGCGCGGCGGCAATCAGTGGTTTCATCGCGCGTGCTTTGCATGAGGTGCGAACGTCACTCGCATAAGTGACTCCGTTCACTGCGGCAAGCTTAGTCGACTCCCCTCGCAACCGCCAACAATTGCCCCACGGCTTTGAGCTGTCGCTCGGCCTCCTTCCGCCCGGTGGACTGGCGCAAAGCCAGATGCTACAAAGCGGTTGGCACACATCGGCATTCATGCATATGTCGATGCGATCACGGGAGCGACAGGTCATGTTTACGATCCCGCAGAGCGGCATCTCGGGCCATTGCGACGGAGTCACCCGCCGGAGCTTTCTCGAGGCCGGAGCGCTGGCACTGGGCGGATTGACGTTAGCGGACGTGGTCCGCTGCCGGGCCGAAACCGCGAACCCCGCAAAATCGCGGCAGACGTCGGTGATCATGGTGCATCTCAGCGGCGGGCCGTCGCATCTCGACATGTACGACATGAAGCCCGAAGCCCCGCGCGAATATCGTGGCGACTTCAGCCCGATTCGCACCAACGTCCCCGGGATCGAGATCTGCGAACTGATGCCGATGCAGGCGAAGATCGCCGACAAGTTCGCGATCCTCCGCGGCTGCCAGCTGGCCAACCTTCATACCGGCAACGCCTTCTACAGCGGCTATGCCTGGCAGGAATCACCCCGCGCGTCGGTGCCGGGCGAAGCCCAACGTCCGGCGCTGGGTTCGGTCGTGAGTCGGCTGCGACCGAGCGGCCCCGGCGTGCCGACCTACGTCAGCGTCGACAACCCGCCCGACTGGGAACGAGCCTACTACGTCGGCCTCGAGCATGAGCCATTCCGCGTCGGCGGAGGCAGCAGCCCGGAGGCGTTCGAGAACATGGGGCGGCGACGGCAAATCAGCGTTGCACGGCTCGAAAGTCGCAACGAGCTGCTCCACCGGTTCGACGCGCTGTGCCGCAACTTGGAAGAGAACGCGACGATGAAGGGGATCGACGCCTTTCAGAGCCGGGCGCTCGAGATTGTTGCCTCGGGCAAGGTGCGGATAGCGTTCGAGATAGAAAGGGAGCCGCAGCACATCCGCGCCCGTTATGGAGAAGGCGCCTGTCCGAACGGCACTCAGTGCGGTCGATCGCTCCTCTTGGCCCGGCGACTCGTGGAAGCCGGCGTGTCGGTGGTGACGCAGTGCTTCTCCGGCTGGGACACGCACCGTGAGAATTTTAGCACGCTCCGCGGGATGCTTCCGCCGCTCGACCAGGCGCTCTACGGTTTGATCACGGACCTGGACGAGCGCGGACTGCTCGCCGACGTCGCGGTGTTGGTGGGCGGCGAGTTCGGCCGCACGCCGCGGATCGGCGATCTCACGCCGGACGGGCGGGGCCATTGGCCCGAGGCCGGCTTTCTGTGGATCGCCGGCGGCGGACTCAAGACGGGACAGATCATCGGCGAAACCGACGCGCGGGGCGAAAAAGTCGTCGGCAGCCCGATCCAGATCCAGAACGTGTTGGCGGCTCTGTATCACGTTCTGGGCATCGACCCGGCGACCACGCTCCGCGACTATCGCGGCCGGCCGCAGTACGTGCTCGAACGGCGGAGTCCAATCGCTGGGCTGATCTGAAGTCGCCCGCGCGGGCTGACTCTAACGGAGCACCTGGCCGTTAACAGCCGCCGCCACTGCGTTGGCCGGATCGACGCGGCTCGCTTCTATTTGGGCCAGCATTTTGAGCAGTTTTTTTTGCATGGCCGCGGCCGTGGGTGGCTTGATCAGATAATCGGTGACGCCCGATTCGACGGCCGCCATGACTTCCTCACGTTCGTTCGCGGACGTGAGCATGATGATGGGCACCTGCGAGTCGAGCTTGCGGACTTCTTGCACGAACGTCACGCCGTCCATGACCGGCATCCGCAGGTCGGTAACGATTCCACGGCACCCAAAGGTCTTGAAGCACGCCAGACCCTTCTCGCCATCCTCCGCCTGGAAGATCTCCTCCTCGCGAACCCCGAGCGCCATGAGGTTGCGTTTTAGGATCAAGCGGACCAATGCCGTGTCGTCGACGATCAGAATGTTCATGGCAGGTATTCGCGGAATACGGGTCAGCCAGAATGGATCGTACGACACTCCAGATGGGGATTCGGGCGAACAGTACCCAGATCGCGATGCTGCCCGCATCGTCGGCGTAAAAAAACTTGCCTTTGCCGGTTGTGAGCAAGGAAGTGGGCTGGATGCCGCCGCTGAGAGGAGTGGTCGCAACGAGCGTGCGGGTCGATCGGGTGAGTGGGCCGCCGCGACAACTTACGAGAGCAGAATTATGCAACAGTCTTAGCCGCGGAACGTTCGCGGACCGCAAGTTCTTGAGCGCAAAAAAAGACACCGAGCGCTGGGCCGCGGCGTCTTTTTTGGGTGGGGGCGGGAAGCGTGCGTTGGTTCCCGCCGCACAAGGCTCCCCGACTAGGACTCGAACCTAGAACCTAGCGGTTAACAGCCGCTCGCTCTACCAATTGAGCTATCGGGGAAGGGGTTTCCGCAGGGCGACCGGAGGGGCCACGCCTCGGGACCATGCATCAATAGATCATCACCGAAATCGTTGCAAGGGCAGGAGCCGAAATTCGCGCCGTTCGGGGCGGACCACGGTTGACGTCGCGCCTAGGTCCTCCGCACGAGGTAGCGATCGAGGTACTGCTCGAGCTTGTCGGTGTCGGCCGGCTGGCCGCGGTAGCCGATGTAGCCGTCGGGCCGCACGACGATCACCGCCCGATCGTCGGCCGCAATTTGTTGTTGCAACTGCCCCTCGACGTCGAGCCAAGCGGCGATGTTCGCGGGCGTCGCGCTCGGGTCGAGCTGGGAGGCGCCAGCAGTCAGGATCCGGTGTGCGGCGAAGAGGTCGGGAAAATCGCGCTCGACTCGCTCGGCAATCTCGAGCAGCGGCGCCAGGGATGCGCGCCCGTGCGGACCCGGGAACAAGAGCAAGTTGTGGCGCGTGCCGCGCAGGACGGCGAACAGGCTCGTCGGTGCGCCTCCCGTTGCCGGCGCAAGAGACGCGTCGGGCATGCGATCGCCGGCCGCCAGCTCGCCGCCGTGTCCGAGCCAGTCGTCCTGCGAGAGGGGGCTGTGGCGATAGTTGATCGACAGTTCGCAGAGCGCGTTTTTGAACTTGTCCTGGACGAAGCCGAACGACATCGCCACGCCGGCGACATGATTGCGCAGGTATTGCGCGACGGGATTTCGCAGAGTGGCGACCACGGTCATCCGCCCGGCCGCGTGCAGCACCTGGTCGCCCACGGCGCTGCGTTCGACGGAATAACTGTTGAGCAGGGCATCGATCTTGCCTCGGCCGCGGTTGGCCAGCGCGAGCTTCCAGGCGAGGTTGAACGCGTCCTGCATGCCCGTGTTCATTCCCTGTCCGCCGGCTGGGCTGTGAATGTGGGCCGCATCGCCCGCCAACATCACGCGACCGCGGCGATAATCAGTGACCTTCCGCTCATTGATGCGAAAGCCGGCGAGCCAAACCGGATCGGACAGCGTCAGCCCGCCCGGACCGCGCTCGTCGACGACAGCCTGGACCTCGGCCAGTGTCGGGTCCGGCGGCTTGTCACCCTTTGCCGTGCCAATGTCGGCGATGATGCGGCAGCGATCGCGAGTGATTGGGAAATACACCAGCACTCCTTGGCGATGCCAGAACACGCTGATTTCGTCCTTGGCGATCGGCCCTTCGATGTGCACGTCGGCCAGCAACCAATCGTTCGGCTCGGGATCGCCGACAAACGGCAGATTGAGGCCATGACGGACCGCGCTATGTGCGCCGTCGCAGCCGATCAGCCACGGGACCCGCAACGACTCTTCCTGGCCATCGGGATCGCCGTCTGTATGTCGCAGCGTACAGGCGACCGCGTCCGCCTCTTCACGAAATGAAGTGAGCTCGACGCTCCGTTCGATGCGGATGCCCTGCTGCGTGAGATGCGCCGCGAGCAGCCGTTCGGTTTCGTTCTGGGGGATCATGAGCGGATAGCCGAACGGGCTCTGGACGCCGGCAATCGTCACGTGAGAGATCCGCTTGCCGCCGCTGTAAACGCTCGCGCCGGTCGCCTTGAGCCCCGTCTTGACGAAGGTGTCGGCGAGATGCAGGTTGTCGAGCAGCTCGAGCGTGCGGCTCCAGACGACGAGCGCCTTCGATTTGTCCGACGCCACGGCTGCCTTGTCGACGATGCGGCACGTCAGGCCGTAATGGTGCAGCGCGGCCGCCATCGTCAGCCCCACGGGACCAGCTCCGACAACCAGCACATCGACGGTTCGTTCGGGCATCGCGGCGTTTCCCTTCGCTTAAGTCAGCTCCTTCGGTCCATCCTTGTCGGCAGGGCCGATTCTATCGCGATTCGGCCGGCGCACCTATCGGCACCGCACGGCGGGGCGCTCGTGCGTCCCTCTTTCCGGCGAGCACCCCGTGGTGTAGGTTCGAATGCGTCGCCATCGCGTTGGACTAAATGATCAGGATGCGGCCACGTGCAGTATCACGAGTGTCGGCCCCCATCGATCCTGCAGGAATCGGTCAAGTGTTTCTGGACCCACGAGGCAACCTACTCGGTCGATGAAGTTCAGGAGATCACGCCCGACGGGTGCGTCGAGCTGATCTTTAACTTCGGCAGTCCGTATCAACTCTGCGGCACGACGCCGCCCACCGTGCTGCCGCCGGCCATTATGGTCGGCTTTCAGAAAAAGACGATGCCGATCCGCGTCGACGGCACGGTGCGGGTCGTTGCCGCCCGCCTGTTTGCTTGGGGCGGCCTGGAATTCCTTGCAGAAGGGCTCGAGAGCGACTCGATCCAGACCCTCGACGGGAACTGGGACGCGCTGCTCGGACGGCTCAAGGCCGAGGTTGCCGCGGGGCGCTACGACGCGGCGAGGACGGTGCTTGAGGAATTCCTCGTGCAAAAGGCGCTGATGCGGACTTACGACCACGAGCTGGTGCGCACAGCCGCCCGGATGCTCTATCAGACGAAGGGCCAGTGTCGGATCGAAGAACTGGCCGAGTCGTGCGCAACCTCCGTGCGGCAGCTGCAGCGGAAATTCCAGCGCGACGTCGGCGCTTCGCCCAAGTTCTTCGCTCGCACCGTGCGGTTTGAGCAGGCCCAACGCCGACTGATGCTCGAACCCGAGACCGAGCTGACCGGACTGGCCCACGACTGCGGCTACTTCGACCAGGCGCATTTCATCAAAGAGTTTCGGGCGTTTACCGGCAAAACGCCGTCGGCCTACGCCGGGCAGATGCGGCGCCTGCACGACTTTCTCCACGGCAAAGACGTCGTGTTCTTACAATCGTGATCCTCCTCGATCGGCAAGAATGCCCGGTGTTCCGAACGGGGCCTTCCCCAGTGACACCAACGAGGAGACTGAATCGTGAACCGCATCTCGCTAGTGACCGTGCTTGTCGACGACCAGGATCGGGCCATCGAGTTCTACACGCGCCTGCTGGGCTTTGCCGTCGCCGAAGATGTGCCGTTCGGCCCGAAACGCTGGGTGACGCTGCGACGGCCGAATGACACGGGCGTGTCGCTCACGCTCAATTTGGCCGAGACGGAAACGGACCGTGCCGCCGTCGGCAAGCAGGCGGGCGCGCAGCCGTTCCTGGCCATCGAGGTCGACGATTGCCTGGGCGAATACGTCCGGATGAAGGGGGCCGGCGTCAAATTCCACGGCGAGCCGCAGGTCCAGCCCTACGGCACGGGCGTGGCGCTCGAGGATCTCTACGGCAATCGGATCTACATGAACCAGGAGCCGAAGTGACTCGGGCCGCCGGGCATCGCAGGGGACAAAAGTCCGCCGGAGCCGGTCAGGAGAGGAGCGGCGCGCCGTCGTCGTTGCGATTTTTTTCGAGAACGACGCGGTTGCCGCGTTCGTTGTACTCGACGACGCTGAGGAACGCGCGCATCAGCATGATGCCGCGGCCGCAGGGCTTTTCGAGGTTCTCGTCTTCGGTCGGATCGGGCACGTCCTCGGGGCGAAAGCCGTTGCCTTCATCCTCGATGATGATCCGCACTTTTTCGCTGGAGACCTGGCAGGCGACTTGGACCTCTTTATTGGGGTCCAGCCCGTTGCCGTGCTTGATCGCGTTGACGAGCGCCTCTTCGAGGGCGAGGCGGACGCCGAAAATGCCGCGAGCGGGAAAGTCGAGCTCCTCCAGGAGCTTGATAATTCGCTCCTGGACTCTCTGCCCCTCCATTGTGGAGCTGGGGATGCGGACCTGGAACTCTTCAATCCACGTCATGCTGACAAACAGCCTGGCGCCCGTTGGGTGACCGTCACCGGGAACGAATCGGCGAAGCCTGTCGGCTCACCGAAATCGCGCTCCGGGAATGAGCTGACCGAACCAAGTGTCAAATTTGCTGGAGTGACGTATCACGAGGAGAAAGCGCTTCCCGAGCGGGTCTCTCTGATCACGATCGGTCGCGGCGGGAAGTCCAGGCATGGGATGTCCCGCGGCGGTCTGTCCTACTCGGTGGGTCTGAATCGGCCGTCAAAAGCCGTCGAGAGCGCGTTCCTGGTCCTCGTAGATTTTGAACAGCCGATTAAGCTTTGTGATGGCGAATACTTCGTAGATCTCGGGCCGAATGCAGGCGAGCCTCAACTTTCCTTTGGCTGCCTTCACTTTTTTCTCCATCGTGATCAGTTTGCCAAGCGCCGCACTGGACAAATACTCCACGTTGGAAAAATCGAGGATGATCTTGGTGCGGGCGTCCTCGTCGACCAGGGCAAACAGCTGGTTGCCGATGATTTGAATGTTGTTTTCGTCGAGGATTTTCTTATCGATGAATTTGGCGATTGTGACGTCGCCGACATCTTCGATATCCAGCCGTTGGGAGCTGCTCCCCATCGTTGACTTCCAGTGCCGAAATGCGAATGGCCGGGCGGAAAAACCGTGTTTTGACGATCATCCAGCCTGCGAATCGCCATGTCAAGGTCTTGTCCGGCGCGCGACGTCGTTTTCCCGCGAGAGGAAATCCGCGGCCGGCAAGGGATTGCGCCGTCTGCCGTTTCGAGCCGCCCGAGCGTCGCTCGGACGCGGCCAACTCCCAAGACTTGCCGCGCGGCGAGCGGCTCAGGGCCAGCGGGCCGCTTCCTCGCCGTCCAGACGGAGCGTAAGGCACTTGGCGCTGCCGCCCGCCTTGATGAACTCGTCCAGCTCCGTGCTGTGGGGCGTGTAGCCGTGGGCGCGGAGATCGATTTCGAGCCGCGGGCAGCCGGTATTGATCACGACGTGACGACCAACGACCACCGCGTTACAGGCGAAGCGCTGTGCCTCCTCGGGTGCGATGGCGATCAGGCCGGGGATGGCCTCGGCAAGCGAGCGCTGGGCGTACTCGTCGAAGGCCGGAGGAAAGTAGAGCGCCTCGGTATCAGAGAGCGGGCAAAAGCACGTGTCGAGGTGATAGTAGTACTGGTCGACCAGCTGCAGCGGCAGGGTGCGGCAGCCAATCTGGCCGCCCAGCCAGTGCAGGGCCCCGGCGTCGCTGCGAATCACGTAGCCGCCGAAGAGCGTGTCGCCGCAAAAAAGGGCGTCGCCGGCGCCTTCAAAGCTCCAACGGTCGGGCAGGGTAATGCAGTCAAAGCCCTGCTCGCGGAACCAAAGCTCGTCGACGGCCGTCTCAGGTTGGCGAGCCGGGTAGCGGAACCTCGCCAGATAGATGGTGTTACGGACAACGAGCGCGGCATTGGCCGTGAAGACCAGGTCCGGCAGTCCCCGTACCGGCTCCAACAAGCGGATTTCGGCCCCCAGTTGCTGCAACAGGGCCTGGAGTGCGGCCCATTGCTGCCGCGAACGCTCCGGGTCGCTTTGGCGGCTGCGGCTCATCCAAGGATTGATCTCGTATTCGATCCCGTAATAATCGGGCGGGCACATGAGGATGACGGGAGACGGGCGACTGCCCGAACCGCCGGCGGAAGGCGATTTCGCCGCGGACGGGGCTTGGTCTGACGGCGAGTCGGCCATGGGGAGCGGGGCCATCCTGGTCTTTGGAGTATTCCGTCGGCCCCGGCGAACACTCGAGGCCAGCGAGTGTCCGAATCTTAGCAGACCCTCCAATTCGCCAGTAAGATTGAGTCGAGGCAGCCGAATAGCGGGCGCAACGTGGAGCTGGTATTGGGAAGAATGGACCGGGTATCGGCCAGAATGGGCTTGATATCGGGCAGAACGGGGCTGATTTCGGGCGCAGTGGGGCAGGGCGATTTGCTAGAATATTGGCCGCGCGGGAACTCGGAGGCCCGGCGATCCGAGGTGGCACAACGCGGTTGCAGCGGCAGGGTCGGGGGCGGAATCTCGATGGTCGTCAGGCACATCGCGCCGCGCTTTAGCCCTTGGCTGCGGCCGTTGCTCGTGCTGATTGGGTGTCTGGGATCCGTCGGCGCGGGCTACGCGGCGACGGGCACTGCCACGCTCTCCAACTCGGCGGCCCGTGCCTTCGACGGGACCTGGGTAGGAACGTTCGAGCAGGACTCGTCCGGCCTCGGCTTTCTCGCGCTGCGGATCGATGCCAGCCAAAAACGGTTGCGGATCAACGTGTCGCTCCGCAGCGAGCGGATTGCCGGCGCGCGGGCGACCGGCGTTGTGCTGGACGGCGATCGGCTCACGTTCGACGTGCATCCCGAAGACAACCCCAATCGCGCGGCAGCGGATTGGCATTTCGTCTTGCAGGGGGCCGGCCGACAAATCACCGGTGAGATCGAGCGTCCCTCGACCGACGGCGCGGGGCAGGGACCGAGCCACTTTTCGCTGCACATGCAGCGGGCCCTGGATCTCAAGCTCGAGCAGTTCCGGCCGTTTGTCGGCAACTATCGTCTGGCCGAGCGGACGGAACCCGCGCGGGCCGGCGACGACGCGGACGGAGACGTCTTTTTCGTTGGCTACGGCAGCAACCCGACCAACCGCGGCAACTCCAACTATGCGTACCTCACTCGCGGCGATCGCATGCAACAAATTGTACCGATCGCGCCGGGAACTTTTCTGACCGATGACGGCGCCCGCGTCGTGTTCGAGCGAGACGCGTCCGGCCTGGTCAACCGCTTGCGCTGGACCGACGCGAAGCAAGCGGCCGCGCTGACTCCGGTCTTGCTGGGCCCCGTTGTGCGGCTCGACGGGGCGGCGCCGCCCGCCGGCCAGCTTGCCGACCGGGTCGAGTTGTGGCGGCAGGAAGAAGTCTCGTTTTCCGGGTCGGGGGCCGTGCTGTCAGGCACGCTCTATTTGCCGTCGTCGCCCGGGCCGCACCCCGCGCTCGTCTTCGTGCATGGTTCGGGTCCGCAGACTCGACTCGATAACTGGTCGATGGCCGATCGTTTCGCGAGGGCCGGCATCGCCTGCCTGTCGTTCGACAAGCGGGGCACGGGCAAATCGACGGGCGATTGGGAACAAGCCGACTTCGATGTGCTGGCCGACGACGTCCTAGCCGCAGTCGAGCGGCTCCGCGCACGTCCCGAAATTCAGGCCGACCAGATCGGACTGTGGGGCGTGAGCCAGGCCGGCTGGGTCATTCCGCTGGCCGCCAACAAATCGGATCACGTCGCGTTTTGTATTCCTGTCTCTGGCGGAGCCGTCTCGCCGGCCGAGCAGGAGTTGTGGCGCCGCACGCAGTATCTGCGATTCTTCGGCTGCGACTCGCGACTGCTGGAAGGGATGCGGCGGGCCGTCGCCATGCAATTCCAATGGGAACAACTTTACAAGGCCGGGAAGTTTCCGATTCCGCCGTTGTTCGACGTCGAGCCGCTCAACATGGATCTCGATGCGCCGGCGCTCATTCGCGGCGTGCGGCAGCCAGTGCTCGCGATCTTCGGCGATTCGGACGTGCTGACGCCACCCCGCGAGAGTGCGGCGATTTGGGCGAACGAGCTGGCCGCCGGCGGGAACAGCGACTATGCGGTCCGTCTCTTCCCGCACGCAACGCATGGCCTGTTGGTCTCGGATCGGCCCTTCGAAGTCTTGCCCGAATCGCGGCTGGCACCGGGATATCTGAAGACGATGGTCGACTGGATCGCCGCGCACACGCGCGGGGCGGCGAGCGCACACAATCCGATATCGACCGCCGGCGCTGCAGCGGGGGACGGTCCCGCGTCCCGCGCGAATTCCGACATGATCGAGATCACGGCCGGCACGCCGGACGTTGTCGAGTCGCGCGGCCTGGGCAAGCTTCCCTGGTACGGCTCGGCTCCCGTGCAGGTTACGCTCATGTTGGCCGCCGCTTTAGGTAGCTTCTGGACGCTGGCGCTCTGGCCGGCCGCGTGGGGGATTCGCAAGTTCCGCCGCATGCCGCGCCGCGGCCCGCCTGATCGCCCGACGATCGTCATGGGTTGGATCGTGAATTTGAGCGCGCTGGCGATGTTCCTGTCCGTGCTCGGGTTTTTGCGCTTCCTGGGTGACGCCTCTCCCAGCGGCTATTACAAGTTGAGCGAGCTCGGCCTGGTGCTGCTGGCGTTGCTCGCGCTGCCGGTCGCCGCGGCGAGCGTGCTCTTGCTCAAGTCGAGCATCGAGTCGACGGGCGCCCGCGGACGCTCGCTCTGGGAAGCGGTCTCGGTCTGGATCACGGGCGGCTCGGTCGGCCTGTGGTTTTTCCTCTTCGTCTATTGGACCTGGGGCCCGCTCCTGAGCTAGCTGGCCGCGGTGGGAGGGGTAACCATTCCCCATTTTGACAGCCTTTCGCCCATCTGCTAAAAGAGCCGCGTCTGGAAAACACGGAGGTTTTCGATGCGCGTTTATGGGATCATCCCGGCTCGGCTGCAGTCGTCGCGGTTGCCGCGAAAGCTGCTCTTGTCGGAGACGGGCAAGCCCCTGTTGCAATACACCTGGGAGCAGACCTGCCAGGCGAAGTCACTGGCCGAAGTGATCGTGGCGACGGACAGCCTGGAAATCGCCGCCGCCGTCAAACGGTTTGGCGGCCGCGTCGAAATGACGGGCGAACACCCGAGCGGCACCGATCGCATTGCCGAGGTCGTTCGTCGCACCTGTCGCGACGCGCAGCTTGTCGTCAACATTCAGGGTGATGAGCCGGAGATCGATCCCGAGCACATCAATCTCTTGGTGAAGACGCTCGAGGCGCATCCGGCCTGCGAGATGTCCACGCTGGCGACGCCGATCACCAGCCGCCGCGAGCTCGACGATCATTCGTGCAACAAGGTCGTCTGCGCGGACGACGGGCACGCACTCTATTTCAGCCGGGCGACGATCCCGTTCGTGCGCGACGCGGTCTGGGACGAGCTCCTGCAAACAAATTCGCCCTGGCTCTTGCACCTGGGCCTCTATGCCTATCGGGTCGAGTTCCTGCTGCAGCTGGCGAAACTGCCACCGTCG
>Ga0210390_10001416_pt1 | contig 23068 bp, 19 predicted proteins | sample IncBWH11OmetaG_FD_161050 | JGI IMG/M metagenome (GOLD analysis project Ga0210390, IMG submission 161050) | Forest soil microbial communities from Barre Woods Harvard Forest LTER site, Petersham, Massachusetts, United States - Inc-BW-H-11-O ... | reverse complement strand
CCGATTTTGTATCGGGTCTACTACACGCGTTTTATTGCTGCGCTCTTGTTGGCCAGCGGGGCGTGGCTGGTAAGCAGGATCACTGACCGGGGCTTCCACCATGCGGTGAAACACACACAGGCGCATCGCGCAGGCGGAGAGTCGATCCTGATCGTGATGCAGCGGCTGACGCGCGTCTTGATGGTGATTATCGTCTTCGTCGCCGCACTGGCACTGTTTGGGTTGCACGTGGGGACCGCGCTCGCTGGACTCGGTATCGGAGGACTGGCGATCGCACTGGCGGCGCAAAAATCGCTGGAGAACCTCATAGGCGGGGTCTCATTGCTGATGGACAAAGCTGTACACGTTGGCAATTTTTGCAAAGTCGGCAATCAAGCCGGTACTGTCGAAGATATCGGGCTGCGTTCTATCAAGCTGCGAACATCCGATCAAAGTCTACTGGTGGTTCCGAATGGATTGCTGGCCCAAATGCAGTTCGAGAATTTTGGGCCTCGCCAAAAATGCCTCCTCAATCAACACTTTTCGCTGCGAATTGAGACGCAGGCCGAACAGCTGCGGGCCTTGCTCGATCGCGTGCAGATCATGCTGAACGAACATCCCTTGATCGAAACGGGAACTTCGAGAATTCGCGTGGAGAATTTCGCCGGCGCGGCCTTCGAACTGGAGTTGTGGGCGTTCGTTGCGACGGCCGACTGGACAGAGTTCACTGCCGTTCGCCAGGACGTCATCTTGAAGATCGCGGAAATTGTCGAGGCCGCCGGCACCCAGTTCGCGGCGCCCACACAATTGACATACGTAACAAATGTCGCGGACGTCGACACTCAAAAGACGGATGACGTGGCACGTCACGAGTCGCCGAAGTCGTGATGGCTACCGAAATCACTTCCAGAGAAGTCCGGAAATGGCGTACGGAAACTCGAGCTTGTACTGTGGGCAGCGCACGTTAATGCCGTCGACGTGCAGCAGTTCTGCTGGCGGGATCTTGTATCCGCAGCCCGGACATGGGCAGGTCAGATCGAAGCTCTTCGGGTCGAGTCGGTTACAGCGCATGCCAAGCCGCCGCGTTGTCATTGCCCGGAACGATGTTTTTCCTTACCGAGCCGCATGTAGACCCCGACAATCGGGCCATAGACATTGATCCCGAAATCCTCATATCGCGGTTCGGACAGATATAAGTTTGAGACGTGCAGGTAGGACACCCCGCCCGAGATGCTGTATCGCGGATTGAAGCTATAACGCGCGCCACTGCCGACCATCAATGTAAAGGTCAGGTCCTGTCCCTGGGGGCCGCACCAATTCTTAAGCGAACAATAACCGAGTGCTGCATAACACAAACGCCCGCAGTTGAAACAGAAGTAGGCACCTATGGTGACAAATGGAGGAACCCGAAATGATTATCGAGCGACAAGCGAAGCTGCCGGTGTTGCCCAGTACTCCCAAGTGCCAGTCGCCATTTCCGGCATCCGGGATTCCGTCGCGGCCCCAGTCGCCACTTTTCGCGCCCGATGTTTCCGCGTAAACACTGTGAATGACCAGACTTGCAACGGCTGGAAGTGACGTTCTAGTGGCGTTTAGTCTGCCATTTTGCCCCAGCTTCATCAAAAGCACGCTACACCCAGCGCTGAGGCTTATGCTGGCTGTTCTTGAATTCAAGCGTGACGAACCGTCGAAGTGTGCGAACCCGAGGCGATGCATGGCCGCGTTCGATTCGGTTGATAGAGCACCTGCAAACGCCAATCAACCGGGGCCAGATCCTGCTGGGTTAGCATTGCCGTCCGCCGCAACCGCCGAAAGCGTTTGGCGATGGCGGACCTCTTTTCCGGGCGGGCGTCGTTTGTCTCCATAGCGGTAACAATAAGCTCGTCGCGGAAATATACGTGGACCCGGCGGCGATCTTTAATTACTAACTCGATAGTAAGATTCAGGTGCGCCACCGTCAGGCGAAGGACTGGCTTGGGCCTGATGGGCTTGCCCGCAGGTTGCCCGTCAAGGCGGAGTAACCAACCGGGATCACGAGGAAGCTCACCGCCCCGGAAGCGAACTGAAGACTGGTCGCTGCGGGGTCTTGATAACACGCAACAGGACTCTTCGGCTGGGAGCTTCCGCCAGTCGGCGGACTGGTCTTTACAGACTGCATCACCAGATCACTTTTAGCCCTTTGTATTTTTTAAACTCGCGGTCGGCAGCGATCACAGGAATATCTTCACCCAGTGCAGTGGCGATGATCATCCGGTCGAAGGGATCACGGTGGTGCAGCGGCAGGCTGAACATCCGGTAAGCGTGCCGGGTATCGAAGGGGAGCACGCTCAGACGCAGATCGCGGATGGCTTCCTGCGTCTCCGCTTCGCCCATCTTCAGCTTGCCGATGCTGTTCTTGGTGGCAATCTCCATCATGGTGATGGTGCTGATCAACAGGTCGTTGTCGATGTCTCCCAGCATAAACTGAACTTTGCGAGGCAGGTCTTTCAGGTCGCCGAAATAGGCGGTGAGAACCACTTGCGTGTCGAGCAGGATCGGTGTCGGCACGGCCTAGTACCGCCCTTCGATGAAGGCGTCAGCCTCTGCATCGGTCAGCGGCTTCAGTGCGCGGGGATCTATTAAAAAAGCCTTACCTTTGCCGGTGCCGAACTTGCGCTGCGGCTTCTCCGCTGCCAGTGATGGCCCCAACTCCGCAACCGGCTTCTTGTAGCGCATGATGATGATCCGTTCGCCACGAGCTACGCGCTCGATCAGTTCCGGCAGGTGTGCTTTGGCGTATGCCATCGTCGTCGTTTTCATGCATAAATGGTACAACATTTGTAGTACCAATTGCCGTTGTACCACTTTAGTTGCAGCGCCATACCGCCCACCCGACCCCGAAACACCGCATCGGACAAAATGAACGCAAGCGAGCGAGAAAACGAGCGAAGGGAACAACTCCATGGAAAACTCCTTCAAGCAAGCCTGTGTCGAACATGAAACGCGCTCTTTGACGGAATTTCTGCTGGGTGTCCACGGACACGAGGGCTGGCTGGAAAACTACATGACCTCACCCAGGCTCGTCACGATTCCGGCGCACAGCTGTCGCCATTTTCAGTCTGCTTTTCATCCAGCTTTATGGCGGGGGCGGTGACATGCTGTTGGTCTGCCGGCATCACCCTGATGTTTGCGCTTCCGGTCTGGTTCTTGTACCTACCTTTCACCGTAAAGCTAAAAGACGCCGAGGACAGGCGAATCTGGATCATTCTGGTAAGTGGGATTCTGATCGGTCCTTTAGCCCTCACAGTATGGTGTCTCATCCTTCAGCTACTAGGCGGTGATGCTCGTGCCATCTGACGGGGTGACCCTCTCGTTCCAACTGCTGACCTCCCTGTCGCTTCCAGTGCATCACCATACCTGCCTGAGAGAGCGTGAAGGCAAGAAAAGCCCCGATGGCAAAGAGCGGGATCAGGCGATCGGTAACGCCGCCAAAGACGATCAGTAAGAATGCGGTGAAACCGATCAGGGCAACGATGCCGTGGGAGTAAAGGCCGTGGGAGTAAAGGAGGCGGCGCCCGCGAATCATGAAGACGTGCGGCAGATAGTCATGCATCGCGATGGCGCGAGTGAGACGCGGGAAGTCCGCGTAGGAGGTGTTCGCGGAGAGGGCGAGCACGGCGAGAATCGAGCCGATGGTGACGTAGTAGAACCAGCCGCGGCCCATAACGGCGGCGGTGAGCTGAGAGAGGATGCTCTGGTAACCGGCGGCGCCGGGGTCGGTAGCGCCGACCGAGTATGCGCGGCACAGCAATGCAATGCCGGCGAGGAAAACCATGAGCAAAACTAATGATGATTGTAAGCGTCCGCTTGGCGTTCTTCTGCGTCGGCTCGCGGAAAGCGTTGACGCCGTTGGAGACGGCCTCGACACCGGTCATGGCGGTGCATCCACTCGCGAAGCCTTGCAAGCTGATGGGAAGATGTGGAGGCTCCACGATAGGTGCTGGATGGCCACCAGCGGCGAATGCCCGCACCGTTCCGACGATGATGACGAGCAGCAGCGTGCCAATGAAGAGATAGGTGGGGATGAGGAAGCCGTGCCGGTATCTTTGACCCGCGCACGTTGATGAGCGTGAGGATGAGCAAGACGGCGCGTGAGACCATCGTCACTATTTCAAATAGGCCCTTACTAGGTCGATCATATCCTCGGCCAGTTCGTCGGGTGAGATGGAACTGCGGGGCGTCTGATAGAAGGTGATGTCGGATGTGGTGAGGATGTAGTCGATCATCAGAGCCAGCAGCCAGTAAGTCTCCAGGTGAGATTGATTTCACCAAGTCAATGAAACAACTGCAACATAAAGTGTATTTACACTTTCTCATCGGAAAGCCAACGGCGGCGTTATCCTGAGTCACGCGTCTTCGAACGGTGAACGCCAGCTTCATACCGTCGGCCAGGATTAAAGGCCATGGACGTCGCCCGCGAGGTCGGTGAGTACGGCTCAGGTATGTTGAGGCTGAAAGTAGAGTCGTTTCCTAAGAGGTCCAAACAAGACCAGTTTGGGAACCTTGTCGAAGTACTGATACGCATGGGCAGCCACCGCGATGGCGATGTACATGGGGTGATTTGATCGGCAAATCCCTCGTGAATCAGTTCGAGCGGGCAGTGCACGCTCCGCCGAACATACTAAAGTAGAGGCAAGTTTTGGACAAGCTCCAGCTACAAGAGTTGGCGGCATCTCTCCGGTGGTCAGCATAAGATGCCGTCAAGTGGCTATTGCCACTGGAACTTTTCACGCCCAAGATATTCCTATGTGTCGGGGTATCTTTGTGCCGTCTTTAGCGCCGTCTATAATCTATGTGGTTTTATTAGTCAGCTCTCTGACCTCTCAGACAACGCCCGCCGATACATCGACCGCCGCTGCTCATCCGATTCTGGTTGAGCTGTTCACCTCTGAAGGATGTTCCAGTTGCCCTCCCGCCGACGCTCTTCTTGAAAAAATGGACGGCTCCCAGCCCTTTCCCGGGGCGCAGTTGATCGTCCTCAGTGAGCACGTGGACTATTGGGATCACGACGGCTGGAAAGATCCGGCCTCTTCGCCAGCGATGACCGAACGCCAGGCTGCCTATGTCCATGCTCTGGGATTACAAGCTCCCTACACTCCGCAAATGATCGTCGACGGAACAAGCGTGGTGAGCGTGAGCGATCCCCAGCAGATCATCAAGGCATTTCAGAGTGATGCCGCCGCGCAGAAAGATCCGGTCCGTATCGGCGAAGTGAGCGTTGATGTGGGCAGTGCCGGTGTTCTCCAGGCGCGCATTGATGCGGATGGGAGTTCCGACAAACGGAACGCGGACGTCTACGTTGCGGTCGCACTCAATCGGGTGGAGTCCCAGGTATTGCACGGCGAGAATGGTGGCCGGCACCTGACGCACGTTGCCGTGGTGCAACAACTTACAAAAATAGGGAAGCTGCAAAGGGGAAAAAGTTTTGACGAGACGGTCCGCCTGAAGCTCAAGCCCGGCACGGATCCAAAGAATGTCAGGGTCGTTGTCTTCGTGCAGGAACCCGGGCCTGGCAGATTACTTGGGGCGGCTATGTGGAAGCCGGCAACCTGAGAACCACGCCTTTGCGCTCTCAAGACAAGTTCACGCAGAGCCATCCAAATCCTGGCAATCCGTTAAGCGGTCAGCGGAATGAGAGCAGCGGTCCATTAGCCGCTGCTCTCCCACGTCAACGCCTAAGGATAGGAAACGACCGGACTCAACTGATCCGGGTCACTGCTGTTTACCGGGGCGCCCACACCATTGATCACGGCAGTAATCTGGCCGCTGCCGTTGAGCCAGACAGTACCGGCGTCGTGGATTTGTACGCCAGGTGTATCGGGCGTGGTCATGGCGTTCTCGTCCACGATGTTGATGCCGAGATCAAAGAACGAGTAGATGCCGAGTCCCCATGCCTGATGCGACTTTACGGACTTCGACACCACATAGGATGGGTAGCCATTTGCGGTTCCATCCATCCACGCGCTTTGACTGGGGGGATCGTACGGCAACTCGCTTTGGTAGAAGATGGTCTGGCCACCCTGACCATTCCACAGGACCTGCTCCTGCTGGTAGTGTTCGACTGCCAGACCAAGAGCGGTCACACGGTTACCATTCACAATCACGCCGTGGCTGGCAGTATTCAACGTCCAGCCCACGCCGTTGCCGTGATCTGCGCGCCATGCCCAGATGTCATCGAGGATGATGTCTGCACTGTCGACCTCAAGACTGGTTGTCGCGCTGCCTGCAGTAGCTCCGCCGATTCTGAAGAAGACGTCATTGATCGACGAAGGATCGTCCTGGTGAGCCAGGAGTCCTCCCAGCGGAAGCGGCAAGCCAAATGGTCCTACGCCCATTTTGAAGAGCACCGGCGAATTGACCGGGCCTGCATCGATGATGAGTCCAGCGACCTGGACACCGCCCACGTCGGCAACAGTGATGGCCGCTTGACCGGTCTGCGGCACAAGGGTGGCGTAACCGAGGCCGAGGACGATGGTATCGGGGTAGATGACGTTGATGGGCTGGTTAAGGCTGTAGATTCCCGGGGTCAGAATGAGATTCTTGCCGAGCAGCAGGGCCAGGTTGATTTCGGCTGCAGACATGGAAGGCTGGGCAATGAAGAACCTGCTGATGGGAATCGAACGACCGGGTGAAGTGCCATTCGCCCAGGTGGTGCCAGTCGAATTACTCTGTGCCGCTGGCGCGAAGACATTGAAGTTGCCGTTGCTGTCCACATAAAGGAAGGGCTTCTCGCGGCTCACCGGGGTCGTCGGCAGCACGGTCTCCGGCGGGGTCGGAAACGATTGCGGCGGTGCGCCTTCTACACCCGAGAAGACCATGTTCCAGACGCCCCCCGCCCAACTACCCAGCGTGCTGTTCCGTGTATACCACTGCTGCTGCGAGCAGGGATTGACGTTGCCGGTCACCACGGTGTCGCTGATGAATCCGCCGCTGGCGTTCCCGCAAAAGCTGTCAGTGAGTTCGAGCGAACCATTGATCTGCATACGCCGTAGCGGGGCACCCTGCGACACACCCCATTGCAACGTATTCGGGGCGGCGTCCTGGCCGGTATCCTGTGCGGGGTTGATGGTCATGTTCTCCATCGAGCGCCAGAACGTGTCGGTGATGTTGTTTCCGGGCCACGTGCTGGTGCCGTAGACAGCGACGCCAAAATTGGGGGTGAGAAAGCCGTTGATGATGACGCCGCCGGGTGTTTCGCCGAGGCCGGCAATCTGCTCGTAATAGCCGACAGGTGCCTCAACATTGTATGCACCCGGCTTGAAGAACACAGCGTAGCGGTTAGTGCTGAACTGCGCCTCGTTGGAGAGTGAAGTAAGGGTCGTCAGCACCTGCGAGGCCGGCATGCTGGGATCGATGATGTAAACATTGGGTCCGAAGTTAGGTTTATCCCCGCCCTGCGCCATCGCTGTGGTGCCCAGCGCGGCAGCGCTCAGGAGCAGGATAGGAGTGAAGCGGCTAAGTGTGAACTTGATACTCAAAGGTCTGCGTCCGATTTTATTCACAACGGAACTCCGACAAGGGGGATGTGAGCACGGACGAAACTATAGGGAGACAATCGTTTGCCTGTCAACTGAGGACAATGCCTTGTGATCGTCTTCGTCCCAGCCCGGCAATCCCAGATCGTACATCTGAGAGAGGCCGATGCCGGATCGTCTTGAGCGGTTAATCGGCCAATGTTGTGGATCACGCCGCGGGGATAGCCGGGGCGAGCAGATCTGCAAGGCCGATGTTGTGGTACATCTCGGCACGCACGCGATCCGCGACCCCGTTTACGATTTCCGCGCCATCGTTTGCGGGATCAACATGAACTCTGAATGGACGCTTTCCGATGGGCATATCGACGACCTTCACGATGGCCCGGGCAACGTCGGCTACATCGGCGTCGGCCGGCGCAGTGGCCGCAAGGCCTTTCATGATGTCCTCGCCGAGGTGAGCATAGGGTCCATTGTCATATTCAGCCTGACGTGCCTTGTCCGCGGGCACGCCTGCGTGCGCGAAGTGATTTGTCCCTGAAGTAAACGCGCCCGGCACGATGATGGAAGTCTCGATGCCCCAGCGATTCAATTCGGCGGCATAACTGACAGCAAGCGCGTCCATGGCTGCTTTGGCTGCGAAGTAAGGAGAGAGATAGGGCGGTGTGCCTCCGCGGGTGCTGGTACTGCCAATCCACAGCACGAGGCCGTTGCGCTGCTTGCGCAGTTGCGGAAGCGCGGCCCGGTTGACGCGTTGCGTGCTGAGAACATTGGTATCGTAAACCTGCGCCAACTGCTCGGGCGTAAAGGCCTCCGCCGCGCCGAAGACCATGTGCCCGGCATTGTGAATGACAACGTCGAGCCTGCCGTTCGCCTGAATGATGGTGCGGATCGCCTCATCGGCAGACTGCTGCGATGCGACGTCGAGCTCGATGGTACGCAGATCGACACGGTTGTCGATTGAGAATTGCTTTGCTGCTTCAACCTGTGGCGCATTGCGGCCTGCGGTTTCGCGCATGCTGGCGTAGACAGTGTGTCCGGCCTTGGCGAGGGCGCGTGCAGCCAAGGCTCCGAAGCCGCTGGATGCTCCCGTAATAATGATGACGCTCTTCATTTCGACTCTCCTTGATGACTTGTTGGGGATTCTGTTGTGCTTGGGGATCAGGCGAAGCCGCCGTTGGCGCGGAGTACCTGAGCGTTGATCCATCCGCCGTCAGGCCCGGCGAGGAAGGAGACGACGCTTGCGATATCTTCCGGCTGCCCGAGGCGCTCCAGCGGAGCCAGCTTGCTGAAAGTGGCAATCTGTTCTTCGGTCTTGTCGCCAAGGAAAAGCTCGGTTGCAACCGGTCCGGGAGCGACGGCGTTGACGGTAATTTTGTGACCGCGCAGTTCGTTCGCGAGCACGTGGACCAGGCCTTCGACGCCGGCCTTCGATGCGATGTAAGGGCCATAGGCTGGAAAGGATTTTGCCAGCACGCTGCTGGAGAAGGCGATGATGCGGCCGCCTTCAGCGACATGCTGTGCGGCCTGGGCGAGTACGAGGAATGTGCCGCGAAGATTGGTGGCAATGACCTTGTCGAAGGTATCGACATCGTTTTTAGCAATCGGCGACACAGGCATGATGCCAGCGTTGTTCACAACGACGTCAATCTGGCCGTAGGTCTTGAGCGTCTTGTCGAAGAGCTGTTTTACGTCGTCGGGGTTTGCGACGTCTGCCTGGATGGCGATGGCGCGTCCGCCCGCGCTGACGATCTCGTTTACGGTTTCTTCAGCTTTGGCCGCATTGCCTGCGAAGTTGACGACTACCCCGAATCCGTCGCCTGCAAGCCGGAGGGCGATGGCGCGGCCGATTCCGCGGGAAGCGCCGGTGACGATGGCTGTTTTTCTCATTGAAGTTTCTCCTTTGTGGGCCGCCGTTGATCGGTGGCTGTCTCTGAAACAAGAGTGAACCTCCCGCGGTTATACGTCCAATGCATAGTGCTAATATTGCTTATGCGTGTAACGCAGCTACGTCAGGCCGACCTGAACTTGCTTGTGGTGTTTGCCGTTCTGGCCGAGGAACGGAATGTATCGCGTGCGGCGACGCGGCTCTTGCTCAGCCAGCCGGCAGTGAGTCGCGCTCTGCAGCGGATGCGCGATACCTTTCATGACGACTTGCTGGTGCGCACGGCGAAGGGATACGAGCCCACTCCGCAGGGCGAGCGCGTTTTGAGAGAGCTTGAGGTGATGTTGCCCCGACTTGATCGGCTGATTGCTGGCTCAGCCTTCGATCCGGCGACGGAACATGCCTCATTCCGAATCGCAGCCACTGACAATGCGACCTCCATTCTTGCCCCCATCCTCTGCCGCGAGGTGTTACCGGCGGCGAAGTACACACGCTTTACCTTTATCTCGTGGCGCGATGAGGTCTTCGATGAATTGATTCACGGGCGTCTGGATCTGGCGCTGATTGGAGATGAGGAGCACATTCCCTCGCCTTTGCAAACCGAAGTGATCTATGAGGAGGAGCTTGTCTGTGTGGTCGATGCGCAGGCTCCATACAGCCGCCAGATTACGTTGAAGCAGTATCTCGCTGCAGAGCACATCGGCGTGGCGGTGATGGAGGGAAGCCAGACCATCCCCGAGAAACGCCTGGCCGCGCGCGGTGAACGGCGCCGAACGGTGATTACGCTGCCCTATTTTGGGGCGGCTGTGCGATGCGTTCCGCAGTCGGGCCTGATGCTCACCGCGCCAAGAAGATTTGCCATGGCTGAGGCGGGAAATCGGGCCGTCAAAGTGCTGAGAGCTCCTGCGGAGATCACCGGATTCAAGTATCTGATGGTATGGCATCCACGGGTGAACACCGATGCGGCGCATGCATGGCTTCGGGGCGAGATCAGCAAGATAGGGAAAGATCTCGTTCCGTGAGGATCAATGAGAGCATCGTAAAGGAACTGTCCCCTCACCGAGGCGTTGAAGACGGTAAAAACTGGCCGTCAACGAAGAAGTTGACGGACATGTCCACCTGGGGCGTTCCAATGCTAAGGTGCGCGAAAACGGTATCCTATGTATCCATCCGTGAGTATGTACTTTGGATTTGCAGAATTGTCTCCCATTTTCTTCCGCAACTGACGGATAAGCACCCGCAGATATCCGCGATTGGCTATCTCTCCCGGAAGGTTGAGGGCGACATGGAGTCTCGCATGCGTTACGGGGCGCCCTGCGATCGTCATCAGCAATCGCAAGATGTCGAATTCGTGAGGCGTCAAGTGTACTTCGATTCCGGATACTTCCAGGCGTCGACGCTCAGGGTCGAGCGTGACGTCGCCAACCGTGATGGGAGTCTCGGATAAGTTCTGGGGAGAGCGATAGCGGCGGATTACATTGCTAACTCTTGCGGTTAGCTCCCGTGCACGAAACGGCTTGGTCACGTAGTCGTCGGCCCCGGCGGCGAAGGCCTGCACCGTATCGTCTTCACTCTCGCGGACAGTAAGCATGAGAACCGGAAGATTTGGGAAGATACGACGTATCCGGGCACAGGTCTCGATTCCTCCGCATCCAGGCATATTGATATCGAGCAGCACGGCGTCGTAGTCGACCATGTGAAGGCGCATGAGAGCCTCTTCTCCATTGCCGGCTTCACCGGTATCGAATCCCAGAATGCCGAGTGTAGCGCGCAGACTGCGCCGCTGTGAGGTGTCGTCTTCGACGATCAGGACACGGCCCTGCGTTTGATCCATTTCAATTCTCCTCATCTGTGCGCGGCAGCGAAAAATAGAAGGTGGTGCCCGTTTTCGGGTCGCTCTCCACCCAGACGCGACCGCGGTGTGCTTCGGCGATGCGCCTGGTTACCGACAGGCCGATACCGGTCCCGGGCGCTTTATGGTGGGCTTCAGGGGAGCGATAGAAGCGGTCGAAGATCCGAAGTCTCTCTTCGGGCGCGACATAGGATCCCTCGTTCTGAACGCTGAACACGATCTCGGTCTCGGTCGATCCGATGCCGAGTGTAATCTGCGACGCCGGGCGCGCATATTTGGAGGCGTTATCGACCAGCTGCATAAGTGCCATCTGCAATAGACGGGCGTCGGCCCACACATGATTGGCGCAAGCCTGTCGCGTGAGCCGGAGAGGGTGATCGGCCACCGCCTGAACGAACCACTCGCGACAGTATTGAACGACCTGGTCGAGGTCGATCCTTTCATTGTCGACGTCGAGTCGTCCCTCGGCCAATCTGGCCATCTGTAGAACCTTGCTCGTGAGATTCGCCAGTCGCTCGGCCTCCTCCTCGATCAGGGCGGCAAGCTCCTTTTCGGTAGATCCGAGGGAAGGGATGGCCAATAGTCCTGCGCTGGCGGTATGAATGGTGGCCAGGGGCGACTTGAACGCGTGCGCCAATCCGTCGAGGACTGTGGATCTCAGCTGTTCGCTGCGCTTGACAGCTTCCGCGTTGCTTTCCGCGACGAAGGAGTGCGCTCGCTCGAGAGCTATCGCGGCGAGGGAGGCGATCGCGTCTACAGATCTGGAATCCACGTAGCAGTTATGAGAAGACGCGGCGATGTAAAGTGCTCCAACCGGAGTGACCCCAAGGCGAAGGACCCGTTTGAAGCTGCGGGATGCCGGATCGTTCTCGATCGTCTGGTGAAAATAGATTGCGCGAACTTCGTCGTCGGGAATGGTACGTCGTCCAGACTCATTGATTCGCATTTCTCGCGCATCCCATATAGTCGCCGATTCAACGTCAAATAGATCTCCGATCAGACTTGTAAGTTGTGCTCCGACGTCCTGCCGGCGGTCCAACATCATGATGTCTCGACTGGTGAGATAGAGCTTCTCGAGCCTTGCTCGCTCCTGATGAGTCTCGACCATTTGCTTGCGCAAGCGGTTTGCAAAATAACTCAGACGCAGGGCGATGGCAGCAAAGATCAGAGAGGAAATCCAGTCCTGCGGATCGTTCTCGTAGAGAGAAAAGATTGGCGGCATGTAGAAGAAGTCCAGACAGGCGACGGCTTCAACCGAAGCGATTGCGGCTTCGAGAAATCCCCACCGGAAGGCAATCAGCATGACAAGAGCAAGATCGATGAGGCCCGCCGTCAAGGGTTTAGCGTGGCATTGATAAGCGATGATCGCGAGTAACGGGATGAAAGCGACGGTCGCCGCGCTTCTCAGCAATCTCCTCGTTCCCTGCGTGTACTTCGTTTCCACCAACGAGAGTACTTCTCAACCCGTAAGGATTGGCTAAGGAAGAAATGAGCTGCCGCGCGTTTGTCAGTAGCACCATGCGAACCCGCCCCTTTTTGGGCGGAAACGCATAGAAAGTTGTAAGCAAACCATAAGAATGCGCTCATCGTAATCCCGTCATAATGGGTCGCCGTTTTGACTGAAAGGAGGAAAGGCCAATGTTATTGGCAGACTGGAAGAAATAGAATGACAGCTACAAAGATAACTCCGAGGGGCTCCATAGCCCCTGTCTCATCCGCGACGATGCATTCTTTGATGCTCCTGCATCTGGAGCGCATCGTACTGCTAGACCGGATAGCGCCAACCTCCCCCAGGCCAACCGCGCAATCGTCAAAATCACCTCGATCTCAGAGCGTTCGGGCGCGTCATCTTTTCCGCGCGTTGCTCTTTATTTTCGCGCTCATCTTCATGGGTGCATCTTCCTTGCGCGCGCAATCTACATTTGGGAGCATTCGCGGCACTGCCCAGGATGTTTCCGGTGCAGCCATCCCGGACACGCAGGTCACACTGCACAGCGTCGATGAAAATACGGACCAAGTGGTGAAGACAGATGCGAGCGGCAACTACACGCTGGAGAATGTGAAGGCGGGCAAGTACAGTATTCGAGCACAGCGGACCGGATTCGCCGATACGGTTATCGACGGTATTACATTAGCAGCGAGGCAGGACCTGCGGTTCAATCTGTCGATGGCGATTGCGGCTCAAACGACAACGGTTCAAGTCACCTCGTCCGCGAGTGAAATCAACACCGAAAATGCAACCGTCGGTGATTCGAAAAATACAGCAGAGATCAGCCAGCTGCCGCTGAACTTTCGCGCCTCCACCACCAGTCCTCTGGCGGCTCTGGCGACGTCGGCAAATGTCCAGCAGGATAGCCAAGGCAATTTCACCATCGGTGGGGCAACGACCGACATGATCGGTTTCTCGGTCGACGGTATCTCCTCGGTGAACATCTTCCAGAGCGGCGTTGCGCTTGGAGTGAACGCCGCGGGGTCCAATCCTTATCCCTCGTCCGAGGGTATCGCTGAACTCAAGGTCACAGCCTTCAACAACAATGCGGAATTCTCCCAGGTCGGCGATGTGACGTTCACGACCAAGGCGGGAACGAATCAGTATCACGGAAGCCTGTTCGAATATCTCCAGAACGACGTGCTCAATGCGAATGTCTACAACTTCGCGCAGAAGTCCCCGGAACGGTTCAATACTTTTGGCGGCAGCCTCGGCGGCCCTCTCTCGGTTCCGCATTTCTATAACGGACATAACAAAACCTTTTTCTTTTTTGACTATGAAGGCAACCGCAGGAGGACATCGGAGGCGGAACAATATACCGTCCCGACCGCTCTGGACAGGGCCGGGAATCTCGGTGATCTTGCTTCCACGATTCCCGTCAACATGGCAAACCCGAACTGCCCGGTGAACGCAGGATGCCTTATCAATCCGGCGACAGGATCGCAGACTACAGGCCAGCCCTTCGCCAACTATCAGATCACTACTCCGCTCAGCCAGTCCTCTTTGACGTTGTTGAACTCTTACTATCCGCTGCCGAATGCGAGCAATCTTGGCGGTGGTCTGAATTACCAGACCCTCGTCCCGGTTCCCTCGAATACAAACGGTTTTGACGGACGAGTCGATCAGGTCATTACATCGAAGCAGCAAGTGTATGCCCGCTTCAACTGGAAGAACCTGCTCGTCAATGTAGTGAACCCATTGCTGCCGAACGATGTGGACACCGAGCACGACCGGAGCTTTCTGATCTCCCACAACTATGACATCAGCAGCGGATGGCTGAACGAGTTTCGCTTCGGCTTTACTCACTCGATTCTCGCCCCGGATTTCCCGATCGAGGGGGCCGAAGCTATCGCGCAATTGGGCCTTCAGGGTGTAAACGTTTCGCATCATCCGACCGATGGTGGGTTCCCCAGCATTGTCTTCTCAGATGGCACGAACTTCACGCCGATCGGCAGAGACCATGTGGGGCCCACGCAGTCCAGCACCAATCAAATTGCGGACAACGTCACCTACAGCCGCGGCAAGCACACTATGCGCGCCGGTATAGACGTTCGCTGGGTGAGGTTCGGCGTACCTGAAATCGAGACGCCGTCTGACGACTATGGCCTGTTTACTTTCAACCAGAACATCTTCACCGGTAGTTCCTTCGGCGACTTTCTGCTCGGCATTCCGAACACCACATATTTTGCGGTTACCGGACCCAGAGACAACGCCGGAGGCCCGCAGACTGGCATCTATGGGCAGGACGAATGGCGCATAAGCGATCGCCTCACCGTGAACTTCGGCCTGCGCTGGGAACTGCTTCCTCCCTTCGTAGACGCCAATGGAATTCAAGCCAACTTCGACCCGAAGACGAACTCGGTCATCGTCAACGATGTGCTTTACCGCAAGCTGGGCGGCCCGGTTCTGGCCTTCCTGCAGTCCTTCAATGCGTGTAATGCGGCGCCTCCGGGATTCTCCGCTCCTGCAGATGCAGGGTATGCCCCTTCAACATCGCTGCCCTGTACCGCCGTCGTGTCGAACGAACAGGAGGGTCTCTCGACCGGTCTCCGCCAGACGTATCTGCGCAATTTTGATCCGCGCATCAGTTTTGCCTATCGGCCATTTCACGATGACAAGACTGTGATTCGCGCTGGTTTCGGCATCTTTACTGTAACCGCCCTAGGGCAGCTTCAGAACAACAACGAGAGCAATCCGCAGGCATCGGTTTACACCTATACAAATAAAAACGCGAACGGCGACCCGTCATTCCAGTTTCCGCAAGTCGCCCCTCCTGGTGTCGCCGGACAGGCCCAGATAGGTGGCGGCGAGATCGAACAGGCTACCGATCCGCGCTATCGCGATGCGCAATCGGCGCAGTGGAACGTCACGCTCGAACGGGAACTTACTTCGAATACGGCGATGCGGATCAGTTATGTGGGTATGAACTCCTACCGCCTGAATGTCACCGTCAACCTGAATCAGCAACAGCCCACGACGGTACCCGCACCGCAGCCGAACCCCAACCCAATACCATTTACGAACTGGGGCACCATTTTCTCTACGGAGAACCTTGGCCATCAGAACTACCAGGCGATGGAGTTGCAGGCCACGCACAGAATGGGCCGGGGATTGTCATACCAGGCCAATTACACGTGGGCGCATGACCTGAGTGACGCCCAGGGCGACGCACCGACTGCGTTTCAGGGAGAGACCCGTTATGGACTCGCGGACGAAGACCGTTTCGCGATTAATCGTAACCGCGGCAACGTGGTCGGAACGCGACGCAATCGGTTCCTGCTGACGGGAACCTACGAGTTGCCATTCGGCCGTGGCCGTCAGTGGTCCAGTTCTTCGTCTGCGGTTAATGGCGTTCTCGGCGGCTGGAATTTCAACACCATCACGCTGCTGGAAACGGGCCCGTATCTGACTCCAACCATGAGCGTGAGCGAGGATCAGACCAACACCAACCCTGCGGCTGCCGATGTGACGGTGGTGCGTCCGGACCGGGTGGGCAATCCGATACCCGCTCACCGTACGAATGCGAATTACTTCAACATCAATGCGTTTGCGCTTCCGCCTTTAGGCGCGGGACGGGTCGGCGATGCAGGAGTTGGCAGCCTCGAGGGTCCAGGCACTGTGGCAGTCAACGCGGGTTTGGCAAAGGTCATCCCGATCCGAGAGAGCTTGCACCTTCGCTTTGAGGCGACGTTCACCAATGTGCTGAACCATCCGAACTTCGCTCCTCCAGTGACAGATATCAGCAGTCCTGCCTCCTTTGGTGCGCTCACCACGGCGCAGACGGCGGAGAGCGCAGGGAACCGGACCGGGCAAGTTGCTCTACGGCTTGACTTCTGAAGTCAAATATTAACGACTCAATATCCGCGTGGCCGGGGTTATCAACATTCACCTCGGCCATCTCTACGATGATTCTGCATGCCAGCATTGCAGCATGGTGGAAGCAAACACGCACTTTACGAGCTCCTTAGCGTTTGAGCTTTACGATTGGGTTGTGTCGAACAGGAGGCCTTCGAGAGATCCGGCGGTCGCGGGCACCTGAAGTAAACTGAAACCCACCGATCGGGATTCTCCCTTCGCGCAGCAGAAGTGACCTCTCGCAAGGTTTCTCAAGAGGCGGAAACAAGATGGTGTGGAAGCTCGTCGCTGTGGCAAGCACCTTACTAAGCGCGATCAGCTTGTCGGGTTTCGAGACAAAGACCGTTCACCTTGCAAACGCGGACACTCTGCTCACGTTGGAAGCGGGTGCGGAAGCGCCGCGCCTCACACAGCTCCAACAGAATAGGGGCCTCCTCTGGAACGGCGTAATGCCGGAGACAATGATCGATCGTGTCGAGAGCGACGGACAATGGAAACCGTTGCATTGGAAGCTAGACCTTGCGGCCAGTCAAATCGAGCCTGCAATTGTTCGCCTTGTCTACGACGCGCAAGCTCCGCGACTCCGACTTCTCTGGGAGTGGCGTGCGCGGGCGGAGCATGGGCCCCTTGAGCACACGGTACGAATTGAGAACCTGAGCGGGACCGGTATCTGGATTCCGTTGCAGGACAGTCTTCAGTTCGCCTGGCGCATTCCTGGCGATGAAAAGCTCGAACAATTGTGGGTCGAGAAAGGCGCCGGTGGCCCATCGGCGGAGGGGACTCATCGCATTCCGATCAGTAGCGGTTACAAATGGATCGGGACATCGAGCACCTATGCTCACCCGGCGGCGGGGCAGCAGCGAGAGATGATTCCTTACATACTGGTGGATCGTCGCGACGCCGGCGGAATCGGCTGGTACTTAGGCATTGAATTCAGCGGACGAACTCGCATTACCCTGCAGCGCGATGGAGATTTGCTGAAGGGAGTCGCAGGCCTGAATCCTGAACCAGGACCGCTCAGAACACATCTTGATCCGGGCGAAAGCTTTGAGACGCCTACGATATTCCTTGGCACATATCGCCGAGGACCGGACGCAGCCGGCAATATTCTACGGCGTTGGGTTCGCGATGTACTGAACAATCCGACGACGATTCGCGATCCGGAATATCCTCTGGTGGTAAATAACAGCTGGGGCAGCGGGATGGCGATCAATGAAGCACAAGCCCGCACTATGATTCGCGACTCTGCCGAACTGGGATTCGAGATGTTTCACCTCGACGCTGGATGGTTTCGTGGCGTAGGCGACTGGCAACCCGACCCGGAAAAGTTTCCCAATGGGCTTGCGTCGATTGCCGACTATGCACATTCACTCGGACTGAAGTTTGGACTGTGGATGGACTGGGCACAAGCCGGCCTGGATTCGCGCCCCGGTTCCCTCGATGTGCGTGACCCAAAAATACACGATTGGTTGACGACCGATCCTCCTCCGGATTGGAAGCCCGTCGAGGCATTCAAAGGGGTCACAATCGATTTAGGTGTCCCGGCAGTTCACGACTGGGCCGCTGCCGAGGTTAGCCGCGTAGTGCGGGATTATCGCCTGGATATGTTGGAGCACGACGGCTATGTTGTTGCGCAGGGTTGCGATCGCACAGATCATCCACATGCCCCTCCAGATCCGAAATCTACCCGGCATTACGAGGATTCTGGATTTCTTTGGGTAGAAAGCTCTAACGATACCGATGTCAGCTACCACGCAACGCGCTCGTACTACGACATCTATGCTGGCCTCCGCAAGGAGCATCCGGGTCTCCTGCTGGAGATATGCAATGACGGCGGTCGAATGGTTGATTTTGGAAGCGCAGCCCATGGAGATTACTTTTCCATCTCGGATGCTTACGATCCTGTCTCGAATCGACAGGCATTCTATGACAGCAGCTATGTGCTGCCACCGGCCATGCTGGAAACATATGTGGAGAAGTGGCCTGCGCCGAAGATGGAGAATTTTCTGTATGTCTTGCGTAGCGGCATGATGGGCTGGTTCACGCTCATGCTTGATACTACTGCGTGGACTCACGAACAGCACGCGGCAGCGAAGCAGGCTATCGCGCTTTACAAGGCGCGCTTGCGGCCACTTATCAGGGAAGCGGACCTATACCATGTCTCGGCGCGGCCGGATGGCGCTCGCTGGGATGGAATCGAATACTTCGATGCGGTCCATCGCAACGGAGTGCTTTTCGCGTTTCATGGCTCATCTACGAATGAGAGCAGGCATAGATTTGTGTTGGAAGGTTTGCAGCCATCCATGAGATATCGACTTGCTTTTCAGGATAAAAGTTCGCCAGACCGCACTGCCTACGGGCGAGATCTGATGGCAAAAGGAGTTGAGGTGGCGTTGCCTCTTCCGAATTCTTCGGAGTTGGTGTTCTTCGAGGCGGTGGCTCAATAAGCCTCATTTGGCCTGCGTCACCGGAGTTCCCGCGCCCTCGACAAGAGTAACGAACCGGTCGACACCGCTCGGGGTGAACGTCTCCTCGATCCCGCTGGGCCACAATATCTCGATGCGATCGATGGCCGGGGCAGAACCTAGTCCGAAATGCAGGCGCAGATCGCTGCTCGAGAGATAACTCGATCCGCTGCGTACTTCCTGAACCCACTTGCGTCCCACGGCAGATAGCGTTACGCGCCCCCCAATTCCATCACGGTTGGAACGAGTCCCCTGCGTGACGACGCCTAACCAATGATTGGTGTTGGGCGCCAGGTTTACGAGAAGCATCGGTTTCTCATCGATATTGTTCACGACCGCTGAGATACGACCCTCGTTCCAAAAGTCGGCAATGGCCAGGCCTCTGCCGGATGCGGGCTGGGTAAAGCCAGGTCCGGCATTGTTACTGATGTCTTTGAACTTGCCATTTCCAAGGTTCAGGTAGAGCAGCCGCGGCTCTCGATACGACGCTCCCAGATGCGCCGAGTCGACCTGGGGATAAACATGCCCGTTCGCAATGAGAATGCTGGGCCACCCATCGTTGTTCACGTCAAAGAACATGGTGCCCCAGCCCAGGTACTGCGTATTGAGGCCGAGACCGGCATCGAAGATGGTGGAAGTAAATGTTCCGTCTCGATTGTTGCGATAGAGAGAAGAGATATCGTCGGAAAAATTTGTCTTGAATATGTCGGGCCAGCCGTCGCCGTCGTAATCTCCGATCGTCGAGCCCATGCCGGCTTGCTCGCGGCCGTCCTCGTCGTAGGCCACACTGGCATCGGGAGCTACATCGGTGAAGGTCCCATTCTTGTTATTGCGATAGAGAATGCTTGGCGTGCCATCGCAGGCGATATAGATATCCGGCCAGCCGTCACGATTGTAATCGAGGGTAGAAACGCCCAGGCAATAATGCCCGTTCGTGTGCATAATGCCACTTATCTGACTTACATCCTCAAACTTACCTCCGCCAAGATTGTGGTAGAGGATGTTAGTCGTGTAGGGTAGGCCGCGCGGCCCACACATGACTGGCGTGCCTTTCCAGATGCATGTGAGACCTTCACCCGGCTTCGGCACAGTCGCGATATCCAACTGGACATAATTCGCTACGACAAGATCGAGCTTGCCATCGCGATCATAGTCTAAAAAGGCGCAGCCGCTTCCCCAGGCACTGCCATTACCGGCTACGCCTGCGGGACCTGCCACTTCCTTGAAGGTTCCATTGCGCTCGTTGTGGTAGAGCCGGTTCTTGCCGTAGTAGGTGATATAAAGATCATCGTAGCCATCGTTGTCGTAATCTCCCACGCAAGCTCCCTGCGCCCAGCCGGTTGCCGTCAGGCCTGCTGTCGCGGTCACATCGGTGAAAGTTCCGTCGTGATTGTTGTGATAGAGATGGTTGGTTGGGTGCGGGTCGATAGACGGTTCACCATCCAGCGTCCTCCCATTGAGGAGAAGAATGTCCGGCCAGCCATCGTGGTCGTAATCAATAATTGCTACGCCGCTGCCGGTGGTTTCGATGATGTACTTCTTAATCGTTGGCTCGCCATTGACATTTAGCATGTTCAGCCCGGCATCTGGAGCTACGTTCACGAACCAGGCGGGTCCTGAATAATTTGTACTTGTGGGATAAGGATGAACCGGCAATTTCTCCTGATGATTTGCGCGCGTCTGCGCGGTACCTAGAGTTGCGAGAGCGAAGCATGCGATACAGAGCGAGGTCAGTAGTTTTCCCGGGGAGCGGGTTCCAAGAGTCATCAATTCCCTGTCTCGCAGTATGCTAAATGCGTCATGCGTATCTTAACGCTTTTCATTTTCCTGTTTGTCGTGCCCTCGATTGGATGGAGTCAAACGGGCACAGCTGAAACTCCTCAGCAGTCTCTCACTCGTGGGCGTGAGTTGCTCCAACAGGGCAAAGTGGCAGAGGCGATGGAGATTCTCCAGCAGTTGGCGACTGTTCAGCCTCCGGTCAAAAGCCTGCAGCACGAGCTGGGAGTTGCATATTACCGGACCGGCAAACTTGTGGAGGCGCAACAGGCCTTTGCCGCAGCGATCCAGGAAGATCCCTCCGATGCTGAGTCGGTGCAGATGGAAGGACTGACGCTGTACCGGCTGGGCCAGCCCGCAAAGGCTATTCCTTTTCTCGAACGTGTACGCGAGTGGATGCCGAATGCGAACGCCGACTCCAATTACGTTCTCGGGCTCTGCTACATGAATTCGCGGCGCTATGACGATGCACGCGCGGCCTTTGCTAAAGAATTTGCAGTCGATCCTGGCTCGGCTTCTGCATATCTACTGTTGAGTACGATGTTGATGCGCGCCAATCTCCCCGAGCTGGCCGCCGATCAAGCGCGTAAGGCCCTCCAGATCGCTCCGAATCTCCCTCTGGCCCACTTCATGTTGGGCGAGGTCTATCTGTTCAAGTCGGATGTGGAGCACGCGACGGAGGAGTTTGAGCAGGAGCGTCGCATCAATCCGGGTTACGCCCCTATCTACGACCGCCTGGGAGATGTTTATACCCGAACCGGAAAACTGCAGGAGGCACAGGAAGCTCTCACCAAGGCGATTTCGCTCGACACCTCCAGTACTGGTCCATTTATTCAGATGGGAAAGGTACTTTTGCATCGGGAGGATCCGGTAACCGCAATCATGTATCTGAAACACGCGGAAAAAATGGATCCGGAAAATTTCATTACGCATACTCTGCTAGCACAGGCATATCGCAAAGTTGGACAAGAGGATGACTCAAAACGCGAAACTGATCTGGCGTCAAAGATTCACGCCGACAGCCAGCTGAAGCTGCAGCCTTCTGACTGACACGCGGCCCAGTTCCAATTCCGCTCAATGTACGCGGATTGTCACCAGGTGAGTCTGCAGCGGAACGCCACCGCCAATCGTCGTCTCGAGCAAAGCTTCGAAGGGTCGAATCTCTCCCCTTGGCCCGGTAATCTGCCGGAGCAGGTCCGCAGCGCTTTCAGGGCGGCATACATATTCCACGGCGGCTTGCGTACCGAAGGTCGTCAACCCGCTGAAGATGAGCATCCGCTTGCTCGGCTGTATTCCCGGAAGGATTGCAATTACCGCGTAATCTTTGGTCAGCGGGCGCTGCTCGGGCCGGGAATAGAGCTCAGGTTCGCCAGGCTTGGGATGATGATTGATAAACCCGGCGAAGTCGGGGCCGGCGGTCAACGTGAAATCCGTTGTTGACTTAAATACACGCAAGGACGGATTTTCCGCGGTGGAACCAATAAAGATCAGGTTCTTGGCCTTGGCCTCGTCCCAGGTCATCAGCAAACTTCGCTTCAGGATGAAATGCGACTGGTGAGCATCAAATAGCGTGGTAAGCGCATAGACCGACGCGAGCTCTCCAATACCTGTATAGGTATCCACATAGTTGTCAGCGCCTAATGCGCTTTGCGATTCCCCAGGGTGGGCATAGCGTAAGCCATTCGTGGAATCTCCGAGGAACACCGCGTTGCTGTAGATCACCAAAGGCTGGTCGTCCGTGAAAAATGGACTCCAGAACTTGTCTACTGCCGATTGCGACGTGAGAGCTCGCGTCCAGGGATGCCAGAGAAAAAGCGCACAGGCTACAGAAATCGGGAGAAGCAGGAACAGCGCAATCCATTTCCACGGGATTGAGCGCGGTTTGGTGTCCGGCGTCGTAGGCATCGGGGCAAGCATCGGCTTGATTTCCCCTGACGCCGCTTGAACCTGTTCCGATCTGGGGTGAAACATCGGAAGATAGTGGCCTTTCGGAATGTCCACCACAAACTCTTCGCTAATGCCCTCTTCGGCGAAATAGGCAGCGAGCTTTTGCCGCAGCAAACGAGCATGAGTACGAACAATGCTGTCTTCGCTGGAGTTGTAGCCGGGATGCCGATGGAAGATGCGAATGCCGATCTGCTGCTCGGTTGCCTCTTCAGGTGCTTCGCGGATCGCGCAATCGGCGACATAGAAAAGGAAATCGCACAGGCGCGCAGAGGGCTTCAGGTGCTGGCTCGCTGCAATGCGCTCGATCAA
>Ga0210390_10001415_pt1 | contig 23073 bp, 23 predicted proteins | sample IncBWH11OmetaG_FD_161050 | JGI IMG/M metagenome (GOLD analysis project Ga0210390, IMG submission 161050) | Forest soil microbial communities from Barre Woods Harvard Forest LTER site, Petersham, Massachusetts, United States - Inc-BW-H-11-O ... | reverse complement strand
ACGCCTCGGCGCCGACGTCCATGGGAATCCCGCCGACGCGCTCGGTGCGCAGCACCCCGCCGAGCCGGTCGGCCGGGTCGAACAGCGTGATGCTCGCCTCGTCACCGACGGCCACCCGTAACCGGTAAGCCGCCGTCAGGCCCGAGATGCCGCCGCCGACAACACAATACGAGCGAGCGCTGGACGTCATAGCGAGTGCACCAGAGACACCAGATCGGTGAGAATACCGGGATCGGTTTCCGGCAACACCCCGTGCCCGAGGTTGAAAATGTGCCCGGCCGCGCCGGCGTCGATGGCCCGTCGACCGTCGTCGACCACCGCGCGCGCGGCCTGCTCCACCGCCGGCCAGCCGGCCAGCAGCACCGCCGGATCGAGGTTGCCTTGCAGCGCCGTCCCGGTCTCGACTCGGGCCGCGGCGTCGACCAACGAGGTCCGCCAGTCAACGCCGACCACCGTCGCGCCCGCGGCCGACATAGCGCCCAGCAGTTCGGCGGTGCCGACCCCGAAGTGTGTCATCGCAACGCCGCGGTCGGCCAGTGCGTCGAACACCCGCGTGCTGTGCGGCAATACATATCGACGGTAGTCGCCAAGCGACAGCGCGCCGGCCCACGAGTCGAATACCTGAATCGCATCCACCCCAGCGTCGAGTTGAACCCTCAGAAACTCGACGGTGAGGTCGGTCAGCTTCTCCATCAGTGCATGCCAGCAGCCCGGTTCGGCCAGCATCATCGCCTTGGTGCGGGCGTGGTGACGGCTCGGGCCGCCCTCGACCAGGTAGGACGCCAGCGTGAAGGGCGCCCCGGCAAACCCGATCAGCGGAACATCACCCAGCGCCTGAACGAGCAGCGAGACCGCCTCCGACACCGGTTGAACACGTTGCGGTTCAAGCGGTTTGAGTGCATCGACATCGGCAGCCGCGCGCACCGGCGCCGCGATGACGGGTCCGACGTCGGGGACGATGTCGACGTCGACCCCGGCACCCCGCAGCGGGACCACGATATCGGAGAACAGGATCGCGGCGTCGACGTCATGACGGCGTATCGGCTGCAGGGTGATCTCGGCGATCATCTCGGCGTCGAAGCAGGCCGCCATCATGCTGGTCTGCGCACGCAGCGCACGGTATTCGGGCAGCGATCGGCCGGCCTGCCGCATGAACCACACCGGCACCCGGTGGGGTTTGCGGCCGGCGGCCGCGGCCAGGTACGGCGATTCGGGAAGCGTGCGACGCGTAGTCATCAGCATCAATGCTGCCATGACCAGCGCTTGAAGCGGTCCGCCAGGGAGTCTCGGCCTGGTCTGCGGTTGACCTGCGTAACGTCGTCGTGCGTAAAGTCCGTCAGCCGATGTGTCGTCAGGAGCCGGGATGCCAGTTCGTCACCCCTCAGTCAGCTACGACGAATTTCCCAGCCTGCGAATCGAACGCGCCGATCACGGAGTGCTGCACGTCGTTCTCGATGCTCCCGGGCTCAATTCGGTCGGGCCGCAGATGCACCGCGATCTCGCCGACATCTGGCCGGCGATCGGTCGCGACCCGGACGTGCGCGTCGTCTTGGTCCGCGGCGAAGGCAAGGCGTTCTCCTCCGGGGGCAGCTTCGACCTGATCGACGAGACCATGGGCGAATTCAGCGACCGGCTGCGCATCATGCGCGAGGCCCGCGATCTGGTGCTCAACATGGTCAACTTCGACAAGCCGGTGATTTCGGCGATTCACGGAGCGGCGGTCGGCGCGGGCCTGGTGGTGGCGCTGCTCGCGGACATCTCGGTGGCCGGGCGAACCGCCAAGATCATCGACGGCCACACGAAGCTGGGTGTGGCCGCGGGTGATCACGCGGCCATCTGTTGGCCGCTGCTCGTCGGCATGGCCAAGGCCAAGTACTACCTGCTCACCTGTGCGCCGCTATCCGGCGAGGAAGCAGAGCGGATCGGGCTGGTCTCGATGTGCGTCGACGACGACGACGTGCTCGCCACCGCGACCCGCATCGCGGCGGATCTGGCGAACGGCGCGCAGTCGGCGATCCGCTTCACCAAACACAGCCTCAACCACTGGTACCGGATGTTCGCACCGGCCTTCGAAACCGCCCTTGGCCTGGAGTTTCTTGGATTCGACGGGCCTGATGTCCGGGAGGGTCTGACCGCCCACCGGGAGAAGCGGCCGGCGCGGTTCTCCTCCGAGTAACTCAGCGTTGCCGCCCGCCCCGCCGGGCAGAAACGGCGCGCCTTTTTCCGCGTGTTGGCAGATAGGTCTAGCGTCAGAGGTCGTGATCTTCGCCTGCATCGGCGCAGCGCGGAAGGATGAGGAGGAGCGGCGCTTGTGAGCTCAGCCGAACCGGTCCCGTTCCGCGAGGCGGTCGAGGCGATGAGTGGCGCCAGCGTGCGGTCGGAGATCGAGCTGGGCCCGATCCGGCCGCCCCAGCGTCTCGCGCCGTACAGCTACGCGCTTGGCGCCGAGGTCAAGCGTCCGGAGCTCGACCTTGTGCCGGAGCAGTCCGACGGGGACGCGTTCGGTCGGCTGATCCTGCTCTACGACCCGGATGGGGCCGATGCCTGGGACGGCACCATGCGGCTCGTCGCCTACATTCAGGCCGACCTGGACTCCAGCGAGGCCGTCGACCCGCTACTGCCCGAAGTGGCCTGGAGCTGGCTGGTCGAAGCGCTGGACAGCCGCGCCGAGCACGTGACCGCGCTCGGCGGCACGGTCACCGCCACCACCTCGGTGCGCTACGGGGACATCTCCGGACCGCCGCGCGCCCACCAGTTGGAGCTGCGTGCGTCCTGGACCGCGATCACCCCGGACATCGGTACACACGTCGAGGCGTTCTGCGAGGTGCTCGAGCATGCCGCGGGGCTGCCGCCGGTCGGGGTGACGGATTTGGGCACGCGGTCCCGCGTCTGAGATGGTTTCCCAGCTGCCTCAAGCGGCAGACGATCAGCCGGAAAGCACGGAACCAGAGGTCACGCCGCTGCTTCAGCCGGCCGACGGTGTGCCCGACCTCTCGACGACTGCCCGCGAGATCGCTGCCGCCGCGGAACTGCTGGCCGGCGGCCATGGAGCGTTCGCGGTCGACGCCGAGCGAGCCTCGGGGTTCCGTTACTCCAACCGCGCCTATCTGATTCAGATCCGCCGTGCTGGGGCGGGCACCGTGCTGATCGATCCGGTCAGCCACGGCGGCGACCCGCTGAGCGTGCTGCGGCCCGTCGCCGAGGTGCTCGCGGAGGATGAGTGGATTCTGCATGCAGCCGATCAGGACCTGCCGTGTCTGGCCGAGGTCGGGATGCGACCCCCGGCGCTGTACGACACCGAGCTGGCCGGACGGTTGGTCGGCTTCGACCGGGTCAACCTGGCGGCCATGGCACAACGGCTGCTCGGTGTGGGTTTGGCCAAAGGGCACGGTGCGGCGGACTGGTCCAAGCGTCCGCTACCGCCGGCGTGGCTGAACTACGCAGCGCTCGATGTGGAAGTGCTCATCGAGCTCCGGGACGCGATCGCAGGGGTGCTGGCTGAACAGGGTAAAACCGATTGGGCCGCAGAGGAATTCGATTATCTACGGACCGTCGGCCAGGCCCCACCACCGACGCGACGGGATCGCTGGCGACGCACATCCGGTATCCACCGGGTGCGCAGCCAGCGTGGCCTGGCCGCGGTTCGTGAATTGTGGACAGCGCGCGACGAAATCGCCCAACGCCGCGATATCGCACCGGGGCGGATCTTGCCCGACTCGGCGATCATCGATGCCGCCACTGCCGATCCGAAGACCCTTGACGACCTGCTTGCCCTGCCGATATTCGGCGGTCGCAGGCAGCGCCGTGGCGCCGCGACGTGGTTGGCGGCCCTGGAATCAGCGCGGGCGAACTCCGGTCCTGCGGAGGAGGCCGAGCCGCCCAACGGGCCGCCCGCGCCGGCACGCTGGCCCAAGCGCAGACCGGAGGCCGCAGCGAGACTGGACGCGGCCCGCGCCGCGCTACGCGAACTCTCCCAACAGATCTCGGTGCCAACCGAGAATCTGGTTTCGCCCGACCTGGTGCGGCGGCTCTGCTGGGATTGGGAGGACGTCGAGGATCGGGCGGCGGTGGTTGACGAGTTCCTGACTGCCGGACAGGCCCGTGGTTGGCAGCGTGAGCTGGTGGTCCCGGTACTGGCCGCAGCGTTGGCCTAGTGGTGCCGAGCAGACGCTGGGCGAACCTAGTCCAGGTGTTCGCTGATCTCCGCCGACGATTCAACGCCGTTACCCAGGCTGCCCAGTGCGGCCACCCATCCGGTGATCTGCCGGGCCACGTCCTGCTCGGTCAGACCGGCCTCGGCGAGCACCTCGCCGCGCGACGCGTGATCGAAGAATCGTTGCGGAAGTCCGACATCGCGGCAGGGCACGTCGATCTCCGCGCGCCGCAACGCCGCTGACACGGCCGAACCGACACCGCCGTTGACGCCGTTGTCTTCCATCGTGACGACCAGCTTGTGCGTAGGCGCCAATTCGGCCACCACGTCAGAAACCGGCAACACCCACCGCGGGTCGATCACGGTCACGCCAATGCCCTGGTTGCGTAGCCGCTCGGCCACCGCCAGGCCCATCGACGCAAACGCCCCGACCGCTACCAGCAGCACATCGCTGGTCAGCCCATCGACGGGCACCGCGAGCACGTCTACGCCGGAGCGCCGCTGAAGTGCCGGAATATCTTCGCCGACATCACCTTTCGGGAATCTGATCGCCGTGGGACCGTCGTCGATGTCGAGCGCCTCACCGAGCTCCTCATGCAGTCTTGTGCCGTCCCTGGGCGCGGCAACCCGCATACCGGGGACGATGCCCAGCATCGACAGATCCCACATGCCGTTGTGGCTCGCACCGTCCGGGCCGGTGATCCCGGCCCGGTCGAGCACCATGGTGACCGGCAGCCGATGCAGTGCCACGTCCATCATGATTTGGTCGAATCCGCGGTTGAGGAAGGTCGAATAGATCGCCACCACCGGGTGCAGTCCACCCATGGCCAATCCGGCCGCCGACGTCATCGCGTGCTGCTCAGCAATGCCGACGTCGAACAACCGACCCGGGAAGCGCTCACCGAATGCGGTCAGTCCGGTGGGCCCGGGCATAGCAGCGGTGATCGCGACGATGTCGCGGCGTTTGGTCGCATATTCGATCAGCGACTCGGAGAATGTCGCCGTCCAGCTCGGTCCCGGGATCTTGGTGGCAATCCCGGTCGCCGGGTCGATTACCCCACAGGAATGCATCTGCTCGGCCTCGTCGGCCTCGGCCGGGCCGTAGCCCATGCCCTTGTGGGTGACGACGTGTACCAGCACCGGGCCACGGAATCCGCGGGCGCTGCGCAGCGCGGTCTCCACGGCATGCTCGTCGTGGCCGTCGACCGGCCCGACGTACTTCAGCCCGAGGTCGGTGAACAGCAACTGCGGCGAAAGTGCGTCCTTCACACCGGCTTTGACGCTGTGCATGAACTGGTAAGCCAATTCGCCGACGACCGGCATGCCGCGCACCGCGGAACGGCCGCGCTCCAAGAGGTGCTCGTAGCTGGGCTGCAGCCGAAGGGCGGCCAGATGGTTGGCGAAACCGCCGAACGTCGGTGCATAGCTGCGGCCGTTGTCGTTGACGACGATGATCACCGGTCGATGCGCGGCGGCGATGTTATTCAGTGCCTCCCAACACATGCCGCCGGTGAGGGCGCCGTCGCCCACGACCGCCACGACGTGCCGGTTACGGTGGCCGGTCAACTCGAACGCCTTGGCCAGCCCGTCGGCGTAGGACAACGCCGCACTGGCGTGGCTCGACTCAACCCAGTCGTGCTCGCTCTCGGCCCGAGACGGATAACCCGACAAGCCACCCTTTTTGCGCAACGTTTCGAAGTCCGCAGCGCGCCCGGTCAGCATCTTGTGTACGTAGGCCTGGTGGCCGGTGTCGAAGATGATCGGATCGTGTGGCGAGTCGAATACCCGATGCAATGCCAGCGTCAGCTCGACGACGCCGAGGTTGGGCCCCAGATGCCCTCCGGTGGCTGCCACCTTGTGAATGAGAAACTCGCGGATCTCTTTGGCCAGATGCCGCATGTCCGCCTGAGAAAGGTGCTGTAGATCGGCGGGCCCACGGATCTGTTCAAGCATTTCGCCAGTGTACGCACGACGGCCAACTCACAGCGCCGACCTGCGAAGATACTTCGCCCGACGCGGACCTGCGGAGGTCACGCACCGTCCGGGCAAGCCTGATAGGTTAGGCCCGGGTGAGCCGGGAAGCCTGGTCGGCGTCTTTTTCTGCTATTCGGGTTTCTCCTGTTATTTGGGGCTATTCAGGAGTTCGCGATGATGTGCACGGTCGGCGAGACCGCGCTTAGGACACGGACGTCATGTTGGACGGCGTGATCACGGCGTCACGCCTACTGGTAGCGGCGCTCGAATCTTGAACGCCGCTACGTCGCACCTGCTGGGCCCGGCGCGTACCCAACGGCAGGGCAGCCGATGAGTGTCTTTCATGCCGTCTACGCGACCACGGTGTTCGTAGTCGCCTACGTGTTGATCGCCACCGAGCGTCTCAACCCGACATTCGTGGCACTGGGCGGCGCGGTGGCCATGTTCTTTTTGCCGTCGATCAATTCCGACGAAGTTTTCTACGCACGCGACACCGGGGTCAACTGGGATGTCCTGTTTTTGCTCCTCGGGATGATGATCATCGTCAGCGTGGTCCGCCAGACCGGCTTGTTCGAATACATGGCGATCTGGTCGGCCAAGCGCGCCAAGGGTTCCCCGCTGCGGATCATGATCCTGCTGATACTTGTCACCGCGCTCGGAACGGCAATTTTGGACAACGTGACCACGGTGCTGTTGATCGCACCAGTCACCTTGCTGGTGTGCGATCGGCTGGATATCAGCCCGGCGCCGTTTCTCATCGTCGAGGCCCTCGCCGCCAACATCGCCGGCGCTGCGACACTCGTCGGCGACCCGACCAGCATCATCATCGGCACCGGAGCCCACCTGAGCTTCATCACGTTCACCGCCAACATGGGGCCGGCGGTGCTGATCGTCCTCGCCGTCCTGCTGATCCTGCTGCGCCGGCTGTTTCCAGGCTTCTTTACCGCCGATCCCGCGCGGGTCGCCGATGTCATGACGCTGAACGAGCGGGAAGCGATCCGCGATCGCCGGCTGCTGATCCAATGCGCAATCGTCCTGGTCGTGGTGTTCGCCGGATTCGTCATGCATAGGCAGATCCATATGGAGCCTTCGCTGGTGGCGATGGCCGGCGCCGGCATCCTGGTCGCGATGTCCGGCGTGAGCCGGGAGGTCTTTCTGTCCAGTGTCGAGTGGGAGTCGCTGCTGTTCTTCGCGGGTCTGTTCATCATGGTTGGGGCCCTGGTGAAGACAGGCGTCGTCAAGGAATTGGCCGATCTGGCCAGTCACCTGACCCAGGGCGATGCCTGGACGGCGACAATGTTGATCCTCACTGTGTCGTTCACGTTGGGCAGCTTCATCAACAATGTTCCGTATGCCGCCACGATGACACCGGTCGTCGGACAGATGGCCGCATCTATCCCCGCCGCACACACCGGCTCCGGTGTGCTGTGGTGGGCCCTGCTACTGGGCACCGTCCTCGGTGGCAACCTCACCGCCGTGGGAGCCAGCGCGAATATCGTCGCGGTCGGAATCGCGCAACGCGCCGGCCATCCCATCTCCTTCTGGGACTTCACCAAAAGGGGGGCGGTAGTGACCGCGGTCTCCTTTGCACTTTCCGTCGGTTATCTGTGGTTGCGTTACTTCGCCTGGAGCTAGCCCGGCCGCCAGGTCACGCGGACGTTATTGTGTCCGTGTGCGGGCAGAGGATCTCGAAGAGAAGTTCCCGATCGTGCCCATCGACTCCGACGCTATCGACGCTGCCCGCAAGATCGCCGAACATAATCTGCCCGGGCTCCTGGTCACGGACCCCGCCGGAAAGCCGTACGCGGTGCTGCCGGCGTTCGCGATCCTGCGATTCATCCTGCCGCGTTACGTGCAGGACGATCTCACGCTGGCCGGCGTCCTCGGCGATCCGACACCTGACCAGGCCGTGCAGAATTTGGCGGGCAAGACGGTCGGCGACGTGCTGCCCGACTACGTGCGCGACATTCCATCGGTCGATGCGCGCGCCACCATCACCAAGGTGGCCGCGGAGATGTCGCGGCTGCGCAGTCCGCTGATCGCGGTCACCAAGGACGGAAAGTTGCATGGCGTGATCACCGCATCCCACCTGCTGGCCGCGGCACTGAAATCTTGAGCGCCTTTCACGCGATTTACGCGAGCACGGTATTCGTGGTCGCTTTCGTGTTGATCGCAACCGAGCGTCTGAACAAGACGCTGGTGGCGCTGGGCGGCGCGACGGCCATGTTCTTCTTGCCGGCGATCAACTCTCACGAAGTCTGGTATTCGGAAGACACCGGGATCAACTGGGACGTCATCTTTCTGCTGCTGGGGATGATGATCATCGTCAGCGTGGTGCGCCAGACCGGCGTGTTCGAATACGTGGCGATCTGGTCGGCCAAGCGGGCTAAAGGCTCCCCGCTGCGGATCATGATCCTGCTGTTGCTGGTCACCGCTGTCGGATCGGCCTTCCTGGACAACGTCACGACGGTCTTGCTGATCGCACCGGTCACCCTGCTGGTGTGCGAGCGGCTGGCGGTCAATCCTGCGCCATTCCTCATCGTCGAGGCGTTCGCCGCCAACATCGGAGGCGCCGCGACGCTGGTTGGTGATCCGACCTCAATGATCATCGGCACCGGAGCCGACCTGAGTTTCGTTTCCTTCCTGGTCCACATGACGCCAGTGGTGATCATCGTTCTGGGCGCCCTGGTGGTGCTACTGCCCGTCTTGTTCCCTGGCGCTTTCACCGTCGATGACGAGCGAATCGCCGACGTCATGTCACTCGACGAGCGCGAGGCGATCCATGATCACCGGCTGCTGATTCAGTGCGCGATTGTTCTCGTTTTCGTGTTCGCCGGGTTCGTCGCGCACAAGCAGATCCACATGGAGCCGTCACTGGTGGCGATGACCGGCGCCGGTATGTTGATCGTGATCTCCGGCCTGAGCCGTGACTTCTACCTGTCCGCCGTCGAGTGGGAGACACTGCTGTTCTTCGCGGGGCTGTTCGTGATGGTCGGCACACTGGTAAAAACCGGCGTCATCGATAAGTTGGCCCATGCGGCCATCCATGCGACCGGCGGCAGTCCCTGGGGGACGACGATGCTGATCCTCGGCGTGTCTTTTCTCTTCAGCGGGTTCGTCAACAACGTTCCCTACGCCGCCACGATGACCCCGATCGTCGGTCAGTTCGCCTCGTCAATGCACGCATTCAACAGCCAGGGCGTGCTGTGGTGGGCCCTCATAATGGGCACCGTCATGGGCGGTAACCTCACCGCCGTCGGGGCCAGCGCCAACGTCGTCGTCATGGGGATCGCGCAGCGCGCCGGCAATCCCGTTTCGTTCGGGGAGTTCACCCGGAAAGGCGCGGTAGTGACAGCGACCTCGCTGGTAATCTCCATCGCTTATCTGTGGGTGCGCTACTCCCTGTTGGCTTAGCTCGCCGGACCTTCACCGCAAGTTTCACCGCCTTTGGTTGCAATGCTCAAGATCTGCACGCGAGCGGCCGGGCCGTAAAGGTGTCGTAAAGACGCACCCTGCGGCGAATCCGATCCGGCTCACCGAGGGCTCTCGCCGGACGTATGGTGTCAGTGTGCGGGCAGAGGATCTCGACGAGAAGTTCCCGGTCGTAAATATCGATTCAGATGCGCTTGATGCGGTCCGTTTGCTTGCGGAGCACCGACTGAACGGGCTCGTGGTCGTCACCGACACGTCCGAGACCCCATACGCCGTGCTGCCGGCCTCCCAGGTCGTCCGATTCATCGTGCCCGGCTATGTGCAAGACGATCCCGGCCTGGCCAGCGTCTTGACCGAGTCGATGGCCGACCACGCCGCAGAGAAGCTCAGTGGCAAGACGATCCGCGATGTGCTGCCAAAGCAACGCCAACACATACCTGTGGCCGACGGCGACGACACCATCATCGAAGTGGCCGAGGTCATGGCGCGTCTCCGAAGTCCGCTGGTCGCCGTGGTCAAAGACGGCAGGTTGCACGGGGTGATCACCGCATCACGCCTGCTGTCCGCGGCGCTGAACGATTCATCGGAGATTCGGTAGGGCGAGCCGGCAACGGGCGGCGAGCTGACCGCCCCACGCGCTGATTGCGGCGATCTGCCGGATCCACTGACGTACGCGTTTACTTAGCCTTCGCCCAATCTTCAGTCGACCGTTAGCCGACGAGCCTAAAGAGTAACTACGCGAGGTACTTTCGAGCGAAGGCCGCCGGTCAGCGCGTCAACAGCGCGATGCACTCGGTGTGATGGGTCAGCGGGAACGAGTCGAACACCGAAATCTCGTTGACCGCATAGCCGTGCTGCAAATACAGGCCGATATCGCGCGCGAACGACGCCGCCTCGCAACCGATGTGCACCACCCGCGGGACTTTGGCGGCGGCCAGCAGATCGATTACGTCGCGTCCCGCGCCGGCACGCGGCGGATCGAGCACGGCCACATCGGCACCGCGGCGTTCACCGGCCAGTGCCCGCCGCACCGAATCGGTGAGCACACTGACCTGCGGGATATCGGCCAACGTGGCTCGCGCCGCCCGCGACGCCGCCCGCGAGCTATCGACGCTCAGCACCCGTCCGGACTCCCCCACCGCATCAGCGAGCACCGCGGCGAAAACCCCTACGCCACCGTAGAGATCCCAGGCTGTCATGCCTGGGCCCGGTTGAGCCCAGTCGCTGACCAGTTCGCTGTACGTCCGTGCCGCGTCGCGGTGGGCCTGCCAGAAGGCCGTCACCGGTACCTGCCAGCTGTACCGACCCGCCCGCTGTACGCCTTCGTAGTTGCCCTCCACCACTTCGGTCGAGGTTCGTCGGCCCTGTCGCGCCGTGCGGACCACATGCCGCTGACCGTCGTCATCGATGACGATGTGCAGTTGCGCGCCGGGCGGCCATTCGGTGGAACCGACACCGTCGGTCATCCCGGCCGGCAGCTGACCGCAATCGAGATCGGCGACCAGCTCATCGCTGCGGTAGCGGTGAAATCCGGCACGCCCGTCAGCGCCGATGTCGAGCCGCACCCGGGTTCGCCAACCGGTCGGGCCTACTGGTGAAAGCGGTTCGACGCTCCCATGCCAGTGGTAATTGCCAAGACGGCCAAGCTGATTGGACACGACTTCGGCTTTGAGCACCCGCGCCGCGGCCGGCTCGACGAAAGCCAGATCGCAACACCCGGCGCCGTCCACCCCCGCGATCGCGCATAGTGACGTCCTACGGTCGTCTGACGCCTCGATCACCTCGACGGCCTCGGCGTGCCAATAGGAACCCCGGTCTGCGGTGACCCGCACCCGCACCCGCTCGCCGGGCAATGCGTAGCGCACGAACACCACACGACCGTCGTGACGTGCCACGCAGCTGCCCCCGTTGGCCGGCGCCCCGACCGTCAACGTCAATTCCCTCAGCGCGGGTGACAGCCCCGCAGTGAACTCAGGTGTCAATCGAAAATCCCCCGACGAGCATCGCCGGGAGCCGCGTGCGGATGCATCGCCTTGAGCCGCTCCGACGAATTAAGTTGCCAAGGGACCGATGTCACCATCACCCCCGGCATGAACAGCAAGCGGCCCTTCAGCCGCAGCGCGCTTTGATTGTGCAGCAGGTGCTCCCACCAATGGCCCACGACATACTCCGGCAGGAAGACCGTCACCACGCTGCGCGGCGATTCCTTGCTTACGCGTTTGACGTAATCCAGTATCGGGCGCGTGATTTCGCGGTACGGCGAAGCGATGACCTTCAGCGGCACGCTGATATCGCTGTCTTCCCATCTGCGGACTAGCGCACGGGTTTCCGCGTCGTCGACGCTCACCGTGACGGCCTCCAGCGCATCGGGCCGCGTCGCGCGCGCATAGGCCAGCGCGCGCAGTGTCGGTAGATGCAACTTCGACACCAGCACCACGGCGTGGTTGCGGCTGGGCAACACAACCTCATTTTTGTCGGTGGCCTGTTGCTCCAGTTCCCGGGTGACGGTGTCGTAATGCTTGCGGATCATCTTCATCACCACGAAAAGTAACGTCATGGCGACAACAGCGATCCACGCTCCGGCAAGGAACTTGGTGATCAATACGACGAACAGCACCGCGCCGGTGGCCACGAACCCGATGGTGTTGACCGCCCGGGAGCGCTGCATCGTCTGCCTCACGGCGGGATCGGTTTCATTGCGCAGCAGCCGAGTCCAGTGTCGGACCATGCCGATTTGGCTCAGCGTGAACGAAATGAACACCCCGACGATGTACAGCTGAATCAGCGCGGTGACCTCCGCCCGGAAAGCGATGATCGCCGCGAGGGCCGCGACCGCCAGGAACACGATGCCGTTGGAGAAGGCCAGCCGGTCCCCGCGAGTGTGCAGTTGGCGGGGAAGATAACTGTCCTGGGCCAGTACCGAGCCCAGTACCGGAAACCCGTTGAACGCCGTGTTGGCCGCCAGCACCAGGATGAGCGCGGTCACCACGGCGATCAGCAGGAACCCGATCTGGAAGTTGCCGAAGACCGCGTGCGCGATCTGAGTGACGAGAGTCTTCTGTTGATAGTCGCGCGGGATGCCGGCCAGTTGCGTGGCGGGATCGTCGACGATCTGGACCCCGGTCTCCTTGGCCAGCAAGATGATGCCCATCAACAGGCTCACCGCGATCGTGCCCAGCAGTAGCAGCGTCGTTGCCGCGTTGCGCGACTTAGGTTTTCGAAATGCCGGCACCCCGTTGCTGATCGCCTCCACACCGGTGAGCGCCGCGCAGCCCGATGAGAACGACCGCGCGACCAGGAACACCAACGCGAAGCCTGTGATCTCGCTGCGCTCGGCATGCATCACGAAGCCGGCGGACTCGGCCCGTAGCGGCTCGCCCAGCACGTAAATCTGGAACAACCCCCAGCCGAGCATGGCGGCTACGCCGACGATGAACGCATAGGTGGGGACGGCGAAGGCCACCCCGGATTCGCGCACACCGCGCAGGTTCAGCGCCATCACCAGCAGGATCGCGCTCACGCAGAACAGCACCTTGTGGTCGGCGACGAACGGGACGGCGGACCCGATGTTCGACATGGCCGATGCCGTCGAAACAGCCACCGTGAGAACATAATCCACCATCAGAGCACTTGCCACCGTGAGGCCGGCATTGGGACCCAGGTTGGTGGTGACCACCTCGTAGTCGCCGCCGCCGGAGGGGTAGGCATGCACGTTCTGCCGGTAGCTGGCCACCACGACCAGCATCACCGCGGCCACCGCCAGCCCGATCCACGGTGCCAACGAGTACGCCGCCAAACCGGCCACCGAGAGCATCAGGAAGACCTCCTCGGGGGCGTAAGCCACCGAGGACAATGCATCGGAGGCGAACACCGGCAAGGCGATCCGCTTGGGCAGCAGAGTGTGGCTCAGCCGATCGCTGCGAAACGGCCGGCCCAAAACCAGCCGACGCGCCGCAGTCGAAAGTTTGGACACGAGAGCCAAGAGTAAGCGCACCCGGGACTGCCGGTACGGTTCTCTTGACAGCGGTGGGGCCTGACAAGTAACACGCGCGCCGAGAGGACCCGCAAGTGCGAGTGGTTGTGATGGGGTGCGGTCGGGTGGGGTCGTCGGTGGCCGACGGGTTGTCTCGGCTCGGCCACCACGTGGCGGTCATCGACAGTGACAGCAAGGCGTTTGGTCGGCTGAGCCCGGACTTCTCCGGTGAGCGTGTGCACGGTGTCGGATTCGACCGAGACGTGCTGCTCAGGTCCGGTATCGAGGAGGCCGATGCGTTCGCCGCGGTGTCATCCGGCGATAACTCGAACATTATTTCAGCCCGGCTGGCTCGGGAAATCTTCCGTGTGCCGCGGGTTGTGGCGCGCATCTACGACGCCAAACGTGCCCAGGTTTATGAACGCCTGGGCATTCCCACGATCGCCACCGTGCCGTGGACGACCGATCGGTTGCTCAACGCGCTCACCCGGGATACCGAGACCACCAAGTGGCGGGACCCGACCGGGACCGTCGCCGTGGCCGAGGTCGCGCTGCACGAGGACTGGGTGGGCCGCCGGGCCACCGATCTGGAGACGGCCACCGGCGCAAGAGTGGCGTTCTTGATTCGATTCGGTACCGGCGTGCTACCCGAGCCGAAGACGGTCATCCAGGCCGGCGATCAGGTCTATGTCGCCGCCATATCAGGCCGTGTAGCTGAGGCATTGGCGATCGCGGCATTGCCTCCCGGAGAGGACCTTTAGCCGATGAAACGCGCCGACGACGATAAAGACCCCCTAGCCGGGATTGTGGAGTGGCGGTCATGAAGGTAGCTGTCGCCGGAGCCGGGGCGGTCGGCCGCTCGGTCACCCGCGAACTCCTGGACAACGGTCACGACGTGTCACTGATCGACCGCAACCCCGAGCACATCGACGTCGACGCCATCAAGGGCGCGCGCTGGCAACTCGGCGACGCCTGCGAGATGAGCGTGCTGCAGTCGATACGCCTGGAGGAATTCGACGTCGTGGTGGCCGCCACCGGCGACGACAAGGCGAACGTGGTGCTCAGCTTGCTGGCCAAGACGGAGTTCGCAGTGCCCCGCGTGGTGGCCCGGGTCAACGATCCCCGCAACGAATGGCTGTTCACCGACGCCTGGGGCGTCGATGTGGCGGTGTCCACCCCGCGGATGTTGTGTTCTTTGATCGAGGAGGCCGTCGCGGTCGGAGACCTGGTGCGGCTGATGGAGTTCCGGAACGGTCAGGCCAACCTGCTCGAGATCACGCTGCCTGACGACACGCCGTGGGGCGGCAAGGCGGTGCGGAAGTTACAGCTGCCGCGGGATGCCGCGCTGGTGACAATCCTGCGTGGGACCAGGGTCATCGTGCCGCAGGACGACGAGCCGCTGGAGGGTGGCGACGAGCTGCTGTTTGTGGCGGTCACCGAGGTGGAGGAAGAGCTGCGCCAGCTGTTGTTGCCGCTGCAGTAACGGTGCTGGTCGCCTCCAGAGCGCGCTGCGCCACCCTGATCGCCAGGTAGGTCACCAACGCCGCCGCCGCGGTCAGCGGCCACCCCATCGCGATCCGTGCCACCACGAGCCAGCCCGTGTGGTCGGAGTCGTAGAGCACTCGCTGCACTACGAAGCGTGCGCCGAAGACCAGCACCCAGGTGAGCGTGGCGATATCGAAGGCGTAGACCGCGCGGCGGACGTCGCGCCAGGCCCGATCGTGCCCGCCCAGCCAGCTCCAGATGTAGCCGACAACTGGCCGGCGGATCAGGATGGAGACCGCGAATACCGCCGCCCACAACAGCGACGTCCAGATGCCCAGCAGAAAGTAACCTTTGGACTGCCCCAGCATGTACGCGATCAGCGCGCAGACCACGACGCCGATGAGTCCCGACACCGCCGGCTGCACGGACTCGCGCCGGATCAGCCGCCACAGCAGGATGAGCGTGGCGATGCCGAGGGCGGCGCCGACCGCCGCCGCCAAGCCAAGCAGCCTCGAGGTGCCGACGAAGACCAGCACCGGCAGCGAGGAATAGATCATCCCGGACACGCCGCCCAGCTGTGCCATCACCCGCTCGGCCGGGGTGGGCTGTGCAGCCTCGGACCGCCCTTCGCTCTCGGCTGCCGGCGTCATGTCACTGGCGTCTGTTGCACCGTTCACTCGGCGCTTCACCGCTGAATTTCGTAGTGCGGGTTGTAAATCGCTTTGGTGCCGTTTTCCAGCCTGCCGAGCCGGCCCTGGACTCGCAGCGTGCGGCCCGAGTCGATGCCGGGAATCCTGCGTTGCCCCAACCACACCAGCGTCACGGTGTCGGTGCCGTCGAACAGCTCGGCGCGCACCCCGCCGGGGCAACCCTTGGCGTTGGTGTCCACGCAGCGCAGCGTTCCGACCATGGTGACCTCCTGGCCTCGCTCACAGTCGATGGCTCGCTGCGCCCCGGTATTGACTGCCTCGTCGGACAATTCCTCGACGTCGCGCTGCTCGGGGTCCTCCGTCAACCGACGAGTCAGCCGGCGCAGATAACCTTTCGCCGCCATGACAACTCCTGACCGTCCTGTAAATCCACCTTGCACCGGTGGAAGTCGATCCTCTCACGCCAACGGAAACCGTAGACCCGTTAGTTCCCGTGCCTTTTGCGGATAGCCGGATAGCGCCCGGGCAGTATCTAGGGGTGGCTATGAACCTGGGCGGGGCGACGGTCGTGATGCTGCCGGGCACGGGGTCCGACAACGACTACGTCACTCGGGCATTCTCGGGGCCGCTACACGATGCCGGCGCGGGGATTCTGGCCCCGCCACCGCAGCCACGCCACTTGATCGCCGGCTACCTGACGGCTTTGGACGACGCGGCGCGCCGCGGTCCGATCGCGGTCGGCGGCGTTTCGATCGGGGCCGCGGTGGCCGCGGCCTGGGCGCTACAGCATCCCGATCGCGCGGTGGCAGTGTTGGCCGCGCTGCCGGCCTGGACCGGCCCGCCCGGCGATGCTCCCGCCGCCATTGCGGCCCGGCACTCCGCGGACCAGCTGCGGCACGACGGTTTGGCCGCAACGACCGCGCAGATGCAGGCGTCCAGCCCACCGTGGTTGGCCGAGGAGCTGACCCGGTCATGGCGCAGCCAGTGGCCGCATTTACCCGACGCCATGGAGGAAGCGGCGACCTACGTTGCTCCCACCCGCAAACAGCTGCAGCAGCTGGCGGTGCCGATGGGCGTTGCCGCCGCGACCGACGACCCGATACACCCGCTCGACGTCGGGCTGGAGTGGGCGGCCGCGGCGCCGCACGCAGCGTTGCGCTCGGTGACGCTGGATCAGATCGGCGCCGATCCCGCGGCACTCGGCGCCGCGTGTCTGGCGGCGTTGGGCGACCTTTAGCCGCCGGTGGTGCTGCGCAACTGCTGCATCGCCGACCCGGCGGCGCTACGGCGCGCTGTCGGCGCTGGGGAGTCGGACGGCCCCTCTTCTTCCCCCCCAACGTTAGGGTCCGGCGGCGCGACCGCCTGACCCTCCGGCGCACCCTGCGCAGCGGCCTCGCGCAGCTGTGAGGCCATCGGCTCGGGCAGCTGCACCGGCAATGGCGTCCGAACCGGTAGAGGAGTGTCTCCACGACGAACCACGGTGTCTACCAACGCTTCCCGGGCTTCGTCGGTCAACGCATCGATGGTCTCGGCCGAGGCGTTCACGACGCAGCGAATCATCCAGCGGTAGCCGTCGACCCCGATGAACCGCACCACGCCGGTCGCGGTGCCAACCACCTCCCGGCCCCACTGACCGTCCTGGATGCTCACCGCGGCCCCGTCCTTACGCAGCGAGTCGGCCAGCTCGCTGGCCACCTCGCGCCACAAACCGCCGGTCTTGGGCGCCGCGTAGGCAGCGACGGTGAAGCGACCGTTGGGTGTCACCACCCATACCGCGCTGGGGATGCCCGTCTCGGTCAGCTCGACTTGCAGCTGGGCCGAGGCCGGCATCGGCAGCAGCACCGAACCGAGATCGAGGCGACCCTCCTCAGCGGCCGCGGCGTCGTCAAAATCCTCGATGTCGAACGGCCCCTCCGAGTCGTCGGCGACCGCGTTCCCGACCGACCTTGCCGATTCCGGGGGTGCGGCGGCGACCTCCGGGACTTCCGGAACTTGCCGGACTTCCGATTCGTCGGCCGGCTCGTCTTTGGATTTGCGTCTACCGAATGCCATTACCTCGTCGCTTCGCTCTGCATCGTCGCCGGCGCGGCCATCACGCCGCTCCTCCTCATCGCTTCGCTCTGCATCGTCGCCGGCGCGGCCATCACGCCGCTCCTCCTCATCGCTTCGCTCTGCATCGTCGCCGGCGCGGTCACAGACTCGCGTGTCCGCCGGAGGAGCCGTGGCCACCCTCGCCACGGGAAGTATCGGCCAGCCCGGCCTCGTCGAATGACGACACTTCGACCAAGTCAACCAGCTCGACGCGCTGTACCAACAACTGGGCGATACGGTCGCCGCGATGCACGACGATCGGCACCTCGGGATCGAGATTGATCAAGGCGACCTTGATCTCACCGCGGTAGCCGGCATCGATGGTGCCCGGGCTGTTGACGATCGAAAGCCCTGCCCGCGCAGCTAATCCAGAGCGCGGGTGCACCAAGCCGACCATTCCGAATGGAATGGCAACCGCGATCCCGGTCCGCACCAACGCCCGGTGGCCGGGCGCGAGCTCGACGTCTTCGGCGCTGTAGAGATCGACGCCGGCGTCGCCGGCGTGGGCCCGGGTGGGCAGCGGAAGCCCCGGGTCGAGACGAACAACCGCCAGACTGGTCGACACGGGGCCACAGATTACCCTTGACCGAGTGTCAGGTACGCGAGTCGCGCCGCAAAGCGTCCGGTATCGCGAGCGTTTGTGGGTGCCATGGTGGTGGTGGCCACTGGGTTTCGCGCCGGCGGCACTGATCGCATTGGAAGTCAACCAGGGCGTGCCCAGCATCCCGCGGTGGCTGCCGTTCGCGCTGCTGTTCGTGGTGGCGACCGGAGCGCTGCTCTGGCTGGGCCGCATCGAAATCCGGGTCATTGCCGGCGACGGCGGAGTCGAACTGTGGGCCGGCGAGGCACATCTGCCCGTCACCGTGATCGCCCGATCCGCTGACATCCCGCGGTCGGCCAAATCCGCGGCGCTGGGACGTCAACTCGACCCTGCGGCTTACGTGGTGCACCGGGCCTGGGTCGGACCCATGGTGCTGCTCGTTCTGGACGACGTCGACGACCCGACGCCATACTGGCTGGTGAGCTGCCGCCACCCGGAGCGGGTGCTGTCGGCATTGCGCAGCTAACCGATCAGGCCGCGCAGTCGGTACAGATCATCACGCCGTTTTTCTCGCTGGCCAGCCGACTGCGGTGTTGCACCAGAAAGCAGCTCGAACAAGTGAACTCGTCGGCCTGCTTGGGAATCACGCGGACCGACAGCTCTTCGCCGGATAGATCGGCACCGGGCAGCTCGAAAGATTCGGCGGACTCTGATTCATCGACGTCAACCACCGCCGAAGCCGCTTCGTTTCGCCGTGCTTTGAGCTCCTCTAGGGAATCCTCGGAAACGTCGTCGGTCTCGGTACGCCGTGGGGCGTCGTAATCGGTAGGCATCATCATGTCCCCTCGTAACCTCAAGCAAAGCTTTGTACCAGCGTCGAACGCATCCACCAAACGATTCGTGCCCATAGACCGGGGTGTTGTAGTGTGATTTACGTCACACTAGGTAATTAACCGCGCTACCTCGCCTTAAACATCGCGTTTAGAGTGCGTACGTGGTCGCGCAAATTACCGAAGGCACCGCCTTCGACAAGCACGGTCGACCCTTTCGCCGCCGCAACATCCGACCCGCGATCGTCCTACTGGTCGTGCTGCTGGTCGCGAGCGCGGTGGTGTGGACGATCGCGCTCACCCGTCCGCCCGAGATCCATGAGGCCGCGGCCTGCAACCCGCCGCCGCCGACGGATCCAGGGCAGCCGCACCTGGGTACACCGGTGTCACGCAGCACGATGGTCAATGTCGCACCGGCAAAACTCGCTGACGCCAAAATCCGCGTCTTGAACGCCAGCGGACGCGGCGGTCAGGCCGCCGACATCGCCGGTGCAATGAAAGACCTGGGTTTCGCGCAGCCGATCGCGGCCAACGATCCGATCTATGCCCACGCCAAACTGAACTGCCAGGGCCAGATCCGTTTCGGCGATGCAGGTCAGGCCGGGGCCGCGGCGGTGTGGCTGGTGGCCCCGTGCACCGAGTTGTACCGCGACGACCGCACCGACGATTCCGTTGACCTGGTTCTGGGCACCGACTTCAGCGCGCTGGCGCACAGCGACGATATCGACGCGGTGCTCGCCGGCCTGCGGCCGGGCAACGCTGAGCCGGCCGATCCGGCGCTGCTGGCGAAGATCCACGCGGGCATCTGCTGACCGCCGGGTCGATCGCTCACCCCGGAATCGGAGCCAGCCCGTCGAATCGCTCCAGGACCGCAAGTAACTCATCGGCGATTCCCGGCGCCGCGGCGACCACCAGCGCGGCGGTGCTGTCCGGGTCCCCCGGCTCGGGCACCACCACCCGGGCACCCGCCTCGGCAGCGATCAGCGCGCCGGCCGCACGGTCCCAGACATGCAGGCCGTGTTCGTAGTACGCATCCAGTCGGCCCGCCGCGACCATGCACAAATCCATTGCGGCAGAGCCAATCCGACGCACATCGCGGACGACCGGCAGGATCTTGGCCACCAGGTCCGCCTGCGCCGTACGGCGTCGCCTGGAGTACGCGAATCCGGTGCCCAGTAACGCCATCGACAAATCGTCGACGGCGGTGCACCGCAGCGGGTGGATGCCTTGTTCGTCGATAACGTGTGCGCCCTGTCCGGCCGCGGCCGAGTACACCCGCCCGCCCATGACGTCGGCGACCGCGCCGGCCACCGACACACCGTCGACCTGCGCTGCCACCGACACCGCGTAGGCGGGGATGCCGTAAACGAAATTCACCGTGCCATCGATCGGGTCGAGCACCCAGGTGACCGTGCCGGCACCGCCGCCTGCCGGATCGGCGGGTCCGCCGATTTCTTCGCCCAGCACCGGGTCACCGGATCGCAGCTGCGCCAACCGATCACGCAGAAACCGTTCGGTCTCCGTGTCGACGATGGTCACCGGGTCGGTCGGGGTCGTCTTTGTCCGCACCGCAGCGTTGCTCCCGGCGCGCGCGTCGGGGCCGAACACCTCGTCACGACGGCGCCGGACGAACGCGGCCGCTTCCCCGGCCAACGCCTCGGCCACCGAACGCAGGTGTGCCGGTTGGTTCTCTAGCGTGCTCACCGGTCCATCGCATCACAGTTGACGCCGGGCCACTCCGCTGGCGGTTCGGCACTGGCCGCGAAACAGGCCAGCCGACCGCTCATCCACGCATTAGGGTCAGATTGTCCGAATCGCCCCGGGCGTCCCGGCCCGCGTCGTCGTCGCACTAGGGTGTGGGCGGACACCCCGTCGCGTCGAGGAGATTCGATGACCGCTACCGACTCGAGCACCGACTCGCCCGGGACCGGTGTGCCCGGCACGCCGCGCCAGAGTTTCGGTGTCGACGTCGGCGGTAGCGGCGTCAAGGGCGGAATCGTCGACTTGGATACCGGCCAGCTGGTCGGCGACCGGTTCAAGCTGCCGACACCCAAGCCGGCCACGCCGTCGGCAGTCGCGAAGACCATCGCCGCCGTGGTCAACGAGTTCAACTGGACCGGCCCGCTCGGGGTGACCTATCCGGGGGTCGTCACGAACGGGACTGTCCGGACCGCGGCCAACGTGGACAAAGCATGGATCGGGACCGACGCCCGCAACGTCATCAGCTCGGAGTTGGACGGCCAGGAAATCGTGGTCCTCAACGACGCCGACGCGGCCGGACTGGCAGAAGAGCGCTATGGGGCGGGCAAAGACACCACCGGCGTGGTTGTGGTGCTCACATTCGGAACCGGGATCGGGTCAGCGGTCATTCACAACGGGATTTTGCTGCCCAATACCGAGTTCGGGCACCTCGAGGTCGACGGCAAAGAAGCCGAACACCGCGCCGCGTCATCGGTCAGGGACACCCAGGGTTTGAGCTACGAAAAATGGGCGAAGCAGGTGACAAAGGTGCTGGTCGCCATCGAGAACGCGATGTGGCCCGAACTATTTATCGCCGGCGGCGGGATTAGCCGCAAAGCCGAAAAATGGGTGCCTCTGCTAGAGAACCGCACTCCGGTGGTCGCCGCCGCCCTGCAGAACACCGCGGGAATCGTCGGCGCGGCGATGGCGGCGGCCAGCGACGTGACGCGCTGAATTTAGGCGCTGCGGCCGGGGGATTGCCGCGCTGTCGTTACAATGGTCATCGGCAGCCGCCCGACCGAGAGCGGCGAATATCCGGACTGATAGTGGACGCCGACATTCGACATAGCCGATATTTTCCGGTTGAGCATGCCTAGAGCACCGGAAGTGAGTCCTACCGAAGGGGTTTACGTGGCAGCGACCAAAGCACGACCGGCAACCGAGGAGCCGGTGAAGCGCACGGCCGCCAAGTCCCCCGCCACTGCCGTGGCAAAAGGATCGGCAGCCAAGTCCGCCAACGGCTCCACCACCACAAGACGGGCCACCAAGACGGCGACCAAGGCACCGGCAAAGACGGCGACGCGTGCCGGTAACGCACCGGCGAAGTCCGCCAAGGCCGGTACCGACGCCGCAACCAAGGCGCACAGTTCGACCAAGGGCGCTGCCGCCAAGTCGGAGCCGGTCCGCGGTCGCGCGAAGAAAGCAACGTCGTCTGACGATGCCCCCAACGACGTCGAGGTCGTGGCCGATGAGCTTGAGGTCGAGGAAATCGACGAACTCGACGGCGAGCCGGACATCGAAGGTGAGCCCGTCGAGGAAATCGACCTCGAGACCGAAGACCTGACCCTCGACGACCTCGAGGATGAGCCGGCCGTCGACGCAGAGGCCGACCAGGCCGAGGGCACCGAGGCCAGTTCGAAGAAAGTCGTCGTCGCGGGGCCAGTCGAGGACGAGGAGATCCTCGAGCCGAGCGAAAAAGACAAAGCTTCAGGCGATTTCGTCTGGGATGAGGACGAGTCTGAGGCGTTGCGTCAAGCCCGCAAAGACGCCGAACTCACCGCATCGGCGGACTCGGTTCGCGCCTATCTCAAGCAGATCGGCAAGGTGGCGCTGCTCAACGCCGAAGAGGAAGTCGAGCTGGCCAAGCGGATCGAGGCCGGCCTCTACGCGACGCAGAAGATGACCGAGTTCGCCGAGGCGGGCGAGAAACTGCCGGCCGCCCAGCGCCGCGACATGGCGTGGATCTGCCGCGACGGCGACCGCGCCAAAAACCATCTGCTGGAAGCCAACCTGCGACTCGTCGTCTCGCTGGCCAAGCGGTATACCGGCCGCGGGATGGCCTTCCTCGACCTGATCCAGGAAGGCAACCTGGGTCTGATCCGCGCGGTCGAAAAGTTCGACTACACCAAGGGTTACAAGTTCTCCACGTATGCGACCTGGTGGATCCGCCAGGCGATCACCCGCGCGATGGCCGACCAGGCCCG
>Ga0210390_10001414_pt1 | contig 23079 bp, 19 predicted proteins | sample IncBWH11OmetaG_FD_161050 | JGI IMG/M metagenome (GOLD analysis project Ga0210390, IMG submission 161050) | Forest soil microbial communities from Barre Woods Harvard Forest LTER site, Petersham, Massachusetts, United States - Inc-BW-H-11-O ... | reverse complement strand
GCAGCCAACGCGCCGGAGGAAGCACCGAGAAATGTGCGACGCGTGAGCATGCTGGGCCTCCAAGATCGCAACCTAGAGTAACGCAATTAGATGCGGGCCAAAATAAGGATTGGCGTTGAATCTGGATGGCCTTTATGAAGCCACGAATTATTGGATCGTGCGTGAATCGTTTTCTTGCTTCAGGGCAGCGATCAGGTCGGCGATGGGGCGGGCGCCGAGGTCGCCTTTGCTGCGATGGCGGACGCTGACGGTACCGGCTTCGGCTTCTTTCGGGCCGACGACGAGCATGTAGGGAACCTTCTGGAGCTGAGCATCGCGGATTTTCGCGGGCAGCTTTTCGTTGCGATCGTCGAGGTGCACGCGGATGCCGTGGCTTTTCAGGGTTTCGAAGAGATGCTTCGCGTAATCGGCCACTTTTTCGCTGACAGGGCAGATTTCCACCTGCGTCGGCGCCAGCCAGAGGGGGAATGCGCCGGCGTAGTGTTCGATCAAGATGCCGAAGAAGCGTTCGACGGAGCCGAGTAACGCGCGGTGAACCATCAAGGGTTGGTGGCGAGCGCCATCTGCGCCGACAAATTCCAGTCCGAAGCGCGCGGGAAGATTGAAGTCGAATTGCACGGTGGTGAGCTGCCAGGGCCGGCCGATGGCGTCAATGAGCTTGACGTCGATTTTGGGGCCGTAGAAGGCGGCTTCCCCTTCCATCTTTTTGTACGGAATCTTTAAGCGTGACATGGTGCTGGCCAAGGCGGCTGTGGCGCGGTGCCAGTCTTCGGGCTTACCGGCATAGTTTTCGGGATGCTTGGCGTCCCAGTCCGAAAGCTCGACCTCGAAATTCTCGAAGCCGAAATTTTTCATGACGGCGAAGGCGAAGTCGATGCAGGCTTCCACTTCGGCTTCGATCTGATCCGGGGTGCAGAAGATGTGCGCGTCGTCCTGAGTGAAGCCACGGACGCGAAGAAGACCGTGAAGCACGCCGCTGCGCTCATAGCGATAAACGGTGCCGAGTTCCGCGAGACGAACGGGTAGATCGCGATAGCTACGCAGCTTGGATTTGTAAATCAGGATATGCCCGGGGCAGTTCATGGGCTTCAGCTGATAATCGGCTTTCTCTACTTCCACGGCGCCAAACATATTTTCCTTGTAGAAATTGGCATGGCCGGAGGTTTTCCAAAGGTCGAAACGCATGATGTGGGGAGTGAAGACCAGATCGTAGCCGCGCTTCAGCAGTTCTTCGCGCAGCCAATTCTCGATCAGGGTGCGAATTAAGCCGCCTTTGGGATGCCAGAAAATCAAGCCCGGGCCGGCATCTTCCTGGATGCTGAAAAGCTCCAGTTCGGTGCCAAGTTTGCGATGATCGCGTCGCTTTGCTTCTTCCAGGCGATGGAGATATTGGTCCAAATCCTTCTGGTTGAAAAATGCTGCGGCGTAGATGCGCTGAAGCTGCGCGTTTCCCTCCTGGCCTTTCCAATAGGCTCCGGCAACGCTCATGAGTTTGAACGCCTGAATGCGCTTGGTGGAAGGGATATGGGGGCCGCGGCAAAAATCGATGAATTTTCCGGTGGTGTAGAAGGAAACCATGGGCTCATCGGCTTTTTCTTCGATGAGCTCGCATTTGAAAACCTGGTTGGAGTCCTTGTACAGCTTCAGGGCTTCGTCTTTTGGCAGAAGCTTGCGCTCGTTGGGAAGATCCTTGGCGGCGAGCTCGTGCATTTTCTTTTCGATTTTTTCCAGATCTTCAGGGGTGAATGGTTCTTCCCGCAGGAATTCGTAGAAAAACCCGTTTTCCACGGGTGGCCCGATGCCCAGTTTCACGTTCGGGTACAGCTCCATGACAGCAGCGGCCAAAAGATGCGCCGCGGAATGGCGAAAAACGTATAAGGAGTCCGGATCTTTTTCTGTGAGGATTTGGAGGGAGACGTCCTGATCGAGCGGGCGGCGAAGATCGTAAAGCAGGCTGCCATCTTCGGCGGGATCGACGGAATTGGAAAAGATGCCGGACCTTTCCTTTGTTCCGTTGCCGTTGCTGGCCCGCACCTTGGCGACCAAGGCGGCGTCGGCCAGGCGGGGAGAAATAGACTTGGCGATGTCCAGGGGAGTGGTCCCCTTCGGGAGGTCCTTTACGCTGCCATCGGGAAGAGTTACGCGAATCTGATCCATGGTCTGAAGTCCTGACGTGTACTTAATTCCTTAGAGTATAGGCGGGTGGAGAGATGGTCAAGGCGAGCTGAGGTCCTGATGAGAAGATGAGCCCTGCGAAAGCCGGGTCAAACCACGGTGACGCCTGGTAGATTTGCAAAATGACTGTCGGAGGTGATGAGTTGAGCGCCAATGCGTGTTGCTGTGGCATAGATAATGGCATCGGCCATGGGGAAGCCGGTGTGGAGGCTGGTTTTTGAACTCAACACGGCCAATTCTAGTGTGAGCGGTATCAGGCGGTCGTAGAAACCGAATGCCTGAGAAAGAAATTGATCAACGAGATCCGCTTGTTCACGGAGATCTTTTTGTATATCTCGTAGACCACGATGGAAGGAAGGAACAGAATCGCCTGAGATTCGAGAAATAAGGCGAAGCGGCCGGCCTTGGGAGCATTGCCAAGTACTCGACCCAACCAGGGGAATCGACAATGATCCGATCAGAGGCGCTCGGAATGGTCACGATCCTCGTCCCTCCATACCATTCCCTTGGCGACACCGCGTAGCTCTTTTATGGATCGTGGTCGCTGCAACCGCAAAGTTTTCTCGAAAAGAAAGATTTGCAACTCTCCGCCGGGCTTGAGTTCCAACTCTTCCCTGAGAGCTTTGGGAATTACGACCTGGAATTTTGGGGAAACTTTGACCTTTTGCATGTTATGCATTACCCGCACCTACGATCTTTCTATCGATGGCTGGATCGTATGTCAATATCGATCGATGATAGGGTCGTCTTACGAACGCCATTCCAATTTCCATGCCCAGAAACGGTACAATCTTTCGCTTACAGAATTCGCACGAGGGGTAATAAATGAGGGCGTTCCTTAGAAGCGCGATTGTGATCATTACGTTGTGCTTGTCGGGTCCTTTGTTCGCACGAACGCCGCAGAAGGTGAATCCGCCGGACGATCGGTATAAGGCGGACATTTTGGTGGTGGTCGCGCATCCGGATGATGAAGCGTTCTTCACGCCATATTTGGCGCGGGCGATTTATGACATGCACAAGCGCGTGGCGGTGATTTTCAGCACGCACGGGGGCAGTGGAGTGAACCGGTATACGCGGGAGCGCGGACCGGCGATGGCGAACGAGCGGGAGATTGAAGCGCGCAATGCCTGCGCCAAACTGAATATTTCGAATGTGTGGTTTCTGGACGGGAAGGACACGCCGTCGCAGAACTTGCTGGATTCTTTTTCCAACTGGAGCCATGGAGAAAATCTGGAGAGGCTTGTCGGTTTGATTCGACTGACCCGGCCCGAAGTGATCTTCACGCATTTTCCTGGGGTATTCATCGGGGAAAACCATGGAGACCATCAGGCTACTGGTGTGTTGGCCATCGAGGCGTTCGATTTTGCGGGCGATCCGCTGATATTTCCTTCACAACTTGCGGGACCGACGAGCCACTACGAGTCTTACCTCTCCAATCTGCAACCGTGGCAGGCCAAGAAGATTTATTTCGGAAGCGACGCCAGTGACAACAAACAGTTTGACGGCACTGGCCCGGCCTATTCGATCCGAGAAATTTCGCCTTCGCAGAAAAAGCCGTACTGGCGGCTGGCCATAGATTCCGCGATGGCGCACCGCACGCAGTTTCCGGACGATATCGCGCGGCTTTCGAAGATGAGCGACGCCGAACTGGAAAAGATGATGAGCGACCCGAATTCCGCCTGGTGGTCGGAGCCGCTAACGCTGATTTTCGGGAAGTCCGTGGTGGGCGGGAAACCAACCGACGATGTTTTCGCGAACGTCGAACAAAAACCCCTGCAGGAAGCGCTGTTCCATAGCGGCGCGCTTACAGCAGTAGAGGAAACGGGTCAGCTACCGCGAATGGAACTGGGCGGTCCGTGGAAATTCTATGCGGAATTTTGTCCGGCGCACAATCTGGTTCAACTGCCGCACGCAAAAGTCCCGGAAATTGGCGTGAAGGCGGGGACCACGCTGGTTATTCCCTTCGTTGTGCTTCACGACCCAGCAAAGACCTTGGCGCTAAATGTGAACGTGAAACTACCGGGCGGATGGAGATTGTCGCATGGCGGAGGACGATTCGAGCTTCCTGCGGAAGCATCTACATCGCTTGAAATTCTGATTGATACGCCTGTTTTGTCCGCGGATGAGTTGAACAAGGCCACGCCACAGGACGTGACCGTCCATGCCGAGGCAGAAGGAAAACCGGCGGACGATGTGAACTTGCGCGTGCTTTTAAAGGCCAACGCGCTGCCGGAATAAAACCGCTCTATTTTTTCGGCCGCGCCGCTTCCAGTTGCTCCCATACCGCATCAGGCAGCATCGCCAGATCGTTAAACTCACCGGCGCCGCGCAGCCACTGGCCGCCGTCGATCACCACACATTCGCCGTTGATGTATTCCGCCATATCGCTAAGGAGAAACGCAGCGAGGTTGGTCAGCTCTTCATGCTTACCGAAGCGCTTCATGGGGTGTTTGTTAATGGCATGCTCTTCGAACTGCTTTGTGGGCATCAGGCGGGACCACGCGCCTTCGGTCGGAAACGGGCCAGGCGCAATGGCGTTCACACGGATGTGATATTTGGCCCACTCCACGGCTAGCGAAGTGGTCATCGCCAGGACGCCAGCCTTGGCGCACGCCGAAGGCACAACGTACCCTGAGCCCGAATTCGAGGAGGCGTACGTGGTGGTGATGTTCAGGATATTGCCGCCGAGCTTTTTAGCGATGCGCCGTTTGGCAAAGGCCTGGGTGCAATGAAACGTGCCGTTCAGCACAATTCCGACGACGGAGTTAAACGCGTTAGGCGAGAGTTTTTCGGTGCGGGCCATGAAATTTCCCGCTGCATTGTTGACCAGCGAATCAATTTCGCCGAACTGCTCTTCCGCGGCAGCGAATGCAGCATCAACGAGCGCGTATTCCCGCACGTCACAGGTGGAAAACGCCGCGGCACCGCCCAGGCGGTGAATTTCCGCGCAGGTTTCTTTCAGCGGTTCCTCGCGGCGCCCGATGAGGAACACACGTGCACCGAGTTTGGAGAACGCGATAGCCATGGAACGGCCGAGGCCACTGCCGCCTCCGCTAAGAAATATGGCGCGGGCCTTCAGCAGATCGGATGAAAACATCGGACCTCCTTATGTGACATGGGAAGCAGCATTGTAACAGGGACAATCCAGGCGCCGCGGCGGACCACCGCGTGCCTTCGGGACGGGGCAAGCTGAAAGACGAGGGCAGGATAGGGACCTGGACCTACCCCGCCCTGGGCGGCAGCGGCGAACCGCTTACCGCAATCACGGTGTGGAGAAATGTTTCGCTGGCTGCCTGCATTGCAGCCTTAATCTTCGGGCGAGAAACCGAAGACACGCGCCTTACGGTAGCGCGGCGACAAGCGTCTCCACTGCGTGAATCAAATCCTTCCAGGCCATTTCCACGTCCTGCTGCGTACGGTCAATTTCTGTGTCCTCGGCCTCTTCTAGGGCCTGGATAGCGCGCTTGAACTGCGCGAAAGAAGTGCGGACGTACTCAAGCTCCCAGTAGTGTTCCAGCTTGACGTTTGCCTTTTGGCGGGCGAAACGGTTCTTCAACAGAGCCACGCGAGCGGCCACATCCTCAACCTCGCCCACGGTGCGCTCCAAATAAGCTTCCTTCATTTGCATGTTCTTGCCTCCACGAGCGACGACGCGTTCAAATCAGACAGCGGTTGGGCGGACGAATCAACGAGTGGGGAAGGGCAGGTGTCGCGCCAAACGTTGGATATTTGTAAGCAACGGGAAACACGTGAGATAAGGAGCTGACAAGCGGCCGTCAGTAGGCGTGCATGAGTGGAAAGACTCAGGTCAGACAGAAAAGCGTATGAGAATCGCGCAGTTGCGGGTTTGGGGAACGTCGGAAAAGGGCGAGAAATGACTGGCGAAGCCGATCAGTTGGCTGGGCTCAGGGTCGCCGGGATCGGACGGCCCATAGCTTTGGCATACTCCGAGTCGTAGACCTCGTTGCCCGGAAACTCTTCGGTCAATTCCTTGAGGTTTTTTTGCGCCAAGGCTTCGTTCTTTTCGCGCCGGGCAGAAAGGGCCAGAAGAATCTGGGCAAAGGGCTTGAGGTAGTGGCCATTGTCGGCCGTTTTCTGGACCTCAGACATGCCCAACTCCTTGTCTCCGTGGATACCGCCGAACCAAAGGACAAAACGGGCGGAGGAGGATAGTGATCCGATCACGTAATAGGCGACACCGGGGGCGACATAAGCGTCATAGGCGTCGGGGTGATCGCGAAGAAGCAACTCCGCGTTGGCATTGGCTTCCTTCAGGTGCTTTAGCGCGTCGTAATGCTTCCTCAGGAGCATGCTGTCCGCATCGGATTGCATGCCGGAGCAAAGCGTTAGCGCGTAGAGCGCCTCGGGACTGCGTGGATGACCCTTCAGAAGCTGGCTGGACAAAGTGCGCGCGTGGCCACAAGACTCCTGAAACTTCTTCATGCGATCGGGATTGGGCGCGCCCGTGATGCCACCGAGAAAGCGCTTGTCGTCCAGAAAATAATCGCTGGTCAAGACGTGCTGAAGAAAAAACTCTTCGAACAAGTAGGTGGCAGCGAGGGAGACTTGCCCGAATGGTTCCGTGGGGTTCTGGTCGGCCCAATTCTGGAAAACCTGGCGAGCCTCCGCGAACTTCTGCTGATAGAGGAGGCGGTAACCCTGTTCAAGTTCGGGAGTGGACGAAAACGCCGGGCCCTTGGGCTCGTCAGCGGCTGCACCTTGCAGGCAGAAACCGAGACCCATGAGAGTCGCCAATAGCGCGTGAGAAAGGAAACGCATCGTCCACCTGCCCTTAGAATAGTCCGGGAAGAAATCGCGGCTTCCCGTACATGGCCTCCCGGTAGTGCGCGTCGGAAAAAAGGACGCGCTCTTCGGTGTTGATTCGGCGGGACAAAACGAGAATGTGGGCGGCGGAACCTACGGCTGCGGTAATCCACGCGCAATGAATCAGCGGGAGCACCAGCATTTCTACAAAAACTGCAGCGTAATTCGGGTGGCGGACGTAACGGAATGGGCCGGAGGTGATTACTCCCATACCAGTGGAGTTCATCACTTCGACATTCCAATGCTCGCCAAGCGTGCGAATCACCCACCAGCGAATGACATTGGCGGCAAGAAAGATCGCGAAGCAAACGGCGGCGAGAATGGGATAAAAAGGCCGGCGGAGAAACACTACTTCGAGCGCGGCTCCGACCAGCACGCCTGTATGAAGCAGAACCATGGTGCGAAAAACGGGATCGACTACCTTGGAAGCCCCGCGAGCCACCATTTCTCGCTGGTGACGGCGAGAAATCTGGAGTTCGTAAATGCGTAAAAGCGCTACGACGAGCAGGAGACCGAGATAGGCTTTGACGCTTAATTCCATTGCAGCAACAAAAACTCCGCGCTGAAGCCCGGGCCGAAAGCGGCGGCTACGGCGTGCTCGCCCGACTTGAGGGGGCGCTTTTCGAGCCACTCCTGAAGAATAAAAAGAATCGTCGCGCTGGAAAGGTTGCCGACGTTGGCCAGAATATCCCAGGAAGGCTGGGTGTCGCACTTGCAAAGACCCAATTGCTGCTCGACATTTCCCAAAAGGCGCGCGCCGCCTGGATGAAGAATCCAGCCCTTAATGTCTTTGCGCTCTTTCCCGTTGCGCTCAAGGAATCCGTGTACGAGGCCCTTTATTTCCGCGCCGATCATCTCCGGAACGTCCTTGGCCAGCAGAATGTGGAAGCCCGAATCGCGAAGGTCGAAGCCCATGGCGCCGAGGGAATCCGGGAAAGTGTAAGTTTCCGTGACGAGCACGCGGGGGCCGGGTTTTTCTTTTCCAGTGACAACCACCGCGGCGGCTCCGTCTCCAAACAGAATGGAGGAGATCAGATTGGCCTGCGAAATGTCTTTCCGCTGGAAGGTTAGCGATGGCAGTTCCACGGCGATGATCAGCACGTTCGCTTGGGGATAGGACTTGATGTAGTCCGCGGCACGCGAGATCGCCATGGCGCCGGCGGCACAACCAAGTTCGGTGAACGGCATGCGCCGAACATCGGAGCGAAATCCCATCAGCTTGATCAGGTGCGCATCGAGGGAAGGGATCATGAAGCCGGTGCAGGAAACGGTGATGATCAGATCGATTTCGTCTGGCCGGAGACTAGCCTTCTCCAGGCACTTTTCGGCGGCTTCCTTGCCGAGCTTAATGGCGTGTTCGATGTATTCGTTGTTGGTTTTGCTCAGGGCACGCGGTTCAATCGTATAGTCGATCGGGAAAATAGCGTGGCGCTGGTGCACTTGGGCGTTGTCCACGATGGCCATCATCGCTTCCACGCGGCGGTCGGGGATCTCAAAGACCCGTCCCATGTAATATTTCACGTCATCGCGCGTGATAAGGTATGGGGGCAATGCAGTGGCAGACGCAGAGATCGTGGCAACTGCGGAATGCCCATTCGAAGAGACTTGATTCGACAAGTTCACATTCACCGTCCCCCACCCGGTATTCTTGACTTCTGAAATTGGTTCGACAGCCGAGAGTGAATTGCAACCCAGTAAGACGGAACCATTTAGTGACTTACTTTACATCAATTCGAGCTACAGGGGAAATGGCAAGGATCACCCCGGGGCTAAACTGTAATCATACGCTGAAAGAACAAGGAGGCAAAATGGCCGCCAGGCATAGGCCAGCGTTGCACTGGATTCTTTTTATGGGCTTGTTAGCGTGGGGTTTGGTCCTGTCGATGGCATTTGGGCAGGAGCGCCCCGCGCCATTGCTGGTGATGATTTCGGTGGACGGGATGCGGCCGGATTACGTAACGCAAGCGGCGGCTCACGGGGCGAAGGTGCCGAATCTTACGAGGTTCATGAAGGAAGGGGCTTACGCGGAGGGAGTGATCGGGGTGGTGCCGACGGTGACGTATCCCAGCCACACCACTCTGGTCACGGGAGTGTGGTCGGCGAAGCACGGGATCTGGGCGAACACGACATTTGACCCGCTGCAGAAAAATTATCAGGGCTGGTATTGGTACGCGGAAGACATACATGTGCCCACGCTGTGGGACGCGGCGGCGAAAGCGGGAAGAACTTCGGCAAGCATACAGTGGCCAGTGACGGTCGGCGCGAGCATTACCTGGGACATCCCGGAGATTTGGCGCGCGGGTACACCGGACGATGCGAAGCTGGTTCGCGCGCTGTCCACCAAGGGATTGCTGGAGGAAGCTGGAGCGGAGATCGGGCCATACCGAGGCGGCATTGACGCGACGCCGGAAGCAGACGAGGTACGCGGGAAATATGCCGCGTGGATTCTGGAAAAGAAGCATCCCGGCTTGCTGACACTGCATTTGATCGCGCTGGACCACATCGAGCATGAGACTGGGGCGTTCAGCGCGGAGTCGGTTGCGACTTTGGAACGGCTGGACGCGGTAATTGGCAAGGTGTGGGAAGCGGCGGAGCGAGTTGCACCGGGGCGCGCGATTGTGGCGGTGGTGTCTGACCACGGGTTTGCGAACTACGACCAGCAACTGAATTTATTTCCGGCATTCCGCGAGGCGGGATTATTTACGACGAATGACAAGGGCAGTATTACGGATTGGGCGGCTATGCCGTGGGAGACAGGTGGATCGGCGGCGATTGTGCTGAAGAATCCGCAAGACCAGGTGATGTTGGAACGAGTGCGGGATTTGCTGGCGAAATTGGCGGGGGATCCTGCGAACGGCATTGATCGCGTGCTGGATGCGGAGGAACTGCACAAACGGGGCGGCTATCCGAACGCGTCATTTTTTGTGAGCTTGAAACCGGGATGGCGGACGGGCGCGTCATTGACGGGGCCCGTGGTGACGAAGGTGAAGCCTGGGGGTACGCATGGACAATTGCCAGACGTGCCGGATTTGCACGCGTCGTTTTTCGAGGTTGGGCCGGGCCTGCCTGCGGGAAAAGATTTGGGACTGATTGATATGCGTGATGTGGCGCCGACGCTGGCGAAGGAAGCCGGATTGGAGTTGCCGTCCGCGGACGGTAAGGCCTTATTGAATTGAAGCAATTACTGATTAGCGGGTGGAGTCGTAGGCTGATAATTTTTCATTAGCTTCGCCTTCAATTTTGCAACACCGGCCGGCTTTGTTGACCCGTTGCGTTCTTTGGAACCCGCAAGGAGCAGCATTCCGTATCGTTATTATCTACTGCCGTCTCGAAATACTTTAGATCGTGTGGACTTCCCATTAAGAACACTGCGTCCTTCACCCTAGCGCGGCGAAATGCTACCAGTTCGCGGCCTACTCCTGGATCCCATTTGATATCCTTATCGGAAGTGAGACGAACCACGTTCTCAGAATAGCGCCAGGTTCCCTTATCGCGAATCCCCATTGGAGATACATCCGACCATTCCATGTAGATATACGTCCCGTCGGGTACAGGTACAGTTCGTCACCACTCAGCATCCCACCAATTCGCTTCACCATATCTGCGATGCTGTCAGTGGAAACCTCTTGGACGGGCAGCTTGGCGCGGATTCTGTCCAACGGATTTTGAGCCGGTGTGGCAACCGCAGCTTGAAGGAATAAAGTAGGAGCCCAAAGAGCCAACAGAGCGAGATGAGCTTGAGCCAAGACAAAGTAGACAACCGAACAATATCGATGTTTTAGCCGGCGGCTTCCTGGCTGGCGCGGATTTCCTGCCAGCGCCGGGGGCGCTTGTTGTATTGCAAAACTTTTTTGCGCAGGCGGATGGATTTGGGAGTGATTTCGACGAGTTCGTCGTCGGCAATAAATTCAATGGCTTGTTCCAGACTGAGCTGGCGATGAGGAATCAGGCGAATGGCTTCGTCAGCGGAGGAAGAGCGCATGTTGGTGAGCTTTTTCTCCTTAGTGACGTTCACTTCCATGTCCTGCTCGCGGGAATTTTCGCCGACGACCATGCCTTCGTAAACTTCGATCGTAGGGCCAATGAAAAGCTCGCCACGCTCCTGCAAGCCCCACAGCGCGTAAGCGGTGGTGACACCGGGGCGATCGGCGACCAGCGCGCCCGTGGGCCGCAGAGCCATTTCGCCGCCGTATGCCATCCAGCCATCGAAAATGGAGTGAATGAGAGCGGTGCCGCGGGTATCCGTGAGCAACTGGCTGCGCAGGCCGATCAGACCGCGCGAGGGAATCTTGAAATCGAGGCGCACGCGTCCAGAACCGTGATTGCTCATTTTCAGCATTTCGCCGCGACGGCTGCCGATGGTCTCCATAATGATGCCGATAAAGTTTTCCGGGATGTCGATGACCAGGCGCTCGACAGGCTCCAGCTTTTTTCCGTTTTCGTTGCGCACAACGATTTCAGGCTTGCCGACCATGAGCTCGAAACCTTCGCGACGCATGGTTTCAATGAGAATGGCGAGCTGCAGTTCGCCGCGGCCGAGCACGCGAAAGGATTCTGGAGTTTCCGTATCTTCCACGCGGATGGAAACGTTGGTGAGCAGTTCCTTGGCGAGGCGATCGCGGAGATCCCGGGAAGTTAGGTAATTTCCCTCGCGACCGCAGAGCGGGCCGGAATTGACGGAGAAAATCATGGCGAGCGTGGGCTCGTCGATGGTGAGCGGCTCCAGCGGCTCAGGATTTTCGAGCGAAGTGATGCTTTCGCCGATTTGGATTCCTTCGACGCCGGCGATGGCTACGATGTCTCCAGCCACAACGCTGTCGGCCTCATCGCGTTCAAGGCCGCGGAAGGTGTAAAGCTTGGTGATTTTCGTGGAGATGAGCTTTCCATCGAGCTTGCTGATGCCGACTTCCTCACCGCGATTGAGAGTGCCATTGAACACGCGGCAGATGGCGAGGCGTCCCAGAAAATCGGAATAGTCGAGGTTGGTGACCTGAAGCTGAAGGACGCCCGTGGGATCGCCCGTAGGACGCGGGATTTTGTTCACGATGGCTTCGAACAGGGGCAGCAGATCCTTGGAGTCGTCGCCCACTTTGCGATGGGCCACGCCGGCGCGGGCATTCGTGTAGACGATGGGGAAGTCGAGCTGATCTTCGGTGGCGTCCAGGTCGATGAAAAGGTCGTAGATTTCGTTCAAGACTTCTTCGGCGCGTGCGTCGGGGCGGTCGATCTTGTTCAGAACCACGACGGGTGGAAGCTTCGCGGCGAGGGCCTTTTGCAGCACGTAGCGGGTCTGGGGCAGCGGGCCTTCGCTGGCGTCAACGAGGAGCACGACGCCATCGACCATACGGAGGGCGCGCTCGACCTCACCGCCGAAATCGCTGTGGCCGGGAGTGTCCACGATATTGATTTTGGTGTCGTGGAAAAACAGGGCGGTATTCTTGGCGAGAATGGTGATGCCGCGCTCGCGCTCCAGGTCGTTGGAGTCCATAACGCGCTCGACGAGGGCCTGGTTGGCGCGAAAGATGCCGCTCTGACGGAGCATGGTATCGACCAGGGTGGTTTTGCCGTGGTCAACGTGAGCGATGATAGCGATGTTGCGAATATCTTGGGTCATGTGTGTAAAGCGTCTTTAGACAAAAATAGCTGCTGAGACAACCAGCAGCCCGGACGAATCCCTTTCTTCATCGGTTACAGGTGCGGTCTATATACAGCTATTTTACCAGAGCCAGAGCGGGCGGGGAAGCGATCGGTTTCCAGGCAGCCAGCGCTAGCCCCACCCATGTCTAAAAAGAAGAGCAAGCTTGACACAGCACTAGAACGGACGGCTGACATCATCCAGAGCCGTCTCAGCACTTTGTCGAGTGCCGAAGCCAGGGCCATGCGCAAAGAACTGCAAGACTTGGCGGTCAGGGCCTCCCGTTTGCGGCGCGCGTCATCATTTCTCCGGTCGTGTTAAGCTCACGAGGATTTTGTGCGCGTGCCATCAAAAAATGAGTGAGGACAATGTGAAGGACCGAATTGCGGCGTTGCAAAAGAAGATGTGGGTAGTGGCGTCCCTGATGATGGTGCTCGCGGTGGCGGCCGGCGCGCAAGATCAGAAGCCGGCGCGGCCGGACTTGCCGAAATTTTTCGAGAAGAAAGAAGTAATGATTAAAATGCGCGACGGCGTGAAGCTGCATACGGAGATTTACACGCCGCGCGACGCGCAGGAACCGCTGCCGATGCTGATGGAACGCACCCCCTACGGTATTTCCGGTGGACCGCAAGGTTACAGCGGGCATCTTTACTCAGCGCAGGACCTGTATGCGGACGGATACATATTTGTGTACCAGGACATTCGCGGACGGTATGGATCCGAGGGCAAATTTGAGATGAACCGGCCGCTGCACGATGCGAAGGACGCGAACGGCGTGGACGAAAGCACGGATACCTACGACACGATCGATTGGCTGGTGAAGAACATTGCGAAGAATAACGGGCGCGTGGGCGTGCGGGGAATTTCCTACGGCGGTTTTCTTGCGGCCATGGCCATGGTGAATCCGCACCCGGCGCTTAAAGCGGTTTCCGAACAGGCGTGCATGGGAGATGCATGGATGGGCGACGATTTCTTCCACAATGGAGCGTTTCGCCTCAGTTATGGCTTCGAATACGCCGCGCTGATGGAAACATCGAACGAAAATTACAGTTTTGAGTTCAACGTGTTCGATTTGTACGACTGGTTTTTGCGGCTTGACGTGCTGTCCAGCGCAAACAAACTGTATTTTCACGGGAAGATTCCGACGTGGGACAATTTCGTGAATCATCCTACGTACGACAATTTCTGGCAGATTCACGCGGTGGAAAGCGCATTGAAGCAGGCGACGGTGCCTAACCTTAATGTGGCCGGCTGGTGGGATCAGGAAGATTTTTATGGGCCGATGCGCACTTACGAAAACCTGGAAAAGTCCGATTCGAAGCACTTGAACTACGTCGTAGTCGGTCCGTGGAATCACGGGGGGTGGGCGCACGGGTCCGGCGATTCGCTTGGCGAGATTCCTTTTGATTCGAACACGGCGCAATATTTCCGGCAAAAAGTGGAAGCGCCATGGTTTGCCTACTGGCTGCATGATAAAGGCTCGCTGCCTCTGAAAGAGGCGCTGCTGTTTCAGACCGGCAGCGACACCTGGACGCGATTCGATTCCTGGCCGCCGAAAGAGGCGCAGAAGGAAAATTTATATTTTGGCGAAGACAGCAAGCTATCGTTTAATGCGCCCACCGCAAAAAGCACGGAGGCGTTCGACTCTTACGTAAGCGATCCAGCGCATCCAGTGCCTTATCGTCACCGGCCGGTGGACATGACGTATCCCAACGACCATCCAGGATCCTGGTACACGTGGCTGGTGCAGGACCAGCGGTTTGTGGACAACCGGCCCGACGTGCTGACTTGGCAGACGGACGAACTACAGGATGATGTGACCATCGCCGGCGAGGTGACGGCGAAACTGTTTGCTTCGACTACCGGAACCGACAGCGACTGGGTGGTGAAACTGATCGATGTGTATCCGCAAAAAGTTGAATCTGACTGGAAGCTTTCGGGATATGAACTAATGATCGCGGACGAGATCTTCCGCGGCCGCTACCGGACGTCGTTCCAAAAGCCGGAGCCGTTGGTGGCGGGACAAATTACGCCATTCACGTTCAGCTTGCACACCGCCGATCACGTCTTCAAAAAGGGGCACCGAATTATGGTGCAGGTGCAGAGCTCGTGGTTTCCGCTGTACGATCGCAACCCGCAAAAATTTGTGCCGAATATTTTTGAGGCGACCGCCGCGGACTATCAGAAGGCGACGCAGCGCATCTACCGTTCCGCGGAGTATCCATCGAGCGTCGAAGTGTCCGTTGTGCCGGAAACCGACGGGCGCTAATTCGCGAAACAAGAATCAGCCAGGGCTTGCTGGATTGCGAAAGCCAGATCAATCTTGACCTTTCCGTCATGGAACCGTAATAACGCCTTTCTACTCTGCGGATGAAGGAGGGTTTATGTCCTTCCATCCGCGGGTCGCGCTGTTCTGCGAGACGTACCACGAAATCAATGGCGTGGCGTTGACTGCGCGGCAACTGGTGGCATTCGCGAAACGGCACGATTACCCGCTGCTGGCAATTCATGGGGGCAAGCAGCCGGGCGTTTGCAACGAAGGCAGCGTGCGACGGATTGAATTAAGACGATCCTGGTTGAGCATTGGGATTGAACGCGACCTGGAGTTTGACTTTGCGTTCTGCCGGTACGGCAATCGAATTCGCCGGGAATTACTGGAGTTTCGGCCCGACGTAATCCACATCACCAGTCCTGGGGAGCTTGGGGAGCTTGGCGTATATCTTTCGTGGAAACTGAAAATTCCACTGGTAGCTTCCTGGCACACGAACTTCCATCAATTTGCGGCGCGGCGTTTACAGAAACTGATTGGTTTCCTGCCAAAGAGAATTGTGCGGCCGACGGTGGCGTGGTCGCAGCGGCTCGGGCTGTGGATCCTGTTATGGTTTTACGACTTCGCCGATGTGACGCTGGCGCCCGCCGCACAGCAGGTTGCGTGGTTGGAGAGGGAATTGGGAAAGCCATCGTTTCTGATGCCGAGGGGTGTAGATACCGAGGAGTTCAATCCGAAACATAGAACTGGGCAGGATGGAATTCTTCGTTTGGGTTTTGTTGGTAGGGTGACGCCGGAGAAAGGCGTCCGGCTGTTGCAGAAAATCGAGCAAGCGTTGCTGGAAAGCGGATTGAAGGACTTTCGAATCATCGTGGTTGGCGATGGCAGCGAAGTGGGGTGGCTGAAACAGCGGTTGGCTCACGGAGAATTCCTGGGCGTGTTGCGCGGCGATGAACTGGCGCGCGCTTACGCGAACATGGATGTGTTCGTGTTTCCTTCGAGGACGGACACATTTGGAAATGTGGTGCAGGAGGCGGCGGCTTCCGGCGTGGCGGCAGTGGTTACGAATGAAGGCGGCCCGCGCAATCTGGTGGTACACGGGGAAACGGGTTATATCGCGGAGAAAGATCCGGAGTTTGTAAGGCGAGTCGTGGAATTAGCGCACAACCGGGAGCTATTGAAAAAGTGGGGGAGCGCAGCCCGGGAAAGAATGGCGGGCATAACCTGGGACGGAGCGTTTGAGAAAACTTATGCGGCGTACCGGCATTGTTTGCCTGCGGAAAGGCGAAGCGAGTGCTTGGGTGAGAAAGTTAAAGCTGCCGCTCAGACACACGCTGGTCTGCGGAGATAGCCGCCGATTGGTCTAGCTGGCAGGACTGAAGTCCTGCGCAACGAAGGCACGTAGCGAGACGTTTAATTCTTTATTTTGCGGCTGCGGCTTGGGCTTCGCCGGATTGAAAAAAAGACCACGGGCCGGCGTTCATATCGCGTAAGTAAGGCTCCTGCCAGGCGAACTCGGGATGAGCGGCCAGGAACGATTTGGCCTGGAAATTTTCGCCGCACGGATGTCCCATGCGGGCTACAAGGCGCATTTCTTTGGTCATCGCTGAGTCGGTCGCTTTGCCCTGCACGGCGCCACCTGGATAATACGGACCCCAACCCCAGATGGAAATGCCGCGCGCGTTGCTGTCCACATGGCCGCATAGCGTGCGCTCATTCGCGTCGGTCTTCTTTTCGAACGCGTCGGCGTGGTCGCCAAGCATCTGCTGCGCGAGGGTGACATCGATTTTGCCCTTGTTCTCATTGAGCAGTTGTTCCCAGCGAGCTCGGCGCGCGTTAGGCGACAATGCGGGATTGTTGGAATCAAACTGCGGCGCATCAAGCTTCAAGACTCTTGAGTCGCGCGCCCAGTTGGAGCCGGAAAACACGCCATCCTTCGTGCGCCAGAGTTTGTAAGCCTTCAAACCAAGTTCGAGTTGGGCGACTTCTCCGGTTTTGCGATCGCCGAGCAGCCAGTCATTGGCATAGCCGCCGTTGTTGCCGTCGAGCATGATGCGCGTGTAATCGTCAATGGAGCCGGCATACTGAAGAGCCTTTCGTGCGCGCATGAATTCCGGTTTGCCATCGGGATCCCAGCCTTCGAATTGGCTGATGGTGGTTTCCGTGACCATTAATCCATCGCTGTTAATTCCGAAATCGTCGTCGCTGACAATCACGCCGGGAAAACCGTCCATCAACATACGATAGCCATGTGTGGGCAGAATATCGAAGATGATGCGCCAGCGTTCTCCCTTCATGTAGCTCGTCCAATTGTTATGGGCTATGACGATCTGGCCATCTTTGGTCCAGCTTCCCGTGGCGACGAACGCGCTGCAGTTACCGGGGCTTTTGAGGTTTGGTGCATTGGACCTTTTTTCCTGCTTGTCGAGCCACGGCACATAGTAATCCGGAACTTCTTCGAAAGAGTTAAACGCGACGATGTCGTAAACGTCCAATTGCGAGGCGGTGCGCGCATTTAGTCCTTCGGCTATGCCTTCCAGCTCCTGCTGATATTCGGGATCTAGCTTCGGCCACAACCTTTCGCGAGCTACCTCGCGGAAGAAACTCCACTTGCGGCCGGTGGAAAGCGTCATGTCGGCAGAAACGGCGGGGAATGCATCTTCAATTTCAGGAGCTAGCAAATAGCCATGCTGAAAGCCGATATTGAAGGGATCGCCCTCAAGATGAACATAGACCCAGCCGTCGCGTTCGAAACTGTAAGCGCCCTTCAGACGCGGATCGCTGGATGCCACGCGCTCGCGAGCCGCCGCGATTGTCGCTTTCGAGTGGTCCTTGGCGTCTTCGGAATCGGTATAGGAATGCCGGCCGACCCACAGCAGAACCAGGCCAAGAATCACGACGGTAAAGGCTGCTATTGTTTTGCGCACAACGTCAGACATGTCGAAGCGCTCCTTTAGCTTTCAGCTGGCTGTGGGAAGATGATGGGAGTCTATCGAGAATTGCGAGAAGCGACAACCGTGTGAAGCGCGGGACATGCGCACGACCGTGCCCGAAGCGCCGTTCTTTGATACATTCACAAAATGCTGACGGCGATCACGCGAAAAGTAAGTTCCGCACTTAGGAACTGTGAATTGAGTTTCATTGAACGCAAACCGATCGATATGGAGAAGGCTCGCGCACAACACCACGCGTACGAAGAGCTGCTCGGCAAACTTGGCGCACACGTGATTTCCCTGCCGGAGGAGCCGGAGTTGCCGGATTCGATGTTTGTGGAAGACCCAGCGGTGTTGTTGGACGAAGTGGCGGTGATTTGTCCCCTGGGGACGGAATCGCGGAGAAAAGAAGCGGCGACGATCGCAGCGGCGCTGGAGAAATTCCGCAAGCTCGCTTATGTAAAGTTGCCAGGAACGCTGGAAGGCGGGGATGTTTTGCGGGCTGGAAGAAAAGTGTTCGTGGGATTCACTGCGCGCTCCAATCCGGAGGGCATCCGGCAATTTTCCGTGATCGTGGAACACTTCCGGTATGACGTGACCGCTGTGCCAGTAACGGGGTGCCTGCACTTGAAATCCGCGGTGACCTATCTCGGGCGGAATACGCTACTCGCGAATCGCGGGTGGTTCGATTGGAAAAGGATGGAAGGATTCGAATGGGTCGATCTTGATGCCAGCGAACCGCATGCCGGGAATGCCCTGACGATTGGAGATTCCGTGATTTTCCCGGCGTCATTTTCGAAGACCAGGGCGATCATGGAAGGGCGCGGTTTTCACGTATTACCCCTGGATATCAGCGAGTTACAAAAGGCGGAGTCCGGATTGACGTGTTCCAGCCTGTTATTCGAGACGTAGACATAGAGGATTCGCTTCAGTTTCGCCTGCGGCCTTCGCGCAAAACTTCCTAAAATTCGATTGGAAATTCGGCGAGCCATGATATTCTTTCCGCATGTTGGCTATTGCCACGAAGCGAATTTCCTCTCCGTCGACCAAGTCCTCCAAGTCGACTACGTCCACTATTATGCGCACTACAATCGCTTCGGGCGCGGGGAGAAACAGCTAGCAAGATAGAAAAAGTTTCCAAACCCACCGCCGGAAGCGAACCTGGCGGTGGGTTTCTTAGTCTAAACTCCCTCCAGAGACGCTCCGGCAGAAAAGAACCGAGGAGCGATTGTCATGGCACAGGAACAGCAAGAGGCGAGTCACAACGCGGAGGGTGAGTTAGGCCCTCACCCGCGAGGCATTGGCGTGGAGCGAGTGTTTGCGCTCCCAGCCGAACATGCCTTACTCCAGAACGTGATTGCTTTTAAATTTGGAGGCAGCTCGTTGTTGGGAGCGGAAAGATTGCTCCACGCGGCGCGCCTTGCGCAGGAAGAATCGCGCACGCGTCCAGTTACCGCAGTGGTTTCCGCAATGAAGGGTGTGACCGACCGGCTGTTGCTGGTGGGCGAATGGTTGGGCCAAGGTAAGAGTCTGCAAGCGCGCAAAGAGGCGGAGTCTATTGCACAGTTGCATCGAGTCACGCTCTCGGATTTGTGCCTCGAAATTGTGGAACACGAGCGCGTGGAGGAAGAGCTGGCGCTTTTGACCGATGATCTGCTTCACGATGTTCCGTTGCAAGGCCGCGTGGAAGCCGACGGTGCTTTGCTTGACCGGCTGGCGTCGTTCGGCGAACGATATGCGTCGCGGCTGTTTGCAGCAGCGCTCAGCAAGACGGGCGTGACGGCGGTACCTGTATCTTCTTCAGATTTTGTGCTGACATGCGACACTTTTTGCGACGCCAAGCCACACCTGGAACACACCCGGCGGCGCGGGCGCGAGATTTTGTTGCCACTGTTGGAAGCGGGAATTATTCCCGTGGTGACGGGATTCATCGGAGCTACACAGGACGGACGAATCACGACACTGGGACGTAATAGTTCGGATTTTTCCGGCGCGCTGATTGCGCATGTGGTGGACGCCGATGAGTTGGTGATCTGGACGGATGTCGATGGAATTTATACCGCGAATCCGAAGGAATCAGCGGAAGCCATGCTGCTGCATGAATTGAGTTATGACGAAGCTCACGCGCTGGCGGCGAGTGGAGCGAAAGTGTTGCACCCGCACGTGCTGCCGCTGGCGGCGCAAACGGAAATGACGGTTTGGGTCAAAAATACATTTAAGCCAGAGGCCCGGGGTACGCGCATTGGCTCTCAACAAAACGGAGGATTGGCATGAGCGCTCGAGCAAATTCGAAAAGATGGCGCGCGGGCGTATTGGGCGCTACGGGAATGGTGGGGCAGCGGCTGGTGAAACTTTTGTCGGACCATCCGTGGTTTGAATTGAGCGCGGTTGCGGCTTCGGAGCGGTCCACGGGAAAAACGTACGTGGATGCAGCGCGGTGGCATCTGGAAGGACCAATACCGGAGCGCGCGCGTGGGCTGGTGGTGAAGGATCTGGAACCGACGCTGGATTGCGATTTTGTTTTCTCGGCGCTGGACTCGTCTGTTGCCGGTGAAGCCGAAGAGCGATTTGCGCGCGCGGGGTATCCAGTGGTGAGCAACTCCAAGAATCACCGCATGGATGCGGATGTGCCCCTGCTGATTCCCGAAGTGAATGCGGCGCACGTGAACTGCATTCCGGTACAGCAAAAAAATCGCGGATACGATTCCGGATTCATCGTCACCAATCCGAATTGTTCGACAGCGGGCCTGGTGCTGGTGCTGAAGCCGCTGGCCGATGCGTTTGGCTTGGAGAAATTGTTTGTGGTGACGCTGCAGGCGGTTTCCGGAGCCGGCTATCCCGGAGTGCCCGCCATGGACGCGCTGGGAAACGTGGTTCCGTTCATCAGCGGCGAAGAAGAAAAAATGGAAGCGGAGCCGCAGAAGTTGCTGGGGAGGTGGGACGGCAACCGCTTCATCGATGCCGGCTTGGGAATCAGCGCGCATTGCAATCGCGTGCCGGTGGTGGACGGGCATATGGAATGCGTGTCCGTACGGCTGAAGAAAACGGCGACCATCGCGGAAGTGCGGGAAGCGTTGCGCAGCTTCGAGGTTTCCGAAGAGTTGGCTTCCTTGCCGACAGCGGTGAAACATCCGGTTGTGGTGCACGATGGCGACGACCGGCCACAGCCACGAAAAGATGCGAACACCGGACACGGAATGGCCGCGGTGGTGGGGCGAGTGCGAGAATGCCCGCTGCTGGACGTGAAACTGACGTTGCTGTCGCACAACCTGGTGCGTGGCGCAGCGGGCGCGGCAATGCTTAATGCGGAATTGTTGGCCGCTCGGGGATTCCTGAAAACGCGGCAAGCGGAACAATCCGAAGTGGAACAAGCTACGCGCTAAACCACCGGCACTTACGGTACAAATAAATAACGGACCAGGTGGAAAAAGATCGGCGCCGCGAAGCACAACGAGTCGATGCGATCGAGAATGCCGCCGCGTCCTTCGACCACGACGCCAAAGTCCTTGATGCCGATATCGCGTTTGATGGCGCTCATCACCAAGCTGCCGTTGAAACCCAGGATGCAAATCATCAGGGACATTCCAGCGGACTGCAGCGGTGTGAACGGCGTGGCCCACCAAAGCGCGGTGCCCAGAGCGGTGGCGCTCACGACGCCCCCAGCAAAACCTTCCCACGTTTTATTGGGACTGACGCGCCATGCAATTTTGTGTTTTCCAATCAACTTGCCCCAGACGTTCTGGAGAACATCGCTCATCTGATCGACGATCACGAGATAAAGAAGCAAGCGCGCATCGTGCCCTTCGAAGCCGGGGATTTTCAGCAAAAGCAGCGCCGGCGCGTGGCTGAGCGAGTACACACACACCATAATGCCGAACTGAATCTTGGAGGCGCGCTCCAGGAAATGCTCCGTGTCTCCGGCAATGGCGATGCTGGGGGGGATATAAATGCAGGCCAGCACCGGGATCATGATGGCGAACAAAACGTACCACTGAATGCCGACGAGGTAATACTGCAACGGCATGATGACGAAGAAGCTCCAGAACAAAGTTCGATGATCGCCGCGGCGCGTGGGCACCAGGGTCATGTACTCTCGCATCGCCAGGAAAGAGATGATGCCGAAGAGGATCAACGAGCCAATGCGGCCACTTGCGACGGCCAATGCAAAGATAGCAGCCATCTTCCACCACGCGCGAATGCGGGCATTGAAATTGTTGATGGTTGTGCGGCTGTCGTCGTCGCGATGGCGAGCTTTCAGAATCCTGACGATCAAGGTGGAGATCAGCAGCAGGAGCAGAACACCGCCGTACAACCAATCGAATTTTGCGTCGTGGAGAGCTTCAAACATCAGGCGGATCCAATCCGGCGTAGGCTGGCCACGGCCTCGCGCGCGCGTTCCAGAAACGCATCCTTGTCTTCATCGGGTTCCAAATGAAGAGGCTTGCCAAAAGTCAGCAAGCTTAGCATGGGCACGGGCAGGAATTCGCCTTTGGGCAAAATGCGGTTGAGGTTTTCCAGGTGGGCTGGCACCAATTGCACATCGGGCCGGCGCAATGCCAGATGATACATGCCCGATCGAAAGGGCTCGACTTTTTCGCCGCTGCCGCGGGTGCCCTCAGGAAAAAGTATAAGAGAATTTTCCGTGCCGAGAGCCTCAACCATGGCCTCGATCAGGTGGCGGCCGGCGAAATGGGGTTCGTCAGCGTTCTTCGCCTTGTGATTGGAAACACGCTCGAGGAATACGGCGTGGAAGACATTTTGCGACAGGTAGCGACGCAGCGGTGTTGCCTCCCAATAATCTTTTGCGGCGATAGGTCGCGTCCTTGCGCGAATTTCCGAGGGTAGGGCCGACCACAGAACCACAAAATCGAGATGGCTGCTGTGATTGGCGAAATAAATGCGCTGGCGTTCGTCTGGCTCGCAACCAGCCCATTGCACCTGCACGCCACTGATCCCGCGAGCGACCGCGGCCAGAAGACTGGCGATGGGATGAATATTATTGTTCATCGAGTGGCGGCCTTCATCTTACTCGCAAGTGCGGCCGAACCACCATGTGGCGACCATCGCAGGGATAACGCGAGACTTTCGCGTTACCAGCAGACCCTAAACTGAAGTTCCTGGCCTTCGGCATATTTTTGCAGCAAAGAAACCATGCGCTGACAGGAGGATTGCAAGCCCTCGGCGCCGCCGAAGGAAACCAGGATCGCGGCGATATTGCGCGTGGATGGCGTGACCATTGTGCG
>Ga0210390_10001413_pt1 | contig 23081 bp, 22 predicted proteins | sample IncBWH11OmetaG_FD_161050 | JGI IMG/M metagenome (GOLD analysis project Ga0210390, IMG submission 161050) | Forest soil microbial communities from Barre Woods Harvard Forest LTER site, Petersham, Massachusetts, United States - Inc-BW-H-11-O ... | reverse complement strand
GGCTGGGACCGCTCTCGACGACCTCCACGGGGGCGCCATCGCTGACGGGAAACCTGCTTGCCCGCAACGCGTCACGGGCACGAATCGCATTCCGGGGCGCGCCCGAAACCTTGCTGGGTGCGGTCATGCTCAACACTTCCTACGTCGTTGTAGTCAGTCGACGAAGCAACGGAGCATCAGGTTCAGCTGTAACCCAGTGGGCGTAGCCGGCCTAGCACTCAGCCAACCTCGCAAACTTAGCTTGACACCTCTGAGAACTTCAACAATCAAAGAGTCGCATTCGATACCAGAATTGATCCGTCCCGTAATCGTGTCGACCCTCGGCTCCCTGGACCCCGGCCGCGGGCGACATAAACTGATCACGTGGTACTACGCGCGCCGCGGCGTTCGATGGTTGCGCTGGCCGCCGCAGGTGCGCTGGCGTCGACCGGCACTGCCTACTTGGGCGCCCGCAACCTGCTGATCGTCCAAGCCGCGAAAGCGCGCAGCGTCATCCCGAAATCGTGGGACGTCCCGCCGCGGGCCGACGGCGTCTATGCCCCCTCAGGCGGTCCCGTGCAGCGCTGGGAGCGCGGGATGTCCTTCGACCTGCACCTGATGATCTTCGGCGACTCGACGGCAACCGGGTACGGCTGTCGCACCGCGGAGGAAGTTCCCGGGGTGCTGATCGCGCGCGGACTCGCCGATCAGAGCGGCAAATGCATCCGGTTGAGTACCAAAGCGATCGTCGGCGCCACATCGAAGGGGTTGTCGGGCCAGGTCGACGCGATGTTCGTGGCGGGCCCGCCGCCGGACGCCGCGGTGATCTTGATCGGTGCCAACGACGTCACCGCGCTTAACGGCATCGCCGCCTCCGCACGGCGACTCGGTTCGGCAGTGCGGCGGCTGTGCGCCAGCGGCGCGGTGGTCGTCGTCGCCACCTGCCCCGACTTCGGCGTGGTCAGAGCGATCCCCCAGCCGCTGCGCTGGACGGTCCGCACCCGGGGTCTGCGGCTTGCCCGCGCCCAGGCCGGCGCGGTCAGGTCGGCCGGCGGCGTGCCGGTGCCGCTGGCCTCATTGGTCAACGACAAGTTCCGGCGTGCGCCCGAATTGATGCTGTCTGACGACCAGTTTCATCCCTCGGCCGCCGGATATGCACTTGCCGCGAGCCAGATGTTGCCGGCGTTGTGCCAGGCGCTCGGCGAATGGGCCGGCGAGCCGGCCCTGTCGTCGGCAACCGGCACCGAGGCCGGCCCCGGCCATTTGACGCTGAGGCTGCTATCTCGACTGTGGCGCCGGCCCACCACCGGGGTGCCGGCGCCCCTCGTCGTACCCGCCCAAAGCTAGCTCCTCCTCAGGCCACTACACGGCCCGCATCGTCGCCGGGCTAGAACTGATTGCCCGGCTCCTCCTCAGGCCACTACACGGCCCGCATCGTCGCCGGGCTAGATTCGGGTCCAGACCACACCCCACCGGAGGAAGCCGTCATGCCCGAAGCCGTCATCGTCTCAACCGCCCGTTCGCCGATCGGCCGCGCCATGAAAGGGTCGCTGGTCAGCATGCGCCCCGACGACCTGGCGGCGCAGATGGTGCGGGCCGCATTGGACAAGGTGCCCGCGCTGAACCCGCACCAAATCGAGGACCTGATCCTGGGCTGTGGCCTGCCGGGCGGTGAGCAGGGCTTCAATATTGCCCGCGTCGTGGCCGTCGAACTCGGCTACGACTTCCTGCCCGGCACCACCGTCAACCGATACTGCTCGTCGTCGCTGCAGACCATCCGGATGGCCTTCCATGCGATCAAGGCCGGTGAAGGCGACGCGTTCATCTCCGCCGGCGTCGAGACGGTTTCCCGGTTCGCCAAGGGCAACTCGGACTCCTGGCCGGATACCAAGAACCCGCTGTTCGACGAGGCCCAGCAGCGCACGGTCGAAGCGGCCGAGGGCGCCGACGACTGGCGCGATCCCCGCAAAGATGACGCAGTGCCCGATATCTACATCGCGATGGGTCAAACCGCCGAAAACGTCGCCATTCTCACCGGAGTCAGCCGGGAAGACCAGGACCACTGGGGGGTGCGTAGCCAGAACCGGGCCGAGGAAGCGATCAAGAGCGGTTTCTTCGAGCGCGAGATCGAACCGGTCACCCTCCCCGACGGCACCACGGTCAGCACCGACGACGGTCCGCGACCGGGAACCACCTACGAGAAGGTCAGCGAGCTCAAACCGGTGTTCCGGCCCAACGGCACCGTGACCGCGGGTAATGCCTGCCCACTGAACGACGGCGCCGCCGCGGTGGTGATCACCAGCGACATCAAGGCCAAAGAACTCGGCCTAACTCCGCTGGCACGCATCGTCGCCACCGGGGTGAGCGGCCTGTCCCCGGAGATCATGGGCCTCGGACCGATCGAGGCGAGCAAGAAGGCGCTGGCGAATGCGGGGTTGTCGATCAAAGACATCGATCTGTTCGAGATCAACGAGGCCTTCGCGGTGCAAGTGCTCGGCTCCGCCCGCGAACTGGGCATCGACGAGGACAAGCTGAACGTGTCGGGCGGAGCGATCGCTCTGGGCCACCCGTTCGGCATGACCGGCGCCCGGATCGCCACCACGCTGCTGAACAACCTGACCACCTACGACAAGACGTTCGGCCTGGAGACCATGTGCGTCGGCGGCGGCCAGGGCATGGCGATGGTGATCGAGCGGCTGAGCTGACACCGCAGCACGCGTCTTCTGGTTTGCCGCCAAGACCGGCGTAATCGCACGGTTCGGGGATGGAATCACGCGGACTGGGTTACGGTTTGCCGGCTGCCGCCCGGTGGCCTACGCATCCGAGTTCGAGATGACTCGGTCGAAGAGGAGCGGCGCGATGAGTATTTCCCGGAAAACAATTGCACTAGTGACGGCCGCGGCGGCAGTCACTTCAGCTTCGGCGGCCGGTTGCAGCAGCAATCCGAAGTCACCGACGGCCTCGTCGACGTCAGCCACCGCGGCCACGACAAGCCACAGCTCGACAGCGAGTTCGGCGCAAGCCCAGTCCGCCGACTACACCCGACTGCTGATCCAGGCCAGTGACATCCAGACGCCCATGGCCTTCACCGCCGGCCCGGTAACACCGAACCCGAATGGCCAAGCCGGGGTGGAGACGACGTTCAGCAACGACGACAAAACTCGCCAGATCCACGACACCATCCTCGTTTTTGGTGATCCTGCTGCGGCGGCAAGCGCGCTGGACGCCGCCAAGGCGAAGCTGGCTGATTCCGTCCAGGGAACACCCGGACCGGCCGCCGTGGGAACTGGCGGTACCACAGTCTCGGGCAACTCGCCGGACGGCTCCAAGGGAGTGATGATGGTGCTGTTCACCGAGGGCAAGGCGTTCGCCACCCTGAACTTCGTTGGCCCTCCTGACATGCTGCCGCCACCGGATTTCGTCACCGACCTCGGACAAAAGCAAGACACGGTCATCAAGAACGGACTGTCTGGCTAAGGCGAACCGGCCCCGGCACTTGCGCGGTGCACAAAAAAGCCGGCACGTTCCGTACGTGCCGGCTTTTTTGTGTCAAGCGCTAATCGTTCTGTAGGTAACTGAGCAGGCGCAGGATCTCGATGTAGAGCCAGACCAGCGTCACGGTCAGGCCCAACGCGATACCCCAGGCCGCCTTCTCGGGAGCCCCGGCGCGGATCATCTGATCGGCGGCGTCGAAGTCGATGAGGAAGCTGAACGCGGCCAAACCGATGCAGACCAGCGAGAAGATGATGGCCAACGGTCCACCGCTACGCAGCCCCAGCCCCTCGCCGTGGCCGACGCCGAACATCCCCAGCACCAGGTTGCCCAGCATGAGGACCACTACACCGAAGACGCCGGCGACGATCATCCGGGTGAACTTCGGGGTGACCCGTATGGCGCCGGTTTTGTAGACCACCAACATCCCTATGAAAACGCCGAGAGTGCCCAGGATCGCCTGTCCGATCAACACACCGGCATTTGTGGTCGACACCGAGAAGTGGGCAAGCAGGAAGGAGATGGCTCCCAAAAACAGCCCCTCCAGGGCCGCGTACGTCAGCACGATCGCGGGGCTGTCCTGCTTGCGCCCAAAGGTGGCGATCAGTACCAGTGCCAGCCCACCGAAAGCACCGATGAAGGTGAACGGGCCGGCCAGCGCGAGGTTGGCCTCCACCATGAAGTAGGAGACGACAGCCACCGCCGAGAGCACAGCCAGGGTGATCCCGGTCTTGGTGACGACGTCGTCAATGGTCAGCGGCCGGGCGACGCCTGCCCGCTGGTCGACATACGGAGCATAGGGGTCCGCCTGATGCCCATACTGGGTCGCGGCGCCCGCGACGCCAGTCCCGAACTGCGCATATCCGCCCCGCTGCTTGGGCAGCGAACGAAATACCGGGTTACTAGTCTCCCGCACCGTCGGATCCTCTTCTCTTGAGCTGTGACTTCGATCTGTGCGAACAACTGATCAACGAACGGTAGTCCAGCCGTGTTCCCAGCGGAGCGTTTACTCGGTGACGGCTGGACCTACTCTAGATAAACCTTACCCGCGAGCGCTCCGCTGCGGGTGACGATCTAGATTGCTGGTCGAGTCCTGACCAGCAATGAACCGGCATCCATCGACGGGAGACGACACGCGTGACCGACGAATCCGACGATATTTTGAGCCGCGTCGAAGACGGTGTCGGTTTTGTGACGCTCAATCGCCCCAAGGCGATCAACTCGCTGAACCAGGGCATGGTCGACGATCTGAGCACGGTTCTTGCCGAATGGGAGCAGGACGCGACGGTCGGTGTGGTGGTGCTTTCCGGCGCCGGGGAGCGCGGCCTGTGCGCCGGCGGGGACGTGGTGGCGATCTATCACAGCGCCCGCGCCGACGGGGTCGCGGCGCGACGGTTCTGGCACGACGAGTACCTGCTCAACGCTCGCATCGGCCGTTTCCCGAAGGCTTACGTGTCGTTGATGGACGGCATCGTGATGGGCGGGGGCGTGGGTGTGGGCGCACACGCGAACACCCGAGTGGTGACCGATACGTCCAAGCTCGCCATGCCCGAGGTGGGTATTGGCTTCATCCCCGACGTCGGCGGCGCTTATCTGCTGTCGCGCGCGCCGGGGTCGCTGGGTTTGCACGCCGCACTCACCGGTGCGCCGTTCTCCGGCGCCGACGCCATCGCACTGGGATTCGCCGATCACTTTGTTCCGCACGACAAACTCGACACATTCAGCCAGGCCATCGTCGCCGACGGCGTCGAGCAGGCGCTGGCCGCCCATGCCATCGAACCACCGCCGAGTGGCCTTGTTTCGCAACGTGATTGGATCGACCAGTGCTATGCTGGCGACACCATTGCCGATATCGTCGCCGCACTGCGCGGCCATGACGCCGGGCCCGCCAACGACGCTGCCAACCTGATCGACACCCGCTCTCCCATCGCGCTGTCGGTGACTCTGGAGGCGGTGCGCCGTGCCGCCAAGATGGACACGCTGGAAGATGTTCTGACCCAGGACTATCGGGTGTCGTGCGCGTCGCTGCATTCACATGATCTGGTGGAGGGCATCCGGGCTCAGCTGGTCGACAAAGATCGTAATCCGAAGTGGTCGCCGGCATCGCTGGGGCAGGTGACCGCGGCCGACGTCGACGCATACTTCGCACCGGTCGACGACGACCTGACGTTCTAGAAAGGCAGCTCCAGTGACTGAAAAGGCTTATGAAACCATCCTGGTCGAACGCGACGCGCGGGTCGGCACCATCACGCTGAACCGGCCGCAGGCGTTGAATGCGCTCAACAGCCAGGTGATGCATGAAGTCACCAGCGCTGCAGCGGAATTCGACGCCGATTCGGGCATCGGCGCGATCATCATCACCGGTTCGGCGAAAGCATTCGCCGCCGGCGCCGACATCAAGGAAATGTCGCACCAGGCGTTCGCCGATGTTTTCGACGGCGACTTCTTCGCACCCTGGGCCAAGCTGGCTGCCGTGCGCACTCCGACGATCGCCGCGGTGGCCGGACACGCGCTGGGCGGTGGCTGCGAACTGGCGATGATGTGCGATCTGCTGATCGCTGCCGACACAGCGAAATTCGGCCAACCGGAGATCAAACTCGGCGTGCTGCCCGGCATGGGCGGTTCGCAGCGGTTGACTCGGGCGATCGGCAAAGCCAAGGCCATGGACCTGATCCTGACCGGCCGCACCATCGACGCCGCCGAGGCCGAGCGCAGCGGCCTGGTGTCGCGGGTGGTGCCCGCCGACGATTTGCTCACCGAGGCAAAAGCCGTCGCCACCACGATTTCGCAGATGTCGCGGTCAGCGGCCCGGATGGCCAAGGAGGCGGTCAACCGCGCCTTCGAGTCCACGTTGGCCGAGGGGCTGCTCTACGAACGTCGACTGTTCCATTCGGCATTCGCCACCGATGACCAGTCCGAGGGGATGGCGGCATTCATCGAAAAACGGCCTGCCAACTTCACCCATCGCTGAGAATGCTGTGATGAGCGAGCCGGCCGGCGGGCCCAACGGCGCAGCGGACGTAGCCGAGCCACCACCGGCCGCCCCCGTGGCCGGCACGAAACCATGGTGGGTTCGGCATTACACCTTCACCGGCACCGCGGTCGGCTTGGTGTTCCTGTGGTTTTCGATGACGCCGTCGCTGTTGCCACGCGGGCCGCTGTTTCAGGGTTTGGTCAGCGGCCTATCCGGCGCAATCGGTTACTCCATCGGCGTTTTCGCGGTATGGCTGGTGCGCTTCATGCTCTCCCGGGACTCCAGCCCACCGGCACCACGGCGGGCGTGGCTGGTGCTGATCGTCGTCGGCGCGATCGGCATGGTCGCGATGGTGATCTGGTTCCACGTCTGGCAGGACCGGGTGCGCGATCTGATGGGCGTCAAACACCTGGTATGGCTCGACTACCCGCTGACCACCGCGCTGTCGTTGGTCGTGCTATTCGGCGTCGTCGAAACCGGCCAGCTCATCCGGCGATTGTTCCGCTTCCTGGATCTCCGACTGGATCGCTTTGTGCCGCCGCGGGTTTCGGCCGTCATCGTGGTGTTCTTGTTGCTGGCGCTGACGGTCGCGTTGCTCAACGGCGTCGTGGTCAAGTTCGCGATGCGGACCATGAACAACACGTTCGAGTCGGTCAACAACGAAATGAATCCCGACACCGCCGCGCCGAAGACGCCGCTGCGTTCCGGCGGGCCGCAGTCGATGGTGTCCTGGGAATCGCTGGGACATCAGGGCCGCATCTTCGTCGAGGGTGGGCCCACCGTCGCCCAGCTCACCGCATTCAACGGCGCCCCGGCGACCGAACCGATCCGCGCCTACGCCGGACTGGAATCCGCCGACGGCATCACCGCCGCCGCGGAGCTGGCCGCGCGCGAGTTGCAGCGCACCGGCGGACTGCGCCGCGCCGTCGTCGCGGTCGGCACCACCACCGGCACCGGCTGGATCAACGAGGCGGAAGCCGATGCCTTGGAGTACATGTACAACGGCAACACCGCGATCGTGAGCATGCAGTACTCGTTCCTGCCCAGCTGGCTGTCGTTTCTGGTGGACAAGCAAAACGCCCGCCACGCCGGCCAGGCGCTGTTCGAGGCGGTGGACAGCCTGGTCCGCGAGCTGCCGGAAGCGCAGCGCCCCAAGCTGGTCGTGTTCGGCGAAAGCCTGGGCTCATTCGGCGGCGAAGCCCCGTTCATGAGCCTTAACAACGTCCTGGCCCGCACCGACGGTGCGCTGTTTTCCGGGCCGACCTTCCAGAACACCATCTGGACCGACCTCACCGCGACCCGCGATCGCGGCTCCCCGGAATGGCTGCCGATCTACGACGACGGACGCCACGTGCGTTTCGTCGCGCGTCCAGACAACCTGGATCGCCCGCACGACGCATGGCAACACCCGCGAGTGATCTATCTGCAACACGCATCCGACCCCATCGCGTGGTGGAATCCCGACTTGCTGTTCCGCAAACCCGACTGGTTACGCGAAAAACGTGGCTACGACGTGCTTCCCGAGTCCGAATGGATCCCGGTGGTGACGTTTTTGCAGGTGTCGGCCGACATGGCGGTGGCCGTCGATGTCCCGCAGGGCCACGGTCACGTCTACGTCGCCGATGTCGCCAATGGCTGGGCGGCGGTGCTGCAGCCGCCAGGATGGACGGCGGCCAAGACCGAAAAGCTACGCCCGCTGCTGCACGCCAGCGACACCTGACGTTCGGCGAGTAGACGCTGGGTGTGGGACGGGTGTCGGATGTCGGAAAGTCGTTAAGCCTTGATGAATTTTTATCGAATCGACCCGTTACGTGGAAACATCAGTAACTCGGGGCCCGATAAAGCAATGTCATTCGGGACCCGGTGAAGGGAGTGAGCTATGACTTGGACACGGTCATCCGGCGTCCGCAGCAGCATCACGAAGATCGCGGTGGCGGGGGTGCTGATCGGCATACCCGCGGCCGCTGTCAGTTTCCCGGCGTATGCGGCGCCCGATCTCGGTGGCGCCTCGAATGTGCTTCCGGCACCGTTGCCAGCCGATCCGCCCACCAATGAGCCGGCGCCGCCACCGCCACCACCACCTCCCGTGCAGTCAAATTACGGCTACACCGATGACTGGTGGGGTTACGGCGGCGGGGACGCCGGCGCCGGCGGGGGCGGCGGCGGCGGCTGAGACGAATTAACGTCCTGCCAGCACTCCGGCGGCGGCCAGCGCGTGGTAGCCGCCGATGACGTCCGTGGCCCGGTATAGGCCGAGGTCCTGCAGGGCGGCCGCGGCAAGGCTGGACGTATAGCCCTCCGAGCACAGGATCACCCACTCCACGTCGTCGCCGATGGCCTGCGGCAGTCGGGCTTCGCTGGTGGGATCGCACCGCCACTCCAGCACGTTGCGTTCGATGACTAAGGCCTTTAAAGCCTCGGGCACCTCCCCTTCACGTGTCCGCTGGGCCTGCGGCCGGATGTCGACGAGCAACGCGCCGCGACCCAGCGCGGCGGGCACCTCGTCGGCGGCCAGCCGGCGCAACCGGGCCCGGGCCGAGTCCAATACCTGATCGATACGGCTCACAAGTTTTCCGGCTGGTCGGTCAACTCGGTGCGCTTGCGGCGCAAGGTGTGTTGCTCGGTGACCTCGTAGTAGGACATCACGGTCAGCGGCGGCGAATACGCGTGCACGCTCAGGGTGGGCCCCTGAATTTCGATAGCAGGCGGCACCGACGCGACCGCGGCGGTCGGGGCCCACACCACGTCATGCACCCAGCCCAGCGGGAACCCGGCCTGGTCGCCGCCCTCGAGACGCCGGCGGCGCAGCCGCTCGCCGTCCCAGCGGAATTCATCGAGCGACCCGGACAACAACGTCAGCGCGCCCAGCGATCCACCGTGGTCGTGCAGCTCGGTGCGATGCCCGGGCGCCCAGCTGATCAGCCAGACGTCGACTTCGTCGTCACCGAGCAGCCGAGCGAACCAACGGTCGTCGGTGGGCACGCCACCCGGTGGAACCACGTGGTCGTAGCGCCCGCTGAGCACCTCGTCGGCCATTCGGTCGGTGATATGCAGCAGGTCGGCCAGCCGCAGCCGGGTGGGGCCGGAGGCCGACCGGACAGCTGAGGGGCGGGACAGGACGCGGTCAGCAACAAGGCTTGCGGAAACCATGTAGGAACTCCAGAACGAACGAGCGGACCAGGGGGCGTGGGCACGTTACGGCCGACAACACTCCCAAAATCCGGTTCGCCGGGTCACGGCCGTCAGTGTTGCATAGATTGACGGGGTGCGCTGGGACCCATGTCATCCCCTGGTGTGGGGCATGGTTGTCGTCGCGGCCGCCGCGTCGGCGGCGACGGGCTGCTCGCCGGGAGACGACGTGGCCCGGCCGGTATCTCCACCCGTCGCCCCCGGTCCCTCGCCGGCCTTGCCGTTCGCCCGTACGGGCGTCTCGCCCAGCGGGGTGACGACCCGGGTTGACGCCCCCGCGCAGTCGACCGAGGAAGAGTACTTCCAGGCGTGCCACGCTGCGAAGACGTGGATGCAGGACCGACCCGGCGACCCGCCGGCATTGGTGGAGGCGTACCTGGCGGCCGTTCAGGCACCGGACGCCACCGGGGCCGGCACCTGGAACGTCCCGTGGGCGCGGCTAAGCCCGGCGCGGCAGGCGGCAGTGATCGTGGCGGCGCGCGCCGCCGCCGCCGCCGAATGCGGCTGACATGAGGAGCGGCCAGGATTGAATCACGCCGGGCGAAACTACGGACTGAGGCGTTTGCCGGCGGTTCGCCGAGGGCTCCGGGACAGGGACGTGCGGACTGGCCGAACGCCCGCAAATCCACTCTTCCGGCATTCACAGCTTCCTCAGGAGTTCTTTTTTATTGTCGGCGCGTATTCTTTTTCATTTGCCGCAATAGGCGCCGCGTAGCTTTGGGATACGCTACGGAAATCCCCAGCGTTTATCCAGTCTTTTGGTGTAGAATTTGCGTGAACCGGTTACGGCGTGTACAACCGATTACGTCGACCGGGACGCCGTATCGAAGTCGTTAAAAAAGCTTCGGCGGGTAGCAGCCGGTGCACGGCGCATTTACCTTCGGTGCCATGCCTACATTCAATGTGAACACCGTGAACTGGGATGAGCTTTACACCGGAGAGGCGTCCTACGCGCCCGGAAATCCCGGCTGGAATATCGGTGAATTGCAACCCGAATTCGCCGCCCTTGAGCGTCAACGGCGTTTCCGCAGTCCAGTTCTGGACTCCGGTTGTGGCGTCGGCGTTACGACATTAGAGCTGGCCGCAAAAGGATATGACGCTGTCGGTCTCGACCTTTCCGCCAGCGCCATCAAACAAGCCAAGCGGGTTGCGGCCGACCGACGCCTGAACGCTAAATTTAGCGTCGCCGACCTCTCGAAAACGACTGGGTACGAAAGCTACTTCTACACCGTCATCGACGGACTGGTCTTTCACTGCCTGCGGGAGGATCTCCGCGACGGATACATCGAATCGAGCGCACAGGCGCTGCGGTCGGGCGGGAGATTTTTTGCCCTGGTTTTCTCTACCGATGCGTTCCCGCCCGACGCCGACTTCGGACCACGGCCATTCGCCGAGACGCAATTGCGTGAGATCGTCGGCAGGCACCTCGTCGTCGATGAGGTCCGGCCTGCGCGCGCGCGGATCAACGTACCCAGGACGCTGCCCGACGGTTTCGAATACCGCAACGTGACGATCGGGTCCGACGGCCGCGCGCAGCTGCCGTCGTTCCTGGTGAGCGCTCACCGCAACTGATCTCCCCTCCCCGGAGGGCTTCAGTAGTCACTGTCGGGTGCCCGCTGGACACTCCTCGCGTGTGCGGGCTCGGCGCCCCGTGCCGCCACGGGCAGGCAGCCGAGGACGCGGGGAACAATGAAGGCATGCCCGACTTCGACGCCGACCGCGATTCGTCGCGGCCTCGGGTCGCGCTGGCGCTTGGCAGTGGCGGCGCACGCGGATATGCCCACATCGGGGTGATCCACGAGCTGCATGACCGCGGATACCAGATCGTCGGGATCGCCGGTTCGTCGATGGGCGCACTCGTCGGTGGTCTGCAGGCGGCGGAACGGCTCGACGAGTTCGCCGACTGGGCGCGGTCGTTGACGCAGCGCGCCATCCTGCGGCTGCTGGATCCGTCGATCACCGCGGCGGGTGTGCTGCGGGCCGAAAAAATCCTCGACGCGGTGCGCGACATCCTCGGTGCGGTCACCATCGAGCAACTGTCGATCCCCTACACGGCGGTGGCGACTGACCTGTTGGCCGGCAAGTCGGTGTGGTTGCAGCGCGGGCCGGTCGACGAGGCCATCCGGGCATCGATCGCCATCCCCGGGATGATCGCGCCGCACGTCGTCGATGGTCGGCTGCTCGCCGACGGCGGGATCCTCGATCCGCTGCCGATGGCGCCGATCTCCGCCGTCAACGCCGATCTGACCATTGCCGTCAGCCTGTCCGGCAGCGAGACCATCGGCGACGCCGAGCCCGAACCCCGACCCACGACCGAGTGGCTGAACCGCATGCTGAGCAGCACATCGGCGCTACTCGACCGGCCGACCGCGCGCGCAGTGCTCAACCGGTTCGGCGCGTCGATCCCGGAGGGCGGCGAAACGGCTGCCGAAATGGCCGAGCACGCCGAAGCCGCCGCCGACGAGGAACCCGACGTACCGAAGCTCGGTGGTTTCGAAGTGATGAACCGCACCATCGACATCGCACAGGCCGCCTTGGCGCGCCACACGCTGGCCGCCTACCCGCCCGACTTGCTGATCGAGGTGCCCCGGTCAGCCTGCCGCGGCTTGGAATTCCACCGTGCCGCTGAGGTGATCGATATCGGCCGCGTGTTGGCTGCCCGAGCGCTGGACGGCGCCGACCCACCCCGAGGCGCATCGCCGGAGATCGAGAACTGACGAGAAGGAAAAGGCATGGCACAACAGGCTTCACCCGACGCGGCGGCACCCGATCAGCCCTGGAAGCGCCCCGGATCGGTGCGCTACGCCATGGCACGTCTGCGCGGCTTCTTGCGTTCTCCCGCCGATGTTTACGCTCCGGCGCCGGGCAGTATCGTGATCGAGAACGACATACCGGTCACCACGCGTGACGGAACTGTGTTGCGTACCAACGTCTATCGGCCGCCCGGCGCGGGTCCATTTCCGGTGCTGGTGTGCGCTCATCCCTACGGCAAGGACAACCTCCCCGAAAAGAAGCGCGGCCGAGGCTATTCGGTTTCGCAGCAGTACCGCCTCTTACGGCAACCGTCCAGCCTCCGGTTTTCCAGCCTCACCGGTTGGGAGGCACCGGATCCGGCGTGGTGGACCGCGCACGGATACGCCGTCGCCAACTGCGACCTGCGCGGCGCCGGCCACTCCGACGGTGTCTGCTCGCTGTTGTCCGATCAGGAAGGCGAAGACGTCTACGACCTCATCGAGTGGGCCGGTCAGCAGCCGTGGTGCAGCGGCAGGGTCGGGATGATCGGGGTGTCCTACCTTGCCATCTCGCAGTGGAAGGCCGCTGCGCTGAGGCCGCCCCACCTCAAGGCGATCGTCCCATGGGAGGGATTCACCGACGCCTACCGCGACGTGGCCCGGCCGGGCGGTATCAAGGAGATCGGCTTCCTCAAAATCTGGAGCCGCGGCCTGAAGGCCGCACGTCTGAAATACAGCCTGGGCGAGGAGAATGCGAAACGACCGCTGCGCGACGAATGGTGGCAGGCACTGGTCCCCGACTTGCCGAAAGTCGAAGTGCCGGCACTGATTTGCGGCAGTTTCTCGGACAACAACCTGCACAGCCGCGGATCGGTGCGCGCCTTTGAACAGATCAGTTCGCCGGAACGCCATCTCTACACCCACCGAGGTGGCAAGTGGACCACGTTCTATTCCCAGGCGGCGCTCGACACCCAGTTGGCATTCCTCGACCAGCATCTCCGCGATGGAAAGGGCACATCGCAACCCAGGGTCCGCCTGGAAGTGCGTGAAGACCGCGACCATATCGTGGAGGTCCGCGAAGAAACCAGCTGGCCGCTGGAATCCACCAGATGGACGCCGCTATACCTGGCCAATGCCGGCCTGCGCGCTGCACCGGCCGAACAAGCGGGATCCATCACCTTCGATACCCATTCGGGCGGAGCACGTTTCGGCTGGACGTTGGAGGCCGACACCGAGGTCACCGGACCGATGGCGGTGCGACTTTTCGCCGAAGTGCACGGCAGCGACGACGCAGACCTTTTCGTCGGTGTCGAAAAGTGGCGTGGCGGCCGGTATGTGCCGTTCGAAGGTTCTTACGGCTTTGGACGCGATCGAATCACCACCGGCTGGTTGACGGCATCGATGCGAGGCCTGGACGAAGCCCGCTCCCGGCCCTTCGAGCCGGTGCCTACGCTCGACGCGCGCCGCCCGCTGCGGCCGGGTCAGGTCGTACAGGTCGACGTCCCGCTCGGGCCGTCGGCCACGCTGTTCCGGGCCGGCGAGCAACTTCGGCTTGTCGTAGCGGGTCGGTGGTTGTGGCCGCGCAACCCGCTCACCGGCCAGTTCCCGTCGGCCTACGAGCCCGGCCCACACTGCAGATGCACGCTGCACTGGGGCCCGGATCACGCTGCCCGGTTGCTCATTCCGGTGATCGGCTAGCCAGGGCCTACGCCCAGGAATGCGGCGACGCCGGCCGCCTCGCGCCTGCCCTGCACACGCCCGGCCTCTGCCGAGGCGATGCGGCAGCGCGGGTCCAGCGCGTTCGGCCCGAAAGCTGCCAGCGACTCAGGGTCGGCGAACACATCCAACGTCGTGCCACGAAACGCCGCGATCTCAGCGGCGGGTCCGGAGCCGAAGGGCGATGGTGCCGACACGCCCATGGGTACCAGCACCACGGCCATGTCACAGTCGTCGGCGACGTCCAAATTGATTGCGCTGCCGATACCGCCGTCCATATACCGCCTGTCCCCGATCGTAACCGGCGGCCACGCTCCGGGCACCGCGCAACTGGCGGCCACTGCGTCGACCAGGTCGACACCCGAGTTGCGGTCGAACACAACCAGTTCGCCTGTCGCGATGTCGATGGCGGTGACGCGCAACACCCGGTCGGGCCAGGTGTGCGTCGGCAGTCGCTGAGCTATCACGTTGCGCCGGACCGGTTCGGCCACCGTTTCGGTTGCGAGCGCGACCGCCCCGATCCGTTGCCGCTTGTGCGCCACCGTGGTGTCCGGTTGCGACAGCGCGGCCAGGAAGAGGTCGGTGATGGCGTCGACCCCGACGCCGGGATCGATTTCCGACGAGGCTTCCTGGACTTGCCGCGCGAACAGGTCCTGGATGCTCGAGTCGCTGCCGATCTGTGCGACCACCGCCGAACCGGCCGAAGTGCCCACCAGCACATCGGAATCCAGCAGCGCCCGTGCCGCGGTGGGCGACTCGTCCGCGATACCCTGCAGAATACCTGTCTCCCAAGCGATTCCAGCCACACCGCCGCCGCCGAGCACTAGCGCCCGTTTGATCGCCACGTCCGGGCCCGCTACACCGATGTGTGCTGTGCAGCCTGCGCCGTCGCGTTCAGATCCTCAGCGCGCAGCTGGTGTCGAGGCGGATCCGGCAACACCACGTCACTGGTGATCTGCAGCGCGGAGTCGACATGGACCAGCTCTCCCGGTGCCAGCAGCCGCCATCGCGGATCGTCGTCCATCCGCTCGCTGGCGAACACCACCGACGGCCGAGAGCGCAGATGGTCGCTGTCCGCGCGAATGCGGTTGGTGCGCAGATGGAATCGGTGATTCGACGGCGCTTCTCGACGGTCCAAGAGGTAGAGCTCGTTGGGCTCCGGGTAGCGCAGTGCCCACAGGTCGGTGGCGGTGCTCAGCAACACATTGACCGCATAAATCGGGACGTTTGCGGCCAGCCAGCCCAATGCGTCGACCAAACCGGCCCGCACATCGCCGCCGTGCGCACGGATCGAAGCGGTGATCAACGCGAACACCCGCTCGGAGTCGGTTTGCCCCAACACCAGATCAGCCGTACCCAGCTCACGCAACCGCTGGTCGAGCACATCCAGACCTTCCACCACGCCGTTGTGCGCCAGGATCCGGCCGTCTTGCAGGAACGGATGGGTGTTGACCACCTCGTGCGCTCCCGTGGTTGCGTAGCGGATATGCGCGACGAAGGTGGTGCCGGTCAGATCGTGCGCTTCGGTCGCGAAGTCGGCGTCCTGCCAGGCCGCGATCGGCTGTTTGCGCACCTGCGGGCGGCCCTGGCCGTCGAAGACGCCCAGGCCCGTGCCGTCCGGGTTTTTTCTGCTCTGGGCGGCGAGGTTGTCCGGAGCGTCCAGTAGCCAAAACGTCGCGGTGACAACGTTGGTTCCGGCGTGCAACCCGAAAAGTCGGCACATGGCGTTGGTCAGCCCGTCAGCAGAGCCGACAGGGTTTCCAGCGACTGGCGAGCGTAGCCCTTCCACACGGAGCCCAACGCCGGTAACAGCGGCGCGGTGAGTGCCGAGCGGGCGTGAATGTTCCAGCGCCAGGTGACCGTCGTCGCGGCGCCGCTCGCGGTAAAGACCCACTGGCCGTCGGCGCGGCCCACCAGCAATCCCAACGGGCCGGTGATCCCGGTCAGGGCGTAGCCGAACGAATGCGGCGGGTCCAGGCTGGTCAGCTCCTCGTGCATGCTTCCCGCAGGGGCCAGCACCAGCACTCGGGTCTGCCCGGCCGCGTCCCATTCGCCGGTCTGGTCGCGGACTTCTCGGACCGGTCCGATCGGCCCGTACCAGCGGTTGAAAACCTTCTCAAGCGGCAGCGGCAGTGTGCCGGCGAACGCCTCGTCGATGCCGACAGGCATGAGGCGGGACTGCTCGACGGCCAGCGATCTTGTCATAGCCGCAGGCTACCGCGACAGCCCGGGTGCGGCCCGAGCGGTAATCAGGGGCAGGTCGAAGAAGCTTTGGATGCCGGCCGGGGCCGCGCACGTCGCCGGGATGGCGTTCACACAGTGCGCCGCGGTCGCGACGATGCCGGGGTTGCTCTTCAGCCCGGCCTCGACGCTTTCCGGCTGCCAGCCCTTGACCGTGATGAAGGCGTCCGGGTTGCCACGGACCTCGATTTCGTAGCGTTCGCCGGCCGGACCGAACGACCAAGGCGGGTCGAGGTTTTCCTCGCCCATCAACCAGTTCACCGTGATCCGGACGACCACGGTATCGCCGACCAACGCCTCCCAGTGAAAACGGCGCCCAGCGACCTGCCCCGGCTCGATCACCCCGATCGGCGAGTCGATCGGCGCGCTCGCCACGGCGATCTCCTGTGATGTTCGGACCTCGGGTTCGGCGGCGAAGCCCAACCGATCGACGCACAGCCGCACCGATTGGATGAATCCGCCGTCGAGGATCTTCTGCATCGGTCCGGTCAACGCGCGATCCGGTGTACCGCCGAAACCCATCACGTGGCGCAGCACATCCGGCGCGCCATAGGTTCGCAGATCGGAAAACTCCTCGGAGCGAACGAAAGTCACACCGGTCGACATCACAGAGAGTAGCAACGGAAACAGCTCAGTCGCCGCACCCGGACCGATACCGGCGCCGTGCAGGGTCGCGTTGCCGGCCTGCGCGGCGACCTCCAGCGGAGCGGCCTCGTGCTCGCTCGGGTAGAACCAGCCGAGCGGGGTGACGATGTTCTTGCCGGAGCGCAGCAGTGCCGCGACTTCGTCGGCATTGGGCAACAACGGCGCGTAGATCACCGCGTCGGCGTCGAGCGCGAGGATGTCGTCGAGACCGTTGGTTGCGGTCACGCCCAGCGCCGGTGTGCCGATGATGTCGCCGACGTCCTTGCCGCTCTTGGCCTCCGAATGCACCCAGCAACCGACGAGTTCGAGTTCGGGGTGCTCGAGCACGCCTTTGATCGCGGCCACACCGACCGACCCGGTTGCCCATTGAACGACCCGCAGGCTCATAGTCGGTTCTCCTCGTCAGTCTCGCGCTTCGCTGACCTGATAGACGTCGTCGGCGTACCGGGACCGGATGGTCTTCTTGTCGTACTTGCCGACGCTGGTGCGGGGAATCTCGTCGACGAACGTCCAGCGCTCTGGCAACCACCATCGAACGACCTTGTCGGCCAGGAAGTTTCGCAAATCACCAGCGCTGACGGCGGAGCCTTCGTTGGCGACGACGACGGCCAGCGGCCGTTCCTGCCAGCGTTCGTCGGGGACCCCGACGACCGCGGCCTCGACCACGTCTGGATGCCCAATCAGGCAGTTCTCCAGTTCGACTGACGAAATCCATTCCCCGCCAGACTTGATCACGTCTTTGGCGCGGTCGGTCAGCGTGATGAAGCCTCGTTCGTCGATGCGGCCCACGTCGCCGGTGCGCAGCCAACCGGAGTCGAATTTCGACGCGTCGTGTCCCCGGTAGTAGGAACCGGTGATCCATGGGCCGCGAACTTCCACCTCACCGACGGCCTTGTTGTCGTTGGGCAGCACCTGCCCGTTGTCGTTAACGATCCGGGCTTCCACACCGCATATCGGCTGGCCCTGGCTCGCACGGATGGTCCAGTGCTCCTCGTCGGGGGTGCCCGGTGGCGGCCAGGCCATGGTGGCCATCGGCGACGTTTCGGTCATGCCCCACAGCTGGCGGATCTGGACGCCGTGCTTGTCCTCGAAGGTGCGCATCAGCGACACCGGCACCGCCGAGCCGCCGCAGGCCACCAGCCGCAGCGACGACACGTCGTGGCCGGGATGCTTGTCCAGATAGTGCATGACGTCGTTCCAGATGGTGGGCACCGCACCGGCAACGGTCGGGCGCAGCTTCTCGATCATGTCGATCAGCGACTTGGCGTCCAGATGGCAATCGGGCAGCACCAGGTCGGCGCCCGCCATCAACGCCGCATACGGTAGGCCCCAGGCGTTGGCATGGAACATCGGCACGATCGGCAGCAGGCAATCGCCGGAGCTGATCGAGAGGCCGTTGCCGGTACAGTTCGCCATCGTGTGCAGATAGCTCGAACGATGGCTGTAGACGACGCCTTTGGGGTTGCCGGTGGTGCCGCTGGTGTAGCACATTGCGGCCGCGGAGTTCTCGTCGACGTCCGGCCAGTCGAACTCGGTCGATTCGTCGGCGATCACATCGGCGTAGCGCAGCACCGTCTTGCCCGACTCGTCCAGTGCCGCCGTGTCGCCCTCTCCGATCGCGATCACGGTGTGCACGGTATCGAGGTCGGCCAGGATAGGTGCGAGCAATTTGGCCAACGACAAATCGACCAACACGACCTGGTCTTCGGCCTCGTTGGCGACGTAGGCGATCTGCTCAGGAAACAGCCGGATGTTGAGCGTGTGCAACACCGCACCCATCGCCGGCACGGCCATATACGCCGTCAGATGCTCGGCGTTGTTCCAACTGAAGGTGGCGACCCGCTGGTCGCCGGTAACACCGACGCGCCGCAATGCATTCGCCAGCTGAGCTGCCTGGCGACCGAGTTCCGCGTAGCTGCAGTCGCGGTAGCCGGCCCCGGTCGCCGTGGTGACCTTGCGAGCCCCGTGGACGCCCGAGGCGTGTCGCAGGATGGCGGTGATCGTCAGGGGAAAGCTCTGCATGGTGCTTTGCATCGATGAACCGCCCTATGTTCCGCCGCCTGCTGTTCCGGGCCGGCCCGTGAAACGGCCGCCCGCGTGGCGATCATCGCACGCCGAAGCAACCGCCTTGGCGGCGATGTGGCGCGGGCGCCTGTCAGGCCAGCGTCGGCTCGAGTCCAAGCAGGTTGGCGAATGCCCATTGGTGCGGGGCGGTGGGCACCTCGTCCGGGGTCAGCGCGTCCTCCGACACGGTGGTCGATGCGACCGTCAGAACGGTGATCGCGCCGGCGTAGTCGGCGATGTACAGCCGGTTCCCATCCGGGCTCTCGGTCGCGCAGGACGGCTGCGCGCCGGTCACGATGCTGCCGATGACGTCATGCGTTGCGGTGGACCACACCGTCACGCCGCTGTCGCCGACGAGATATGCCCGCCCACCGTCGCGACTCAATGCCAGTTGGGTCAGGTAGCCGGCGATCTCGCCGATCTTGTAAGTGTTGGCGATGGCGCCGGTCCGAGTCTCCCCGCTCTCCACGACGTCGAGCACCGCGCCGAAGTCGGGACTGCAGCTGCCGACATACGCGGTGGCGCCGTCCGGGCTCAGCGCGATATCCCGGATCGGCGAACCGATTTCGACGGTTTTCAGGACGCGCTTGGATTGCGTGTCGATCACGACGAGCTCTGCGTCGGATGGCCCGTTGGCCGCGACGTACAGCCGGCGCCCGTCCGGGCTGACGCGGACACACTCGGCGGTGGTGCCGGCGCTGGCCGCGATGCCGATGGCGTCTTCCTCGCCCGTCGTGGTGTCGAGGATCGCGACGTCGGCGCCGTTCACCGCGGTCCGGCTGGCGTAGACGTGCCTTCCGTCCGGGCTGACCGCCAGATCGGTCACGCTGTGCGCCACCGGGTGCGCCTCGACGATCAGTTTGGCATCCATGTCGAATGCCAAAACCGAGTCATACGCCGTCGACACGGTGCTGATGTAGGCACGGTGTTGCGGGGTGTCCGACACGGCCACAGCGAATGGTTCGTCGATGTCGACGACTGTTTGCACGACGGCGCCACTCGCGGTGTCGATCAGCGAAAAACTGTCGTCACCGTAGTGGGTGACCGTCAGCAGCATGCCGTCGGGACTGGCGGCGATGCCGCTGATGGCGCCGCGCTGCACGGCGATCTCGGCCGTGACCGTGAAGCCGGGGGCAGTACCGACTTCGTTCGCACCGCTCGCATCGTTCACAGTGACACCAGCCTCTTCTTGTTGGTCCGTGGTGACCGGGCGTTCGACACCCGAGCGTTGAAACGCTTCCGGCGGCCGAACGCTTCCGCAACGCAAACCCGGAATCCTCGGAACAGGCGCGTCGGGGCGCCGGTTTCGAGCGAGTCTACCGGCCGAATTTGGGCCGAAAAGGCACAGTTCGACCAATTGTTGCGCATGTCACGTCGGCACCTCAGGGTGCCCTTAAGTAAGATTTATTACGCTCCGGTCCCTGCCCAAAGCAGCAAACGGAACCGGCGGTGTAGCCAGGTGTTTCGTGACTTTCGCTAACCGAGAACGGATCACGAGCCGATTATTTTTGAATGTGATTTCCTTAATCTTTGGCGACCGAAAAGAGTCCCAAATCACATTCGCCAAAAGCGCCGCTCGGTGCGCTGGTGGTGATTTCCGCGGAAATGGACAGGCCGCGCGACACAGCGGGGCGCGTCGCCTGGCCGCAACGTTGGTGCGCCGTCGCGAGACGAGTTGGGTAACCTGACGTGATCCGACGACTCCCCGAGGGCTGCGACAACGCCGAGCCACGCTCCTGGCGATCCTGGTCGCCCTCGACACCACTGCGACAACACCGGAGCTAACCCAGGCGATGAACCAGAACGACCTGACTTCGCCTCCGCTGCACCACAAGGAGAGTCCGTTCTTCGCTGCAGACCGCGCCGCCTACTGGCGCCACCTTCGCGAGCTGGGCCCAGTAGTGAAAATAGACACCGGCGATCCCACGCTGCGGGGCTACTATCTGACCCGCCGGGACGACGTGCGTGCGGCGTTGCTCGATCCGGAGACATTTGCGTCGCCGCCGAAGACCTTCGCGATCCAGTTGTTCGGCGCACCGCTTCCGCAGGTGCCGCTGTCCTGCGGCACGCGAGCGGAGCATGCCCGTTTCGGCAAGGTCTTGCATCCGCTCTTCAGCCCCAGAGCGTTGGCTCCCTTCGCTCCGGAGTTGCGGGCCCGCGCCGCGAAACTGGTCGACACCGTCGCTGCTCGAAGGCAGTGCGATGCTGTCAGCGTCGCCGACAACTACGCCTGCCAAGCGCTATTCATGGTGTGCGGGCTGCCGCCAGACGACGCTCGGGCGCACGAGATGACCAGGGCCGCGGTCATCGGCGACACCAGCGGGCAAGCCCAACTTGAACTCGTCAAGTGGCTAAACACCAGCTTCGACGCCGGGCTGCGCGATCCCGAGCGGCCGCCCGGTATTCTGTGGCCGCTACTGGAACAACTCGCCGGTGATAAAGATTTTCCGCTCACCAACGTCGAAGTAGTGTCGGTCATCCTTTTGTTGTTCTCTGTTGCAGGCATTGAAATGGTGTCCTCGGCAATCACTTTCGCCCTGCTATATCTCGCACGCGACCCGCAACTGCGGGCCCAGCTGCGCGAGGACCCAGCACAGATCCCCGCGTTCGCCGAGGAAATCTTCCGGTTGGAGCCGCCAGGGCCGGGCATTCCGCGCGTCACCACGAGAAACGTCGAGATCGGTGGTGTCGCAATCCCGGCGTTCAGTTCGGTGTGGTTGGCCCTGGAAGCGGCGGGCAGAACAAACGGCGGCGAGGAGATATCGAGGGGCAGCCACGGAGAGGTCCGGCGCCAACGCCACTGGGCATTCGGCGCCGGCATGCACAGATGCTTGGGCATGCACCTGGCTCGCCTTGAAATGGACACGTTTTTGACCGAATGGTTGAACCGCATCCCAAATTTCGAACTCAAACCAGGCTTCACGCCGGCGGTCGTGCATAAGCCGACCAGCGTGACCCACCTGCGTCGCCTGAAGCTGCGCTGGTAGGCCATGACAAATGACATGGCCGACGCTGACCTGGAGGCCCACATCAATGGGTTCCTGACGGCGCTCGGTGAACGTCCAGAGGAACTGATCCCGAAGCACTTAGCAGAAATCGAGCAACCGAACCCGCAGGACGCGGACGACTTCAGGCGCTACATCAATGACCTCAAAATGGTCTACGGGCGAGGCTTGCTCGACATGTACACGGGGATCGAGTCACACGGCAACGCCATATGTGAGTTGACTAATGAAGCCGAGATAACCGACCGGGTCCAGAAGATTATGGCGTTAGTCGCCCTGGACGCCGAAGATGTCCCGAAAATTCTGGCGAGCTTTCAGGACGCCGCGAACCAGCTCAATCCTCTCGCAATCGTACGGCTGTTCATGACAATTCAAGGTGCCAGTGCCGGCGGGGTGCCGCGTCAGGCTCAGCGAGACGCGTTGATACTTGACTTGACGACGTACTGCCTGACACGCTTCCCGCCTTCCGAAGATGATTGAAATCGGGCACAACACCCTGACTTCGCCTGTCAGACGGCGGTGATGCAGAGTACTTCGTCGAGGCTGGCGGTCTGTAGCCCGGCGGCGGCCGCGCGCTGTTGGAATTCGGCGACGGGATCGGGGTCGGTGGTGTCGATGCGGCCGGCTCGATCCAGTCGTGCGGTGTCGGACATAGCCGGGCCTCTGACCACCACGTCGCTCAGAACGTAGCGGCCGGCGTCCGGCGTTCGGCGCACCCTCTGTTCGGGCGCGCTGATGCCGGTGAGCGCGACTACGTCGTCGAGGTTGATTCCGACTCGGAACACTTGGGTTTCGGCGTCGAGCACCGCGATGAGGCGGGTGATGAGGTTCTCGGGGGCGAAGAACCGCCAGCCCTGTCCCAGATGCAGCCAGTAGCGTCCGTGGACGTGGTCGCGGAGGTGGATGCCGGGGGCCCAGTCGACAAACTCGAGGAACGCGTAGCGCTGGTGCAGTATCGCGCGGTCTTCGGCCGACAGACCGGCATCGACCACCAAAAACCGTCCGACCCGTGAGACGTCAGTGCAGCAGTGCAGAAACGAGTTC
>Ga0210390_10001411_pt1 | contig 23111 bp, 20 predicted proteins | sample IncBWH11OmetaG_FD_161050 | JGI IMG/M metagenome (GOLD analysis project Ga0210390, IMG submission 161050) | Forest soil microbial communities from Barre Woods Harvard Forest LTER site, Petersham, Massachusetts, United States - Inc-BW-H-11-O ... | reverse complement strand
GCAGCGTGGGAGTTGGTGCCCTTAGCCCACAAAGTGCAAGAATATAATCAGAGACCCGCGGCGCCAATGGGCCATTGGCGCACTCTTTTCGCGAGAGCAGCGACTTCTGGCGCGGCCAGAGAGGGGTCGTCGCGTGTGAAGCAGGCCGGCGAGGCGCGCTGTCGCGCTGAACGCACGCCCCGTCAACGCGCGCAGCGACCTCAGTGCTCAACTTTGAACGACAACTTTACCTTCGCGCGGTAGGCTTCCACCTGTCCCTTTGCGTCCAGTTGCATATCGAGTTCGGCGATTTCTGCGACGCGAACTTCGCGGAGGGATTTGGAGGCTTGTTCGACCGCGCTAGCGGCGGCCTTTTCCCAGGATTCCTTGCTGGTACCGATCAGTTGGATCACATCGTAGATGCTCTCAGGCATGTCGGCCTCCCGTTCGGTTGGAAGCAGGAAACTGAGGTGCTCCCGCCGCCCGGCAGCCTAACATCATCATATCGGCCCTGAAAGGTTGCGATGTAGCTTGCAACTTTTCGGCTGGAGCAAGGACAGCGCGGGCCTATTGTAGCGGCGAGCAACCACGAACACCGACGCTATCGGATCTTCAAGGCTATCGCCCATAGGACAAACGACTTGACGTATTAAGGAGGTCGAAGGGCGCTCTAGGACCGGCATCTACCCCTAGTCCCCGTCCCGGTAAGAAAGCATGGTGCGGATGTAAATTTCGCACACTCTGGAGTAGAGCCAACCACCCTAGCGCTTGTTGCGCGAACGCCAAATGACGCGAAGGGCCAAAATAGTCGCAGTGCTGCAACATCGTCGACGAGTACGAGCAGTGTCGAAGGTAAATTGAGCCCGAGCACCTTTGCGGTATTCAGGCTCGCGAAGGAATTTCCTGTCCAGGAAACGGCCAGGTCAGGCAGCAGCCGCCCAACGCCTGAGACTATTCAAAGGCTGAGATGGCGTCCGCCGCGGACGTCAGTCACGGCTCGCCGTCCACATAGATAGTCATGCCGAGGGTTTCCTGCATCTCCTGACAGGTGGCGCCCAGCCTGGCCAGCGCTTCCATGTGAGCGACCCGAAGTTCGCCAAAATAATTCTCTCAAAGAAAGCTCACCAAATGGGCCTCTCAAGCCCGACAGTCGCGGATTACGCGACAATCGATGCCTTTGACTTCAGCGGATAACCTCCGCATCATCGGGACTCGCGAAGCGGTGCGCGTTAATAACAAGCCGACGGCGTCCAAGGCCGGAGGGCTCCTACTGCGACACTCGACACTGTGTTTTGCGCCTTCGTGGTCCAGAAAGGTCTGCTACGTCGACTAAGATGGGCAGAAGCATTGGCCCTCGAAGTATTGCCAAGGAGCGTTTGATTTGACGTCTGATGCCGCCGCTTTTCCTTTAGCCTTGAAATGTCTATAGAAATTGCGTGTCCGTGGCTAAGTCGTTGTTTTTATTTTGACACCATTTGACAAATCACGGATACACCATGACAGTGTTTGTCACGTCCTGCACTCAGCTGGACGGACATAGTGCGGACACGGATCATGGCACAGAAGCTCACCGACACGACTATCAGCAAGCTGCCGAAGCCGAAGACAGGCAATCGGATCACGTATGACGATGATGGCGATAAGCGTGTGCCTGGCTTCGGCGTTCGCACCACCGCCGCCGGTGCGCGATCATTCATCTTGAACTACAGGACCCGCGGCGGCCGAGAACGTCGGATCACAATCGGCGCTGTCGGCGACTGGAAGATCAAGGCGGCACGCGAAGAAGCTAGGACGCTGCGACGTCGTATCGACCAGGGCGAAGACCCTTTGGCCGCACTTGAGGCCAACCGCGACGCAAAAACCGTCGCCGATCTCGCCGCGCGTTTTCTTACTGAGCATTCCGAGCGTAAGAACCGCGCCAGCACGACCGCCGGCTATCGCAGCTTTCTCGACAGATGGGTGCTGCCGAAGCTGAAGCACCTGAAGGTCGCGGAGGTCACGTTTTCCGATATTGACGGGCTGCATGCTCGCGTAACCACCGAGGGCGGTCCCTACGTAGCCAACCGCGTGCTGGCGGTATTGTCCAAGATGTTCAACCTGTCGATCCGCTGGCAATGGCGCACCGACAACCCAGCCCGCGGTGTCGAGCGGAATCAGGAAGAAAAGCGCCAGCGTTACATGTCGTATGAGGAGATCGCCGCGCTGATCAAGGCGATGGACGAACACGAAGACCAGCAGGCTTGCAATATCATCCGACTCCTGTTGTTGACCGGCGCCCGACGTGGCGAGGTGCTCAGCGCCCGCTGGGAACAATTCGATCTCGCTACCGGTGTGTGGATCAAACCAGGTGCCACCACCAAGCAAAAAACCGCGCACCGCGTGCCGCTTTCGGCACCGGCGCGCCAATTGCTGTCGGAGATCTCCGCCGAGGCGCAGATGGCCGCAAGGAGCCACAGCGAACGCTCACCATGGGTGTTCCCTGGGCGCGTGACCGATCAGCACCGGGAGAGCGTGAGGCGATGCTGGGCGGAAGTCTGCAACGCTGCGGGCCTCACCGGCGACAAGGCGGTCAGGATCCACGACATCAGGCACAGCTATGCGTCGATTTTGGCGAGCGCTGGGCTGTCTTTGCCTGTCATCGGCCAACTGCTCGGACATACGCAGCCGGCGACAACGGCGCGCTACGCTCATCTGTTCGACGACCCGCTGCGGGCAGCTACGGAACGGGTCGGCGCGATCGTCGATGCTGGCAAGAAGCCAACCGCCGAGGTGGTCGACATCACGAGGGGACGGGCATGACAGCGATCGATCCAGGCGATCTTGAGGTGCCGAAGTGGATGACGCTGGCGCAGGCGGTCAACATCCTGCAGCCGCGGATTCGCAACGCAGATTGTCGTCAGGTTCTACTTGACGCAATTGAGGATGGTAAAATTGAGATCCGGCAAGCCACCCCGCATGACGGTGTCGTTCCTCTTCCGGCCAGGGCAAACCTGCACCTGAAGCCAGACTATATGGATTGGGCAAACAGCCAAGTTATCGTCAATCGCATTCTCTATGAACCTGGCGCTCACGCCAGCGATGCAATGTTACCGATCAGAATCAGCCACGCCGATTTTATGCAGAGGTTCAAGCAACTCTTTAACGACAGCCATGGAAGCGAACAGGCCGGTAACGAGACGAAACGAGACCGTCGGCAGGAGGGCGTCAACCAAGGAGGGCGGCCGGGCAAGGCGGATTGGCCTGCACTGCGAGTGGCATTAAGAACAGAGATTGAAATGGTTGGCTTTCCCACAAAGGAGGGCGTGCCTGGATGGCGGACCAACACTGACGTTGCGACATGGTTGTCGGCGCGACTTAGCGATGACGAGGATGTGAGTCCTCGCACGATGAGAGATCGCGTGAGTCGCATGCTATCGGAATTAAAGGAGGAGCTTGGCAGAAACTAGTTTCTGCCAGTTTTGTGCTGGTTATTGCCGTTGTCGGACTGTGTGACCCCTTAGGTTGCGCGCTGTCTCAACCCGGCCATGCGGCCGTCACGAAAGGCAGCGCAATGACACTATCTTCCACGGAAGTTTCGGCACCGCCGGCGGCGAACAACAACGGCCGCGATATTTTGGCTGACTGCGTCGAGCAGCACCAGTTCGCCCGCATCCATCACATCACCGCACGCACCGTCGCGCGCTATCGCAACCGCGCTGACGGCTTGCCATGGCTGCAGTTCGGCGGCCGGATTTATATTCCGGTCAGAGAGGCGAGTGATTGGCTGAAGGCCCAGGTCCGTCACCCCAACAAGCGCCGCAGCGCCGCTTAATTGTCGGACGCAAATGCGGCGAAGCCGGCCCCCGCGCCACACGGGAAACCGGCTTCTGGAATTGAGCAGCTCGGCAGCCGCCTTGACTCCACGCATACACCAACAGCCACGAACGCGCAAGGATCGCTCCGTTCGATACTCCACAAAATCAGAATCGATGCGATCAGGCATGATCCAGAACTGCAGATGCGCGATGCCGGCGTCGATGTCGGAATAGTCGCGGAATATGCGGACGCGATGGAAGCGGGAGCCAACTTTCCGCCCATCGTCGTCTACTTCGACGGCGAGGCCTATTGGCCCGCTGATGGCTTTCATCGAGTGGACGCGGCAAAGAAGGTCGGTCGGGAGACGATCGAGGCCGAGGTCCACGACGGCGGCAAGCGGGATGCGCTACTGCATGCTGTTGGAGTGAACGCCTTTCACGGCTTGCGTCGTACCGCAGCCGACAAGCGGCGGGCGATCGTCGCCATGCTCCGAGATCCAGAATGGGCCAAATGGTCGGATCGGGAGATTGGCAAGCGATGCGCGGTCGACGGTAAGACGGTTGCCAAGGTCAGGGCGGAACTCACTGCGGACGTCCGCAGTGACCGCACCTATACGACCAAGCACGGCACCGTGGCGACCATGAAGCTGAATGCCAAGCCAAACGCGACGGGCGGCTCGCTCATGGGGCAGGTATTGACGCAAGTCAGCGACGAGTTGCTGATAGCCGAATGCCGCCGCCGGAATTTGGTGGTCGGCGATGCGCATTGATTATGATGTTATCGGGCGGCTTGCAGATGAGCTCGGTTGCCGCTGCACCGATCTGATCGCACTCAGTTCACAGAACGATCCTTTTTACGTCGGCGTTGCCGCCCGGCGAGAGGCTGGCGAGTGGTTTGCGCGTTTGTGGGGCGAGCTGGGATTCAAGGTCGGCAGTCATACGCGCCGCATCCACTATGTGCTCGTCTCGAGCGACCAGCCGATCCTGAAGCCGAATGGGAAACCATACCTCAACACCGAAAATGACTGGAAAACCCTCGGCGCGGCATCTCTTGCTGCGCGATATCAACGGCTCATTCCCGATCGTGCCCTCGTCGATCGCCGGAACGATCCAGCGGTGATATTCGCGAATCCGCCGACGCAGCCGAGGTCCGCGACGTGCAGCGCGGTCGGCGAGACGATGCCGTTCTGTGATGAGATAGACGACACCGTGCTGCCGCCATGGCTCCAAGTGACTGCCGCGCAGGTGCCGCAACCGTTCCTGGTCGAGGTCTGGGTAGAGAAATCGACGCAGGACGACATTCTGATCCCGCTTGCACGCCGACTTGGTTTCAATCTGCAAGTCGGCGCCGGCGAGACTTCCGAGGTCCTGGCACGAGATGCGATCTCCAGAGCCATGGTGGATCGCCGGCCCATGCGGATTCTCTATGTCAGCGACTTCGATCCGAGCGGCCGCTCTATGCCGGTCGCGTTGGCACGGAAGATCGAGTTCTGGATCATGGAGTTGGGCTTGGATCTCGACATCACCCTGGATCCGATCCTACTCACCCCGGAGCAATGCGAGCACTACAATCTGCCGCGAACTCCGCTGAAGGTAACCGATCGCCGCGCCCCGAAGTTCGAGGACCGGTTCGGCGATGGCGCCACCGAGTTGGACGCCCTGGAAGCGCTTCACCCGGGAGAGATGGCGAAGATCGTCGAGGCGGAAGTCTGCAGGTACATCGATCCGTCCCTCACCGCGCGCCTGACCGCAGCCAACAGCGCCTTTCAGCGACGCGTCAAGGCCGCCGAGCAGGAGGTTCACGAGCGTTTCGATATTTCGGATATCGAGGGCAGGCTGGACGAGCTGGTCAGCAACTTCATGGCCGATCGTGAGGCCCTGCAGGATGAGGGCAGCACCATGTGGGCGGAGATCGCCGCACAGCTCAAGGCGCGCGCACCCCGCTTCGATCCCGTTGATCTGCCGGCACCTCGACACGCCACGCCTCCAGAGGCGCCTCTGTTCGACAGTAAGCGCTCCTATCTCGAGCAAATCGATCACTATCGCAATTGGCAGGGCCGTGATGGGGGCGCGGCATGACTGAATTGCGCCCCTACCAAAAAGAAGCCGTCGAGAAAATACTCCACAGCAAAAGCAATCGGCCGCTGGTTGTATCTCCGACAGGCTCAGGCAAAACCATTGTAGCCACCACCTTGATGAAAGAGCACGCGGACAGATTCAAAAACTCACTGTTCGTCGTGCATCGCCGCGAGATCGTCCTGCAGACGCGGGACAAGCTCGAACAGCAGGGCATTTCAGCAGGCATCATCATGGCCGGCGAGCGTCCAGACCTGCTTGCCGGCGTCCAGGTTGCGGCGATCCAGACCTTGCACGCCAGAGCAATTCGGTGTGAGCGGATGAAAATGCCGGTGGCGCATCTCGTCATCATTGACGAAGCGCACCATGCCTGCGCCACAACGTACAAGAAGGTTATCGAGGCTTATCCGGACGCTAAGATTGTCGGACTGACCGCAACTCCCTGCCGCGGCGATGGGCGAGGCCTGGGCGGCATCTTTGACGAGCTGATCGAGTTGCCGCAGGTGCCTGACCTTATCGAGAAGGGATTTCTCGTTCCTACCGTGAACTTCGGGCCGCACATTGACCTGCGCGGCATCGCGACTCGTCAAGGTGACTACGCTGTCGAACAATTAGCCGACCGCATGAACACAGATCGGCTGGTCGGCAACATTGTGGTCCATTGGCTGAAATATTCCGAGCGCCGAAAGACAGTCGTGTTCGCCGTCGACGTCGCGCATTCAGTCCACATCGCCGAAGAACTGGTCAAGGCCGGCGTCAGGGCCGAGCACATCGACGGCACGACACCCAAGGCGCAGCGCGATGAGACTCTAGCCAGGCTTGCTCGCGGCGAAATCGAAGTCGTTTCCAATTGCATGGTTCTGACAGAAGGATGGGACATGCCAGATGTCGGTTGCTGCGTGCTGGCGAGACCAACAAGGAAGATGGGACTGTATCGCCAGATGGTCGGCAGGGTATTGCGGCCGGCACCAGGAAAAACGAACGCAATCGTCATCGACCATTCCGGCGCGGTGTATCGGCACGGCTTTGTTGAAGATCGGGTCGAATGGCCACTGAGTCCGGAAGGAAAGCCCAAGAACGAGGCGCAGCGCACGCGTGAGGACGGCCCTACAGGCAGTCGCATCATCGAATGCTCGCAGTGCGGTTGCATGCGTGAAGGCGGCAAGCCGTGTCCCAATTGCGGATTCTTGCCACCTAAGAAAGCCATCGATCATGAGGTCATCGACAGCGAGCTTTGCCTGATCGACCGGCGAGGCTCACATAAGCCAGTCTACAGCGCAGAAGACCGCCATCGCTGGCACGCCATGCTTCGCCGGATCGGCGAGGAACGCGGCTATAAGCCAGGCTGGGCCGCCCATAAGCATAAAGAGAAATTCGGCGACTGGCCACCGTATGGTGCCGTCGAACCAATAGAGCCGACGCCTGAAGTCAGAAGCTGGGTTCGGTCTCGCATGATCGCCTATGCTAAAGCGAGGGCGGCGTGATGATGGGCCTATCGACCAAGGCCCGCGGGCGCTGGCATCAGATCATGCCGGAGCTCGGCATCGACGCCAGATTTCTCAAGAAGAAAAACGGCCCGTGCCCGATGTGTGGCGGAAAGGATCGCTGGCGCTTCAGCGACCTCGGCGGCAATGGAACTTGGTGGTACAATCGCTGCGGAGGCGGAGGCGGCGTTGCCCTCGCTATGCAGTTCACCGGATTGCCCTTCAAAGAGGTTGCGCGCCGCATCGAGCACATTATTGGCGACGCGCCCGTCGCGCGGCCACGAACTGAGCGATCGGAAGAGTCAATACGCGCCGCCCTCAACGTGCTGTGGCGAAGCGGCGGCCCAATACAAGCTTATGATCCCGTCGACCGATGGCTTCATGCCCGCGGCGTAGGCATGCAGAATTATCCTAGTTGCCTTCGCACCAGCATGCGCCTGCGACATAGCGGGCCGCCTGTCACCTGGCATCCGGCGATGTTGGCGATGGTCACGGACGCCAGCGGCCAGCCGGCGACGATCCATAAGACCTACATCACCAATGACGGCAGGAAAGCGCCCGTCGACAAGGCGAGAATGTTCTGCGCTGGCAGTGTGCCGGCGGGAGGTTCTGTACGTCTTGCGATGCCCGGTCCCGTCATGGGCGTTGCCGAAGGCATCGAGACGTCGCTCGCCGCCATGAAGTCATTCGGCGTGCCGACGTGGGCGGCCTTGAGCGATTGGGGCGTCGAAAAGTTTGAGCCGCCCGAAGACGCCGAGTACCTAACGATTTTCGGCGATAACGATTCGCATGGCGCCGGGCAACGGGCTGCCTATGCGCTCGCGTCGCGTCTCTCGGGACGCATTCGGGTTGATGTGAGGATCCCCGAGGCGCCCGATACGGACTGGAATGACAATGCTGTCGGCAACGGATAAGCGCCGCGCCGACATTAAACGCCGCTATGACACCGCCCGCCGCGAGCGACAGCGCAATCCCGTCAGCATGGCCGCGCTACGCGTTGGCGACCTAAAGCGCTTGTTCACGGCCAGATATGGCCGCGAGATGCCGGACGACGACGCCGGTCGAGACGACGCGCTAGTCATGGCGCACCATCTCGCCCGCCAACATCATCCGGAACGTCGCATCTCCGCTTGGCTGTCCCTCAGCACACCTTGGATGAGCCAGAACGAGGTGCAGGCCCTAACCAACAAGGTCATCGCTAAGCCGATCAGGTGGCGCGCTGACACGCTGGGCAAGCGTCTCAACCTCACTGAGGCCGAACGTCAACGGCTGCGCATCACCACCATCGGCGCCGTAGGCGTGGATAAAGCCGGCCGCCTCGATCGTCGTCGAGAACGTGCTCGGCAACGGGACGAACAGCGCAGGCGAGCGGCCGGGGCCAAGACACGCGCCGAATACGAAGCCAACTCGATCAGCAAAACTAGACCATGGGAAGCGCTCGGAATGAGCAGGCGCACGTGGTACCGCCTCGGTAAGCCAACCCGTGGCACAAGTGCCTGCGCAGCATAGAGGTGTTACCTATGGTGTGCAGGAAGTTGTGCCAACTCAGATCGTGCCGCAGGGGAAGGGTCTGGACCGCGGGGTAAACCTAGCTTGGGACGTGCCTCAGTCTCGGCAGTCGGTGCCGTCGTCTGGAAGGGTCCGAAGGCCCGATTGCTGTCTCGGGACCTGTCTCGCGGTACCGTCTTTAACTTCGCGTGCGCGTCGTTTTGTGGCGCCCGTCGCGGCGGACCCTCGAGGATGGGTCCCACTCAGATTTTCGCGCCGGCGCGAAAATTCAATCCGGTCGGCAGCCCGGCGATTCGGCGGTGACATTTTCACGACATGACGCGCAAAGACAGCGCTTTTCCTGAGATAGTTTATCACGTGATAAATCTTGACAAATTACTGATCTATTTGACTTTTGCTGACGAATAGGTTTTTGTGTCCGCACCATGTCCGACACTTCGCACGAAAACCTCTCGAATGAGCCTCACGGCGCCCCCGCGAAGCCGCTCACCTCGCGGCAGATTTTGGGGCGGTCCCGCTGCACGGTTTGTCGTAGCCCAGAACGATGGCGCGTCGAATTACTGAAGGCCGGCGGCGCAAGCCTGGACGCCTTGGCAAAGAAATTCAATTTGGCTCCAGACGCTATTTGGAGACACTGGAAAAATCATGTGAGCCCCGAGGCCCGCGCGAGTTACCTGATCGGCCCTGCGGACATGGAGAAACTAGCCGAGAAGGCGGCCTTGGAAGGCGACAGCGTCATAGATTATCTGCGCATGTGCCGTTCAACGCTGGTGGCGCAGATGGCGGCAATGAACGACGCCGGTGACGCCCGTGGCGCGGCCTATGTCGCGGTCCAATTGACCAAGGTCCTCGAGACGATGGCCAAGGTTACCGGCGAGCTTGGCGTCTTGGCGCAGACGTCGACCTTCAACATTTCGAACGTGACAAACGTCGCCATCCTCGAACAGCACCCGATCTTCATGAGAATGCAGGCAAGCATGTTGCGGGCCCTTGGGCCGTTTCCAGAGGCGCGCAACGCTGTCGCACCACGAGCCACGGCTCGAATTCCTAGCGCGGTTTCTGGCGCCGTCATCGAACACGAGTCCGTCGCATGAGCATAGCCAGGCCCGAAGTCACAGGTAGATCGATTGCCGGCGCGCTGGCAGACACGCTGGCCGATGGCGGCTGGCGCGCGAAGGCGCGCCCCGAGCAATTAGCGCCGGAGGGTGATTGGTGGAATGGCTGGCTCCTCATGGCCGGCCGCGGCTTCGGCAAGACGCGCACCGGTGCGGAATGGGTCAAAGAACACGTAGAGGCCGGAACAGCTGGCCGCATCGCCTTGATCGCGCCAACAGCAGGCGACGCCCGCGACGTCATGATTGAGGGGCCTGCAGGCCTTCTCGCTGTGTCCTCGCCTTGGCTTCGCCCGGAATACGAACCGAGCAAGCGCCGATTGACGTGGCCGAACGGAGCTACGGCGTCGACCTTTTCCAGCGAGGAGGCTGACCGCCTTCGTGGCCCTCAACATGACCTGGCTTGGGCTGACGAAATTGCTGCGATGGCTGAGCCATCGGGTGTTTGGGACATGCTCATGTTTGGCTTGCGTATTGGCGCGCACCCGAGGTGGCTTGCAACGACGACTCCGAAGCCTGTTAAATTACTCCGGGAATTGCTTGCCCGCGAGGGTCGTGACGTCGTGGTGACGCGAGGCTCGACCTTCGCGAACGCCGCAAACTTGGCGCCCAACTTCCTTGAAGGCATCAAGGCTCGATATGGTGGCACGAGATTAGGGCGGCAAGAACTTGAAGCCGAACTTCTCAGCGACGTGCCCGGCGCATTGTGGCAACTCGACTGGATCGATCGCGACCGTGTCGAGCGTGCGCCAGAATTGAAGCGGATTGTCGTCGCAGTCGATCCCGCGGTCTCGACCAATGAGGGCAGCGACGAAACCGGCATCGTCGTTGCTGGCATCGACGCGAACAGACACGGCTACGTCATCGAAGACTTGTCCGGCCGGTACGCGCCGCACGAATGGGCCGCCGTGGCCGTGAATGCCTACCGCCGGCACAAGGCGGATCGGATCATCGCCGAAAAAAACAACGGCGGAGATATGGTCGAAACTACCATCCGCATGGTTTCGACTAACGTCTCCTTCAAAGCTGTTCACGCCTCACGCGGCAAGGTTACTCGTGCCGAGCCGATAAGCGCACTCTACGAACAGAAGAAGGTTCATCACCTCGGGACACTGACCCAGCTCGAAGATCAGATGTGCGCGTTTACGAGCGACTTCGATCGATCGAGGTCCGGTTACTCGCCGGATCGGGTCGACGCACTGGTGTGGGCGCTGTCCGAGTTGTTGGGCGAGGTGCACACACCAGCACGGTTCGTGTACTTAAACTGGATGGGAAGATGACGAAACACGTTCGAGACTCAACCCCCGAGGTGCCAGCTGCGACTTTGGCTCGGCTGAAGCGCGGCTCACCACCGGCGGCGCTCGCAATGTCCCGCCCCCAGCGCTCCTGGCTGCCGGTTCAGAGATGCCTATGCAGATCCTCGTGACGGTTGCCCGCATGGTGGAACGGGCTGGCGAGGCCGCCGGCTTCAAGTTCAAGGCGCACGCGCATATGCTGCGCCACGCCTGCGGCTTCGCCTTGGCGAACAAGGGCCACGATACGCGGGCGCTTCAGGCCTATCTCGGCCACAGGAACATCCAGTGGCGACGCGGACGGCTTGCAATTGTTTGATGCTTCAAGATGCCGAAGCTTTGCCCGCCCGTCTTTGGTGACTCTATCGGCAGGCCGCGTATTCCCAGACCGGGAGCACGTTTTTCTTATCCATCTTTGATCACGCCGCCGTCGCCGATGTGCGAAGGTGCGGTCGCGCCGTCCCTGCCAAGACGGTTAGGTTATGCGTCGCTCACGACCAAGGGGGAGCAGGATGCGTTCAGTCCTTTTAACCGCAACGGCAGCCGTGATGATGAGTGCGACCGCGGCGATAGCGGACAACAAATCCGATTGCCAGAAGGGCGTCGCGATGATCAAGGCGGAACTCAAGAAAAAGCATTCAGCGCCTGTGCTCGTCACATTGCGCAAGGCGCTCAGCGATGCCGAGACCGAGGTGATAGAGGAGGATTGGTCCGAATGCATGGACCACATCAAGATCGCCCGCGCCGCACTGAGCAAGTAAGCACCGCGCCGAACGAATAGGTACCCCTCGCCCCGCTTCCGCCCTTCACGGAGGCGGGGCCTTTTCATTTCCTCAAGCCGCGTGTCGGATGTAACGGCAATTGGCGCTAGATCGGTCGGCAAGCTCCTCATCAAGCGCGGGGCTCTGTTCCAACGCGGGTTGATGAAAAACCTACGTTGGCGTCCCAGGGCGTCGACGCTAGTAACCGGGTTTTGAGCGAGACGTTTGAACCGTGATCACCAACTCGCGGCGAAGCGTGCAAAATTGGATCGCGACGTCCCTTTAAAACCGGGGGCGGCCGATACCCTGGGCCTCACCACCGCCTCCCCGGGGTTGGTGGGGCCTTTTTCTATTGATCCTCGAATGACGCGCGACCAGTGGGTGCTGATTTTGGTTTGCGTGTTGGCCGCGGCCTTGTTCGCTGCGATCCTGCTGTGCCATCCCTCGTAAAAGTGGCTCCCGGCAACCCCGCCACCGCATGCGAGATAACTCAACGCATTTTGCCCGCCCGACTCTATCGGTAGGCGCCGTATTCCCAGTTCGTACAGCACCTTTTTCTGATTCAGATTTGATCTCGCCGACGGCGGCAACGTGCGAAGGTTTCGTCGCGCCGTCCCTGCCAAGAAGCGGTGTGATTACCCCTTGCCCCGCTTCCACCTCCATCTCTGGAAGCGGGGCTTTTATCTTGGCGCGCGGCAACCGCCCCGAAACGCGGAAACCTTTTCCTGCTGCGGCGACGGCGGCCTAGTCTACGGAAGCCCCTCGACCAGCACTATTTTTTGACATCCAGAAAGCGGCATTGCAGGCGTTGCTTGCGCGAGATTTGTTCTAGGCTCCCGGCGATCGAGGCGGCTCGGAAATCAGGCGCGAGCTGCGTTGACCGGTGAAATACGACCAGAACCATTGGCGCTGTACGCGAAGGCGGTTCTGCAATTGCGGCAGTGAGAGGATGTGGACGAACGCCCACACCAAAAATGTCACGAAGCCACTGGTCCGCAGCCAGCCCCGCTCCAGCACTGCGTAGTTCTTGCCGACGACGGCCATGTTGCCCTTGTCGAAATAGCGGAACGGACGTTTGACCTTCCGACCCTTCAGCTCCTTCGCGATGAACCGCCCGACGTATTGCCCTTGCTGTATCGCCGCCTGCGCCACCCCGGGCACCGGACGTTCGTTTTGCATGACCGACGCGGCATCGCCGACGACGAATATTCCAGGCGCGTCCGCGACCGTGAGGAAGGGGTCAACAAGCGCTCGCCCCGCGCGGTCGGTTTTGGAACCAAGCATCTTTGGAATCGGCGACGCCGCAACCCCCGCAGTCCAAAGCACGGTAGCACTCGGAATCCTATTTCCGCCGGCGATGACGCCCTGCTCGTCGACGATATCGACCTTCACTCCGGTCAGGACCTTCACGCCGAGCTTCGTGAGCCGTCGGGTCACCCTGCGGGACAGCCGCTCCGCAAACGTCGGCAGAACTCGGGAACCGGCGTCGAGCAGAATGATGCTGGCCTTTGCCGGGTCAATGCGCCGGAAGTTGCCGCGCAGCGTAACCTTCACCATATGCGCCAGGGACGCCGCGAGTTCTACGCCGGTGGGACCTGCGCCGACCAGCACGAAGGTCATCTGGCGCACCCGCTCGCCTTCATCCTCGGTGGTTGCCGCCACTTCGAACGCGCCCAGGATTTTGGCTCGAATCGTCTCGGCATCGCTGAGGCTCTTGAGCCCTGGCGCAAATCGCGCGAATTCGTCGTGCCCGAAGTAGCTCGGGCGCATGCCGGCCCCGATCACCAGATAATCGAACGCGATCCTGCGGACGCCCACGCCGGGGGCGGACGCCTCGATCGTGCGCGAAGCAACGTCGACGCCGGTGACTTCCGCCAGGACTACGCTGACGTTTCGCTGCTTCGCTTCGAGCAGGCGGGTCGGCGCGGCGATCTCCGCAGGCGAGAGCACCGCCGTCGCCACCTGGTAGAGCAGCGGCTGGAATATGTAATGGTTTCGCCGGTCGATCAGCCACACATCCGCATCGGCGTTCCGTAGCGCGCGCGCCGCCGCGAGTCCCGCGAAACCGCCGCCGACGATCACGACACGCTTGCGTTCAGACGGCGGCGCATCAACAACCGCTGTTGCTTGCTCAGGCTGATTATCCAGCAGGATCGCGCTCATGATTCACCTCGTTCGCGTTACTTGTCGTTGGCGGCTTCAGCAGTGCCGTAAGCCGACAGCCCTGGCGTTCTTGGTCGTGCAATACCCTCAGGCCACCGCCGTGGTCTTTGCTGATAGTCAGTGTAGAAGCCTTTTCCCGCCTTCTGGCAGTTTTCTCGCCTTCTATGGATTTTTCAGAAAGTCCGGACCTGCGAAGCTGGGATTGGGATAGGTGTAAAATCCATTTCCCGTCGCTCGGCCGAGCCTGCCCTTGTCGAGGTATTCCGTCTTGAGGAGATGTACCAGCTTCTGAAAATCCGGATTACCGGTTGCTTGCGCCTTAGCCAGAATGACGTTGTACGCAGTGTTCACACCTATCGCATCGAGAATGGCAAAGGGACCTACGGGGGCATCGGTTGCCATCATCCACGTCTTGTCAATCGTCTCCACATCGGCCACTTCCTTCAGCAACAGCATCAGCCCGGCTTCCAGAAGTGGAATCAGCAGGGAGTTCAGAATATAGCCGGGCTGCTCTTTGTTCAGGGGCAACGCGATCATTCCGATTGCCTTGGCGAACTCGATCACATCCTGGAATACGTTCAGATCCGTCCCGGGATGTCTCATCACTTCGGCGGTATTGTTTATCCAAATGCTGTTGGCAAAGTGAAGCGCCAAAAACTTTTCGGGTCGTCCCGTTGCTTCGGCAAACTGGCTGGGCAGGAGAGTCGATGAATTTGTCGCGAAGATCGTCTTCCCCGGCGCCACTCTCCCGAGGTCTTTATAAAACTCGGTTTTGATCCGAACCACCTCGGGAATGGCCTCAATCACGAGATCCGCATCCCGGACCGCCCGAGCAAGATCAGTGTGCAAGGATATGCGGCCAAACGCGTCATCTACCGCATGCTGCGTGGCGCCCAAATCCTCAATGTAGTTTTCCTTCAACTTGATCAGCCGTTCCTTGGCATGACCGAGCGTCTCCTCCGAAACGTCGTAAACGCTTACGCGAAAGCCCTTGTACGCCGTCTGATACGCAATTTGGCTACCTAAGACACCGCTACCAGCGACGGTGATGTTCTTGTAATTCATGAATGTCGCTCCTTCGATCCGCTAAGGTGGATAGGTCGCTGTCACGCCTGTTCATCAGTTGTCGATCTATTCGGCCGCCGACACCTGCGTCGATTGGATTTGCGCGCCATCCGAGTTCCGCTGCTGAAACTTTGGCCGTGCCGCGGGTCTCAAGCTTTCACGGATGGCCTGGAACGTCACGTAGAGCGGTGGAATGGCAAAGATGCCAACCAGGGAAGCGAGGATCATGCCGCCGAACACGGGCGTGCCGACGTCGCGCCGCGCCAGCTGCGCGGCGCCGGTCGCAATCACCAGGGGCCACAAGCCAAGGATAAAGGCGAACGACGTCATCATGACCGGACGGAAACGCAGTCGTGCTCCCTCGGTTGCGGCCTCCAGAAGAGGGATGCCCCGTTCCCGCTTTTCCTTGGCGAAAGCTACGATCAGAATGCCGTTTTTCGCCGCGAGGCCGATCAGCACCACCATGCCGATTTGCGCGTAGAGGTCGAGGGTAAGCCTCCCGAGCGCCATGGCGATGAACGAACCCAGCACGCCCACCGACACCGAGAGTAAGACGGGCACCGGAATGGTCCAGCTCTCGTAAAGCCCAACCAGGAACAAATAGGCAAACAGCAAGGCGAAGCCGAGGATCATTGTCGTCTTTCCTTCGGCCCGCTTCTCCTGAAATGACGTATCGGTCCACTCGCCGGCAAAACCCGCCGGAAGCGTCTTGGCCGCGACCTGCTCCATGGCCTTGAGCGCTTGTCCGGACGACACGCCCGGCGCCGGGCTTCCCAACACCGTCACTGCACGGATGTTGTTGTAACGGATCAAGGCGGGAGGGCCGACGACCACGCGGACCTCGACGAGGCTCCGCAACGGGATCATCTTGCCTTCATTGTTGCGCACATTGATCCGGTAAATGTCGTCAACGTTGTTGCGATCGTCAGCCTCCGCCTGGACCTGAACCTGCCAGCGCCGCCCATACAGATTGATGTCGTTGACATAGAATCCACCAAGCGAAGCCTGTAGCGCCTGGAACACCGCGCTGAGCGGCACGCCGAGGATCTGCGCCTTGTCCCGGTCTATATCGAGGTAGATTGACGGGTTGGTCGCCGAGAAGGTGGTGAAAACCCGGCTGAGCTCTGGATTCTGATTTGCGGCAACAACGAGGCCGCGCAAGGTCTGGGCAAGCACCTTCGGGTCGCCGCCGCGCAAGTCTTCGAGGACATAGGAAAAGCCACCACCCGTTCCAAGTCCGATGATAGGCGGCGGCGCCAATGGAACGACAACGCCGCCCTGGATCTGCCGGAATTTCGCGCCGAGCCGGGCGATCAGAGCGCGGACGCTCTGCGAAGCATCCCTGCGCTCCTCAAATGGCTTGAGCGTGACGACCATGAAGGCCGCATTGGACTGTGAGAAATTGTCGATGAAATTCAAACCAACGACGGAAAGGAAGTCGGCGACGACGTCCTCTTTTTTCAGGATTTCCTCGGCCTGCTGGACCACATCCGTCGTGCGCGCCACGGAAGCGCCGCCGGGCAATTGAATCACGACAAACAGCGTGCCCTGATCGTCCTCAGGCAGGAACCCGGTCGGCGTAATTCTTCCGAGGCCAATTATGCCGGCCGCCGCAACAGCGACCATCGCAAGGCCGATCACCGAAAAACGAATCATGCGCGCGATCGCCGTGCCATAGGCATCACGCACCTTGTCGATCGATCGCATAACCAAGCCGATCAGACCGCGCCGCGGATCATGATGCGGCCGAAGAAGCACGCCGCACAACGCTGGCGACAGCGTGAGCGCATTGATGGCCGAGAGCAGCATCGACACCGACACCGTCACGGCAAACTGCCGGAACAACTCGCCGGAAATACCCGGAATGAAAGCAATGGGAACAAAGACCGAGAGCAACACGAGCGTAATGGCGATGATCGGCGCCGTGATCTCGGCCATCGCCAGCTTCGTCGCCTCGCCTGGCGATAGCTGGGGATGTTCTTCCATGACGCGCTCGACGTTCTCGACGACGACGATGGCGTCATCGACCACGATGCCGATGGCGAGCACCACAGCGAGCAGGGATACGGTGTTGGCCGAATAGCCGATCGCCTTTAGGACGATGAAGGTGCCAATCAGGCTCACCGGGACCGCAACGGTCGGAATGAGAGTGGCGCGCAGGCTGCCTAGGAACAAATAGACGACAATGACGACGAGGATGAAGGCCTCGATCAGGGTCTTCTTCACTTCCTCGATGGTTGCCGTTACGGAGGCCGTCGGGTCATAGGTGACCTTCCAGGCCATATCGTCGGGAAAGCTTTGCGCTAGTTCGGCGATGCGGGCGCGGACGTCGTTGAGTGTCTTGATCGCGTTTGCTCCCGGAGTCTGGAAGATCGCCACAATGGCAGCCGGCCCGGCGTTGAAGCGGGTATCGCGGTCGAGATTGGCCGCGCCGAGTTCCAGACGCGCCACGTCGCCAAGGCGGAGTACCGATCCGTCCGGATTTGTGCGGATGATGACGTTCTCGAATTCGGCCACGCTGGCGAGGCGGCCCTTCGTCTGGATGTTGAGTTGCAGCTGCTGTTCATCGGAAATGGGCCGTGCGCCGATGCGGCCGACCGCCGCCTGGGTGTTCTGAGACTGAATCGCGCCAATGATGTCACCGGACGTCAGGCCCAATCCCGTCAGGCGATCGGTTCTGATCCAGGCCCGCATCGCATAGTCCTGCGGCCCCCAGAGGATGGCGTCGCCCACACCCGGCATACTCTTGATCCGGTCGAGGACGTTGATGGTGACGTAGTTGGACAGAAACAGCGGATCGTGGCCGTGCTTCGGCGAATAAAACGCGATGGCGCCAAGCAGCGCTGAAGAGCGCTTCTTTACGATGACTCCCTGGCGCTGAACCTCCTGCGGCAGGCTGGAGAGGGCAATCTGCACCCGGTTGTTGACATTGACGGTGTTGATGTCGGGATCGGTGCCGAGCTCAAACGATGCCGTCAGCGAGTAGCTGCCGTCGTCGCCGCTGACGCTTTTCATGTACATCATCTTGTCGACGCCGACGAGCTGAGCCTCGATCGGCTGAGCGACGGTGCCGTCCACGACCGCCGAACCGGCGCCAGGATAGACAGTCGTGACGGATACTTGCGGGGGAACGATATCGGGATATTGGGCGAACGGGATCGTCATGAGCGCGAGAGCACCCGCGATGGTGGTCACGACGGCAATGACAATCGCAAGCCGTGGCCGGTCAACGAACATGGCCGACAACATGTGTCAGCCTCCGCTCAATGTGCGGGAAAGAGTCGCCCGCACTTCAATCCCCGTGCGCACAAGCATCAGACCATCCACGATCACGAGTTCGCCGGCCATCAATCCCTGATCGATCACCACGCCCGTATCGGTCGTGCTCCCCGGCTTGACCCGCTTAACCGCGGCTTTGCCGTCCTCGACAGTGAAAACGTAGACGCCTTCCTGATCGGCGATGAGCGCGGCCTGAGGAATCACTACTTTGTCTTCTGGCTTTTCCCTTTCGACTTCGATGCGAACAAACTGTCCATCGACGAGCGCGCCAGAAGGGTTGGGAAAAGTGGCGCGCACCAGGATGGTGTCGGTGGCACGATCGACTTGGACATCGACGAAGTTGATGCTGCCTTCGTGCTGGTATGCCGTGCCGTCGACAAAGTGAAGACGGGCCTTGATCTTGCTGATGTCAACTTGCCGTCCTGCTGCCTGTGCGCGCAAAAATTCTCTCTGGCTTACCGGGAAGCTCACATACATGGGGTCCTGGCTGACGATCATCGTCAGGGGGCCGCTGCCGGGGCTCACGACATTGCCCTTGGTGATGTTGGTACGGCCGACCTTTCCGGTAATCGGAGTCAGGATGTCGGTGTAACCGAGATTGATCCTGGCTGTGGCGAGATTAGCCTCGTCGACCATGACCGCAGCGTCGGCCTGTTGATCCTGCGCGCGCGCCTGATCGCGGGCGACGAGGGTCCCGGCCTGCTTCTCGACCAATTCTTCGGCACGGTTCAATTGTAGCGCGCTGAGCGCCTTCGCGGCCTTGCTTCGCTCCAGGGCGCCTTCGGCTTGCTGGACCTGGGCCTCGAACAATCCCATTTCGATGTGGTATAGCGGCGTGCCTTCCTTGATCAGGTCGCCTTCCTTGAACAGCACCTCTTCGAGGAAACCGGTGATCCGCGCCCGAATCTCGACCCGGCTGATCGCGTCGACCCTGCCGACGAAATCTCCGGCCTTCGCAATAGGCTTGCGCTCTGCCTTGACGATACCTACGGGAACAGCCGTAGATGGCTGTTGCTGGGCAAGGGCCGAGGTGTTGAGAGCGAAGACTACAAGAGCAGTATAAAACACTTCGCGCATTTTTGGCTCCACATCATGCGGCGTCGCCGAAGCTTCCGCAACCGGCACGTTCGTTGTCGTCACGAAAGGCCACGCTGCTCGATCCAGTCGACAAAGAGCAGGCGCTCGGCAAACAACCACGCGCTGTCGATCTTTTTTACGAAGCTGTCAATGTAGCGGAGATGGGCGACCATCAAGCGCCGCTTTTCGCCGTCCACCATGAGGTGATGGGCGATGCAGTAAGTCTCGCCTCGTGCGCGATCGCCGCTCAGGGTAGAGATTGTATTCTGCCCTACAAAATGCATGGTGGCAGCGTACTGGTTTAGGTCAGAGAATACGGGCGCAAGCGCCTCGCGCGAGTGCAGCTCCTGGGTGGGCGTCGGGTCCTTGGCGTTCATGTACACGACGAAATGAGTGTCGGCGGTGAACAGGGCCATCTGACCTTTCGCATCGCGGCGATCGGCGCAGTGGGCGTAGGCTTCGACGAGCTCGCGGATAGCGAGACGATCCGCGGCTTCCTCGGGCGAAATGGCGACGTGCTTGTTCATCGGTGTTCTCTTCAGGCCTCCAGGATCGCGCGGGTTTCGAGAAACGCCTCGATCCCGTACCGGCCGTACTCCCGGCCAACGCCGGAATATTTGAACCCACCCCAGGGCGCCTGTGGATCGTCCGTCATCCCGTTGATGACGACACGGCCGGCCCGCAACTCAGAGGCCACGCGGCGCGCACGTTGGAGGTCGGTCCCGAGGACGGCGGCGTGAAGACCATATTTGGAGTCGTTGGCGATTCGGATCGCTTCATCTTCCGAGTCGTAGGCGATGACACTGAGCACGGGACCGAAAATTTCTGCCCTGGCGATCGTCATGTCGTTCGTCACGTTGATGAACACCGTGGGCTTCACGAAGTAACCCGCTTCGAGACCTGTCGGACGGCCCTCGCCGCCGACAAGCACCTCGGCGCCTTCTTCGATGCCCTTGCGGATGTAGGATTGTACGCGCTCGTATTGCCTCAGGGACACCATCGGTCCAACAGCGATCTTGGGATCGGACGGATCGCCGACGGTGAAGGTGCGCATGGCTTCAGCGATGGCGCGCTTTGCAGCATCCAGTCGCGTCCTTGGCACAAGCAGCCGCGTCCCTGCGGCGCAAGCTTGGCCGCTGTTCATGAAGGCAAGGATAAGCGCCGCCGGGATCGCCCGGCCGAGGTCGGCGTCATCGAGCAGGATTGTGGGCGACTTGCCGCCGAGCTCAAGCGTGACGCGCTTCATCGTCGTGGCGCCATCGCGCATGATGGATTCGCCGACGGCAACCGAGCCCGTGAACGAGATTTTGTCCACGGTCGGATTGCGCACGAGCTCGGCGCCGACGACATCCCCTCGACCCGTAACGACGTTGAGAAGCCCCTTTGGCGGCTTGGCCTCATGCAGTGCCTCGATCAGTACCTGGGTTTGCAACGCACTCAGCTCGCTCGGCTTGATGACGACGGTACAGCCCGCGGCAACGGCGGAGGCTAACTTGAGGCAAATGAACAGCGTATTCGCATTCCACGCGGTAATCAGGCCGGCCACGCCGACCGGCTCCAAGGTCACGGTCGTCTTGTCCCAGTTGCGGGTTAACGGCATCTCCTGAAGCGCCTGTTCGGCTGCCTGGAACGCCGTGATGCCCGACTGCACAATCAGACCGGCGAACTGCACGACACCGCCGTATTCTTCCACCATGGCGGCCGTCAGATCATCGGCGCGCGCCGAAGCGGCCGCATGCAGCCGGCGCAATATCTCCAGGCGTTCCTCCTTCGTCGACCGGCCGTAAGTGGCGAAGGCGCGCCTGGCCGCGGCGATTGCGCGCCGCGTATCCTCCTCGTCGGCCAGCGTGACGCGGCCAATCGCTTGGCCACTTGTCGGGCTTATGATGTCGACGACCTCGCGGCCATGGGACTCAACGAACGCGCCGTCGATGTAGTGCATCGTGATTGTCTTCATCGCGGCTCTCCTCAGCTACGATTTGCGCTCGGAACGAAATCTGACGACGCCTGTGAGTGAGACAATTTGAGGGCTAACGACGAACCCCTTCGTTGCCGACGCCGAGCATTGAAATTTGCTGTTCGGCCATGGGCATTGGGCCACGAAGTCGGGGACGTGATCGCCTCGTTCTGCGCCCGAACAAATCCACTGCGTCAGCCGTCGCTCAACGTGCTTGAGCCCGTGTCGCTTCTTAGCCGGCAAAGGTTATGGGCACTAAGTTTCGCAATCTTTCACAAAAATGCTGCTTGTTTTATGATTCGACCGCAAATCGTAGTGCCAAGCGCCTGCCTGCGCCGCCTTCACTTGGAAACACGGCACGAATGCCCTAGACCGATTGGCCTGATTCCGCCCTCGTCCTCTTAGCAAATGGTGTGCGGCGCGGTAATATCGTTGGGCGCGGATGGCTAATTACGTCGCGCTCTCAGACGTACAGAGCAGTGAGCTTCTTGGGAGTTCGATCATGGCAACAAGTGAAGGTTACGGGCAAGGGCTTGCCGAGCGCCTGCGAGCCGAACAGGCGCATGCGATCGTTACGCGCATATTGCGCACGGCTGAAATGGCCGTCACAGAAACTTGGTGCAATGATCCGGCTCCGGAAATGACCGGCTCGATCCAGCGGGAAGACGCTTATCTCGTCGCTTTGACGCTTCGCGATTTTCCCAATCGCCAGTATTGGGAGGACGGCCGGCAAATGCCGGTGTGTGACTTGCGGATCGGTCAAGTTGATTTCCATGACCTGAGATGTGATCCGGTCGCTTTGCTCGACAAACCGTACCACGACCTGTTTTTTTATGTGCCGCGCAGAACGTTCGACGCGATCGCGGAGGACACCGAATCGCCGCGAATTGGCGATCTGAACCACGCGCCCGTGGCTATGGATGACACCACAATCGTTAATCTCGGGATGGCGGTGTTGCCGGCGCTCAGCCGTCCCGACCAAGCGAGCCAGTTGTTCGTCGACCACATCCTCTTCGCGCTCGGGAAACATGTGGCCCGGACCTACGGTGGCATGCGAGCGCTGTCACCGCCGATTCGGGGCGGGCTCACGGCACGGCAAATAAGGCGCGCCAAGGAGATTCTCGCCGCCAACCTCGATGGTCGCGTACCGCTCAAGGAGGTGGCTCGGGAGTGTGGTCTCTCGGTGAGTCATTTCTCGCGTTCGTTTCGCCGCTCCGTAGGAGCCGCGCCGCACAATTGGCTACTGACGCGCCGCGTCGACGCTGCCAAGGAGAAACTGCGCGACGGCCGACTGTCGCTGGCCGATGTGGCCCTAGCCTGCGGCTTTGCAGATCAGAGTCACCTGACCAGGGTCTTTACCCGCACGGTTGGCGTAAGCCCGGGCGCATGGCGTCGAGCGCTCGACGAATAACGGGTGGACGTTGCCGGCTCTGGATCCCTAGGCCTGTGTCCAGTTTTGGCGGCCAACGGGCGGCTGGTCACCACCCGTTGCAGGGCAAGCGGACGTAGACTTCGTCGCAGTCGCGACAATCGCGCTCATAACAGTAAGCGTTAAACGGTCCC
>Ga0210390_10001407_pt1 | contig 23183 bp, 17 predicted proteins | sample IncBWH11OmetaG_FD_161050 | JGI IMG/M metagenome (GOLD analysis project Ga0210390, IMG submission 161050) | Forest soil microbial communities from Barre Woods Harvard Forest LTER site, Petersham, Massachusetts, United States - Inc-BW-H-11-O ... | reverse complement strand
CCTGTCATCCTGAGGCAGCGGAGTCGCTCGCAAAGCGAGCGACTCCCAACGAAGGATCTCTGTACTTCGTGGACGGCGGAATAAGAACCGGGTGCCCCATTTCTCGCGTTCTGTGCGAGAAGTGGGATAGAGCGCGACAAAAACGACTACCACGGCATCCTCGCCGGCCTGGAAGGCGTATCCGGCAAGAAAGCCGTCGACTCCGAAACCATGACCGGTCCTGGCCTGAGCCAATCCAACCAGCCCTGTCATCCTGAGGCAGCGGAGTCGCTCGCAAAGCGAGCGACTCCCAACGAAGGATCTCTGTACTTCGTGGACGGCGGAATAAGAACCGGGTGCCCCATTTCTCGCGTTCTGTGCGAGAAGTGGGACGGAGTTCGACAAAAACGACGAGTGGGGCATTTGGCGGAGGGCGAGAAACTCAACACCCCACACTCTTCACAGCTTGGCTCTTCGAGACCGCGAAGAGTGCGTGGATTCGTGCTTCGCCGCGAATGCCCGGGTGACCGCTTGCCACTCTTCTTCTTCCTGTTCCGGGTCCTGTTCTTCCTGGCGTTGTGCCATCAACTCGCGCCGCGACTCCTCTGCATTGTGCTGGGCCAGAAACTCGCTAATAGTTTTGTCCCTGGTTTGCGGCGGCTCGACTTCCTTCGGTTCCACGGTTTCCACCCATGCCACCAACTGCTCCAGAGTCCAATTCCTTTTGGCCATGACGTGGAAGTCGAAAATGTGGGCGATGATGTCCTTGATTCGCATCTTGGGCGGTATGAAACGCCAGCAGCGGCAGGGGCATGTGACGGTATGCACCAGCCACTCTCCCCAGACCTCTTCCGCGCCCAGCGTCCGCCGGTCCCTTCCGTCCAGGGGCGGACTAGCCCGCACAAATCGGCATCCTTCGGCAATGGCTGCCATGCCGAGCGCGCAGCCCGCCTGATCCTCAGAAGAGTGCAGTCCGCCTGCCTTGGCGGAGAGCACCGTGCTGCCCAGCAGAATCGCTTCACTGAGTTTCATTGGCGATCCTCCTTTGGTTTCCGGTCTTCCGCGCTAGGATACCACTCGTTCACCGGCCCGGAATATTTTCCTGCTTACGCTGGGTGCGCCAGACCTTGGCAGATGAAAGGAAGAACTGGGTGCCCCGCTCCTTGCGTTTTTTGCAAGGGGCGGGTGCACGGGTCTGTTCGCCTCTCAATCCGCCCCGGCGGGTTTCTTGAGCTTGCGGAACTGATTGATTTCCGCTCTGCCCTCGGGGAACACGGCTTCAATTTTCAACTGGCCTCTCATGGCTCGAATCATGGATTGCAGAGTGCTGATGTACACATCGGCGCGGCGCTCCGTCTTGGCTTTCAGTTCACGAACGTAACGGCCTCAAGTCGCGAGACCTGGGACAGCCGGCTATCGCCGCACGACTTCGACGGAACAATGCGCATGAACAGCAACCGATTCAGAGACACTCCCTACCAACAGGCGCTCCAAGCCATGCCTGCCGTGGGAGCCGAGGACAATCAAATCCGCTCCCCACGCCTTTGCCTCATCCAGAATGTATGCTCGCGGTTCTCCGGTCGGCGTCGCCTTGCAATCGCAGACCTTTAAACCCGCGGCAACCAGCACCTTTCGAGCATCGGCAACGGCTTCTTCTGCGCGCGCACGGGTCTCGTTCCATAGCTGCTCCAGCAGGGCAGACGGGTTTGGTGAAGACAGGCCGAGGCAGGTGGTGGAATCTGGCGTCGCGAGCTGGACCACGCTAGTGATTCTGATTTCGCTCTGGTCCGGCCACGGTCGATTTGCCACCGAGTAGGCAGCTTTAGCAGAGCATTCGGAACCATCCGTGGCAAGCAGGATCTTCATTCCTTGTGAAGCCGGATGAGAAACCGGACGGGGCCGTACGATTTCGACCGAACAGGTCGAAGTGCGTAGGACGGCCTGGGCAACACTGCCCAAAAGAAATCGCGTCAAGGCACTTTGTCCGTGCGAGCCGACCATAACCAGATCGGCGCCCCAGCGCTTGGCGTATGCAGGGATTACCAGCTTGGGAAACCCCAATCCAATTTCCGAAAGACTCTCGTGCCCGGATTTGATCAGGTTCTCCGTGGCACGTTTCACCACGGATTGCGCCTCACGCTTTGCATCCTCGACGAGTGCCGGCAGTCCATCCCACCGGCCCATATCTACAACGCTCAATACACAAAACAGCGTTCCAGGAGGCCACGGCCGGTTTGCCGCAATGTCGATCACGTGCTGTGATGCGCTTGAAGGATCGATTGCCAGTAGGACTTTCATAGGATCCCCCTTCAATTCAGATTCGTCTCGCATACACATTTTCGCCGGGAAAGTGATTAAGTGCGATGACAGGAGTCACTGAGGTCGGTGACGGGCGTCTCAAATTCCGCGTTCTTTGCGGAAAGGTGAGGACGACGTCTCTAAATCCGCGCCGTCGGCCGGTGGCCATCTGCGAGAAGGCCAAAATGACTTGCTCTAATCCGTGACAATCTGCGCAAATCCGTGGCCGGTTTTTCTAACGCCCAGCGACGCTCTTCTTTACACCTCTCCCACCAACGTGTTAACCTCAATAACGTTACAAAACAATTGAAAAATTAGACAGGAGTGCACCAGGTTAGTGCTAGCCAGAGAGCAAAAGAAAACCCTCATCGACCAGTACGGCACCCATGCTACCGATACCGGTAGTCCGGAAGTTCAGATCGCTCTGTTGAGCGAACGTATTGGTTCATTGACGGAACACTTCAAGATGCACCAGAAGGACCACGGCTCGCGCCGCGGTCTTCTCATGCTGGTCAGCAAGCGGCGTCGCCTGCTCGACTATCTCAAAACCTACAATTCCGATCGCTATAAGACTGTGGTCCAGAAACTCGGTCTCCGCAAGTAGTTGCGGACAGACCCGTTTCGGGCTCTTAGGCAATCAATGGCTTTACGAAGGGAATTGTTCTGCCGTCCCACTGTCAGGACCGCAGGGGTTTAACGAGAAACAGCGGAGACGGTGCGTCTCCAGGGTAATTTCCACGGTCACGACTGGCGCCTGACCCCATCGCATTTTGCATTCGGCATTGTGCAACTCCCAGACCGGCACCGGCGTGCCCTCCTGCCCAGAAGGAATTAAAATGAAACATGACGTATCGGTACAACTCACCGGCGGTAAAAGCCTCTCATTTGAAACAGGAAAATTAGCCAAACAGGCCCACGGCTCGGTCGTGGTGCGCATCGGAGAAAGCGTAGTCCTGGCCACCGCCGTCGCCAACCCAGACCCACGCGAAGGCATAGACTTCTTCCCCCTAACCGTCGACTACCGGGAATACGCTTATGCGGGGGGACGGATTCCTGGGGGGTTTATCAAGCGCGAAGGGCGTCCCAGTGAACGCGAGATTTTGACTAGCCGGCAGATTGATCGGCCGATTCGGCCGTTGTTCCCGGATGGATTCAAGTGCGAGACGCAGGTCATTGCGTTCGTTCTTTCGGCTGATACCGAGAACGATCCGGATGTTGCTGGCATTAACGGCGCGTCGGCGGCTCTAACGATTTCAGATATTCCGTTCAATGGCCCGATCGGAGCGGTGCGCGTGGGACTGGTCAGCGGTGCGTTTGTCATTAACCCGACTTACAGCGAAATGCGCGAGAGCCTGGTAAACATCATGGTTGTCGGCACCGCCGACGGAATCGTGATGATCGAGTCTGGCGCCAAAGAAGTAAAAGAAGAGACGGTCGTGGACGCGATTGAATTCGGTCACGCAGAAATAAAGAAGATCTGCGCCGCCATCAACGACCTGAAGGCACGAGCCGGAAAGCCCAAGCGCGCAGTGACTCCGCCAGAATTCGACGAAGCCTATTACAACCAACTGAGAGCGAAGATCGGCGCCGAACTGGCTGAGAGCCTGGACACGGAGAAGCACCCGAAAGCAGAAAGCCACAACTTGGTCCGCGATCTGAAGAAGAGATTGCAAGCCGAGATCCCGAAAGAAGACGAAGCCGCTCAGGCCAAACTGAAAACCTACTACGAAACCCTGCGCGAAAGAATCTTCCGCGAACAGGTAATCAATCAAAAAAGAAGACCAGACGGCCGCCCCTTCGACAAAGTAAGAGACATCTGGGTAGAAGTGGGAGTGTTGCCCAGAACCCACGGCAGCGCCATCTTCACCCGCGGCGAAACTCAAGCCCTGGTAACCACAACACTAGGCACCAGCGACGATAAACAACGCCTCGAAACCTTCGAAGGCGAAGCCAAAAAGCGCTTCCTGCTCCATTACAACTTCCCTCCATTTTCTGTTGGTGAGGTTCAATTCCTTCGGGGTGCTGGACGGCGGGAGATTGGGCACGGGGCTTTGGCGGAGCGGGCGATTTCGGCGATGCTTCCGACCGAGGAGAATTGGCCGTACACCATGCGCGTGGTCTCGGACATTCTGGAATCGAACGGGTCGTCCTCCATGGCGACCGTCTGCGGAGCTTCGCTTTCGCTGATGGATGCCGGGGTTCCGCTTCGGTCTCCGGTGGCTGGTGTGGCGATGGGGTTGGTGAAGGAGGGTAATGACTATGCCATCCTTACTGACATTGCCGGGGCTGAAGATCATTACGGCGACATGGATTTCAAAGTTGCCGGTACGAAAGATGGCATTACTGCGCTGCAGATGGACATTAAAGTCGGCGGCATTACCGCGCAGATTATGCGGGAGGCACTGGCGCAGGCGCAGCGCGGGCGGTTGCACATCCTCGAGAGAATGAGCGAGGGGATTACCGAGCATCGCGAGAAGGTTTCGGCGTATGCTCCGCGAATTTACACGCTGCAGATTCCGGTCGATAAGATTCGCGACGTAATTGGGCCCGGTGGCAAAATGATTCGATCGATTATCGAGCAGACCGGGGTGAAGATCGACGTCGAAGATACGGGCAAGGTTAACGTGGCTTCGAACGACGAGGCCTCTGCCAACAAGGCGCTGCAGATCATTCGCGATCTGACCGCTACCGCCGAGGTGGGCAAGACTTATCTCGGGACGGTTACCCGGTTGGCGGACTTCGGCGCATTCGTCGAAATCATTCCCGGGACTGATGGCCTGTTGCACATCAGCGAAGTCGCAGAGCATCGCATCAAGGATGTGCGCGACGAACTCAAGGAAGGCGATCAGGTGCTGGTGAAGGTGCTTGCGGTTGAGGGCAATCGCATTCGCCTGTCACGCAAAGCCATCCTCAAAGAACAACGGGCCAAGATGGGCGGCGGAGAGTCTGGACCAGAGAGTATCCACGAAGAGGGCGCCGGCGATCTTGCAGCTGCGCCCGCGTTGACCATCGAAGGCGGCGGAGATTTCCCTGACGACGAACCGAACTTCAATCGTGATGCAGTCGCGGGCGTTGCCGGAGTTGGAACGGGAGACCGTGCGCCCGGAGATCGTCCCGACCGTGGTGGAGATCGCGGTGGCCGGGGTGGCCGTCCAGGAGGCGGGGGCGGAAGAGGTCGCGGCCGCGGACGTGGTCCGGGCGGCGGTGGTGGACGCGGTGGGCATGGCGGTGGGGGATCCAGGCACTAGAAGAAATCTAGCTACGGATTTTCACGGATCTACACGGATCAAGAAAAGCCCGACAGGCCGCGACCAGAGTCGCGGCCTTTTTCTCGCATATTCGCGTGCACGGGATCAGGGATGCGCTTTCAAGTCGGCTAAAAGTGCGATTGAATCCGCCGCGCGAAGCACTTCAACCGAGTACAAGGTATCTCGCAAGCGTCGCTTGGGAAGGATTTTTGACGCGAACGGAATCCTTTACGGGCCCTATCTCGAGAGAAAACGACTGTAGCTTCTCAGGTACGAATACGGTTTTTTCCCGGGGAAAGATACAGTGTTTGCCGTATTGGCCAGTCCGAGAGTGCGGGCTATTGTTGTTGCCAGTTGAGGAGCGTACTTTCGAGGCGGCCATGGGTTAGTGTCAGCGCGGCTGACGTTCGGACCCTCACGACCGCCTCTTATTTCGCGGCACTTTCAGAGCATCCCACCCCCACTGCTGATGCCGCGCCTCCGCGACGAGGAGTTATCCTCGGGCGGCAGGCGCGGCTGCCTTTTTAGGGAGGATTTCCCCGATCCTGCGGATCTGTGCCCCCACTCCACGCAGCTTTTCTTCGATGTTCTCGTAGCCGCGGTCGATATGATAAACGCGATCGATAATAGTTTCTCCGTCGGCAACCAATGCGGCCAAGACCAGCGACGCGGAAGCACGCAAGTCGGAAGCGAGGACTGCGGCTGCGCTCAGCGGGGTTTTGCCGCGAACAATGGCGCGGCGTCCTTCAATCTTGATGTTTGCACCCATGCGCACCAATTCCTGGGCATGCATGAAACGGTTCTCGAAAATGTTTTCGGTGATGATCGAAGTCCCCTCGGCCTGCGTGGCTAAGGCCATGTACTGCGCCTGCACGTCCGTAGGGAAGCCAGGATACTCCGTGGTCGCCATGTCGGCGGCTCTCGGTGGATTGTCGCCCATTACGCGAACTGAGTCGGCAGTGTGGGCCGTCTTCACGCCCACTTCGTTCAGCTTTTCAATCAGGGCGGTCAGATGATGCGGATCGCAGCCCGAGACGTTGAGATCCCCGCCAGTCAACGCTCCGGCGATGATGAAGGTTGCGGCCTCGATGCGATCCGGAATAATACGATGCCGGGCGCCATGCAATTTGCTGACGCCTTTGATGCGGATGGTCGAAGTCCCCGCACCCTCGATGTGTGCACCCATCTTGTTGAGCAAGTCGGCGAGGTCGGCGACTTCGGGTTCGCGCGCACAATTTTGCATGATGGTTTCGCCATCGGCGAGAGTTGCCGCCATCAGCAAATCTTCGGTGCCAGTCACAGTGATCTTATCGAAAACAATTTCAGCGCCGCGCAATCGTTTGGCGCTGGCCTCAACGTAGCCGTGATCCTGCGTTATGGTCGCGCCCAGAAGCTCAAGCCCTTTGATATGCAGATCGATGCCTCGCACTCCGATGGCGCAGCCTCCCGGTAAAGAGACGCGGGCGCGGCCGCAGCGGGCTACGAGTGGGCCGAGAACCAGCGTGGATGCACGCATGGTCTTCACCAGTTCGTAGGAGGCCTCGGGCGATGTCAGGTTCTTGCACGAGATGGTGGTGCGATGCTGGGCGCGACCGTATCCCAGTTCGACTTCGGCGCCCATGGCGGCGAGGAGTTTGCGCGTGGTCTCGATGTCGCGCACCTGGGGAATGTTTTCCAGGGTCACCGGTTCGTCGGTGAGCAGGGCGGCGGCCATGGCCGGGAGAGCGGCGTTCTTGGCGCCGCTGACGCGAATTGTGCCGAGCAGCGGATTGCCGCCGCGAATTACGAATTTATCCATATCGATAACGTGCGCGGGTAGACCGTGAGCAACGGCGAGGCTCATCGGGGATCCGTCCAATCTGTGGCGCTGACTTATTGTAAAGGCGAATGGCGTTGGCAGTGGGTGTGAATTTGTTAATCGGAAGTGCACGGCCTGTGGGAGGGCCGCGATCGCTGCAAACTGAGTCGAGATTTGCTGAACTCTTGTCCGCCGGGCCGCCGACGCTACAAAGATCGGGCGGCGCTGACGGCTTCGCGAACGTGGCCTTGAGCCGATTTCAGGGCTTGCGCTGCTTGCGTACGGCTTACATTTGCTTGCAACATGACGAGCGCTACTGGGACATCGTTTTTCGCGGCTCGCAGGGCTTGTTCCGCTTGTTCGCGACCGATTGCGGCGGCGCGTTGCAGGATGGTCAGGCCGCGTTCGCGCAGTTTGTGGTTCTTCACGTGGACGTTGATCATTAGGTTTCCGTAAACGTAGCCCAGGCGAGTCATGGCGCCGCTGGAGAGCATGTTCAGAATCATTTTCTGCGCGGAGCCGGCTTTCATGCGGCTGGATCCGGCGATGACTTCCGGACCGACTTCGGCGACGATCGCGAGGTCTGCAGCTTTTTCGAGGGCCGAAGCCGCGTTGCAAACGACCGCAACGGTCTTGGCTCCGTGGCGACGGGCGTATTCGACCGCGGCGACGGTAAAGGGTGTGCGCCCGCTGGCGGCGATTCCAACCACTACGTCGTGCTTTCCCGGCTTTCTTTTCGCCATTTCGTGCTGGCCGAGTTGGCGGGAGTCTTCGCTGGCTTCAGTCGCGCTGTGCAGGGCTTTGGTGCCGCCCGCGATTACGAACTGCACGGTTTTGGGATCGGTGTTGAAGGTGGGCGGACACTCAGAGGCATCGAGCGCTGCGAGTCGGCCACTGGTTCCGGCGCCCACGTAGATGAGGCGTCCTCCTTGTTTTATAGCTTTCGCGATTAGATCAATTGCTTGCGCAATCTGCGGCAAGGCAGCTTCGACGGCGGACGCGACTTTGGCGTCTTCGGCATTGATTACGCGGGCGATTTCAAACGAGGATTTTAGATCGAGATCCTGAGCGGCGGCGTTTGGCTGCTCGGTGGGGAGGTGGCTTAGCTTCGCGGACTGGCTGTTGGCTGACCGTCTCAATCGTTTCGTCTCCTAGTCTCGTCCTAGTGACTCGATCACGGCGTCGTGAAACTTTGGACGCAGTAGCTTGATGGCTTGATTGCTGCAATCGGGCCAGGTGCGGTTGGTGAGCAAAGTAATCGAAAGCTGACGCTCGGGATCGATCCAAAGCGAGGTTCCAGTGTAGCCGAGATGGCCGAAGGAACCGGCCGAGAAATATTTTCCTGATTGCGACGGCGACGACGGCGTGTCCCAGCCTAACGCGCGAGAAGTGCCCGGCGGGGAAGACTCGCGGCGAGTGAACAACGCCAGGGTTTCCGGGCGCAAAATAGGGCGTCGGCCCGCGAGCATGGCATGGGCGAAGATGGCGATGTCTTCCGCCGTGGCGAATACGCCCGCGTGTCCAGCGACGCCTCCCATCGCGATGGCATTTTCATCTTGCACTTCTCCCTGAATGATGCGTTGGCGGAAAGTCTGATCGTCAGCAGTAGGAGCGATGAAAGCCCGCCATGCCGACGGCGGGTTGAATGCAGTGTGCGTCATGGCCAGCGGTCCGAAGACTTCATGCTGGCAGAAATGGTCGAGAGATTCCTCCGCGATGCGTTCCAGCGCGACTCCCAGGATGACGAAACCGATGTCACTGTATTCTGCTCGGGCGCCGGGATTGGCGGTAAGCGGAGTTGCGAAGGCGGCGGAAAGAAGCTCATCTCGTGTCCTGGCTCGCAAGAACAGTTTTTCGTACGCGGGCAATCCTGAAGAGTGCGACAGTAACATGCGCAAGGTGACAGCGTCGCGGCGAGGATCTTCTCCCGCGAACTCGGCCACCACGGCCACAACGGGCAGGTCCAAGTCGAGGAGGCCGCGTTCGTAGAGAATCATGGCCATGCTGGTCGTGGCGACGACTTTGGTGACGGAAGCGAGATCAAAAACAGTCTCTGTGGTGGCTTCCGGTGAATTGGGTTCGTAGGTAAGTCGGCCGAAGGCTTTCAATCCGACCAAGTTGCCATGATGTGCGATGGCGACTGAAGCCGCCGGGAAGGCGTGATCCGCAATGGCTTTGCGTAATAATTCAAAGGCGGGAGCGAAGACCGCGTCCTGGCGCTCGTAAGCAGGTGCCGGGAAGCATGCGGGAGTCCGGGTCACGGGCAAGGGGTTCGTTGGTGGCAATTTGGTTATTGTACGTGTAGAGCGGACACTCAATATACACAGAAATCGAAGAACCAAGACCCCTAAATCAACGTTGATGACGGCGGACAGTGCCGGCCCCACACGGGCGAGGCGCCCCTCCTCACATTTGGCAGAAATGGCACCCCCTTACTTCAGTTTGTTGAGCGGGTCACAGGGCTTGTGTAAAGTCAAAGTATCCGCATGTTCAGATGGAATTGGCATCGCCGAAGTTACCACTTGGGTTTAGTGTCGATGGCCTTTTTCCTGAGTGCAGTGTCTTCGGCTCAGGTCGTGGCGGCGAAGCAGACGGTTACGGCATCCAGTCGTCTTGACGTGCTCGACAGTATTGTGCAGGAAGCCATCCGCGATGAACAGATTCCGGGGGCGGTAGTGCTGATCGGGCACGATGGCCAGGTGATTTATCGCAAGGCGTTTGGCGAGCGCTCGCTCGAACCGCGGCGCGAGCCGATGACGGTGGACACGATTTTCGATCTGGCTTCGCTCACCAAAGTGGTCGCGACTACAACGGCTGTGATGCAACTGGCGGAGAAAGGCCAGATTCGCGTCAACGACCCGGTGGCCAAATACATTCCAGAATTCGCGGAGAACGGCAAAGAGGAAATCACGGTTCGCGAACTGCTTACACATTACTCAGACCTGCCCGCGGATCTCGATTTAGCGCAGCCGTGGCAAGGACGCGAAACCGCATTGCGCATGGCCTACGCGGAGAAGCCAGTCTACAGTCCGGGATCGCATTTCTTGTACAGTGACGTCAACTTCATCGTTCTGGGTGCGCTGGTCGAGCGGGTGTCAGGGATGCCGCTGAACGAGTATTGCCAGAAAAACATTTTTTCTCCGTTGGCGATGACCCACACGCGCTTTCTGCCGCCGGCATCCTGGTTGCCGAAGATCGCGCCAACGCAGTATGACGAGCATGACAAAATGTTGCGCGGAGTCGTCCACGATCCCACAGCGCGGCGGATGGGCGGAGTGGCTGGCAACGCGGGCCTGTTCTCAACCGCGGACGATCTGGCGAAGTTTGCCCTGGCGATCCTGGATGGCAGCACGATCCTGTCCCCATTGATGATCGAAAAAATGACCACGCCCCAGCAACCACCGACTTCGCAGGCGCTGCGCGGGTTTGGCTGGGACATTGATTCTCCGCTTTCCAGCAATCGCGGGGACCTCCTGCCGGTGGGATCATTCGGGCACACCGGGTTCACCGGGACTTCGTTGTGGATCGATCCTACGACACGGACGTCCATCGTTTTGCTGAGCAACGCGGTTCATCCTCGAGGGAAGGGAAGCGCGGTAGCTTTGCGCTCGAAAATTGCGACGGCAGTGGCCGCGGCTTTGCCGCTCACTCCGGCTGAAATGGACGAACTGCGGTGCCGGAGCATCACGGGATACAACGAGACAGAGACAGCAGCGCGCCGCGTGGCGTCTCGCAACGGCATGGTGCAGACGGGAATTGACGTGCTCGAAGCTCATGGCTTTGATCTGATTCGTGGCACGGCTACGAAGAAGAAAATTGGACTGCTCACCAATCAGACTGGTGTCGATTCGCAGGGACGCCGCACCATCGATGTGTTATCGCAAGCTCCCGGAGTTTCGCTGGATGCGATCTTCAGCCCTGAGCATGGAGTCACTGGCACGCTGGATACGACTGACATTAGCAATTCGAAGGACGCGGCCACGGGCGTCCCAGTTTACAGTGTGTACGGCGGGACAGATGCGGCGCGCCGCCCGTCGCCCGAAGTATTGGCGACCCTGGATGCGGTCGTCGTAGATATTCAGGATGCGGGCGCGCGCTTCTACACCTTCGAAACCACGCTGGGATATTTTCTCGAAGCCGCGGCCAAGGCGGGTATTGAAATCATCGTGCTCGACCGGCCCAATCCGATTACCGGGTCGTTTGTGCAAGGGCCAATTTCCGATCCCGGTCATGAGAGTTTTACAAACTATGATTCCATCCCCGTGCGCCACGGCATGACCATGGGCGAGTTGGCGAAAATGTTTAATGGCGAGCGCAACATCAATGCCCGTCTGCAGGTCGTTCCGCTGGAGGGATGGATGCGAGGCGACTGGTACGATTCGACCGGCATGGCGTGGATTAATCCCTCGCCAAATCTGCGCAGCCTTACCGAAGCGACGCTATATCCGGGCGTGGCGCTGGTCGAGGGCACAAATGTCTCCGTCGGTCGGGGTACAGATACTCCGTTTGAATTGCTGGGCGCGCCCTGGATCAATGCCGCGGAGCTGGCGAAATATCTGAACGCGAGAGATATTTCCGGATTGCGCTTCGTGCCCGTGAGTTTTACTCCGAATGCCAGCACGTACTCGGGACAGAAATGTCAGGGGGTGAACATTATTCTGGTCGAACGCAATGCCTTCGACGCTCCGCAATTGGGAGTGGAACTGGCGTCGGCGTTGCACAAACTTTATTCCGACCAGTTCCACATGGAGCGAATGAGCGATCTGCTGGTGAATCAGTCCGCGTACGATGCAATTGCGAAAGGCGAAGATCCGCGGCGCATCAGCGAAGATTGGCGCGAACCGCTGGAGAAATTTCAACAGCTGCGGCAGAAGTATCTGATCTACAAATAAATCGTAGCCGCGACGGAAACGTTACAAGCAACGTTTTACCCATACAGGCGTGGCTCGCTACGTCTTCAGAAGATGCGGAAAACTCTCGCGAGGGAGTTTTGAAGGGGCACGGCTTCCCAGCCGTGCTGGGGATCTGTGAAAACGATGTAAGGCGCGGCTGAAGCCGCGCACCTTCAAAGGCTCCAAGTCGCTGATTTCGGCGTTTTTCCGCAACCTCCTCAGGCGTGCGCCGCACTCTTATATTGAACTAGAATGGTTGTGCGGAACCCGTACGAAACGCACCAGGAGCGCAATCCGCCATGGAAGCCGCCAGCCAAAAAATTCCGATGCCCAATCCGTTCTACCGCTGTGCCGGACCGAACTGCGGCCAGTTGAAGCGCTCCACGGACCGCTGGTGGCTGATGTGGACTTCCTTCGGTGAGTATCACCGCCCGGTGTTGTACCTGTGCCCGTGGGACGAAGAAATCGCTGCGCGCGAGGGCACTCTGAATGTCTGCGGAGAGCTTTGCGCCCAGAAGCTGCAGTCGCAATACATGGGAAATCTGCGGGAAAATGAACTCAAGCGGTCGGCGAAGTAAAGTTCCAATCACGATGAATCGCGACTAACTTTTCTAGCGTTCCTCGCATCGTACTGGCATCGGACGTTTATGATCGAACGCAGCCTATAATTAGGCGATCGCGCTCGGTTAGTGAAGAAGGTCTTCTTGGAGGTGTTTTGTTGCGCGTCACTTTGTTATTGATATTGCTCGTCGCGGTTTTGGCTTCTGCTCAATCCAGCCCTGCAACCAAGCCAGCAACCGACGCAAGCGCGCCCGCAAACAATGCGGGTGAACTGACCATTCCCGCTGGAACCAAGGTTCCAGTTGCTTTGAAACATGCGGTGTCGAGCAAGGGGACGCGGGAGGGAGACAGCGTCTACGCCGAGACCACTTTTCCGGTTGTCGCCAACGGCCGGGTTTTGATACCGGCGGGTACCTTTGTTCAGGGAAGAGTTAGCCATATTCAGCGTGGGGGCCACATCAAAGGCCGCGCCGAGGTGTTGATGCACTTCACCACCTTGATCTATCCCAGTGGATACACCGTGCTGCTTCCGGGCGCTGTCGAAAATGCGCCAGGAGCGGATAAGGCCACGGTCAAGGACGATGAAGGCACGATTCGTTCTGACAGCCAGACCGGCCAAAAAATTGGGACCGTCGCCGGTACCGCAGGTACCGGGGCAGTGGTCGGCGGACTCAGCAATGGTGGTAAGGGTGCATTGATAGGCGCTGGAGTTGGCGGCGCGGTCGGCACCGCAATCGCTTTGCTGACCCGCGGCAACGACGTGAAGCTGGATGCAGGAACAACTCTGGAGATCGTTATCCAGCGCGAGGTTCCCCTGGACGGCAGCCGCGTGCCTGCGACCACACGCACGTACTCAACCTCGCAGTAGCGACCACTCCCCGGATGGCCAATGCTTTAAGTAGCGGCCGGGTGCTTGGTAACGGCAACCCCTGCGGTCACATCCTGCGCAAATTCGCGTCGACGCTCCGGTCCTTTGCGGTTCTCGAGAACGCGCACGCGTCGCGCTGGAACATTCGTTGGATTCAGGCGAACAATGCGTCCATCGCTGACTTCGATGAAAAAGCGGAACCAGTCGGTGCGGAACATCCTGCCCGAAGAATAAAAAGTTACGGATGCGGCGATGAGGCCCTCAAATTCCGGACCAGTGCAGACGAGCAAACGTTTCCCAATGTCCTGAGTCCAGCTCATGCCGCCGACCAGAGGATCGTTGAGGAAACAGCGCTCGAAGGGCACGGCCTGGGAAATCTTGCGTATCTGCATAAGCTGGAGCAAGACTGAAATCTTGGCCAGGTTGGTGACCATGATTCGGGTCTCGGTCGACGAAAGCCGCTCCAGCTTGATGTGCAGCTCGGGCGACCATTCGCGCTCGAACTCCTCGCGCGCCAGCGCCAGACCTTTGTCGGCGGCCTCGGCATAACGCAGGGTCGCCCGCGCCAGAATCACGCTGAGAGCGCAAGTCACCACCGTCGCCACCAGTGGGATGGAATTGACCAGGCCAGAAAACGGAACGCTATACGAGTTCATCCACTGGATGTGCATAGAACCGTTTGGCTCCTCGCCGTGCAACCGCGATCATGTTTAAGTCGTCGGGGGTCGATTCCTGCCTGCGATGAAACTCCGCGTCAATGCTCGTAGCTCGGATCAGCAGAAGTCTAAAGAGTGCCCCTTGCCGGCTCCAGATGCAGATGGTACAGAGCCTATATCCCTCGTGACTCTGGGTCTTTGGTAACAGTAGGACGACCTAGTCTCAGTGGTTTAGACATGGAGTCTTGTCAGATCGCAGCCGCTCCAGCACGGGTCGGAATCCCTGCGCCGACATTCTGAGTGCTGACTGCTAAGTGCTGAAAGCCTATTTCACTTCAGCATAAACATCGCATTCACGTGCGCCGTCACCGAGGACGTCTGCGGGCTGAATCCCTCGGTCGGCGCGGGCGCGGCTTGCGCCATTGCAGCCATCGGCGCCATCCGCTGCATGGGCATCGGACGGACGTTTTCAAACGTGTCCACGGACGCGTAAGACATCTCTCCCAACGTGCGTCCCGATGCGTGAGCTACGGCTTCCGCGGATGCACGTGCGCGGCGATAAGCGTCCTCAACGGCTTTGGTCTTGGCGGCTTCGATGTCGTCAAGCTGATATGTGATGGATTGGTCGTCGGTAACGTCGGCGTCCGACAGCTGCTGCACAATGGGCGCAATCTTTGTAAAATCCTTCAGCTTCAGCGATACATTCACATTCACCCGGTATGCCACCAGTTTGCGTTTCGCCTTCGTGTAATCGTAGATAGGTTCGATAGAGAAATAGCCGAGTTGCGCCGCCGTGGGCTCAATGCCGTTGGAGCGCAGAATCTGGCGCACCTGCTCCGCAGCCTTGGAGGCTCGATCATAAGCCGCCTTTGAGTTGTCTTCCTGCGCGGAAATATTGAATTGCACCAGCGCAGTGTCTGGATTCGCCTCAAACTTTCCATCCGCTCCAACGAAGACGCTATTAGGTTGGGCCGTGATCGTCGGACGATCCTGCCCGAAAGCAAACCCGATGCCGAAAACGAAGACCACAAGCCAAGTGACGATAGCTTTCATAACCCACCTCCCGCCTGACAGCAAACAAGGCTATACACTTGAGTCGTAACTAACAGAAGAACGCAAAACCCCGGGCAACTTGCGAAGGAAACGTTCGTGATGACAACGAGAATATTCACGGCAATCCAAACGCGTACAGCGAACTCCCCGCCGCAATCGCAACGTACTCTTTCCCATCAACCGCAAAAGCCATCGGCGAAGCGTAGACCGCTCCGCCCATCTGAAAGTGCCAGAGCACTTTCCCGGTAACCGCGTCCAGCGCGATGAAGTTCCCCTCCGCGTCGCCGGTGAACACCAGTGCTCCCGCGGTTGACAATGCACCCGACCAACTCGGCGACAGATGCCGGAATTCCCACTTCACTTTCCCGCTCGCCGGATCAATCGCGCGTAGAGCGCCCCAGTAAGGCTCCGATCCATCCGCCGGGAAATAAGCGCTGCCGTAGTAAGCGTGGCCCATCTCGTAAGGCTGCGGCGCGGTGCTGAAAATATCGCACTCCTCGCGAGCGCTCACGTAAAACAGCCCAGCCAACGAACTGAATGAAGGCGACATCCAGTTCGTCGTGCCCAGCGCCCCCGGACACACCTGCCGTCCCTCCGCCGTCGGCTCACTCTCTTTATTCGGAACCGGCCGCCCCTCAGCATCCTTGCTGTCACTCCAACTGATCTTGCCATAAGGGTTCGCGGAGAGCAGTTTGCCCGTAGCCCGATCCAGCACATAAAAAAACCCGTTGCGATTCGCTTGCGCGATCAAATGTTTGTCACCCAAATCAATCATCACCGGCACCTGAGTCGCGTCCCAGTCATGCTCATCGTGCTTGGTGAATTGGAAATACCATTTGAGCTTTCCAGAATCGGCGTCCAGAGCCAGCAGCGAATTGCTATAAAGATTGTCGCCTGCTCGTCCCTCGCCGCGATTCGAAGGCGCCGGATTTCCGGTGGGCCAAAAAAGTTCGTTGTTCACGGGATCGTAAACACCCGTGATCCACGCCGGCGCGCCGCCCGTTTTCCACGAATCGCCTTCCCAGCTCTCATGCCCCGGCTCACCCGGTCCCGGCACAGTGTAGAATCGCCACGCGAGCTTTCCAGTATCAGCATCGTACGCATCAATAAAACCTCGGACACCGTACTCGCCCCCTGAAACCCCAACGATGACAAGGTTCTTCACTACCAAGGGCGCAAGCGTGAAGCTGTAGCCTTGCTGATAATCAACCGCCACGACGTCCCAGATCACATTACCGGTTTTCGAATCGAGAGCGATGACGTGCGCGTCCAGCGTCGCCAGAAAAACCTTGTCCCCGAGAATCGCGAGCCCGCGATTCACCCGCCCGCAACACGGACGTATATCCCCAGGCAATTGTCGCTGATACATCCAAATCGGCCGTCCCGTGCGCGCATCCAGAGCGAATGCCCGATTGTCCTGCGCCGTGGCGTATAAGATGCCGTCGACCACCAGCGGCGTAGTTTCAAACTTCCCAGTCGCCGCCGTCTGATAAACCCACTTCGCCACCAGCGAATGTGCATTGCCAGCATTGATCTGGTCCAACCCGCTGAACCGCCGCCCCGCATAATCCCCGGAGTAGGTCAGCCAATTCTGCGGCTCCTTCGCTGAATTCACCAGCCGGTTAAATGTGACTTGTCCATAGTCAGTGGAGGCCAGCAAAACCATTGCAGCGCAAAGCCATTTGTGCGAGATCGCTCTCTTCATTTCGCGCCCACGCCAACTAGATAAGCGACAATATCCTGCAAATCCGTATCGCTCAAAACGCCAACGCCATAAGCCGGCATCAATGACACGCGACTCTTCGCGAAGGCCCGCAGCTTGTCCTTTTCGACTAAATGAATGTTCTCGCTCATATCCATTATCTGAACCGAGAAGTCATCCTCGTTTAAAGCGACTCCTTTGATTTCCTGTCCGTCCGCGGTCACGACAGTCACGGTCTCATACTCCTGCGGAAATTCCTTGGTAGCTTCCGTCAATCCCCAAGCCAGCCTTCGGCTCGGGTTGCGCACCGAATCGACGATCGACTCCACCGTGCGTGCCCCGCCCACCCCGGTCAGTTCCGGCCCCAGCCGCCCACCCTTTCCGTCGACCATGTGACAGCCCGAACAATTGGCGTCCCCATAAAAAAGCTGCTTTCCGCGAGCCGCGTTGCCGGAGGGCTGTGACGCCGACTTAACTTCCACACTTCGTATATAAGAAATCAACTGCCGGATCTCGGTCTCGGTCATCCCCACACCTTGCCCATTGGTTCCATTCGCTGGCATCGCAGTTCCCGGAATACCGTTATTAATGATCTGGAACATCTCGGCATCCGAGTGAGCATACTTCTTGTGCGCCCGCGTCAGGTCCGGCCCGCGCCCTCCACCCCGCGCACCCAGCCCGTGGCAGAAAGCGCAATTAATGCGAAATTGAAACTCCCCCAGCTTTGCCGCATTGGGATCCCGGGCCAACGGATTCGAATCCTCGCCCGCGAAGGCGGTCGCCACGCCGAGCAGGAGCACCACGAAAAATTTGCGCGCAGGAGGCGACCCCGGCAGGCTGCAGAAAAACTTGGACCAAGATGCAGTTCGGAAAAGCCACGCCTTCCGCTGCAAGCACTGGAAAGTCGACAGCCGTCTCACAGCGTGAATAACTGCCCGATTCGTATCCGGGCATCGCTCCAGCGATGCCGCAACAATCACAGAATCAGTGGCGCCTTCAGGCGCTATGGCTCGGTCGCACACTTTCACCAGCATCCCATCTCCTTCACCAAGCGTGGCAGCAGAAGTCTCGGCATTATACAAAACCAAAAGCTCGTGGAAGGGACGCTTTACGAAATGAACTTTCATTGGCTGATGGGTGGTTCCACTCGAAGGTGGCGAGGAGATTTCGCTTCGCGCAAATCGTGGAGGCTTGCAAGTCTCTTGAATCGAACGCGCAGGTGGAAAAAATTGCGATTACGTTGCTTAAACTCGCCGTGGGTGCCCCAGGTCTCGTCGATACCTGGGAGCCACGCCCAATTGCTCCTGTCCGATCTTCAATTCTTCCCCGCATCGTAGGGCCGCAAGAAAACTGCCGGCTGAAACTCGAAATATGCCGGCGCAACCGGGACTTCCTTGCCATTCACCTCTAACACATTGAGCTTTTTCCCCAGGCCCTTGGCCGCTTTGTTCAGCGACCCAGACTCCAGGCCAGGCCAATTCCCAGTATCCAAACGCTCGACAAGTCCCTGAAAGGCCACCACCGTTTCAGCGGGAGTAAACTCGCAGTGTCCCGCACGATGCACAAACACTTGCCGCAAAAACTTCTCGTCCTTTCCATCTTCGACCACATCCTTGTAAGCACTTTCGTTTTCCACCCCCACCAGCCCATCCCCTTTGGTATGCAAGGTCAACACCGGTATCGGAATCTCGCCGTTGAAAATAATATTGCGCTTCATGTACTCAACGGCTGATGGTTGCGCCATGATCCGCGCAGCATTGTTGACCGCCATAAGATCGGTTGCCAGATCAAGGCCGGCCTTCTGGTAAAGTCCCTGAACCTCTGCCTTATCGATGGAAAGCGCCAACTGCTTGGTGTAGTCAACCCCGTTGTTCCACGACGGATTGCCACCCGCCCGCCCCTCCACCTCAGCCCGCAGCGCGAACGCAAAAGGAAAATCAATCTGCGAAAGCCAAAGGTCCTGGTTCTTTTCCTCTGCGGCATAGTCGGTAGGAGGTGGTTCGGGCGATAGAGGATCGAACCAGCCGGGACTGTCGGCGAGAGCAGCCGCCAAAGCGATTCGCGCCCGGCCCTTAGCAGTTTTTTGCGCGTCGGTGAGAATCCTTTCAGCGATCCCCAGATTCTTGGCGGGATTGGTGATATCCACCAACTGCAACCCTGAACCTGCTCCCAGCAGTACGTCGAAAACAAAAGCCAGGTCCAGAGCCTGGTTCCACGTGCCGACGCCTCCGGCCACAACCCCGCACATCGGCAACGCCGCGTCAAAACGCGTGGGATATCGCTGCACCAGACCGGCCGTGACCATGCCACCCAGCGAATGCCCCCACGCTATCGTTCGCTTGGGCGCCCCGACAAGTTTGTTGAAAGTGTCCAACACCTCGATCTGATCCGGCAACGCCTGCTGGATGGCCCACCCGGTCGTTGCATAAGATGACCCGCCCAGTGCATAACCATTCGCCAGAAGATAAGCCCCGGTAATCGGATCGCCCACATCCATAGCCGGATTCGACGACCCCGGCACTACGTATCCGTGGCTGTACAAAACTAAAGTCCCATTCCACTTCGACGGAACTTGAATCAGGTAAGTCGCCCCATCAGCGAACTTACCCTTATACCTCTTAACCCCTGAGGCCTGGGCGTGCCCGAGAAATAAAGCCAGCGGCATCGCCCAGCATGCCACCAGGAAAACTGCCCGCTTGATCCTCCTACACATGGCTGGCCGTCCTCACTCTGACAAATTGGAGCCAAACTGATTCAGGATAACGCCAATTGTCAAGCCGGCAAAGTCAATCCCCCAACACGCGACTCACGGGGACGGCGCCCCCGCTCGGCCGAACGTCCCTCGTACGCGAGCAGGGCCCAACGCGAAAAGGCCGCCAACCCTGGCGGCCTTCTCCACAAACTCACTATCAAACGCTCAGAAAACTCAATCCCCCAAAACTGGCTCGCCCACTTCCGGCTTGGGCCGCGAAGCAGTCAAAGCTCCCAGCGGAATGAATCCGTTCTCCGCCACGACCGGCTTCTCCTGCAACACGACTTCGCGATAGAGCGCAGCCATGCGCGCATTGTAAGCCGCATCGTCTTTCTGCGGACCACGAGCCGCCGCCTGCTTGGCATCGCGCGCCCGCTTCTTTTCTTCACCAGAGTTCTTGGCGATGCCCAACTTATCGAGATCGTGCTGCTCTTCGTTGGTCACCAACTCATCTTTCAGAAGCAATGAGTGTGCCGTCGATTCCATCTTCACATTCTTGCCGCCGGCAAAGATCTCATGCCGTCCATGCTCCTCATACCACTTGGTGAGCGTGGCGGTCATGTGCATCTTCTCGATGATGTTCCGCCAGCCCACGCCGGTGTTGTAAGCGCAGAACGAAATTTCGCCTTCCTGCGTGGCATAGGGAATAATGCACTGCTCGGTCCGCCGGAAATCATAGTTGAACAAATCCTGAAACCACATTCCCGCGATAAACAGGAAATTCCACCGGTCCTGCCGCCGCTTCATCACATCGTCAATCGTCCGGTCCGGACCAACTTTCCCGTAATTTTTTCCGGTAGCATTGAAGTTCTTATCGAACTTCTTCAAAAGATCCATCAACTTGAAATGCGTAGGCGACTGGAACGGATCGTAGTTCTTCATCAAACACAAAGCCATCCCCACAATCGTCAAAAACTTTCCGCGAGCCGCATCGTTGACCTTCTGAATATCTTTAGCCAGTTGATCGCCCTTTAAGAAAGCAGTCACCGGAACCGCCTCCTTAGTCTCCTTATCGATCATCACGGCCATCCCCGTCCCACAATTCGGATGGCAGCCGCAGGAGAGCTGGCCCCAGTTATTCTTGGGATCGTCTACATGCATTAAATCGGCCCAGTCGCTGAAAGTGCCCATGAATGAGATGGGGAACCAGTCGCGCGATGGTTCGCCCAGGCCGGTTTGATTCTTTACATCGTGGGCCAAATGAGAGAGCGTGTAACGCTGGGCCTCGCGGCGGTCATCGGTCACGGCTTCGTCGCGACCGGTGAAGCTCACTGGCTGGAAGGAAAGGAATCCGATTCGCTTGGGATTATCGAGAGCGAATTTGATGATTCGTCCCACCTGCTCGTTGTTGATGCCGTTTACGATGGTGACCACCGGAACGATTTCTACTCCGGCGGTGTGCAGGTTTTCAATGGCCTTCAACTTTACGTCAAAGAGGTTGCCGACTTTTCTGTGAGCATTCGCGGCGTTGCCGATGCCGTCGAATTGCAGATAGGCGTAGCGCATCCCGGCTTCGGCGGCCTGCTGAGCAAACTCGAGACTCTTCGCGAATTCAATTCCGTTGGTTGCAGCTTGCACGCTGTTGTATCCGACTTTGCGAGCGTAGCGGACGGCGTCCAAAAAATACGGCGACAAAGTTGGTTCGCCGCCAGAGAACTGCACCGACATCTGCCGCTTCGGCTTAATCGTGATGGCATTGTCGAGCATGGTCTTGATGTCTTCCCAGCTCAACTCGTGGACAAATCCAACCTGATTGGCATCCATGAAGCAGGGGTCGCACATCATGTTGCAACGATTCGTAAGGTCGATGGTCAGCACCGAGCCGCGTCCGTACTTTACCGTGCTCGAGCCGTGATGGTGCAGCTTCTCGTCGTTATGCGCAACGATGTCGCGGCCGGGGAACACTTCTTCCAAATGGCGCGAAAAGTCGGTGTCAATCGACATCACGTCTTCGAAGTGACCATGGATTGCGCAATCCTTGACCATCAGGATTTTGCCGTCGCGCTCGATGATTTGAGCTTTGATCTCGCCGATCTTTGAGTTGCTCAGAACTTCGACAGGGAGTTTGCCATCAAGAATCTGCTGGCGAATTTCGGGGACACACTTCGGGCACAGCGAATCCGTCGTCCGCGGCCAGCCCAGCGGAGGCTTGGTCTTCTCATACGACTTGAGCAGCGGCTTGTCGGACCACTTGGGCTTGGGAGACGGATTCTGTTTGATCCGGTTCAGGCGCTCAAATACTGCCCATGCGCCCGTGGCGGCGACTGTCACTGCTTTCTCCACATACTTCACTGGCTTGTGCATGTCCTCTCGCTTTCCACTGCTCGGGATTATGGCAAGTCAGGCATCTGCCACTTCTCCCTGGGTGAATCTCCAAATCCAAACTCTGAAAACGGTTGAACCTGTAGAGCCTACCCTTGCTTTGACCTTCACTCTTGGAAACCAGTTCAAACCTTACAAATAGAAGAGGCTTTCTCGATGGACCTCTCCCCTTGGTTTCTTGGTGTCACTATCCTATTGAAGGCAATGCTAGATGGCACGCACAACCCAATGAAAGGGGCAAAATAGAGGTTTAGCGGTGAAACGGCGCATTGGATGGGTGTAAGTGATTGAGGGGATTAGGTTTTGGTGAGAGCTTCCAGCTTCTGAATGGCATTGCGGCAGCCTGCTCAAGGGCGGCAACAAATCCCATACTGCTGCCAAAGCCGAAACCACGGGCTATGCGCGAGCATGTCGTCGTGCCTTCGATTCGCGGCCGAGATGTCGCTCGCGCTTAGCGGTCTGGTGTCCGGTACCGCGTAGACGCGCTCTAGCCACTCGATCTCGGTAATGGTCCGTTCGGCGTCCATCCCTCCACAATATCTAACAGAAAGGCGGGAAGGTCAATTCCGGGTAGCATCTCTAAAGACCCTGACTGGAGGATTTGTCTTCCTCGGGTCGATTTGCTCCGGTCGATCCGCCAGCCACTGCCTGCCCTGGCGCGCAACGCTCGGATGGCATTCACTTTGCATTCGTCCCGACGGCAATGCGGTGTTCTCCTTATCGCCTCCCACTCTTCCCGCAAAAAACGCGAAAAGGGTGGGCCACCTTTACTGGACAGTGAGGGTGGCAGTCCCCACGTGAATCTATCTAGTCCTTGACGGTCTTGGTTTCGGAGTCGACGGCTTTCCTGCCGGATACGCCTGCTAGTCCAGCGAGGATGCCGCGGTAGTCGTTTTTATCGCACTCGATCCCACTTCTCGCAAAGAACGCGAGAAATGGGGCACCCAGCACCTAGCCAAACGGCTACCACTACATACGCCCACCCAAGATGCGGTCGATCTGCCGAAGATGGTTCAAGTCGTGTGCCGCTTCCAAGCGGACGAACTCCTCGACC
>Ga0210390_10001404_pt1 | contig 23225 bp, 20 predicted proteins | sample IncBWH11OmetaG_FD_161050 | JGI IMG/M metagenome (GOLD analysis project Ga0210390, IMG submission 161050) | Forest soil microbial communities from Barre Woods Harvard Forest LTER site, Petersham, Massachusetts, United States - Inc-BW-H-11-O ... | reverse complement strand
GGTGATCACCTGGGTGTCGGCCCCGGCCCGGTCGGGCACCAGCTTGGCCCGCAGCAGCAGCTCACAACCCAGCTGCAAAGCGTCGTGGAACCGCTGGCCTTCGCTGCGGTGATCTTCGCGGCCCTGGCTCTTGCCCAGCGCCTCCACCACCGCCTGCACCGCCGCGGCGCACTCGGGGGTCAGGTTCCCGCGGATGATCCCCGCGCCGCCGAACGTGGTGCCGACCGCCACGTACCGGTCATCGAACCCGTCGTCCTCATCGGGGTCAGGATGCTGGGACCGCCACTGCGCCACCGCGTACGCCGCGATCGCCGTCAGGTCATCCAGCGACGCCCCCGCGACGGCGGCGTCGACCAGGATCTGGTCGGTCTGGCCGCGCAACTCGGTCGGCAGGTCCTTCGTCCACTTCATAATCTCCGCGGCCCACGACTCGGAGATCACCCCGGCCGCCAGCGCGTCGGCCAGCTGCGGGCGGGCCCGGAACAGGCGCATCTGCCCGACCGCGGCCCTGGCCCCGGCCCGGCTCATCTTCGCCTTCGCCGCCAGCCACGCCGACGAGGTCCCGTACCCATCCACATCGTGGGCGTCGGCCGCGTCGAACCGGCGCAAGAACGTCACATGCGCCGCGGTCGCCTTGGACCGGATCTCACCCAGCGATATCAGCACATCCCCGCAGCCCGGCCCGTCGAGCGGGTCCGCCGCCGGGGAGTTCAGGAAGTCCAGGGCAGCCCCGGCCATCGCCAGCGCCTCGGCCGCACTGCCGGGCACCCGATCGCCGCGAGTACACATCCTGGATCACCTCCTACCTACATTCTAGTATATATGTTCTATGTAGGCCAAGAAGTAGTACAAGATCATCTTGTAAACCGTTCCGGATGCGACCATCAGTGCGCGCCTTCTTCGCCCCAGTCGTGAAGCGCCGTACGCAGGAGCGCACCCGCAGCCCACTCAAGGGTCGCGACGATTTCTTCGTCGTCATCGAGGCCGGCGGAGTCTTTCATCGCGATGAGGGCTTCGGTGCCGAGGGTCAGCGCGAGAGCGCACCGAAGCCGCTTACGGCCTGACTCGCCCAGCCGTTCGCCGAGCGGTCGGAGTGCTTCGTCGATGTATCGCATCCGTCGACCAGCTCGCACGGGTGTGTCGTTCCCATCGGACTGGTTCGCGAGCCACGTGTCCATGTAGATACGCTCGCCTGTGCGAATCAATGCCTCGTCAGATAGCAGGGTCGGCATCATCGTGCGGACGAGAGCCGCGAGACGTTCCGTGGCGTCGTTGGTCGGGAAGCTGGCGACGAGATCCTCGACCGGCTTCATCAGGGGTTCCACCTTGGCCACTTCCACGAGCAGTGACTCCTGGGTGGGGAAGTACCGGTAGGCGGTCGCTCGCGACACCAACGCCCGCTCGGCGGCCTCGGCCACGGTTGGCGGACTGCCTTCGCGCGTCAACGCGGTCGCGGCCTCGATGAGGGCGGCCCGGGTCCTGTTCCGTTGATTGTGGTTGACGCGTACGTCTTGACGTGAGACTGGCATCTCATTACGATACCACTATCTTGAAATGAGATGGTAGTACCGGATGGAAAGGGGGCAGCAATGTCCGCACAACCGGTAGTAGTTACAGCCGAGGACCGACCGCGGGGGCTCAACGTTGTCGGCGAGCAGATCACGGTTCTCGCCGATGGCGCGACAACGGGAAGTTATGAGATCTTCCGCCAGGCCGGGCCCGAAGGCAGCGGCCCGCCACCGCACAACCACCCCTGGGACGAGGCGTTCTACGTGATCGCCGGACAGGTGAACTTCGGCGTGAACGGTGAAGACGATCTCCTCGCCCGGCCGGGCAGCTTCGTGCACTTCCCGGCCGGAGCGACGCATTGGTTCCGATTCGGTCCGGGCGGCGGTGAGATGATCTCGATGACGTCGCGACCCGGCGCCGCCGCGTTCTTCACCGACATCGACCGGGAGGTCTCGCCGACCGAGCCGGACTTCGGCATCTTGCTGAAGGTCGCGGCCGAGCACGGCCTGACGCTGCTGCTCCCAGCGAGCTAACCGGGCGAGCTAACCCGGCGATAACCCAACGCCGGAGGACAGGTAGTAAGCCCCGATGGCGATAACCAAGAAGCCTACCAGGCGGCGGATCAAGAGCTCGGGCACCTTGGATTGGATGCGAGCACCGGTATAACCGCCGGCCAGGCCCCCTACACCCAGGGCGATACCGGTCGGCCAGTCGGGAGCCACGGAGATGTGCTGGTGCAGGGACAAGATGGTGAACGTGATCACGCCGCCGGCCGAGGTCACGAACGTGGCGGCAAGCGCCGCGGGCGCGACCTGGGCTGGCTTGCGGCCCAGCCCGATCAGGATCGGTGCCAGGATCGCGCCGCCGCCGATCCCGTAGATGCCGCCCACGCATCCAACCACACCGGCAAGAACCACCAGCACGGGAGCCGGGATGCGCACGATGGGACGGTCCAGCGAATCGGTGCGAGACGGCCCCGTGAGCACGAGCCAGACGCCAAGCGGCATCAAGACAGCGGCGACCACCAGGTCGAAGACGCGCGCGCCAGGAAGCAGCTTCACCCGGATGAACGACCCGGCGATCACGCCCGGCAGGGTCCCGGCGATGAGCACCGGGGTCAGGCGGCCGCCCGTCTGTCCCTGCCGCCAGTACCGGTACAGCGCCCCCGGTGTGGCGACGACGTTGTACAGCAGGTTGGTCGGAGTAACCGAGGGGCTGGGCGTGCCCAGGACGCTGACCTGAAACGGCAGCAGGAGAACCGCACCAGAAATCCCGGCGGGAGTCGTGACCAATGCGATCACGTACGCCGCCGCCAGCGCTACGACCTCTGTCCAGCCGGTGCCCAACACGAGGTCACAGTAACCAGGTCAGCGCCCTTAAAAACAGCGCTGACCAGCAATTTTGCCCCGCGCAAGCTGTACTGGCGACCTCTGCCGTCAGTGCTCGTGGATGATGACGCCGCGGATGTTGCGGCCCGCCATCATGTCCTCATAGCCCTGGTTGACCTCGTCGAGCTTGTACGTGGTCGTGATGAGCTCGTCCAGCTTGAGCTTGCCGGCCCGGTATAGCTCGATCATCCGGGGGATGTCGTCGAACGGGTTACCGCTGCCGAACAGCGCGCCCTGCAACCGCTTCTCGAACGCCGTCAGCTCGAACCCGGAGACGTGCACCGTCTTGGTCGCCAGCCCGCCCATCCCGGTCAGAACGACGATGCCGCGCTTGCGGACCGCGGCGAACGCCGCCGAGACGACCTCCTCGGTGACCACGCCCACCGTGATCAGCGACTGGTCCGCGCCGACGCCGTAGGTCAGCTGCTGCGCCAGCTCGTGCGCCTCCTCAGCGGAAGCCACCGCGTGCGTCGCGCCCAGCGACAGGGCCGTGGTCCGCTTGAACTCGACCGGGTCGACCGCGATGACGTACCGCGCCCCGGCGTGCGCGGCGCCCTGCACGGCGTTGATGCCGACGCCGCCGACGCCGTAGACGATCGTGGTGTCGCCGGGGTGGACCTCGCCGGCCTTCACCGCCGTGCCGTAGCCGGTGGGCACGCCGCAGCCCACCAGCACCACGACGTCGAGGGGCAGGTCGTCCTCTATCTTCACCGCCGACGACTCGGATATCACGGCGTACTGCGAGAACGTACCGAGCAGGCACATCTGCCCGAAGTCGGTCGTCCCCTCGTGGTAGCGGTACGTGCCGTCGGGCAGGGAGTTATCTACCAGGAACCGGCCCAGGTCGCACAGATTGGTCTGGCCGCGCGAGCAGAACCGGCAGTGTCCGCAGACCGGCAGCCACGAGGTGACCACGTGGTCGCCCACCGCCAGCCGGGTGACTCCCGGGCCCAGCTTCTCCACGATGCCGGCGCCCTCGTGACCGCCGACGATCGGGTACCTGACCGGGATGTCGCCGGTGCGCAGGTGGTCGTCGGAATGGCACAGGCCCGAGGCGACAAACCGTACGAGGACCTCGTTGGCCTTCGGCTCGTCCAGGTCGAGCTCGACGATCTCGAAATCCTTGCCCACGTCCCTGAGCACCGCTGCTCGTGTCTTCATGCACGCCCTCCGAAAGCGAGTTTGCCTGCCATCATCCGCCCGTCAAGTGCGCCGGTCCAGTGGTGCCGACCCAACGCCGCCGCCGCTTGCTTGTGCTACAGCATCACGCCAGTAGCCGGACGGCGCCAGCGTCACACAGGTCATAGCCGCTGAGCGCGTGCACCGACGACTGCACGGCCGGATCCCGCAGCGCGGCGATCATCGGTTCGGCGGCGGCGAGCGCGTCCGCGCTCAGGACGATGTCGAAGTCCTCCCAGGTGACCGGTGTGAAGGCGAGGTCAAGCGCGGTCGCGGCGGCGCGCACGCCAAGGCCCGCGTCAGCTTGCCCGGAGGCGATGGCCATCGCGACCCCCAGATGCGAGTCGGCCTCCGGCCCGGCCACGGATCCTATCCCCGCCTCCGCCAGCAGCCGGTCAAGCAGCACCCGGGTCCCGGTTCCGAATCCGCGCCGCGCCACCCGCAGCCCGCGCAGCCCACCAACGTCAGTCACCCTCGAGCCCTCGGGCGTCAGCAGCCCCTGCTCCCGGCGCCACAGGTGGATGAGCGCCGGCCTCTTGCCGCGCAGCAGCGTTCGCGCGAACGGGCTGTTGGCGATGCCCGACCGATGCCGCAGGTGAATCGCCGCCGCGTCGGCGGTGCCCCGCCAGATCGCGGTCAGGCCGTGGAAGCTGCCGCGCGCCCCGACTGTCGCCACGTGATCGGCATCTGTCATACGCAAGACGATGTCGAGCGCCGGGTCGTCGCTGCCCGCCAGCCGCAGCATTCGCGCGGACGAGAGCAGCCGTCTAGCGGCGGCGTCGCCACGCGCGGCGACGCGCGAGCGGCGCCGGTCAGCCACGTCGATCACGCCCGCATCGGCCAGGCTCCGGTAGGCCCGGGCCACCGTGGTGGTCGTAGTCCCGTACCGCCGCGCCGCCTCGCGGACGCTAGGCAGTTCCTCCCCGGCGGCCAGCTCGCCGGACGCGACACGACCGGCGAGGTCGTCGCTGACCTGGAAGTGGGTCACCATGTCTCAGATGCTATAGCGCTGCTAGGCTCTGCACGGTCTGTGGTACCACAGATTGCCCAGCGGCCGAGAGGCAGGTGTCCAGGTTTGTTGCGCCGCGCAACCGGAGGTGGCTATCGTCGGGGAATGCCTGTTAACAAAAATAAGAGGCGGTTCACCGCCGTGCTTGGCATAACCTGTCTGGGGTTCTTCGCCGCAGCGTGCAGCAGTTCCCCGTCTTCCACAACAAGCACCACGCCGTCGGCGTCGACCTCTACCTCGACCTCGCCGAGCGCCAGCGCCACGGCGACCTCGAGCCCCAAGGTGACCGGCACCGCGAACGTCGCCTACGCGTCGTCGCTTGAGTATCTCAACGAGAACGTTGTCAAGCCCGCGTTCATCGCGGCGACCGGCGCCGGGTTCTCCGGCACCGGCAACGCCTCCGGCACGCTGTCGTCTGACATCGCCGCCCACGAGATCAGCCCGAACGTGTTCGAGTCGGTCGGCGGGGACAACATCACCCCGCTCCAGCCGAAGTTCACCACGTGGTACATCCCGTACGCCGGCACCCACATGGTGATCGCTTACAACCCGAAGAGCAAGTACGCCAGCGAGTTCAAGGCCTACGCCGATGGCTCGAAGCCGCTGTCGACGCTGTTCAGCTCCCTGCTGCAGACGCCGGGCCTCAAGCTCGGCCGCACCGATCCGAACACCGACCCGCAGGGCCGCGACTTCATCTACATGCTCGAGCTCGCGCAGAAGTACTACAACCTGCCCAGTGACACCGTCTCCAAGATCCTCGGCACCAGCAACTGGGGCACGTCGAACAGCTCGCAGATCTACGCCGAATCCTCGCTTGACTCCACCCTTGAGTCCGGCCAGCTCGACGCCGCGAGCGCGTTCGTCACGCAGGCGATCGAACTGCACCTGGACTACATCCCGCTGCCCCCGCAGATCAACCTGGGCGAGGCGTCGCTGGCGAGCACCTACGCGACCGCTACGGTTAAGCTCGAAAACGGCATGACCAAGAGCGGGTCACCGCAGGTGATCGACATCACGACGATCGGCACGCCCACCCCGGCGGGCGAGGCGTTCGTGGCCTATACGCTCTCGCCAGAAGGCCTCGCGCAGTACAAGGCAGGAGGGTTCTCGTTGATCACGCCGACGGTGGTCGGGAACAAGAGCGCCGTGCCCGCAGCGATCCTCAGTGAGCTGGGCAGCTAGCCCCCAGGCCGACCTCAGTGGACGGCGCGGCGCGTACCGTACGGGAGCGCGCCGCGTCCGTTCGGTATCAAATTATGTGTCCATAGCCGGGGCGGCGATCATCTGGATCGCCCTCCTCGGCCCCGTGATCACCCTGATCACCCGGATGTCGCCCGGCGACATCTGGACCGCGCTGACCGGCGCGGGCAACCTGGACCCGCTGCTGACCAGCATCGAGTCGGGGCTGGTGACGCTGGGCGTGCTGTTGCTGCTGTGCACGCCGCTGGCGTGGATGCTCGCCCGTGACCGGCTGCCGTTCCCGCGGATCTGGGAGGCGGGCATCCTGTGCTCGCTGCTGCTGCCGCCGCTGGTGATAGGGCTGCTGCTGGTGTTCATGGTGGGTCCGTACACGTGGGTCGGCACGGTGCTCGACTGGGTTCACCAGTCCGCGACGAACACGTTCCTCGCCCTGGTGATCGCCGAGGTCTACGAGTCGGCGCCGTACTACGTGCTCGGCGCGCGGGCCGCGTTCGCGAGCGTCGACACCGGGCTCGAGCAGCAGGCCGGCCTGCTCGGCGACCGGCCTGGCCGGGTGTTCCGCCGCGTCACGCTGCCGATGGCCGCGCCGGGCCTGGCGATGGCCCTGGCGGTCTCCTGGGCGCGGGCGATCGGCGCGTTCGGCGCCGTCGTGATCATCGCCTACCATCCGTTCGGTATACCGATGCAGATCTTCACGACCCTGCAGGAGACCGGGCTGTACTCCGCGCTGCCGTACGCGCTCGTGCTCCTCGTGGTCGCCCTGCCGCTGCCGATGGCCGCCTATGTATGGAGCGCGCGTGCTGAGCGTCGACGTCGAGGTTGACCGCCGCGAGTTCACCGTGCGCGCGGCGCTCGAGGTGGCCGACGGGGAGCGGGTCGCGCTGTTCGGGCCGTCGGGGGCGGGCAAGACGACCGTGCTCGAGGCGATCGCCGGCCTGGTTACCCTTAGAGGCCACGTCAGCCTCAGCGACCGGGTGCTGACCTCTACCTCCGAGCACGTCGACGTACCGCCGTGGCGGCGCCGGGTCGGCCTACTCCGGCAGGATCCCGGCCTGTTCCCGCACCTGTCGGTGCGCGCCAACCTGCTGTACGCGCGGTCGGCGCGGGAAGATGAGTTGGCCGAGCTCGCGGCCCAGCTCGACATCGCCGCGCTGCTATCCGCGATGCCCGCGCGGCTGTCCGGCGGCCAGCGACACCGGGTGGCCCTCGGCCGGCTGCTGCTCGCGCACTGCGACGCGCTGCTGCTCGACGAGCCGTTCGCGAGCCTGGACGCGGCTTTGCGGCGCTCGCTCACCGCTTTGGTGAAAGATATTTCTTCCGAACGAATGGTGGCGTCTGTCCTGGTCACCCATCAGCTCGCGGACGCGCAGGCGTTCGCCGACCGGCTGGCCGTGATCGACGAAGGCCTGATGCTGCAGATCGGCGCGCCCGATGAGGTGGTCCTGCGCCCCGCGTCCCGCCGGGTCGCCGAACTCGTCGGCTACCTCGGCTTCGTCCCCGCCGGCGGCGCGCCCGGTAGTGCGGCCGGCGTGGTCGCGGGGGTGCACCCGGACCGGGTGATCGCCGGGGCCGACCCGGACCGCGGGCTCGTCGTCACGGGCACGGTGACCGCCGCCAGGCCGAGCGGCGCCGGCTGGGAGGCCGACGTGCTGGCGGGCGACGCGACGTTCACCTGCCGCCTGCCGAGCCGTCCTGTCGCACAACTGGCCGTGACGGTGCTCGACCCCCCGTACTTCGCCGCGGACGGTGTGCTCCTTACTCCCGGCCAGCACATCCGCAGCGCCTGAGCCCCGCCGTATCTCTTGCTGTTATCAACGTGAATGTCCCGTTGAGCTGGTCATAACAAGCTGGGTGGGCCATTCATCCGGGGCGACAGCCAGGAATTCACACGAAAGAGGCGATGCCGGGTCAGCGGAGGGTCGTGAGGCTGGGCGGTGAGTCATCCGCCGGATGACCCGACATGAAGGAGATGCGGTGAGCGAGAAAAAGCCAATGATGCTCTTCGCGGCGGCGTATGAGAACGTATCGGACGCGATGTCCGCCCTCAGCGACATCGAGCAGATGCACAAGGACAACGTGGTCGGCGACTACGACGCGGCGGTGATCGACCAGAAAAACGGCAAGCCGCACATCGCCAAGCGGATGGACCGCCCGCAGATGCGCGTTATCCCTGAGCAGTTCGGGTCGGGGGCGCTGCCCCGCAAGGAACTCAAGGAGGCGGCCCAGACGCTGACGGGTAACCAGGCGGGGCTCCTCGCGGTCTGCGAGCCGACGATCGAGAAGGCGGTCGACAAGGCGCTGATGAATGCCGCGAAGGTCGTGAAGAGCCAGATGAACGCCGAAACCGGCCAGATCACCAGCGAGCTTCAGGAAGCACTCAAGGGATAAGGCGCACCCAGCGTCACCAGCAGAAAGCACGGTATTTCATGTCTCACCACCTCGACACGCCTCTCGCCGGTGTCGACGGGGCCGAGTCCGAGGCGCTGACGCTGCGGCTGGACGACGCGCCCGAGGCCGGCGGTGGCGCAGGAGCAGCGCGCCGCGAGCTTCCCCTACGTAGTGCCTGTCTAGAGTCCTCCTGTGGTTAGGTTGCGGGTCAACGGAACCGTCAGGGAAATAGACCTGGAGCCGCGGGTCACGCTGCTCGACGCGCTGCGGGAGCGGCTTGGGCTGACCGGGACCAAGAAGGGCTGCGATCAGGGCGCGTGCGGCGCGTGCACCGTGCTGGCGGACGGCAAGCGGGTGCTGTCGTGCCTGACACTCGCGGTCGCCTGCGAGGGGCGTGACATCACCACGATCGAGGGGCTCAGCGACGACGGGGACCTGCATCCAGTACAACGAGCGTTCATCGCCCGTGACGCGTTCCAATGCGGGTTCTGCACACCGGGGCAGATCATGTCCGCGGTCGCGTTGCTGGCCGAGGGACGAGCCGGATCCGACGCGGAGATCCGCGAGTTCATGAGCGGCAACATCTGCCGCTGTGGCGCGTACCCGAACATCGTGGCCGCGATCAGGGACGTGGCGGAAGCCCTTGGCCATGCGCCCGTTTGATTACATCCGCCCGCGCGACACGGCCCACGCGGTGACGGCCGCCACCGCCGATCCCGCCGCGGCGTTCCTGGCCGGCGGCACGACGCAGGTCGACCTGATGAAAGACGGCGTGCTCAGCCCGACGACGCTGATCGACATCACCGGGCTGCCGCTGCGCGGAGTCACAACGCAAGACGGCGTGCTCCGTGTCGGAGCGCTGACCACGATGGAGGAACTTGCCGCCGATCCGGTCATCACCCGGCGGCTGCCCGTGGTCAGGGAATCGCTGCTGCTGGCTGCATCCGCGCAGCTGCGGAACATGGCCACCATCGGCGGGAACCTGCTGCAACGTACCCGCTGCCGGTACTTCCGTGACCTGAGCTGCGCCTGCAATAAGCGCGAGCCCGGGTCCGGCTGCGGCGCACTGACCGGCCACCACCGGATGCACGCGATCCTGGGCACCAGCGCGCAGTGCATCGCGGTGCACGCCTCGGACCTGGCGGTCGCGCTGGTCGCACTGGACGCGGTGTTGTCTGTGCTGGGTGCGGACGGCGAGCGCGCGATCCCCCTGACCGAGTTCTACTCCACTCCCGGTGACACTCCCGGCATCGAGAACGTGCTCGGGCACGGGGAGCTCATCACCTCCATACAACTGCCCCTGCTCCCAGAAGGCACGCGGTCGGGTTACCTGAAGGTCCGCGACCGCGCCTCCTATGAGTTCGCGCTCGCGTCGGCGGCCGTCGCCCTCGAAACAAAGGACGGGACGGTCCGCGAGGCGCGGGTGGCTCTCGGCGGGCTGGCGACGATTCCCTGGCGGTCCCGCGCGGCCGAAGACGTGCTGCGCGGCGCTCCGGCCACGATGATCACGTTCGCCGCGGCAGCGGAGGCGGCGCTGGACGGAGCTACCCCGCATCCCGGAAACGCCTTCAAGGTCGAGCTTGGCCAGCGGACCATCGTCCAGGCCCTGTCGCGGGTGGCGGGGTCGCAGGTGGGAGACGTGCCCTCATGACGACGGCCACGCAGATCGCCGGGCTGGTCGGGGCGGGAGTCGACCGGGTCGACGGTCCGGCCAAGGTGACCGGCGAGGCGCGGTACCCGGCGGACTTCGGCTTCGAAGAGCTGGCCTACGCGGTCCTCGTGCAGAGCACCATAGCCGCGGGCAGGATCCGCCGGATCGACACCGCGGCGGCCGAGGCCGCGCCTGGCGTGCTGGCGGTAATCACCCACCGGAACGCGCCGCGACTGGCCCGCGCGCCCGGCGGGCTCGGCGTCGGGCCGCCGCCGCCGCTTCAGCACGACCGGATTGTCCACCACGGCCAACACATCGCCATGGTCGTGGCGCTGACCCTGGAGCAGGCGACCGCCGCGGCCCGGCTGATCCAGATCGGATACGAGGAGACGGAGCCGCTCCTTGACATCGATGATCCGCGGGCCAAGCAGGTGGAAAACGCGGCCGGCCGCGACGTGTCGCGCGGCGACGTCGAGGCTGGACTGGCGGCGGCCGAGGTGGTCGTGGCGGCCACGTATACGACGCCGACCCAGACCAACAACCCGCTCGGCCTGTTCGCGACAACCGCGTACTGGGACGGCGACCTGCTGACCGTGCACGATTCGACGCAGGGCACGGCGTTCGCCCGCGCCTCCCTCGCCGCGACGTTCGGGATTGGCGAAAGCGGGGTCCGGGTGCTGGCGCCGTTCGTCGGCGGCGCGTTCGGTGCCGGACTGCGGACCTGGCCGCACGTCGTGCTGGCCGCCGTGGCGGCGCGCATGGTGGACCGGCCGGTCAAGCTCGTGCTCACCCGAGCGCAGATGTTCACGTCAGTTGGCTACCGCCCGGCAACCGTCCAGCACGTCAGGCTCGGCGCCACGCGGGCCGGTGAACTGGTCGCGATCGATCACGAGGGCATCGAGCCCACCGCGCTGGAAGACGACTACGCCGAATCGCTCACCAGGGCAACCGCGGTTCTCTACGACTGCCCCAACCTGGCGGGCCGCACTCGGCAAAGAAAGTTGAACGTCGCCTGCCCGACCTGGATGCGCGGCCCCGGTGAGGCGCCAGGGGTGTTCGCGCTGGAATGCGCGCTCGACGAGCTCGCCTACGAGCTGGGTATCGACCCGGTCGAGCTGCGCCTGCGCAACTACGCGGACGTGCATCCCTCCAGTGGCCGACCATGGTCAACCAAAGCACTGCGCGCGTGCTACGAGCAGGGCGCGGACCGCTTCGGCTGGGCCCGGCGCAGCCCCCAGCCGCGGTCGATGCGCGATGGCCGGTACCTGGTCGGCTACGGGATGGCCAGCGCCTACTATGGCTACGTTCAGGTGCCGTGCCAGGCCAGGGTGACGCTTGGCCTGGACGGGGTGGCGGTCGTTCGCAGCGCGGCGACCGACATAGGGCCAGGCACCTATACGGTCATGACTCAGGTCGCGGCCGACCTGCTCGGGCTGCCGCTGGAACGGGTGCGTCTCGAATTGGGGGATTCGGCCATGCCGCGAGCGCCGCTGCAGGGCGGCTCCGGGCTGACCGCGGCGCTCGGCAGCGCGGTGCACGCCGCCTGCACCGAACTGGTGCGATCCTTCACCGAGCTGGCGGGCAGCCCGCCGGCGGCGGACACCTATCCCGGCATGCTCGCCCGGCACCAGCTGACCGAACTGTCCGCGGACGGTGCCAGCGCCAGACGCACCGACCTTGACGCGGAGCCGGGCATCTTCGCCGCCAAGTTCGCCGAAGTGCGCGTCGACCCCGACCTCGCCGAGGTCCGCGTCACCCGGTTCGTGGCGGCGGTCGACGGCGGTCGCATCCTCAACGAGAAAACCGCGGCGAGCCAGATCATCGGCGGCACCGCGGGCGGAATCGGTATGGCCTTGCTTGAGCAGACCCTGTCCGACCCGGGCACCGGGCGCATCGCCAACGCGACGTTCGGCGACTACCTCGTCGCGGTCAACGCCGACGTCCCCGACATCGACGTGATCTTCACGGGGGAGCCCGACCCGATCAACCCGGTCGGCGTCAAGGGCATCGGCGAGGTCGCGATCGTGGGCGTCGCCCCGGCGATCGCGAACGCGGTCTTTCACGCCACGGGACGGCGCCTGCGCGCGCTCCCGATCACCGCGGAGCAGCTTTTGTAGGAGCAGCCTTATGGTGGAGAGCTACGACGCGCTGGTGATCGGCAGCGGCGAAGCCGGCAAGTACCTGGCCTGGACGCTCGCCGGGGAAGGGCGCCGGGCGGCGGTGGTGGAGCGGGAGCTGATCGGCGGATCGAGCCCTAACATCGCGTGCCTGCCCAGTAAGAACATCATCTACTCGGCCAAGGTGCGTTCGCTCGTCGCACGGCACGCCGATTTCGGCGTCGAGACCGGGCCAGTGCGGACCCGCATGAAGGGCGTGCGGGACAGGAAGCGGACGATGGTCGACGGCCTGCGCCGGCTGCACCTGGACCGGTACCAGGCCAGCGGAGCGGAGCTCATCATGGGCGAGGCCCGGTTCACGGCGCCGCGGACCGTGGAGGTGGACCTGGCCGACGGCGGGACCCGCTGGATCAGCGGCGAGCGGGTCTTCCTGAACCTCGGCACCCGCGCCACCATTCCCGACGTGCCCGGACTTGTTGCGGCAGAGCCGATGACCCACGTGGAGCTGCTCGAGCTAGACCGGCTGCCCGAGCACCTGATCGTCATGGGCGGCGGCTTCGTAGGGCTGGAGCTGGCACAGGCCATGCGGCGCTTCGGGGCGCGGGTGACGATGATCGAGCCGGGTCCGCAGCTCGCCGACGGCGAGGATCCCGACGTCGCGGCGGCGCTGCTTGAGTTGTTCGCCGACGAGGGCATCGACGTCCGGCTGCGCACGCGCCCCACAGGCGTGGACGGGCACTCGGGACGGTCGGTGTGGGTGGTCACCGCCGGGCCGGAAGGAGACGGCGTCGTCGGGGGGACTGATCTGCTCGTCGCGGTCGGCCGCACTCCCAATACAACAGAGATCGGGCTGGACAAGGCCGGGGTGGAGCTGACCGAGTCCGGCTACATCAAGGTCGACGAGCACTTGGCCACCACGGCGGACAGCGTGTGGGCGATGGGCGAGTGCGCCGGCGGCCCGCGGTTCACGCACGTCGCCTTCGACGACTTCCGGGTGGTGCGTGACCAGCTGAACGGAGGAACCGGGACGACCGAGAGTCGGCTGATTCCGTTCTGTATGTTCGTGGATCCCGAGCTGGCCCGGGTCGGCCTCAACGAAACCGAGGCCAGGCGGCGCGGGGTCGGGTACCGCCTGCTGCGGATGCCGATGGCCGCCGTGCCGCGGACCAGGACCCTCGCCGACCCGCGCGGGTTCCTCAAGATGCTCGTCGCCGCGGACAGCGACGAGATCCTCGGCTTCACCGCGTTCGGGGTCGAAGTGAGCGAGCTGATGGCCGCGGTGCAGGTCGCCATGATCGCCCGAATGCCCTACACCGCGCTGCGGACGGCGATCTTCGCGCATCCGACAACAACAGAAGGGCTGACCTTCCTGGTGATGGGAACCCCTGCCTGACGCATTACTACAAAATGTAGTTGAATAAGGCCATGGCTGATCAGCTGACAGCGGTCGTGGTGGGCGGGGGTATCGCGGGATTGGCCTCGGCGGTCGCGCTGGCACAGGCGGGCTGGCGGGTTACGGTGCTCGAGCGGGCGCCAGCGTTTGGCGAGGTCGGGGCTGGCCTGGCCGTCACGGGGAACGGCATGACGGCGCTGGCCGCGCTCGGGCTGGACGAGGCTGTCCGCGCGGTCGGCTACCACAGTGCCGTCGCGGGGTACCAGGACCAGGGCGGGCGCTGGCTGATGCGATTGCCCGCAGCGGAAGTCACCAGCATTTGGGGCCTGCACCGGCAGCGCTTGCACGGGGTCCTGCTCGCGGCCGCGCAGACTGGCGAAAGCGTGGAGCTCGTGACCGATGCCGAGGTGACGGCGGTCCGGCCGGGCGCGCCTGGCGGCGAGCAGGCGGAGGTGACCTTCAAAACAACCACGATGCTGGCCGATCTGGTGGTGGCCGCCGACGGAGTGCGCAGCGCCGTGCGCGCTGTTCTGTTCCCCGCCGTGAAACCGCGCTACGCCGGGAGCACGAGCTGGCGGGCGGTGATCTCTTCCGTAGCAGAGGGGCGGCTGATCCAGGCGTGGGGGCCGGGCACCGAGTTCGGCGCGCTGCGGGTTAGCGACAGCGAGCTGTACTGGTACGGGTACTTCCGCTCTCCAGCAAACCAAGTTTTCCCCGACGAGCTTGCCGCCGCGCGCGCGAAGTTCGCGGGCTGGGCGCCGTGGATCCGTGAGCTCGTGAACGCCACCACGGCTGACCAGCTGATGCGTCACGACGTTTACCATCTGCCGCAAGGGCCGAGCTCGTACGTGTCCGGCCGGGTCGTCCTGGTCGGCGACGCCGCCCACGCCGCGCTGCCCACCTCAGGCCAGGGCGCGGCGAGCGCGCTCGAGGACGGCGTGTGCGTGGGGCGCATGATCGCGGCGCCGGTCAAGGCCGGAGGCGACCTCGCCCAACAGCTGACCGCGTTCGACCGCGCGCGGCGGCCGCGGTGTCAGCGGATCGTCCGGACGGGGATCATGGTCGCCCGGTTCGGCGCCGACCTTGGCGGCGGCTGGCGCCAGACGGTCCGCAACGCGGTCCTCCGCATCACGCCTCCCGGGCCGCTGATCAAGATCGGCGCGCCGATCGTCCGCTGGACGCCCCCGTAAATCGGCGGCCCCGGCGTGAGCGATGGCGAGGCTGGGCTGGGCGCCGAACACGACGCCTCGCTCCTCCCGGCCGAGCCAGGTCACGACGACCACCGCGACCAGCGTGGGGCCGACCGTGCAGGCCAGCGCGAACGGGTAGCCGTGCCCTGCTGCCAACGCCTCCTGGATCGGCACGTTCAGCGCGGCGAACAGGTTGCCGATCTGGTAGGTGACGCCGGGATAGAAGCCGCGGATCTCATCCGGCGACATCTCGGTCAGATGCGCGGGGACCACTCCCCAGGCGCCCTGCACGACGATCATCATCAGTACCGAGCCCACTATCAGGACCGCGATCCCGTTGCGAGGCAGCACGAACAGCGGCAGGATGGGCAGGCCAAGGCCCGCGGCGAGCATGATCGTGTTGCGGCGGCCTAGCTTCTCTGACAGCGCGCCGAACACCGTGCTTCCGGCGATCGCGCCCAGGGTGTAGCCCACGATGATCCACGAGGCGGTGGTCGGGGACAGGCCCGCCCCTCCGTCGTGCGCGGAGGACTTCAGGAACGTCGGGTACACGTCCTGCGCGCTGTGGGCCATCCAGTTGAGCGCCGTCATCAGCACGATCAGGTACCCGAACCGGCGTAGCACGGCCCGGTTGCGCAGGATGTCCCTGATCGTGGTCCGGTTCGCGCTCATCGTCTTGCGGGTGTCCTCCCATGCCTTCGATTCCGACACCTGCCTGCGCAGCAGCAGCGTGGTGAGCGCCGGGATGATCGACAGCACGAAGATCCACCGCCAGCTCACGCCGAGCACGGTGATCACCAGGTACGCCAGCGTGGCCATCAGGTAGCCGAGCGGGTACCCCTCCTGGAGCAGGCCGGAGAACAGCCCGCGTTTTTCCCGCGGGAGCTTTTCCATGGCCAGCGCGGCGCCGAGCCCCCACTCGCCGCCCATGCCGAGCCCGTAGATCCCGCGCAGGATCAGCAGCACGGTGATGTTGGGCGCGATCGCGCACAAGATGCCGGTACAGGAGTACAGCAGCACGTCGACGATCAGCGGGACGCGCCGGCCCACCCGGTCGGCCCACAGTCCGAATAGCAGCGCGCCGAACGGCCGCATCACCAGCGTCGCGGTCGTCAGGAACCCCAGCTCCGTGAGGGTGGCCGGGAAGTGCGGGTCGGCCGCGATGTTCGACATGACCAGGACGATCATGAAGTAGTCGAAGGTGTCCATGGACCAGGCGAGCAGCGCCGCGAGGAACGAGTAGCGCTGGTCGCGGTCGAGCCCGGTGAACAGTTCCACATCGAAAGGATGCCTGCCCCGGCCGACACGTAGGAGGGTTGAGGGAGTAGCGGTCATGAGCGGATCCGCGGACGCGCGCCGACCAGGAGCCCGGCGGCGCTGTACAGCGCGTCGCGGGCGAGTTCGTCGTGGGCCGGCAGCGCGAACGCCGTCGCGGCCAGGACGAGCACGAAAATGATGACCAGCCGGGCCACGGCAGGACCAGATATCCGGCAGCGCCAGCTGACCTGAATCCGGACCTTGATGGTAGGCCCGTTCTGTTCTTGCGGTCTGTTCATACCCGTCAGGTTGCCGGGGCCGCATCGACCGTAAAAAGAAGTGGGGGTACAGGTCACGCCGTCACCGCGGAATTGAGGGCTTTGCGGGTCCGGCTCGCCACTGCCGGAATTGGCCGCCAGACGCCTACCATGAGGACATGCTACGCATAGCGAGCCTGAATTCTCGCGGCTGGAGCCTAGCGCGGCAACTGGTCCTGCTACAGCTTTGCGTCGTGCTCAGCGCGGTCACTATCGAAGCCACCGTGGCCATTTACCACGATGGCCAGGTAATCGGCCTCGTGGCGCTGACCGAGGTAGCGCTGCTCGTCGGCATCTCGGGTTCGCTATTCGTGGCCGACCGCGTGCGCAGGCAAACGTTCGACATGGAGCCAGCCGAGATCGCCAAGCGATACCAGCACCATGACGCCATGCTGTACGCGGTGCGGGAAGGGCTCATCATCACCAACGTCGGCGGCGACATCATGCTCGCCAACGAGCAGGCACGCAAGCTGCTCGAGCTGGCCGACGACTGCGAGGGCAAGGCGCTGGGCGAGCAGGTGCCGGACGCCGAATGGGCCGCCAGCGACACGCCGGTGACGGACGAGCTGCTCTTCGCCGCGGGGCGGGTCCTGATGATCAGCCGGAGCCCGGCGCAGGTCAGCGGGACGCCCGCGGGCATGGTCACCACGCTGCGCGACCGCACGGAGGTGCAGCAGGCGCTCCACGAGCTGAGCGAGGCCCGGGTGCTCGCCCAGGAGCTGCACAAGCAAGCCCACGAGCACGCCAATCACCTGCAGATGGTCATCGCCGCCATCGAGGCGGAGCAGTACGACACCGCGATCGGCCTCTGCGCCGAGCACGGCGAGATCCCGCAGCAGCTCAGCGCGCAGGTGCTCAAGCAGATCACGGATCCGGTGCTGGCCGCCCGCCTGCAGAAGTCGCACGTTCGCGCCGAACGGCAGGGCGTCAAACTGCGGCTGGACGGCACGCTGGGCGTGACGTGGCCGGAGCAGCGCGGCGCCCTGGCGGACATCGTCGGGAACCTGGTGGACAACGCCATCGACGCCGCGTCGTCCGACGGCGGCTGGGTGCGGGCCCGGATGGCATCGGGCCCGGACGGATGGCTGCGCGTCACGGTTCGCGACAATGGCCCCGGGATAACGACGACCCCTATCGACCAGGTGTTCGCGCCGCAATGGACCACAAAGGGGGACGGACACGGCTTCGGCCTTTCCGTCGTGCAGGACAGGGTAAGGCGCCTGCACGGCAGGATTACGGTTCACAACGACGGTGGTGCCGTGTTCGAGGTGTTTATTCCTGACCCACGTGAGGCTAAAGATGAGTAACACCAAATTCGATGTTCTTGTTGTTGAAGATAAAGACCTTATCGCGCGGCAGCTCGCCATATACGTGTCTGGTAACCGGTGGCTCAATCACGCCGGGACGGCGGGATCGGAACAGCAGGCGATCGAGATGGCCCGCCGCCTGCACCCTGACCTGGTGCTGCTCGATTTCGGCCTGTCGACCCCCACCGGCGGGTTTGACGTCTGGCGTGTCCTGCGCGAACTGGACCCGGTGCCTCATGTGATCGCGGTGACCGCCGCCGGTGACATGGCCACGGTGGACAAGGCCCAGCGCTGCGGCGCCTTCCGCTACGTCGTCAAGCCGTACACCCGCGCGACGATCGAGGCCAAGCTGGCCGACTACACGAGTTTCCGGCGGTCCGCGATGACGGCTCCGCCAAAGCCCACCCAGAGCGACATCGACAAGCGCTTCTCCCAGCGGCTGCGATCATGCGCGTCCCCTCGCGGGTTCGTCCTCGAAACCCTGGAGTCGATCGTGGGGATCCTGCGGGTGGCGCAGGAGCCGCTGCGCGCGTCGCAAGTCGCGGAGCGAGCCCACGTGGAGCGCGGTACCGCGAACCGGTACCTGAACTACCTGTGCGACCAGGGCATCGCCGACCGCGTCATCGAGCACGGGCCCCCTGGGCACCCGGCGTACCTCTACACGCTGGCGACCGGCTGGAAGACCTAGCCGGAGTGACGGACGCCACGCCTCCGTTCGGGCGAATCAAAAGCTCTTTATCCCGAACGGAGACGTGGCGGCTCTTGTCAGGTAGTGCAGGTAGCGCCGTTGAGGGTGAAGGCGGTTGGCGTCGCGTCGCTGTTGGTCCAGGTGCCCTGGAAGCCGACGGTTGTGGAGCCGCCGACTGCGATGGCGCCGTTGTAACTGGCGTTGGTTAGTGTCGCGGTCTCACCGGACTGGCTGAACGTGCCGTTGTAGTCGCTGGTCAGCTTCTGGTCGCCGGGGAAGGTGAACACGAGGTTCCATCCGTTCACCGCCGACGAGCCGGTATTGCTGATCACGACCTGCGCGGTGAAGCCGCCCGGCCATTGGCTGTTGGCGGTGTACACCACCTGGCACGCACCACCGCCTGTGCCGGTGCCACCTCCGCCGCCGGACGAATTGACCGTCCAGGAGAACGTGGTGTTCCCGGAGGCCCCGGTGCTGTCGGTGGCCGTGACCGTGACCGAGGACGTCCCGGACGAGGTCGGGGTCCCGGAGATCAGCCCGGTCGAGGAGTTGATCGACAGGCCCGCGGGCAGCCCGGAAGCCGAGTACGTGAGCGCCGCGCCGCCGGAGTCGGTGGCGTGGATCTGCGTGCTGGCGGCCGTGCCGATCGTGGATGTCTGGTTGCCCGGGTTGGTCACGCTGACCGTGTTACCGGAGCTGCCGCCGCCCTGGCTGACGGTGACGCTGGAGCTGCCGCTGCCGCCGCCATAGGACTCGGTCGCGAGAATCTGGTAGTTCAGCGTGCCTAGGTTCATCCCGTGGCTGGCCCACGCGTTGAAGAAGTTCTGCGTGGTGATGGTTCCGCTGCTGGTGGGCGAGGTCCGTATCGCCAGGTACTGCTCGAAGGTCGTGGTGCCCTCGATCGAAGGCTGGTTGACCTGCTGGTGCTCGTAGATGTCGAAGGTGCCGCCGTCGCTGTTGACGGTGCCCATGAATGTGCCGGCCGCGTTCGGCGAGCCGTTGTAGTTCTCCTCGACGTAGTACTCAACGAGCGGGTTGGTGGACCAGCCGTACAGCGATATCAGCGCGGTGCCGCCGGACGCGCTGAGGCTGCTGGTGAAGCTCTTCGTGGTGCTGTTGCCTGGGTTCCAGCCAACGCCGGCCACGAAGTCGCCGATGCCGCTCCACGTGGTGGAGTAGCTGTTCGACGAGTTCAGCGTGATGCAGGCCGACCCGGTGCTGACGTACATCTGGTAGTACATGCCGCCGTTGGTGCCGGTCTCGTTCGAGCAGATGGTCGTCGCTGCCCGGGCGGTGCCGGGAAGGACCATCGCCAACGTGGCCAGTGCCAGGGCGCATGCACTGCCGATGAGCAGCACGATGCGGCCGGGTCTGCGGTGCGTGGGGGGAGCGGGGGAATCGGTCATGCGCGTGCCTCCTCCTTAAGGCTGCTGACTGCCGTCATGGTGGGTCCCGCCCTGTCAAGCCGTCAAGATATCGGGAATATCCCGAAACTTCTTGCGAAGCATTATTCCTGGTTAAAAGCATTGTCGATTCCGGAGAATTAAGCATAGTCCATGAAATTCTCAGGAAAATGGGATTGCGTCCAGCGCCATAGCTTCGAAAGTTTCGAAGGCGGAGACAACTTCACAAAACTCGCTCGCGGCGCGACAGTTGCGTCATGGCAATCGGCACCTTCGCTGGGCCCTTCGCCCTCGGCACGCTTTCTGCGGACGCGACGGCGTTTCCGGCGCTGGTCGTGTCGGATGGTCGCGCTCTGGATCTGCGCCGGGCACTGGGCGATCCGCGGCTGACAGTGCGCGGGTTGCTGGAGAGCGGTGTGCTGCCCACGCTGCACGCCTTCGCGATGGACCCGGCGGCCGGGTGGCGGCCGCTCGCCGGGCTGCGGGTGCATGCGCCGGTCGAACCCCGGCAGGTCTTCCAGGCGGGCACGAGTTACCCGCGGGCGGCGGAGGACTTGCCGTACGTGTTCACCGGCCTGCCGACGGCGATCACCGGTCCCTACGACGATGTCGTGCTGCCCGCGTGGGCCGCCGTCGCGGGGTACACGATCGCCAACGACCTGACCGACCGCGCGTCAGTCTTCCGCGCGGACATGCCGGCGATCGGCAGCGACTGGCTGCGCAGTAAGAACGCCCCGGGCTTCACCCCGCTCGGTCCGTGGTTGGTGCTGGCTCCGTTCGTCCCGGATCCGGGTCATCTCCAGATCACCCTCACGCTGAACGGACAGGTCATGCGGGACGAGTCCACCAGCGACATGATCTTCGGCGTGGCGCGCTTGGTGTCGTACATATCGCAGACCGCCCGCCTGCTGCCCGGGGACGTGGTGCTGACCGGCAGCCTGCGGGGCGACGGCGGGCAGCGGGGGAGGCCCTTGGCCGATGGCGACGTCATGGAGGGCTCGATCACCGGGCTCGGCTCGCAGCGGACGAGGTGTGTCGCCGACCGCGCCTGACCGGGCTCAGTTCCTTTCACCCACAGCTCCTTTCACCCACAGCGTTCCTTTCACCCAGCGTTCCTTTCACCCACAGCGTCCTTTCACCCACAGCGTCCTTTCACCCACAGCGTCCTTTCACCCACAGCGTCCTTTCACCCACAGCAGAACTGGTGTTCTAGCATAGATACCCTTTTATGTGCTACTCTGCTCGTAGAGCTTAGACGTGCAGCCGCCGGAGGGAGGTGCCAGTTGGACGCTGAGGAAGCCTGGTTGGCGGATCTGGAAGACGAAGAGCCGCCGGAGGAGGAGCCCGAGTACTGGGAGGATGACGAGCTCACCCCGGAGGAGCTGACCGCGTGGTCCGACGCGATGCAGGCTGCTTCCGTGATCCCGGCCCCGGCCCCGCAACCTGACGGGGGTGTGCCGGACGTGATCGGCGCGGTCCTTGACGCCAGCGGCGATCCGGCGCTGATGACGGACGGGGACCTGCTGACCTCGCTGGCGAGCTGGCATGCGGTGGCGTCGCGGGCGGTGGCCCGGGAGTTGCGGGCGACCGAGGAGTTGTTGCGCCGTCGTCGGCCGCGGGTGTGGGACCGGCGCGCGGACCGGGCCGAGACGGTCCGGGAGGATCTGGACGGCGGGCCGGATGAGCAGGGCCCGGAGCGGGTGATGCCCGCGGTGGTGCCGTCCCGGGAGGCGGCCGCGGAGGTGGCGCTGGCGCTGACGGCGACGGAGTATTCGGCGCAGGCGCAGGTGGAGCTGACCGCGGATCTGTCGCGGCGGCTGCCGGGCGCGTTCGCCGAGCTGGACGCGGGCCGCGCGGACCTGCACCGGTTGCGGGTGCTGGCCGAGGGTACCCAGTTCCTGTCCGACGAGGACGCCGCCAGGGTCGACGCGCTGCTGGCACCGCGGCTGGGCGGGTGGACCACCGGGGAGCTGAAGGACAGAGTCCGGCGGGCGGTGATCGCGATCGACCCCGCGGCCGCGGACCGGCGGGCCGCGCACGCGGCGCGCAAGGCCCGGTTCAGTGTGTACGCGAATGCGGACCAGACCGCGACGGCGGCGGTGGAGCGGATGCCCGCGCAGCTGGCCGCGGCGGCCAAGGCCCGGGTGAACGCGATCGCGCGGGCGGCGAAGGCCGCCGGGATGACCGACCCGCTGCCGCTGCTGGAGGCCAAGGTCGCCACCGGCCTGCTGCTCGACACCTTGCCCGACATCCCCCCGCCTCGCGACGGCGGCCCGGCGCCCCCGGGCGATGACGGCTGGCCGACCGACTGGCTCCCCACCCCACCGGCGCCCGCCGGGGATGACACCTCCGCCGAGCCCGACGACCCCGGCGCCGACTTCACCGGCGACGACTCGCCGAGCCCGGCAAGCTCTCCCACGGACGATGACCCCGACGTCGAGGACTTCAGCCAGGCCGAGCCGGTGAACTTCACCCCGCCCCCCAGCGATGGCGAAGACGCGGGGCCGGTGAACTTCACCCCGGTGAGCACCGGCCCATCGGACGGTGAAGTTCGCCGGACGGGGGAGTTCAGCTGGCCGTCGATCCCCGGTCAGGCCGGGCGGGACGGCCCGGGGTGTTATGGGGTGCCGGGCTGGCTGATCCCGAAGAACCCGGGCCGGACCCGGCTGACCGTGCCCTGGCGTACCTTGACCGGCCTCGGCCCCGAACCCGGGGAACTGTCCTGGATCGGGCCCATCACCCCCGGCCAGGCCCGCGACCTGGCCGTCGCCGCGGCCGCCGACCCATCGTGCACCTGGCGGCTGATCGTCACCGACGACGAGGGCCACGCCATCGCCGTCACCACGCTGCGTACCCGCCGCGACACCAGCACCGCTAGCCCGCCCGGCCTGGTCAGCGAGGTCACCGTCACCATCCAGAACACCCTCGCCGCCGGGCTCGCCCGCGACGGCCAATCCCGCGACTGGATCACCGCCGCGATCACCCGCCTCACCGGCAGGCCGCCGACCAGCGCCGGATCCCCGCCCGGCCGCGGCCAGCCCGACCCCGGCAAGCTCGCCGACCTGCTCACCAAGGCGATCCCGGCGGCGAACATCGCCGCCGCCGACGCCGCCGCACGAGCCGCGGCCGACGCCGGCGCGGGCGGCTGCGCGCACACCATGGAAGTACCCGGCTACCGGGTCCCGGACCGGCTCCGCCGCTGGCTCAACACCCGGGACCGGATCTGCCG
>Ga0210390_10001401_pt1 | contig 23246 bp, 19 predicted proteins | sample IncBWH11OmetaG_FD_161050 | JGI IMG/M metagenome (GOLD analysis project Ga0210390, IMG submission 161050) | Forest soil microbial communities from Barre Woods Harvard Forest LTER site, Petersham, Massachusetts, United States - Inc-BW-H-11-O ... | reverse complement strand
GCGCTGGAGAAAGACCGCGACCTGCGCTACCAGAATGCTTCGGACATGCGCGCCGATTTGAAGCGTGTGAAGCGCGACGGCGACACGGGTCGTTCCGCATCCTTTCCGGCGCAGCCTGCAGACGAGGGATCCGGCAGGCTATCAAATTCGTCGCCGGCTTCTTCGCGGGGATTGTCGCCGGGCTCGTCGGCGCAAGCATCGTCTGGGAGGCGGTCCGCGATCTCACTCGCCGCGGAAGACGAGTTGGCCTCAATCACTGCAAATTTTTCAGTACCATCCGGCCCGCCTTCCTGGCAGCGCTTCCTGCCGTGGGCGTTTGCCGCGGTCCTCGCCGCAGGATTACTTGTCGCTATGTACGCGCTGCATGAGGCCGGGCGTCCTCCCGCGCGGAAAACTGTGGAACTCTCGCTGTGGATTCCCGCAACCGAGCAGCTCCAGCTAGACAGCGGGCCAGCTGTGATAATTTCTCCCGATGGCACGCGCCTCGCGTATGTCACGCGCGCGGGCGGCTCCGGTGTGGGACAGCTCTACGTGCGCGAGCTGGACAAAGTGGCGGCCCTGCAGCTGGACGGCGCGGCGGGAGCGCAAGCGGCTTTTTTTTCCGCGGACAGTCAATGGATAGGTTTTTTCGCGGACGGAAAATTGAAGAAAATATCGGTGCGCGGCGGCGCGCCTATTGCGTTGTGCGACGCGGGCGGCGCTCGCGGGGGCGATTGGAGTGAAGACGGCACGATTATCTTCCCGACGCAATTTACCAGCGCGCTGTATCGCGTTTCCGCAAACGGCGGCACGCCGGCGGCGGCCACGCATCTGGATACAGCGCGTTCCGAGATCACTCACCGCTGGCCGCAATTTCTTCCGGGCGGCAAAGCTGTTCTCTTCACGGCATCGTCGGACAATAACTTTTTCGGGCATGCCAGTGTGGACGTAGCTCCGCTCGACACCGGGATCCCCAAAGTGCTGGTTGAGAACGCCTACTTTGGTCGCTACCTTGCCGGTGGCTATCTGGGCTACGTGTCCCAAGGCACTGTATTCGTCGCCCCCTTTGATGCAAAAGCATTGAAAGTCACCGGCACGGCGATTCCGGTGATGCAGGCCGTTAATTACGACATATCCAACGGCAGCGCGCAGCTGAGCGTCTCCAAAGATGGTACGGCGGTTCACTTGGATGGCGGCTCGGCGGGTGAGAATCTTAATCTGGTGCTGATGGACCGGAAGGGCAACTCCTCAGTGTTGGTAAGCAATCAGCCGGACGCCGCCGTGCCACGCCTTTCTCCGGATGGAAAGCGGCTCGCCTTTCAGCAGGGTACAGGAAACATTTGGATATATGACCTGGAGCGAAAAACTGCGTCTCGCGCAATGCTTGGCACCGTTGGCGCGAGCTGGCCGCAATGGACGCCGGACGGCCAGCGGCTCACCTATGCGCATCCTCGCAGCACGTCGAGCGGCTCCGGGCAATCCATCTACTGGGAACGCGCCGATGGATCGGGTGAAGAGCAGCCTTTGACCCCGGAAACTATTTTGAACGCCTATCCATCCTCCTGGTCGCCGGACGGCAGAGTCCTGGCGTTCCAACGGCTCTCGGCAAAGGATGGGAGTTGCTGCGAGATCTGGAGCCTCCCAGTGGACGAAGCAGGGAAACCGGGAGAAGCGCATCAGGTTCCTGGGGTGGGTAGGGGATTTGCGCCGGCGTTTTCGCCGGATGGCCACTGGTTGGCCTATACTTCGCCGGAATCCGGGAGCGTGCAGATTTTTGTGGTGCCCTTTCCCGGTCCGGGGGGCAAATGGCAAATCTCCACCGGCAGCGGATTCGACCCACGATGGTCGAAGAGCGGTCACGAACTGTTCTATGTGGATGGGCATGCGCTGATCGCGGTGCCCTACTCCGTGGAGAAAGGCTCATTCCAACCGGGAAAACCTGAGCAGCTTTTCGCGGACCGTTTTGAGATGCGCGCTCCGCTAGGCTCCTATGACGATACGCCCGACGGTCAGCATTTCGTGATGCTGCAACTCACCGGCGGCAGAACCGCCGCGGCTTCCGGGCCCACAGTTTCGCTTAACTGGATTGAGCAAGCGCGCCAATTGGTAGCCGCCGGGCAGAACGACGCCGCGAAATAATCACCACAGTAATTACTGAATGTCGGAAATGTAGAAATCGAGTGTGGGAAGAAGTTAGGGCAATGGCTGGATCCTGGCGTTCACCAGGAAGGGATCGTCAAATTCTGTCATGTCGCCGGGTTTCTTTCCGGTGACGGGCTGCAAGCGTGCGGAGAGCGGCTTGTGCCATTTCACAGAAAGGCTGGCGACGTCGCCCAGGATGCGCTCCAGTTGTTCGGTGGTGACGTCGCCGGGCATCGGAATCGTATCGAGGCCCGTGCCGCACACCGCGGAGTACGCAAGCAGCGCGTCCATCGAGAGGTGGCCTTCGTTCCAGCGGTGCGCGAGGACCGTGTCCTCGAGTATCGGCAGCATCAATCCCGAATAGCCCGCTTGCTTCACTGGAATTGCTTTCAGCGCGCGGGTGATGATCGCCGCGGCGGTCATCGTTCCGCTCGAGCCGACTGGGGCGCCCAGGAAATTCTCAATCGCGCGGCCGATGGAGACGTCCATCAACGGCGCCGGTGATAGGTCCAGGCCGCCGTATTTCCAGCCGCTGGTGTTGCTGATTTCCATCGCCGTCTGTTCGATATCCGTGGCGTAGGTGCCCAGCGTATATTTCAGTTGCTGTTCGGCTTCATCAGGAGACTTCGTCGAAGCGAACACTTCGCTCACCACGTTTGCAGACTGCAGGCCCACAGCGAATTGCTTTCCTTCGCCGGTGAAGTAGGATGCTGGATAAAATGGCGTGCCGGAAGGGACCAGCGACGCGGCGGTAAAACTGAAATTCCCCTGGCTGTGCGGAGTGTTTGCTTCCAGATATTTTATGACGCCGGCCGCGGCGCGAATGGATTTCCGGTGAATGCCATCTTCCCCGGCGATGAACACTGAGCCTTCCAGCGTTTTGGAGCTTGCGATAATTTTCGACAGCAGCTCGGCTTGGTGCGGGTCGTCTGTGTCGCTCATCATGGCCGGGCCGATCGCCGCGTCGAATTTCTCTTTCACCGCGAGGGCGTCGTAGTCGCGGAAGAACGCGAGCACCTGCTCGTCCGTCATTCCACGAGTGTATTCGGGAAACGGTTGCGTGGTGATGCGAATGGTTTCCACTTCGTAGCCTGATTTTTCGAACGCGGCTTCGGCCTGATGCAAAAATTTCAGCGTCTCTTGGATTTGCGCTTGGTAATGCGCGGGATCGAGGCGCACAAACGCGGTGATCGCGCGCACTTTCGGCTTCGAGCGAGCATCGGCGGCCCGCGCGGGAAACGCCGCCGCGAAAATTGCCGCGAGCACGCAGACCGCCGCAGCCATCATTGCCGTAACGCGACGAACGTTGCGCGCGCGGCTCATGAAAACGCCGCGATGCCGGTGATGCGCTCGCCGATGATCAATTTGTGTATGTCGTGCGTGCCTTCGTAGGTAAACACCGATTCCAGGTTGTTCATGTGGCGCATCACGCAGTAATCGTCCACGATTCCGTTCGCGCCCAGGATCTCGCGGGCCATGCGCGCCGTCTCCCGCGCCATCCACACGTTGTTCATCTTCAGCATGGATATGTGCGACGGGTGCACGCGCCCCGCATCTTTCAGCCGGCCCACTTGCAGCGCCAAAAATTGCGCCTTTGTGATTTCCGTGACCATCCACACCAATTTTTCCTGCACCAATTGATGCGAAGCGATCGGCTTGTTGTCGAATTGCTTGCGCTGCTTGGCGTAATTCAGCGCAGTGTCGTAACAAGCCATCGCCGCGCCTATGCCGCCCCAGCCGATGCCGTAGCGCGCCTGATTCAAACAGGAAAGCGGGCCTTTCAGTCCTTGCACGCCCGGAAGCAGATTTGTCGCTGGGATTTTGCAGTCGGTCATTGCCAGCCCGGAAGTCACCGAAGCCCGCAGCGAATATTTTCCGTGCACGTCCCACGCCTTGTATCCCGGCGTACCTTTTTCGACCAGGAATCCGCGGATCACGTCGTCTTCGCACTTCGCCCAAATCACCGCGATGTCTGCGATCGAGCCGCTGGTGATCCACATTTTTTCGCCGTTCAAAACGTAGTCGCCACCCTTCTTCACCGCGCGGGTCAACATCCCCCCAGGGTTCGAGCCAAATTGCGGCTCGGTGAGGCCGAAACAGCCAATCGCTTTTCCCTGTTGCAGCAGCGGCAGCCACTTTTCTTTCTGCGCGTCCGAACCGAAGGCGTGGATCGGATACATCACCAGCGCCGACTGCACCGAAACAAAACTGCGCAGCCCCGAATCGCCGCGCTCCAACTCCTGCGTCACCAGCCCGTATTCCACGTTGGACATGCCCGCGCATCCGTAGCCCTTCAGGCTTGCGCCGAAAAGTCCCAGGTCAGCCATTTGCGGCACGAGCTGCACCGGAAATTTTCCTTCGCGGTTGTATTCCTCGATGATCGGCATGATTTCCGCATCTACAAATTGGCGCGCGGTGTTGCGCGCCAGCTTTTCTTCGTCGCTCAGCAGGGAATCGAAGTCGAGGTAGTCAACCCCGGGGAACGATGGCATGAAATTTCTCCTTGAATATGGGCCGCACGCATCGGCAGGCAACAATATCCAGCGCCGTCCAAACCGCGATTGTATCGAATTCGCGGCATTGAGCGCCAGTAACTGAGCCGAGCCTCAAAATTTTATTGAATGAAGCGCCGGCAATTCGGAAGTTTAGGCGTTGCGTTCCGCGTCGTGTTTCCGTGCTCGCGTTCTAGCGACGGCCTTGGCGGCCAGGGCCTGCAACACTTGTTGGTCCACATCGGCGAGCTTCTTGATGTAAAGGCAGCCCTTGCCGGTCGTATGCTTGCCGAGCTTCGCGAGCAGCGCTGCGGAGTCGCTGGAACCGAGCATGTTGTACAGGACCGTTGCGGCCTTACGCGGCGAAAAGCCGATCAGCGGCATATCGCCCTCGCGCCCACTTTCGTACCGGTAGTGGTAGCTGCCGAATCCTATGATGGATGGTCCCCACATTTTCGGCTTTTCGCCCGCGGCGCTTTGCATCAATTTGACGAGCGCTTGGGCATCCGCGCGTCTGGCCGGATCCGTGAGGGCCTCAATAAACGCTGCAACACTTGATTTGGTGGGTTTGGTTTTGTTTTCGGCCATGCCTGTTGCCCTCCGTTTCTGCTGACGCTAACACGGTTTGGGAAAAGGCGCGCGGCAAGCCGGTGCGCACTCCCGGTTGTCGGCGAACTCGACATCAATCCACCTCGCTGCTGAACGCCGTTCGAGTAGTCGTGGGCGCTAGGAGAAATTTGTCCGGTTGCACCACTCGTGTTTATGGCCGTTCCCACTGGCCGGAGTCCGCGGAGCGGAAAATCGCCTCAATCACGGCCATATTGTTGATTCCGTCAGAAAGCGAAACTGGCACTTCGCCGCCCTCGCGTATGGCGCGGGAAAAGGCGTCGCCTTGAATCGTGTATTGGTCACAAGTGTCAAAAGTCTCGGTTACGATCTCCTTGCCGACGCCGTCGCGGCCTTCAGCGATGAAAATTCGGCATGGCCGGTCGTTGGGAGCATTGAACGGTATCTCGATTTCAATGCGGCCCTGTGTTCCTAGGAAATGAAGCCGCTGATAGGGAACCAGCTGGGTGCTGCACGTAAAAGTGGCGTGCCCGGACGGAAAATCCAGGATTGCAGAGACCAGCCTGTCTATCTGCATTTCTGGATCTCTTGCAACTAGCCCGAGAACGCGCGACGGCTCCTCTGCAAACGCGAACCGCGATGCCGTGATTGGATAGCATCCTATGTCCATCAGCGCCCCACCGCCGTACGCGGGTATGTTGCGAATGTTAACGGGGTCGCGATTAAAGTAGCTGAAGAAGCTAATGACTGAGCGCAAATCCCCAATCCGGCCCGACGTGATCAGCTCCCGTGCGCGCAACCACTGGGGATGGGTACGAACCATGAAGGCTTCGCCAATCTTGACGCCCGCCTGTTTCTGTCGAGCCAAAAGGGTGAGCGCGTCCGCCTTCGTCATCGCCAGCGGTTTTTCGCACAAGACGTGCTTTCCGGCTTCCGCGGCCTTGATTGACCAAGGAACGTGCAAATGGTTTGGAAGCGGATTGTAGATTGCTTCCACCTGCGGGTCGGCCAGCAACTCCTCGTAGCTTCCGTAGGCCTTTGCAATGCCGAGTTCGTGCGCGATTTGCTCCGCTCGGCGCCGATCTCTGGAAGCAATGGCGATCACCTCACAGCGATCGCCTTTTTGCATCGCCGGGATGACTTTCTTGACTGCAATCTTAGCGGTGCCCAGGATTCCCCAGCGGACTTTCTTCGGCATCGTTGTGTCTGTGCTCATGACGAACTCAAGGATCCTGACGCGACAACGTCTTCGCCCGTGCGGCGAGATGGGTTACGGAGACCGAAATCCTCATGAGGAATCGAACGCACAACCGAATGATATAAAATACGGCCTCGGGTCACCAGTAATAACCTACATACTTTGCCGGCTGATGTGATGACCCAGCGCATTGGGAGAAGTGAAGCGCTGCTTGATATGGGCGGTAACGGGACGCGCGTTAATCGAAAAAGTGATTCGTCGCGCGCCAGACATGCGGGCGAGCGACGAATCAGGAATTGCATTCGTTTACGCGTTCGTGCCGCCGTCGACGGTCAGGTTCGCGCCCGTGATGTACGACGCCTCGGGACTAGCCACGAACGCTACCAACGCGGCGACTTCGGCCACAGTTCCGAAGCGGTTCAGCGCCGTATTGGCCTTTTGCGGCACTGCCCAATCGCCCGCCGCGGGATTCAAGTCCGTGTCAATCGGACCGGGCTGGACATCATTCACCGTGATGCCCCGCGCGCCCACTTCTCTGGACAATCCCTGAGTGAACATCTTGACTGCTCCCTTCGTGGCGGAGTAAGCCACGAGGCCCGGCGTCATCATGCGCTCGCCTACGCAAGAGCCGATCATGATGATGCGGCCGCCGTTCTTCATGTGCTTCAGCGCGGCCTGCGTTGCGACCAGCGTACCGCGGACATTGAGGTCAAACATGTGGTCTATATCCTCCACCGTGGTCTCTTCAAACGGCTTGGGAATGGCCGTGCCGGCATTGTTCACCAGGATGTCGATCCGGCCGAAGGTCTTGGCGGTCTTTTCGACCGAGGCAACCACGGCGGCGGCATCCGTGGCGTCCGCCTGAATCGCAATCGCCTTTCCTCCGCCGCGTTCGATCTCCTTCACCACCGCCGCGGCCGCATCGGCGCCTTTGGTGTAGGTGATGGCCACGCTCGCGCCATCTGCAGCCAGGCGCTTGGCGATTCCAGCGCCGATGCCGCGCGAACCGCCGGTAATGAGTGCAATTTTTCCTTCTAGTTTCTTGGACATTGTCTTTCTCCTGTTCCCCTTGAGGTCGCTCTGTGGCGATCACACATTGGATGCCGCCGCAGCTGTTGCGGATGATGAATCTGCGCCCCATCCGATTCTCCGAACGTTCGCTGGGCGTTCTGGTCCTGCCCCGGCGGCGCTTCGCATATTCGTTGCGTCCGCATCCGGAGAAGCGTAGGATGCACCAACCAGCTGGTCCACGCCCCCGTCCAGGTTTGGATCCTGACTTAACCCTTCAGCCGGTACGAAGCGCACCTCGCGACTCGTGCCGGTCGCGAGAAGAATTGGAAGAGCGTCTCGAAGGCAGTTGGGGTGGGTGCTACGATGAAAAGTTCCCTTCGTTTTTCGGCCCTTGTTGTACTTCTGGCGTTGGTTTGTTTCAGCCTTGCCCCTGCGGTTCGCAGTGCTGTCCCCCCGGGCCCGCCCGCACCGCAAGAGCGCATTGTTCAGTCGCCTGAACCGTCCGAGGCGACTCAGCCTTCAGCGCCGACGATGGCCACCATTCCTGGCCCGTTGCGTTCCTTCTTGCGCATCGCAGGAATCAGCCAGAAAGCCAGCAGCGAAGAAGTGATGCCCCTGCTCGCCCGAAACGTTTTTCTGATCGGATATCAGGGCAGCGGCCTCGCCAGCCGTCCCACCGAATTTCTGATTCTGCTGCGGCGCTACGTGCAGCAGGCCAGGGAACTCTCAAATCTGGCCGGGCACGACGGCGTGATCCGCGTCACCGGTTGCGCCGACGCGAAACAATTGCTCGACATCCTGGGCTACAAGACGGCTGCGGAATGTGGAAAGAGCAGCACCTACGTCGAAACCGCCGATCCGCGCAGAGCATTTCTCACCATTGATTCCGGTTTTCCGCTGCCCGACCTGGAAAAAACTTTGCAGGATGGCACACCCTTCGTTTACCCGTACCCCAATTCCCAAGTCCCCATCGTTCTCACCGAACGAGAATGGGCGGACGCCAGCGGCGGAGGCGGCTCGGACAAAGAGAACCGGCCGCTAATTGATTCGCTGCTGCACGATGCTGCTCTGGCTCGGCTTTACTACGCCTGGGCCCACGTGGATCCGGAAACGCAGGCTGCTTTGCTGCATTCCCCGGGTCTAAAAAAGCTCGTTCCGCTTTCCGCGGCGTTAGATTTCTACGGCAGTTACATTCGCATCGAATCAGGACACGTTATTGTGCCGGGTGGCGCCAGTGCCGAGCAGGCATGGAAAGACATGGTCGGCGCCAGCCCGCGCTCCACCGGCGAATTTGTTCCGCGCCTGCTTGCGAAAGACAACGGCTGGCTCGCCGCTTATTTTGATTCGCTCTCGCGCATCCCACCCGAGCAGCAAGCGCATTTCGTCCAATCCCCCCGGATGCGCCACTGCTACGAAGCGCTCCGTGGCAAAACTCTAGCACCCAGCGCCATGGCTTCGGTGTTCCGGCCCGATCCAACTCTTTTGCTGTTGACCACCCGCATGCAGTGGGAGCCCAACGGCGATCCGCACGTCCCGGGAAATCTCCAGGCGTGGAAAGACATTCTCCGGCAGAAGAACAGTAGCGAGCTGGCCCGCGCCTGGAATGTGGAAACCAAAGGGTGGAACTCTCCCGACGGTTTGCTTGAAACCATGTTCGCTCTCTCCCGCGTCGGCATGGAAGGCACGCCTGCGGAAGCGTATCTGGTGCTCAGTGAAATTGACGCCAAGCGGCCCTCCGGGCATCGTCTGAGCAGTCCCACAGTCGAACTGATGGCCGGCAAGTTCACCGAGTTTCGCAATCAGTATTCCATCTTTTCCGAATTTCCGGAGTTGAGCGACGCCTCCGTCACCGCCTTCCTCAATACCGCCGGCGCCCTCTGGAAGATTCCAGACCACACGCTGCGTGGCAACGCTATGGGCATCTTCGAAGCCAATGTCATGCTCTGGCAAATCCTCGCTCGCCAGGGCGAAATCCCCCTAAGCGCTCGCGACGAATCCTGGCAGGGGATGATCAAGCCTTTCGCGCACATCACTTCGTCTACGCAAGTTTTCGACGCTGGGCGCGTCTCGCTCGGACACGTCCTACATGCTGCCACCGGCGAAACCCGGCGCTCGCAGGATGAAATCGTTGAATTGATCGCAGGCCCTAGCCAGACAAACTCCGAAGGCCAGCGAATCCACCGTGAATTGGCGGAAAGAATTCGCGCGGTGCTGGACGACCAGCGCCTGGTTTCGCTCGACACGCTGCTCGCGCTGGGCGACGGCATGACACCGACGCCGCAAGGAACTCCCGCCGGCGATCGTCTGCTGCCGCTCGCCGAGCAGCTCGGCGAATTCCAGATGCCGCGCCCGATTTTTACCAGCAGTGAGCGCACCACTTTCACCGCGGGCTCGTACAACAATCGCCACACTGAAATCGAAATGCGCACGGACCTTGTCAAGATCCTGAAATCGCAAGTTTCCGGACCGGAACTGGACCAGGCTCGCGGGCTCCTCGCTCCCTTCCTGCGCGACACGCTCGTCGGTTTTAGTTACGCCTATTACGAACCACCCGGTTCTCAGGCGTTGCACAATAATCCTTTGCTCATTCGCTCGCACGATTTCTCCGGCGAGACGGTAATGGGCACCGAAGAATCGCTTTGGCTCACTCCGCGTTTGTTCGGCGCCGGGTCTCCCGCAGGCGGCGGCGCTCATCTGGTGGGTTCGCTTGCCGACTTGCCTTACGTACTGGCGCAAATGGAAGAGGATTTCATCGCGCCGGAAAATGTCCAGGCGTTGATCTGGTCGGACCTGGTCCCATCCGTTTTGACCAATGCCGTGCTTCCGCGCTGGTGGAACGTGAGCCGCGACGAACTGCACGCCATCGCGCTGTATCAACGCGCGGGCGACGAAATGCTTGCGGCCGCGGTGCAAGATGCAAATCTGCGCGCGAAAGTCACCAGCATTCTTTCCGATCGCATGATTCCGCAAAGAGCCGCCCAGCTCGATGCCACTCTGCGTGCTGGACAGCTGGCCGAGGTTTCCGCGCAGATCACTCCAGCCGACGCCTTCTATCTGACCGCCGAATTTCGCAGTAGATTTCCAGACGACACTAATTCCTTGGGAACGGCCGGCCGCGAATTGCAGAATTTGTCGCGCGATCATCCCACGGAAATCACCTGGGCGCGCCTGTCACAGGATTTCGGCGTGCCCCATCCGGTCCTCGCGCGCACCTATGCTCGCGAATTGCTCAACGTCCGGCCGTTCCCCATGTTCCAGGGCTATTCCAGCCGCTTGCTGGCCGAGACTTGGGACTCGACGAATCTGTATTGGGCGCGCCTGGCCGACGAGATGGGCTATCCGCCGGTGACGCTGAATCGTCTGGCTCCCGAACTCACCGAGCGCATGGTCGCGAAAATTTTCGCCACGGACTTGAACGATTGGCCGGCCATACTGCGCGCCATGCGTGAAACCGGTGAAGAATTCCGGCAGGGCAAGGTCACGTCGTTGCCCGCCAGTTTCGGCAGTCCTCGGCCCTAGGATATTCCGGAGCCGGCTGGGCGGATTCGCAGACGCCCGTTCGGCGCCGCGAAGATAATGTAGGAACCAACAACATCGAGGCTCGTCATGTGCAAACGATTCGTGGTCGCTCTCATTCTTGTCGTGGCACTCTCCGTTTTCGTCCGCACCGCCCCTGTCGCGCAGGAGAGCGGGGCGCCGCGCATTAACGTCACTGTGGATTTGGTGCAGTTGAACGTGGCGGTTACCGACAACAAGGGAAAGTATGTGACCGGCCTGCGTCCAGAGGACTTCGTCATCGCCGAAGACGGCATTCCAGAGAGCCTCGCCACCTTTGGCGAAGGCAACGAATCCGCCCGCACGCTGAGCAGCACGACGGCGCCCGGCGACGCGAAATCGCCCGCCGCGTCCGTCGCGGCAGAAAAAGATTCCGGCGGCCGCGTATCCGCCAGCGAGCTCACTTCGCTGGTCGAAGGCGCCAACGTTTTCGTGCTCTTCGACACCAGCAATTATATGTACCGCGGCTTCGTATTCGCGCAAGACGCCATCGCTGATTTCGTGCGCTCGCTGGAAAGCGCGAACAAAGTGGCGTTCTACTCCTACAGCCGCGATCTCTCCCGCGCCGCGCTGCTGACTTCTGACCGCGCGCAGGTACTGCGTGCCGCTCGCACCACAGTCGCCGGAGACGATGCCGCGCTCTACAATTGCCTGCTGATGACCGTGCAAGATGCCGCCCACTTCACCGGACGAAAAGTCATCGTGGTCTTCTCCAACGGTCCCGATAACTACAGCATGGTCCCGCCGGAGGACGTCGCCGAGCTGGCGCAATCCACTGGCACAACAATCTACATGGTGAGCACCGTAGACGCCCACCTCGAACCCATTTCAAACGCCGTGTTTCAACGCATGACCGCTGCCACGGGCGGCAAAGTGTACTTCGCCCACAATTGGAAGGACGAACAGGGCGCCTTTGCTTCCATCCGCGATGATCTGGCCCATCTTTATTCGCTGAGCTACTACCCCAAGCCCAATCCCAACCGGGGCTGGCGCACCATCACCGTAAAACTCGCAAGCGACCAGCACAAGCGCTACCACATTCGCACGCGCGACGGCTATCGCCTGCAACGCACGCACTTCAGCACCGACGCGGTTGTCTCCGTTCAGCCCGAACCGGCGGCCAAATAGCTTAAGCTTGCACGTCGCAGGAGGGCCTGCCCCCGAAGGCGAGACGTCCTTGGGACCGCCAAGCTCCCGTTTGGCGAGCCGCGCCGCGATTTCGCAACGCCGCTCGCACCCTCTTACTTGGTAGGGGCGCTGCTTGCTGCGCCCCAGCTTGTCGAGGGATTGACCATGCCGCGTCCTTCCGGTGCCCGTTCGATCTGTCCAAGAATTACGCAGCTACCATATTTTTCACTCGATGCCCGATTCAAAAATTTGTAGTATCGTTTGAAGCTCCATGGAGCAGACGCAGTCCAATCAACGCGCGGTACTCGGCTCGATCTTTGTCGTAAGCGCCGCGGCGGTATCGTTTCTGCTATGGCTGCTCTATCTGCACCACGCACCGGCGCAGTTCGCAGGTCGATTTGTATTCTTGCCCGCGCTGAATGCGCTGCTGAATGGCCTCAGCGCCATCGCCCTCTGTACTGGCCTCTACTTCATCAAGAAACGCGACCGCAAAGCGCATCGTGCCAGCATGCTATTGGCGTTCGGATTCTCGTCGCTCTTTCTGGTCAGCTATATCGTCAATCACGCATTGCATGGCGACACGCGCTTCCCGGCAGGCCATGCCACGATTCGCGCGATTTACCTCTCAATCCTCGCCAGCCACATTATTCTCTCCATCGTGGCGCTGCCTTTGGTCCTCATCACTTTTTTCTTCTCGCTCAGCGGCCGCTTCCCGCAGCACAAGCGCATCGCGCGCTACACTTTTCCCATCTGGCTGTACGTCTCCGTCACCGGCGTAGTGGTTTTCGCACTGCTGCAGGCTTACGCCTACTAATCCAGCCGAGTGCCACCTGACACATCCGCCGGAGGTCGCGCTCCGTGGTATATACTTCGCGAAAAGCAAGAGCACGCGACGCAAGTGAGGCCAGAGGAAAACGATGAGGCGTCCTGCAAATGTAACAATCGCGGCAGTGACAATCTTCATCGGCTCAGGGCTTACGCTGCTTTCAGGTGCGCTGATGATCTTTGCCTTCGCCGTAATGCCTGCCACAGCCTCCACTCCGGCGTTCACCCGATACGCCGGCCTGATCATGTCCGTATTCATGCTGGGCTTTGCGGCATGGGGCATCGCCACCGGAATGAATCTGTTGCAACTCCGCGAGTGGGCCAGAATTTCCGTAATTGTTTTCAGCGGCCTGCTTCTGGTGATGGCTGTGCCGGGACTGCTCATGATGCTGGTGATCCCGTTGCCAACTCCGCCAGTTTCCGCCGTCCCACCGGGCCAATCCACCCTGCCGCTCGAACACCTGATGACCGCGGTACGCATCGGGATGGCGATCTTCTACGCGCTGCTCGCGCTGCTGGGCGGCTGGTGGCTGTATTTCTTCAACACGCGGCCGATCAGAGAATTATTTCGCGGCGCTGCGACAACACCGTCCTCTAATTGGACGCCTGCCGTGCTCGCGCCTAAAGAAATTCCCGGCGCACCAAAAAGGCCGGTAAGCATCACCATCATTGCTTACCTCGCGCTGCTGAGCGGCTGTACGTTTCCGATCCTCAATATCCTGCATTTGCCTCTCACGTTCCTGGGCTTTTTTTCCACCGGAGGAAAAGCTTCGCTCATCGGCATCGGCTTCATGTCCGTGCAACTCCTCATGGCCTACGGTTTGCTCAGGTTGGAAAGATGGGGCCGAAGCCTCGCCATTTACTATTTTAATTTCGCGATCTTCAATTCGATCATTTCGGTGATCCTTCCCGGAGCTCAGGCGCGCTACGAAGCGGCCACTATCGCGATGCAAAACTCGCTGGGCTTGCCACCATCGCCGTTCCAGTTTCCACTGTGGATCAGCCTCGTCTTCTCCCTTCCGCTGATCGGCATTCAATTGTGGTTCGTCTTAACGCGCAAGCAAGCGTTTGAAGACCCTCACGGCTCGGCGGCCGTGCGCTAGCGGCTGCTAAATTTCGCGCCGTTGGCTGGCGTTGCGGCGCGCCTCCGAAGTAGAATGGTGTACACCGTGCCTCGCTTCCTTCGCGCAAAAAGGGCCGTAATGCGTTGACGGGAGCGGGACTCGATGCGATAATCGCGGCCTTTGCTTGAGCCTAGAAGTGTGTCCCGGAGCGGCTGGTCGCGGTTCCGGGCAACAGTGCAACAAACGATACAAACGGGGCAAAAGTATTCGTAGTCTTTCCTAACGATGGAAATCCTTCGCCAGCTCGGTGACCTGTTTCTTCAAGCTGTGCCCACGGTCATCATCGTTTTCCTTTTTTACCTTTTCATGCGCTGGGCTTTTTTCACGCCCATCCAGAAAGCCATGGCGGAGCGCAGCGCGAAAATCGAAGGCGCGCGCGCCGAAGCGGCAGCCGTGGAAGCCGCGGCCCGGCAGGATCTGGAAAATTACAATGCGGCGCTGCGCAAGGCACAGGGAGAAATTTACCTCGAACAGGAAGCGGCCCGACAGGTGGTCCTCGAAGAGCGTGCCAAGAACCTGAAAGCGCAACGCTCCCTCGCGCGTAAAGAAGTGGACGAGGCCAAGAAGAGAATCGAAGCCGAGCTAGTGGACGCACGCAAGGAAGTGGAGCGCCAAACTCCGGAACTGGCCGGCGCCATCGCGAAAAGCGTTCTCGAAGGCGCGAGTTCTTCACCCGGCGGTGCGCGCCAATGATTTTCCGGCTCACTCACCAAATGAAGTCCGCAGGCCGCGCGCTCGGCTTTTTGGCGTTTTTCTTCATGCTGGCTGCCGTGCCGGTATTCGCGCAAGAGCACGAAGATTCTCCGGCGGATTCCGCCACCGGCTGGGTTTTTCGTTGGCTCAACTTCGCGCTGGTATTCGGCGCCATCGCCTACTGCATCGTGAAATACGCCGCGCCGGCCTTTCGCGCGAATGCCGATGAAATTTCCAGAAAAATCGCGGAGGGCGCGCGCGCCCGCGAGGCTGCCGAGCGCCAGCGCCGCGAAATCAAAACCAAGCTCGAAGGCCTGGAGCGCGAAATTGAGCAATTGCGCGTGGATGCCAAGCGCGATGCCGAAGCCGAGGCCCAGCGCCTACGCGACATGGGCCGCGCTGAAGCCGAGAAAATCGAATTGGCCGCCCGCGCCGAAATCGAAGCAGCGGGTCGCGCGGCGCGCATCGAATTGAAGGTTCTAGGCGCGCGTCTGGCGGTCGAGCGCGCCGAAGTATTGCTAAAACAGGAACTGGCGCCCAAATCGGAAACCGCGCTGATACGCACATTCATTGCTGAGCTGGAAGGGAGCGTCAATTGAGCGCTGTCGCCGAACGTTACGCCGCGGCGCTGGCCGACGTGGCGCTTGAACGCAAGTCCGGCGAAGCAATTCGCAAGGATCTCGCCGCGTTCGTCGAAACATTTCTTGGTTCGGCGGATCTGCGCAACGCTCTGGAGAGCCCGGCAGTGGACGGCGCAGTGAAAAATAAAATCATTACCGCGGTTGCCGCGAAAATGGGCCTCAACGATGCCGTGCGCAATTTCATCTGCCTGATCGTGGATCACCGCCGCACGCATCTGTTTCAAGAGATTTTGCCGGTTTTCGGCACGGAGCTGAATAAGCGCCTCGGCGTCGCCGAAGCCGAAGTCACCACCGCGCGCGCTCTGAGCGATGCGGAGAAAAAAGATTTGCTCTCCGTGCTGCAGCGCCGCACCGGAAAAAAGATTGAAGCGCACTTTGCCGAAGATACGAGCTTGCTGGGCGGCGCCGTCGTGCGCGTCGGCTCCACGGTTTATGACGGCTCAGTGCGCGAGCAACTGAATCGCTTGCGCGAACAGCTCGAAACTGAATAAAAACACGACGCCGCATCGCGCATTACAGCGCCGGCGTCACGCGGTCACTAGAAAACAGGAGTCAGGATGGCCAACATCAAAGCGGACGAAATAACCAAGATCCTGCGCGAGCAGATCGAAAATTATCAACAGACCCTCGCGGTCGAGGAAGTCGGCACCGTCATCTCCGTCGGCGACGGCATCGCGCGCATCCACGGCCTCGATAAGTGCATGGCCGGCGAAATGATCGAGTTTCCGCACGACGTATTCGGCATCGCGCTTAACCTGGAAGAAGATCAAGTCGGAGCCGTGCTCCTGGGCGATTACACCGAAATCAAAGAGGGCGACACCGTTAAGCGCACCGGAAAAATCATGTCCGTGCCGGTGGGCGATGGAATGATTGGCCGCGTCGTGGACGCGCTCGGCAATCCGATTGATGACAAAGGTCCCATTCGGTCCACGCAGCGCAATCCACTCGAGCGGCTCGCTCCCGGCGTCATCGATCGTCAGCCCGTACGCGAGCCTATCCAGACCGGCATCAAATCCATTGACGCCATGATTCCCATCGGCCGCGGTCAGCGCGAGCTGATCATCGGCGACCGCCAAATCGGAAAAACCGCCATCATCGTTGACACGATCCTGAACCAGCGCGGCGGCGACATGATCTGCATCTACTGCGCCATCGGCCAGAAAAGATCAACCGTCGCGCAGCTCATCAAGACGCTCACCGATTACGGCGCGATGGAACACAGCATCGTCGTCGCCGCTACAGCTTCTGAGGCCGCGTCTATGCAATACATCGCGCCATTTGCCGCGTGTGCTATCGGCGAATATTTTCGAGACACCAAGCGCCACGCCATCTGCTTTTACGACGATCTTTCGAAGCACGCGCAGTCCTACCGCGAAATTTCGCTCCTGCTGCGCCGCCCGCCCGGCCGCGAAGCTTTCCCCGGAGACGTTTTCTTCCTGCACTCGCGCTTGCTGGAACGCGCCGCGAAACTGAACGACCAACTCGGCGCGGGTTCCCTGACCGCGCTACCCGTAATTGAAACGCAAGCCGGAGATATTTCCGCCTACATTCCGACGAACGTGATTTCCATCACTGACGGTCAGATTTTCCTGGAGGCCGACTTGTTCAACAGCGGCATTCGCCCCGCCGTGAACGCCGGAATTTCCGTCAGCCGCGTCGGCGGCAACGCGCAAATCAAAGCGATGCGGCAGGTTGCCGGCACTCTGCGCCTCGATCTCGCGCAATATCGCGACCTCGCGGCCTTCGCACAGTTCGGCACCGAACAGCTCGATAAAGCCACTCAGCAGCAACTCGCCCGCGGCCAGCGCTTGATGGAAATTTTGAAACAGGATCAGTACCAGCCGCTTTCCGTCGAAAATCAAGTCCTGATTATTTTCGCTGCTTCCAACAAATATCTCGACGATATCCCGGTCAATGAGTGCCGCCGTTTCGAAATCGAGCTGTACCCGTTCATCGAAACAAATTACAGCGGCCTGCTGAAATCGCTGCGCGAGAAGAAAGCGTTCGACGACACCAACCGCGCCGAAGCGAAAAAAGCGCTCGATGCTTTCAAAGAGCGCTTCAAAACTACCATCAAGACCGCTCCGGCGGCGGCGGCCCAGGCGAACTAGCCCCACTCGATGCCCACACTTCTCGATTATCGGCGGCGCATTCGCTCCGTAAAGAGCACGCAGCAGATCACCCGCGCCATGAAGTTTGTCTCCGCGGCAAAACTGCGCCGCGCGCAGGAAGGCGTCTTCGCCGCCCGCCCCTATGCGAGGGAAATTATTCGCGTGCTGCGCTCCGCTGCCGCGCGCATGGAATCTCCCGCGCATCCTCTGCTCCAGCGGCGTCCTGAAGAAAAAATCCTGGTGATGGTGCTCACCGGCGACCGCGCCCTCGCCGGCGCTTTCAATTCCAACGTGCTGCGCCATGCCATGGATTTCATCCAAGCGCACCACGCGCAGAAGCTCGAGTTACTCGTCGTCGGCAAAAAAGGCCGCGACACCCTCCGCAAGCGCGGCTTCAAATTTGTCGCGGAATATCTCGACGTATCTGCGAAAGTGGAATTCTCGAAAGCCAAGGAAATTGCTGTGCGTGTCGCCGAGCTCTACATCAGTGGCGAGGTGGACGCCGTATACGCGATCTACAACGAGTTCAAGAACGTAATGGTGCAGAATCTGCGCGCGGAAAAACTCCTGCCGGTTGATCCGGAAGTTATCAAGAAGTCGCCGGACGGCGAAGAACTTGCTGCCCATGCCGGCCCCGGCAGCTCCCTGCCCACCTTGCCCGCCCCCGACGGCCAAGGCCGCCTGGTGGACTACATCTACGAGCAGCCGGTCGAACAGATTTTCGCAGGCCTCGTGCCGCGCTACCTCGAAGCCGAAATTTTCCGCATCCTGCTCGAATCCGCCGCAGCCGAACACGCCGCGCGCATGACCGCGATGGATGCAGCAACGCGCAACGCCTCTGAGCTGATCGAAAAGTTAACGCTGCGGATGAACAACATCCGCCAAGCAGCGATCACCAAGGAAATAATCGAAATCGTAAGCGGAGCGGCGTCAGCGACGTCGTGATTCGCGTATTCACGCGATTCACATACGAATACTCACGAACTTGCAAGGAGCACTAGATGGCGACGAACGACCTGAAGACCGGACACATTGTGGAAGTCATCGGCCCAGTTGTTGACATCCAATTCGAAGAGGGACACCTTCCCTTCATTAACAACGCAGTGCGCATCACCAGCGAAGGTTTCAATAATCCCGAGCCGCTCGACATCGTCGCGGAAGTTGCGCAGCACCTCGGTGAAGGCCGCGTGCGCTGCGTCGCGATGAAACCGACTGAAGGTCTGGTCCGCGGCATGAAAGCGCTCGATCTCGGCGAGCCTATCTCTGTGCCGGTTGGCCGTGGCGTTCTCGGCCGCGTGCTCAACGTTCTCGGCGATCCGGTCGATAATCTCGGCCCCGTGAAATACGAAAAGCGCTACCCGATTCACCGTCCGGCTCCGCTGCTTGAAGACCAATCCACGACGCTCGAAATGTTTGAGACTGGCATCAAAGTCGTGGACCTCACTGAGCCGTACCTGAAAGGCGGAAAGATCGGCCTGTTTGGTGGCGCGGGCGTGGGCAAGACCGTGCTGATTCAAGAACTGATCCACAACGTCGCCATGAAACACGGAGGCGTCTCCGTTTTCTCCGGCGTCGGCGAGCGCACCCGCGAAGGCAACGACCTCTGGCTGGAAATGCAGGAATCCGGCGTAATCGTTCCCGGAAATTCCGAAAAATCGCGCTGCGCTTTGATATACGGACAAATGACCGAACCGCCCGGCGCCCGTCTCCGTGTTGGCTTGACCGGCCTCACTGTCGCCGAATATTTCCGCGACGAAGAAAAACTCGACGTGCTGCTGTTCATTGATAACATTTTCCGCTTCGTGCAAGCCGGCTCGGAAGTTTCCGCGCTGCTCGGACGCATGCCCTCCGCCGTCGGCTACCAGCCGAACCTCAACACCGAAATCGGCGAGCTGCAGGAGCGCATCACGTCCACCAAGAATGGCTCGATCACATCCGTACAAGCCATTTACGTTCCTGCGGACGATTACACCGATCCCGCGCCCGCAGCCACTTTCGCGCACCTGGACGCCACGACCAACCTCAGCCGCCAGATCGTCGAACGCGGCATTTATCCCGCCGTTGATCCGCTGGCCAGCTTCTCGCGCATTTTGGATCCGCGCATCGTCGGCCAGGAACATTACAACGTGGCGCGCTCGGTGAAAGCCGTTCTGCAGCGCTACAAGGAATTGCAGGACATCATCGCCATTCTTGGCATCGAAGAACTTTCCGACGACGACAAGCAGACCGTCACGCGCGCGCGCAAAATCGAAAAGTTCCTCTCGCAACCAATGTTCGTCGCCGAACAATTCACTGGGCTGGCGGGCAAGTACGTGAAGATCGAAGACACCGTGCGTGGCTTCAAGGAAATTGTCGAAGGCAAGCACGACGATTTGCCGGAGCAAGCGTTCTACATGGTCGGCACGATCGAAGAAGTGCGCGAGAAGGCAGAAAAGATGGCGGCAGGCGCAGCGGCGTAATTCACGCTGGCACGCGAAAAGCGAAACGATATAAATGGCCACGCTACCAGAAAAAATCGAGTTGCAAGTGGTGACGCCCGAGCGCCACATTCTTAGCGAAGATGTTGACTCGCTCGAGATGCCTGGGAAAGACGGCTATCTCGGCATACTCCCAGGCCATGCTCCGCTTATCACCGAACTCGGCGTCGGCATCCTCACCTACCTCAAGGGTGGCGAAACGCGTTATCTCACTGTGATGTACGGTTTCGCCGAAGTGCTGCCGGATCGCGTGATCGTTCTCGCGGAAATCTCAGAGCGCGCGGAGGAAATTGACGTCGCGCGCGCCACCGCTGCTCTGGAACGCGCCAGGTCTGACACCCCGAAGGCCGGTTCCACCGAAGCCGATTGGGATCGCGCGAACGCTGCAATCGAACGCGCCACTGCGCGCCTGCAAGCCGCCACAAGAGCAGGTTCAGTTGCCGGCGGAGCAGGCGCTTCCAGCAGAGCCGTGCAACACGCGGTTGCCTAGCCCCTATGTGCCCTGTTTACCGTTGGATATCGCCGAATCCCGGCCTCCGCTGGCGCATCTTATAGCTATGGTACAAATGTAGTAGAAGGGTAAGATTAGAAGGGGCGTATGTCAGACATTACCGTGTATTCAACTTCCTGGTGCTGCGATTGCCGCCGGGCTAAAAGTTTTCTGCGCGACCGCGGGATTGCTTACCGCGAAGTCAATATTGATGATGACGCCGCCGCCGAAGCAATCGTACTGCAGATCAATAACGGCAAGCGCAAAGTGCCGATGATCGGTATCGAAGGCCGCTACTTCTCGCTGAGCCCGTTCGATCCCTACAAATTCGCCGAAGAACTAAAAATCCCGCTCAACAAATAAATTGGTAGCGCGTCGTTTTCGCATCGTCGCATGCATTTCGCGTCACCGACCGCATTTGTAGGAGCGTGTCGCGACGCGCCCGCTGCCGCTACGCCGATGCGTCACAGCAACCCGACCCCGCGCGTCATCACTCCAGCCACGTGCAGATCCGGCGTCAAAATTACCAAATCCGCGTCGCTGCCGATCGCCAAAATTCCCTTTTTCCCCGCGAGTCCCAGCCGTCGCGCCGGCAAAATCGTCGCCATGCGCAACGCATCCACAAACGGCACGCCCACTTCCACCATGTAACGCAGGGCGCGATCCAAAGTCAGCGTGCTGCCGGCAAGTTTCCCCTCGGAATTCCTCACGACGCCGCCTTTCACAGTGACTTCAAAATTTCCCAGGCGATAATTCCCGTCGCGCATTCCGGTAGCAGCAGTCCCGTCACTCACGAGCAGCACCGTATCGAATCCCTTCGTTCCCAGCAGCACTTGGATAGCCGGCGCGGCCACATGCACGCCATCGGCGATGATTTCAGCGGTTATGTCCGTGTCGGTCATAATCGCGCTGATCACGCCGGGATCGCGATGCGTAAACGGCCGCATCGCGTTGTAAACGTGCACCGCGTGCCGCGCACCTGCCTTAAACGCAGCGCGCGCCTGGTCGTAGTCTGCATCCGTGTGTCCCACCGCAACCACCAGCCCGTCAGCCACCGCCCGAGCAATCAGTTGCAACGCTCCAGGAATTTCCGGCGCCACCGTGACAATCTTCACCAATCCGTCCGCAGCAGCACGAAATTGTTCCAGCATTTCAATCGAAGGCAGCGCGATGGACTCCGGCGGATGCACCCCGCGCCGCGCCTTATTGATGAACGGCCCTTCCAGATGCACTCCCACAATCTCCGCCGCAGCCCGCGTGTTCTCTTCTGTCTTCTCATGGCTGCGCACATACTGAGCAATGCCTTCCAAACTATGGCACGTCTCATCGACCGGCGCGGTAACAGTAGTCGCGACGATAGAAGTAGTCCCAAACCGTGCCACCGTGGAAGTGATCGCGTCCAGCGCCTGCGGAGTTGCTTCCATCACGTCGTGCCCGCCGGCTCCGTGAATGTGCACATCCACAAATCCGGGCACGACGGTCATCTCCGCGGCCACATAATCCTTCGCGCCAGGAGGAATATGCACTTCGTCGCGGTGGCCGATGCCCGTGATGCGGCCGCCTTCGACCACGATCACGTTGTTCAGCAGTTCTTCTTGCGGTGTAAGAATGCGCCCTGCATAAATTGCGGTAGCCGTCATAGCCCGTCCATGCTACTTGAACTCCGCCCGAAAATCAGCGCCCAGCCTTGCATCCTTTTCCTAGTCCGCTACAATCATGTGGCGCCACTTATTGGGAGGAATTGGATGTCTTACGACAAAAGATATGTAGCTCAGAAACGCCAACGCCGCCGCCGCAAGACCGCGAAGGCCAAAGTGAAGCTGTATGAGCAAGGCAAACTGCCTCATGACAAGCTTCCCGCCCTTGCCAAGAAATTCCTCAGCCGCAAGAACCGCGCTCTGAAAAAAGCCGAATAAACAAAAAAAGAGGGGCGCCCGTGGGAGCGCCCCTCTTTCGCTGCGGTGAATCGAGTCTGCCCCGCCAAGGTGCAGCTCGTTCCATCGGTATGTGTTAATTGCCGCCGGAAGTCGCAGCCTGCGCGTGCGTCGAATTCGCCTTCGGCACGCTCAGGTATCCGGTGATCTTGTCCTTACCCACCTGGTTCACCACGAACTCGAGCGGAGCGCGTGCGCCGCTTTCGAAGAAGTACAACGGCTCGTTCGCCGTCAGGCTCTTCTTGTCGTGGCGCTGGTCGTCAACAAAAATCGTGACGCCGTACTGGCTCTTCTTCAGGTTCGTAGTGTGCAGTTCCACCATCAGGTTGCCCACTTTTTCGCGCGAGTTCTTCTTGTCAATGGTGAACTCGTAGTAATCGCGCTCGCCCAAGCGGCGAAGTTCTTCCACTTCGTCGTGGTTGCGCGCGATCAACGTGCCGAACTCACCTCGCGCCATCTGCAAGTTGTTCTTGGTGGTGTCGAGGTCCGTCTTCACGCCGTTGACGTCCGTGCCGATCTTGTTCACGTCGTCAACGCTCGCCTTCGTCGCGAGTTGCGCATTCGTCTGGTTCTGCATCTCCGCCAATTCCTTGGCGTCGTCTTCCTTGATCTTCTTCGCCTGCGAGCGCGCCTTCGATAGCTCGCCCTCGGTCAACTTCATCTTGTCGGTCACCACGCTCAGTTCGCCTTCGAGCTGGGCGTTGGTGTCTTCCGCTTTCGCCAATCGCTGGCTGATTACGTCATCGCTCTGCTTGAACTGTTGCGCCTGCGTGGCCAAAGATTGCTCGAGCTGTTTTGAGCGCGTGGACGCGGTCCAGCCTGCACCCAGTGCTACCAGTGAGACTACCGCGAGAGCAACCACAACGATTCCCACCCAGC